>QFCE01001382.1_pt1 | contig 343004 bp, 299 predicted proteins | sample 5346091 | NCBI WGS metagenome assembly QFCE01 (sample SAMN09062252, study PRJNA434731) | Human gut metagenome, whole genome shotgun sequencing project. | isolation source: stool timepoint A chromium assembly | host: Homo sapiens | collected 2015
ATAATTCTGCGTAATCAATATTTTGTAAAAAGCTTTCTAAATCTGCGTCTGTAGTAGCTTCATTAAAAATAGCGTTCTTCAAGTCTTTGTTTTTATTGGACAAAAATGTATTAACAGATGAAAGGGTTGAAAAAGCTTGTTGTTTTAAATGTTCTATTTCATCATTTGTATACATAAATCCATTTCGGTTTTCTTTATTTGCATAATCTATCAAAGATGAAAATGCAACACGAATTTTGCGGATTTTCTGTATATTAACATAGCGGAGAGTGCTTGGCTTACTTATGAACTCTACAGTAACTATTTGATTATTGACATTTAAAGTGGTCGGATCAATTTCGTAATCATAATCAGCATAGTTTAAATTGAGTAATGTTAATAAGAATAAAAACTCATCGTGCTTGACAAAGTCTGCGAGTAGCATCATGGCAATGTTTCGATTATCTCGCATAATTCTACTTAATTTTAAGGCTGATTCTTTATCATAAACCTTCTGTTTGCAGCGTTGCCAAATAGGAGCTGCATACCATGTTGTAACAGTTGAGCCACCTTCTTCGACAGAAATTAAATGCTGAACATCAGAATAATACATTCTGTTGTTTTTGGCACTATTACAAGGTTTACAGAGAAGTTGAAATTCTGGACGATGGGAAAATCCAAGAGATATAGGACCGATATGGTCTGCGCTGCAAGGTCTTGGATGGAAACTTCCGGTAGAGTGATTTGCACACTGCTGCTTCTTTAATTCGGAATTTGAGTTGATATACCCCATCAATTTGTTCGCTTGAATCCAATTGCCATCACTCCAATTTTCAAAGGCTCTACGATCTGTAGAATAAGATGCTAGATTTTCTTTTGAACGTCCCTTATCTGCGGTTGGACGACAACAACGATCATATGTGTGAAATCCGTCCAATCGATCAGGTGCATTCGACATTGCGCCCGGTCCAAGCATACTTGGCTCTTTGGGGATATATTCACTGTTTATCCAATCAGTCCAAGAGGAAAGATCGTGTGGCAAAGTAGGTATGGATTTTACCTGACTGCATTTTAATAATTCTGGCAAGGCATCATAAGCTTTATCGCCATATGTATCTGTGAATGATGCGATAAAATCTGTGATGTGAGTTATTTCATCCATGTCAACCTGTTCATCATAGAAAGGTAATTTTTTTACTCGTTTCATAAAATTTGCGGATAAATAGCAGTAGCGAATATCCATAATTCTGCCACAAACTTTGCAGGGGTGTAACTTTGTAGGGTGTATTTTTTTTGCGACTTTACTAATCCATTTATCTTCCGATGTATTTATTCCAACTTCAGAGGCTTTGTTAATCCACCATTGATAACGTTTGTCATGTGAAAATTGAAAAACTCCAGAACCTCTGTTAGAGGGTGCTTCCCATTGAATAGTTCCATCATCATGTCTTAAATCTGGCATACCTGCATATACTGGATCATTGACTATTTCTTCTTCATACTGTAAGAATATTTCGTTTGCCTCAAGGTTTGTCTTTTTGGCGCCTTTTTTTGCCATGTTTATTGTCTCCTTTGTATATTCATTTGTAGGCATTTGCTAAATGCCGCAACCCATTGATTTTACTGGGTTTTCTCGTTTCTTATATATAAATTTTCTCTCCACTCATGGTAAAATATAAGTAGCCACACAAACATCCCACACATGAGAGGAGAAAAAATTTATGGCTAATAATTATCATCAGCTTTCACTTAAAGATACTTTTTCAGACTGCAAGGACATGTTTATGGATGATGTTCCTTCCTTTTTTCAACTTCTGGAGCAGCATTTTGATATTTCTCTTTTTATTCCACAAACTTTTTATAACGCTTTTTATCAGCATCTTGGTCGCAAAAGAGAGTATCCGCTTACTGGTTTCCTTTCTGCCCTTATCCTACAAAAAATCTTTCCTATCCCCACGGATTCCCTGCTGATACTATTATTGAATCTTTGCAAGGAACTTCGGGATTTCTGCGGTTTTTCCAAAGTCCCTGATGCACCTTTGTTCACTCGCTTTAGACTGGGCTTTTCTGACCACATTGAACTCATGTTTCAGCAGATGGTTGATTATACCGAACCCATCTGCCAGCAGATTGATTCTTCACTGGCTCAGATTCTTACCTTTGATACTTCCGGCATCGAACTCTATGTTACGGAAAACAATCCCAAAACTCTCAATGCACTTATCCGAAAACTGAAAGTTTATTACAAAGATATCCCTGATGTTGACCCTTATAAGATGGCTTACGGTCTTATGCCTTCACAGGCGGCATCCTGTCCCGACGCAAAGCAACAATACATCAACGGACATTTCTGTTATGCGGATAAATTTGCCATCCTTACCAATGGTCTGGGTATCATCCGGCATATCTCTTTTCTGGATGATGACTTTAAAACAGCTCATCCGGAAATGACGATAGAAAAGAAATCTGATTCTCCCGATGAAGATAAGTCCATCGGGGATGCAACTTCCCTGAAGCCTGTGCTTTCTGATTTCTTTTTCCTGCACCCGGACTTCCATCCGGATACTTTTCTGGGCGATTCTTCTTTTGATACCATCAAAACCTATGGGATGCTGTTGAATGACTTTCATTTTTCCAAGGCTCTGATTCCTTACAACCTTAGAAATGAAAGCAATCTCAAAAAAGTCGGATATAACGAATACGGCTATCCAACCTGCCCGGGCGACCCTTCTCTTGCCATGAAGTATTGTGGTATTACCCATGAAAATGGACGTGCTGACCGTGTCAAATGGATTTGTCCCAAGGTTCACATGGTAAAGGGTAAATATGTCTGCGACTGTAAAAATCCTTGCTCTACCGCCACCAAAGGACGCACCACTTATACATACGAGAATCTAAATTTTCGCATGTTCCCCGGAATTCAAAGAGATTCCGAAGAATGGAATTCCCTTTACAAAATCAGAACCATTGTGGAACGTGCCATCGACCATCTAAAAATCAACATGTGTGTTGCCGGAAGGAAATCCAGAAACCACACCACCACAAAAGCGGATGTTTTTCTTGCAGGGATTGCAAGCCAGCTTACCGTCATTGTCGCCCACAGCATGAATTGTCCACAATACATCCGAAGTTTGAAACCTTTAATTGCCTAAAAAAGTATTTCATTGTCATAGTTCATTTATGGGCTTATTAAAGTACGCCCCACATCTGATGATTTATGTCAATTCAGAAACCATTCTGAATAATGACCGTTTTTTCTCTCCTTATATGAGGAAAGTTATCCACATCAAAGAAAAAATTATTTAACAATTACCTAATATTCATTTGAATAAGTGAAATTCTTCTTTTGTATATCCTTCATCTAGTGCATGATAGAAATAACGCGTTGCAATAGAAGAGTAAGGTTTCCATTTTTTGCATTTCTTTTCTACCGATGTCTTTGATCGGTCGTCCGTCTTGTAAAGCCATTCGTACACTTGAAGGAATGCGACATCTGTAGTAGGCAAGATGTCCTGGCGGTCAAGCACAAAAATAAGATACATATGTGCTGTCCATTCACCAATTCCTCTTAATTTTGTTAGTTCTTTGATAACTTCTTTATCTGGTAAACTATCTAAAGTTTCAAATACAAGATCCTTATGTACGACTGAGTTTGCTAAGTCTTTTATATACTGTGCCTTGGCAGATGAAGTACCAATTGCTTGTATTTCATTTGCGGAAAAATTGTTGATTGTTTCTGGTGTAATTGCCCCATTGCACATTTCTTCAAGTCTTGAATAAATCTTCCTGCCGGCCTTGACCGATAACATTTGCTCTATAATCTCATGTACAAGGAACTTAAATGGATCATCATATGGCTTATATGATATGTCTCCAATCATTCCAATTATCTTTGCTAGACGTTTATCCCTCTTACATAGATGTTGAATGGAAGGGGAACTGTCTGTAAGGGTAATAGTATTATTCATAATTAATCCTTTACGATTTCCATGATATCTTTGATATCACAGTCTAACTCCTTGCAAATTTTCAGAAGAATATCAGTGGTTATGTTTTGACCCTTGCCCAGTTTGGCGATAGAGTTGGAACTGATACCACATTTGGTGCGGAGCTGCTCACGAGTCATATGTTTATCCAGTAATAAATGCCATAACTTTTCATAGCTAAAGCGCATATATCTCTCCTTTTCTGCTATTATATTTCGGGATTAAAAACATCATTTAAAAAGCCGTATCTACCGGAATGTTTATTCATTGTAAATTCCGTAACACGAATACCTTTTGCTTCATCTGTCTTGGGAGCAAACGGAATCTTGTCCTTGTGCTCAATGACAATTACCTGTCGTTTCAATGCATTTGAAATTAGGAACTGCATAAAACCATATTTGATCGAGTCTTCAGTTTTGATGTGTTCTGCCTCAGATAATTGTGAGAGTGCAGAGTCCAGTGCAAGAAATCCGGGAGCATAACCATTCTTTTGGTAGATATAGTTGGTCATGGCGTAGACTGTTAATGCATTTAATACAGCACTGTAACCACCACCCATGCAGGTAGGTTTGCTATGTCCATCAATTTCTATATCAAAGGATTTCATATTTAATCTGGCAGAAGAGGCTCCACCGAAATTAGAAGATTTCAACGCTGATATAAGTTCCTTTTCAAATCCATTTACCAGGTCATATTCGTAGGAAGTGAGAATGTTATATTTTACTTCCTTTGGATCTTCTTCGGTTTCCTTTTCGAACAGATCGGCACTATATTGAACTTCTTCCTGATGTATCCTCTCCAACTCATCTTGCCAACGGATGATTTGTAGATTCTTATCTAGCTCTGATTTGAATGTAGATATTTTAGGCTGCAATTCGTTCGTGATATAGCTATCTAAAACGTTTTTTTCTTCTTCTAAGATGGCAATACGCTCTTCAATTGATTTCTTTTTTCTTTCAGCACTTGCCTGTGCATCTGATAACTCAGAGATATGTTTTCCGAGTTTTGTTAATTCAGTTGCGGCAGCAGTTACATAATCTTCCCCGGGATCAGCTTTTAGTTCAGTATCGCAGAAAGGGCAGTGAGAGACTAAACGATGCCCAGAAGATGCAATCTGCCCATCCACAATGAATCCAAGTCTTTTCACATCAGATTGATATTGCTTGCTCAAAGAATGGAAGTTATACAGAACTGTATTGCATTCGGATAGCTTACTGTTCTGCTGATATATTTCGAGCATTATTTTTTTGCTTTTTTGCGTAGCATTATTTAATTCAGCTTGTAATGTTTGTATTTCTGAGCTGATTTTATCAATCATCGATTGCGCATCTGATATATCATGCTCAGAAAGTAGTTTCTCCAATTCCTCTCGCTTTTGTGAAAGTTGATCCCTCTTGTCACGAATGTACATAATTATTGCATTACGCTTTGCAACACTTATTGCAGGATCTTCCGGCTTTTGAAAATCGTTTGCATCTTTACCTGTAAGCAAATAAAGGAGTGCAGCAGCAGAAGAAGTGGAACCCATTGCATTTGGTGATAACAGTGCAGATGATTCTCTATCGATATCGTTCTGTTTCATAAAAAACAAATGCAAGATAGAGCGCCAGGTCAAGCTTTGAGTACTTCCTTTTTGGGAAGAAAGAACCTTATGCACATCGTTAATTCCTATTAATTTAAGAAAAATATCGTTAATATTCTTCTTTGCATTTCGATCAGAACTGTATGTACCGTTTTCAATCTCCGGATGATGACTTATTACAGATACTTTTGTAGTTCCGATTTCTCGCTTTAAAGAAACAGATCCCTTATCTGTTTTTAGTTCTAATTCAACGTGAGTGTATCCATTACTGTTATCTACGATTTTAGAAGGTCTGTTGACCTTAGGTGTGAATCCAAACACATAATCGATACAGTCCATTATCAGACTTTTCCCGGTATTGGATGGACCAATGATTAAATTAAGTCCATCTGTAAATTCTATAATTGAATCTTGGTGACCGCCTCCGGAGACAGTCAGTTTTCGTATTGTAAATCTATTCATTATATGCCTCCAAAGAATTCATTGTAGTTTTGTATATTTGTTTCTGCATTGCAGAAGCATTGAGTGAAGGGAAGGCTGTATTCACTTCTCTTACAGCAATTCTATATTCCTCTGAATAAGAGGCGTTTAGGTTATTTGCAATTTCACGACCTTGGGAATTTATGGAATATAAATACCCTTTTTTATTTGCAGTAAATGTAATAAATCCGTCTAATACAAGTTTTTTTAGGGAGCGGGTTACAAGTTTTGATTTTGCAGAGAACTCACTAAAGCGAAATAAACCATTGCCATGTAAATTTTCATCTAAAATCATGAAGTCGGCTCCATAGATAGCGATGAAATCAATGCATGCAATTTGTATTTCATCCAAGGATTTATGCTCCAATTCATCTAAAAGTAAAAGTACTCGGAGTGAGGATTCAAATTCTGAGCCAAGTAATGTTGATTCTTTCATTTCTTTTTCTTCACCCATTTAAGTTTGCCGTCATTTACAAGGTGATGACAACCCCCTTTCTTGATTTTGGAACTTATCCAATATGGAGACTTACTTAGCAGATAATTTTCGAATGTTAGTGTAGATGCTTGTTCCATCACCGACAACATTTTTTCATAACCGTTTGGATATGATTTTCTTGCTGTATCTTTTACGCCATCTAATGTTTCCTCTTTAAGGACATCAAATTGGTCGGAAAGATTGTCGGCATCCAATTCCATAACACCACGTTCAACGGATACTGCAGCATAATAATCAATGCGCCGATCATCTAAATCTTCCTGATATTCTTCGTGGGTCTGTAACTCTGTTTCCGTGAAATCAGCAATTCCTTCTGCATCACCATATGCTTTTAGCAATTCTCCTATATAGGCGTGTTCATTTGATGTAGCAATAGATGGAACAGGAACTTTTGCAGGTTTAGGCAAGGTACTAATCTTGGTGTTAATATCCTTTATCAAATCAAGGCTTTCTTCAAACTGTGAAGAAGGTCTTTTTTGCGTTTTGGAAGCACCACAAATAGAAAGAATTATCTTGGTAAGTAATTCTTCACATTCGTTTTCCGGATAATCACCGGGCATGCCATTTTCTTTAAGCCAGTCACAGACTGAATCAAAGGATTCTGATTCGTCCATACGATCCAAAATCCACTGAGAGAATTTGGCAGTATCCCTGTGGTCATAAAGATATTGTGCGTCTTTAGCCTGAATGGGACTTCCGTTTATATATCTGTATTGAGTGTCCGGTTTTCTCCGTAAAAGGGTGCAGCTGTCCATAGCAGAGTCTTTTATATAGTTACCGATTAACTCAACAAAATAGGGTGCTTCCTTTTTGCCAAACGAAATGAAAGGAAATAGCCCCTTGGCATATTCTGTGAATTCCAAATTCCGTTCTCCTTTCATGTATATTTCCAAACTTCCGAGTGCATCCGAGAGCATCCGTGGAATCCGAATTTCAAAGATGCCAAATTGGTATTATGTGCATGTAAGGAAGTTGGATATGAGATTCATCTCATTAAATACATCTTTACTGTAAATTATATCAGATTTCTTGGTGTATAACAAGAAAGTCTGTAGAAAGGGGGATGCGACATGGCTAAGAACACAAAACAGACTTCACGTCCGGTAGCTTCAAAAGCAAGCAAAGTTCTTCGTGACGGTCGTTACAGCAAGACATCAAAGTCCGTAGCTGGAAGTGCGTTGTCACAGGCTAGACCTAAGAAAAAATAGGTCAACAAAAAAGTGGGCAGAGAAGAATTTGAACAATCCGCCTGCCCCTCCCGGAAGGGAGTAAATACACTTCGTCAGAGCTTTTGCAACAGTAACGATAGATTGACAAGCGAACAAATGTTCGATATAATAAATCATCGCTACATTAGGATTAGGTCACGGAACAAGTGCAAAGGATAATGAAATTATAATGGTCGGTTTGACTTTCCCTTTGGCTGGCCTCTTACGGGAGGCGAATATAAATGCATGAAGTGCATGTGGCTTGTCCATGTTGTAAAAATAAACGATTGTTTGACGCAGATCCAGAAGAAACAATAGGAATCATTAAGATTAAATGTCCACTTTGTAAATCTGTGATAGCTGTTAGCTTTCGTAATCAGAGAGTTCGTACTGAGCGAATCGCCGCACGATAGTTAATGTCGTAGCGAGCAAGGCCTGACGAAGTATAGGTGTTAAAAGCACCTGTATTTTGTCAGGCCTTTTTTTGTTGCTTGGAAGAAACCAAGCCAAAAGACCTAACCTATATACTTCTCCATTCAATAGCGTGATTTTTTCATTAAAAGTAAAAACCAAATGGAGAAGTAATAAGTATAGAAACATCTGACACCGAGATGAGGTTGCAAATCCTTCGTAACTTCATCTGAGTGCCAGACACTCAAAACCTGTCTTAAGGTTCATCCCCTGATCAAGGATGCCCAGAGCCGAGAGACAGCAACAGATTAATAACAGTCAACCCACTGGGACGGTTGGCCATTTAAGAAGTGAGGATTCATTCTTATGGCCAATATTTATGGGAAGTTCCGTGTGGATTCTCACTTCGATTTCAGATCGAAGGAGGATCTACAATGGAAAATTTACAGACAAAAAGTGAAAAGCAGTATTACATCCCTATGGAAGTAAATGAAACATCGAAGGAATTCTTTATTGCGAATGGTTTTGATTTATCAACCGATGCAGTATGGACCAAGATTGGGCATCGCACAGTTCGCGCCATTATGATTCCGGCAACAAAGGAACAGTACCTAGAGTACATGAGACCTTTGTGGCGAGAGGACAAGCAGGGAAAGAGAGCAAGCAAACAGGAAGACGAAAGCAAAATGCAGCCAGTATCACTGGATCAGCTTTATGAGAGTACGGAATACGAAGTATCCGATGGAGTCGATTTGGAAGCTAACCTTATAAAGCAGGAGATGATTGCTGAACTTCATGCTGCACTTGATGAACTGGAAGAGATGGACCGCACCATTATGAAGATGTTCGGTGATGGTGCAACAGAGAAGCAGATTGCAGAGGTCGTTCATTTATCACAGAAGGGTGTCAATAAGAGAAAAAAGAAGGTTATGGTTCAGCTTAAGACAAGACTGAAAGATTTTGAATAACATTCTGTCTGCTCATCATTTTCAATATCTGTGGTGCGCAGATTTTTTTCAAAAATTTTTATCGAAATGGTACTTAAACCGGAACCGGATGTCCTTTCACTGTCAGAGAGGCAGTAAAGCCACTCGGAAAGGACGGTGTCAAATATGACAATCAGATGCAGGACCTGCACTGAAAAGTGCGACAGCAATCAGCTTGATACAGAGCTTATCGATACGCTTGTTGCCATCAGTGTAGTGTCAAAAAGACTTGCTGAGAAATTGAATACACTCAGCAAACAGGAAAAAGCCAGGGAAGGAGGAAATCCAAATGGGAAAGGTCAGCGAATTATCACAGCTTATCGAAGAACTGAACAGATGTGGTAACACACTCATCGGTATCTCCGAAGATCTGAAGAACCTCTTTAGTGGTTCAGAAGAAGCAAAAGAAACAGAGCCGAAGACGAAGGTTACTGAAGAAACACCTGCGAAGGTACCTAAGAAAGAAAAAACTCTTTCCTTGGAAGATGTAAGGGCAGTTATGGCGGATAAGTCTCGTAAGGGATATACGGCAGAAGTCAAAGCACTTCTTACCAAGCGTGGTGTCAGCAAACTGTCAGATGTGGATGCGAAGGATTATGCAGCACTCCTTGCTGAAGTGGAGGTGATTGGAAATGCCGGATAAACACGCAGTACTTTCTGCATCTTCCAGTCACAGGTGGCTTGCCTGCCCGCCATCAGCACTTCTTTGTGCAAAGGAAAAGGACAAGCCCAGCGAATTTGCGATGCAGGGAACAGACGCTCATACGCTTTGCGAACATAAGCTGAAAACAGCACTGGGGCAGCAGTCCAAAGACCCGGTAGAGGATCTTACCTTCTTTGATGAAGAGATGGCAGACTGCACCGATATGTATGCACAGTATGTGATGGAGCAGTTATCTGCAGCAAAAGAAAGATGCAACGATCCGATTGTTCTTATCGAACAGCACTTGGATTTCTCACAGTGGGTGCCGGATGGATTTGGTACCGGAGACTGTGTCATTGTTGCAGACGAAACGCTGACCGTAATTGATTTTAAGTATGGTGTTGGCATTCTGGTAGATGCAGAAAACAATCCACAGATGATGTGCTATGCATTGGGTGCCTTATCTATCTTTGATGGGATTTATGACATCAAGGAGATTACGATGACCATCTTTCAGCCAAGAAGGGAACACGTCAGCACCTTTACAATCTCCAAGGAAGCATTGCTTTCCTGGGCAGAAGAAACACTCGCACCGACAGCACAACTGGCGTCAAAGGGTGAGGGCGAATACAAAGCCGGAAGTCATTGTCAGTTTTGTAAGGTCAAAGCTATCTGCAGAAAGAGAGCCGAATACAACCTGGAACTTGCTTGTTATGATTTTGAGATGCCAGAAAGCCTTGAAGATGATGAAATAGAGGTCATTCTTGCAAAAGCAGACGAGCTGGTATCCTGGGTGGGAGACATCAAAGAATATGCTCTTCAACAGGCAGTCAGCGGTAAGGAATGGAAAGACTGGAAATTGGTCGAAGGCCGTTCCAACCGTAAGTATGTAAATGATAAAGCCGTAGCGGATAAGGTTGAGAGTGCCGGATATGATCCGTATGAGAAAAAGGTCATCGGCATTACAGCTATGACAAAGATGCTCGGCAAAACCAAATTTGAGGAATTGCTCTCCGGGTTAATTGAGAAACCACAGGGCAAGCCAACTTTAGTACCTATGTCGGATAAGCGTCCGGCAATGAAAAATACAGCAATCAACGATTTTAAGGAGGACAACTAATATGTCAAACAATTATAAGAACCCAACTAAAGTAATCACAGGACCTAAGACAAGATGGAGTTATGCGAACGTATGGGATCCGAAGTCAATCAATGGCGGCACACCGAAGTACAGCGTGAGCCTTATCATTCCGAAGTCTGATGTAGCAACTGTCAAGAAGATTGAAGCAGCTATTCAGGCTGCGTATGAGGAAGGAGAGTTCAAGCTTAAGGGTAACGGCAAGTCCGTACCTTCTCTCAAGATATTAAAAACACCTCTCAGAGACGGAGATTTGGAACGCCCAGATGATGCAGCTTATGCAGACAGCTACTTCATCAATGCCAATTCCGCATCTGCACCTGGTATCGTGGATGCCGACCGTCAGCCTATCCTTGAACGCTCTGAAGTATACAGTGGTGTTTATGGCCGTGCCAGCATCAACTTCTATGCCTTCAACTCCAACGGAAACAAGGGCATCGCTTGTGGTCTTAACAATCTGCAGAAGATTGCCGATGGTGAGCCTCTTGGTGGTAAGTCCAGAGCAGAGGACGATTTTGCAATTGATGACGATGATGATTTCTTATCTTAAGAAAGGGACAGGTGACAACACATGGAAACAGCACAGACAATTTTGGTAATCGTATTGCTCGCAGTATGGTCATGCATCAGCATTTCGTTTCTGATCACATCGATTCAGAACCTGCTTTATGAGCGCAGACGTGAAAAGAGAGAGGTTGAAAAGGATAAAAGAGACCTTGAATATCACGAAAAGAGAATGAACGATTTCAAGTAAAAACAAGTATATGAAATGACGGTGGGGCGGCAGGAGCAATCTTGCCGCCTTGCTTTTTAGGATGGTGACAGAATGAAAAATATCAGTATTGATTTGGAAACATATAGTGATGTGGAACTGCAGAAGTGTGGTGTGTATAAGTATGTCCAGTCTCCAAATTTTGAAATCTTGCTGTTTGGATATTCGGCAGATGAACAGGCAGTGCAGGTGGTTGATTTGGCACAGGGAGAACGAATCCCAGATGAGATTTTAGCTACACTCACAAATGAGCAGATTACAAAGTGGGCGTTTAACAGTCAGTTTGAAAGAATCTGTCTGTCGGAGTATCTGAGAAGATATTATCCGCAGAAGTTCATAAGCTACAGCATTGCAGAAGATACGGTGGGAGATTATCTGTCTCCGGTTTCATGGAAATGTACGATGACCTGGTCTGCCTATATGGGGTTGCCGTTATCCTTGGAAGGTGCCGGCAAGGTACTGGGATTATCGGAACAGAAGCTGAAAGAGGGTAAAGACCTCATCCGTTATTTCTGTGTGCCGTGTAAGCCTACCAAGGTAAATGGCGGAAGAACAAGAAACCTTCCAAAGCACGATAAAGAAAAGTGGGATGCCTTTGTAAAATATAACATCCGCGATGTTGAGGTGGAATTATCCATCCAGGGGAGATTGTCGAAGTTTCCGGTACCGGATTTTGTATGGGAGGAGTTCTGGCTTGACCAGGAAATCAACGATAGGGGTATTGCTCTTGATATGACAGTTGCTAAAAATGCGATTGTATTTGACAAACATTCCAAGGATAAGCTGACATCAAAGATACAACATTCGACAGGAATCGACAATCCAAATAGTGTCATGCAGATGAAAGCATGGCTGTCGGAAAATGGCATCGAAGCAGATAGCCTTGATAAGAAGGCAGTGAAAGAACTGATTGCAAGTACTCCTGCACATATCCGTGAAGTATTGGAAATCAGACAGCAGCTTGCCAAGTCTTCTGTAAAGAAATACCAGGCAATGGAGAATGCTGTCTGCGAAGACCACAGGGCAAGAGGAATGTTTCGTTTTTATGGTGCAAACCGAAGTGGCAGATGGGCGGGACGAATGATTCAGCTGCAGAATCTGCCACAGAATCATCTGCCGGACTTAAGGGAAGCAAGAGAACTTGTGAAGAGTGGAAATTACGAAGCAATGGAATTCTTATATGATGATATCCCGGATACCTTATCACAGCTGATCCGTACAGCCTTTGTACCAAGAGAAGGAATGAAATTTGTAGTGGCCGACTTTTCTGCCATTGAAGCAAGAGTGCTTTCTTACCTGGCAACGGAAGAATGGAGAAGTGAGGTCTTTAAGAATAATGGAGACATCTATTGTGCATCTGCATCTGCCATGTTTGGAGTTCCAGTGGAAAAGCATGGTGTGAACGGGGAACTGAGACAAAAAGGTAAGATTGCGGAACTCGCACTCGGGTACGGAGGATCTGTGGGAGCCTTAACTGCAATGGGAGCAATCGAGATGGGGCTGACAGAAGATGAACTTCAGCCACTTGTAGATTCCTGGAGAAATGCGAATCCGAATATCGTTCAGTTCTGGTGGGCGGTTGATCGATGTGTAAAAAAGACTATCCGTGAACGCATGGAGACAGAAACACACGGCATCCATTTTTATTATAAAAGTGGGATGCTGTTCATTGAACTTCCGAGCGGCAGAAGACTTTCCTATGTGAAACCAAAGATGGGAGTCAATAAGTTTGGAAGTGAGTCTGTAGTCTATGAAGGCATCGGAGGAACAAAGAAATGGGAGCAGATCGAAAGTTATGGTCCTAAATTTGTGGAGAACATCGTCCAGGCAATCAGCAGAGATATTCTTGCCTATGCGATGAGAACGTTATCCCATTGTTTTATCTGTGGCCACGTGCATGATGAACTTATTATTGAATGCAGCAAGGATGTATCCCTTGATGCTATCTGCGAGCAGATGGGAAGAACACCACCTTGGATACCTGGACTTCTTCTTCGTGCAGACGGATACGAATGTGATTTTTATAAAAAAGATTGATATAGCGGTACTTAAAACGAGGGTTCATGTCCTTTCACTATCAGAGGGCATGGACCCTTAAATTTTTCAAATGGAGGTAACGCTATGTTTTATGTGAAAGAGATGATGGGAGACGCAGTGGAAGTCAACATCGAAATCAATGATGAGAATGTATTCTGCAGATGCCCGCATTGTGGTTCTGAGGTACAGGTGGATTTGCAGGAAATCTTAAGCGATAGTGACAGCGATCTCTTTGGAACAGCAGTGCTGTGTGAAAACTGTACGAGAAGAATCATGGGAGGAGAAATGGATGGCAATCAGTAAATACAACAGCGAAGGCTATCATGATCCAACCACTTATGAAGCCTTGAAAACAATAGAAAAAGAGGAAAGGGCAGCTAAGAGAACTGCCAATCTGTACAAGCCGGATGAGTTCAGACCGCTCGTATATATCTGCAGTCCGTATCGTGGGGATACAGAAAAGAATGTCGAAAAGGCAAGACAGTACTCTCGCTTTGCAATTGAGAGTAAGGCAATCCCCATTGCTCCGCATCTTTTATATCCGCAGTTTATGGATGACAGCAATCCGGAAGAAAGATACCTGGCAACTCATACCATTAATTATGTACTGGTAGGAAAGTGCCAAGAAATGTGGATATTCGGAGACGATATCTCAGAAGGCATGGCTCGTGAGATAGCACTTGCCGAAAGACGTGGAAAGAAGATCAGATATTTTACAGAAACGATGGAGGTGGCTAAGAGATGAAGCTAACAATATTTTCAGCAAATTGTGTAGGGAATCCTGCCAATGCCCTGTATCCCAATAAGGCAGAGATAGAAAACAAGGAGGATATGCTTGCAGTCATTTCTCGTGACCATGTATGTGCTGAGTTCAAAAACTGCCACCGTTCCATTGATGATTTTCTGTCTTCTGATGTAGAAGTGATGGACTGTGACAACGATCATAGTGATGATCCAAAGGACTGGATTACTGCAGAAAAATATGAAGAACTCTTCCCGGATGTATCGTTCATCTTAGTTCCAAGCAGAAATGATGGAAAGGTGAAGGGCAAGAGATCTGCAAGACCGAGACATCATATTTACTTTCCTCACAGCAAAATCACAAGTGCTGATGAAGTAGCAGGAATTAAGACAAGACTGCAGGAAATAGCACCATTTTTTGATGATAACGCACTGGACGCAGCAAGATTTATTTTTGGCCATGCTCCGGCTGATATTGTTTGGCATGAAGGAAGCAGAACCATTGAGGAGTTCTTGGATGAGATGGACTTTGCAGAATATGACCGCGCTTCCCAGGGCATTGCTGAAGGTTTCAGAAACAGCACCATGAGTCATATTGCCGGAAGACTGATTAAGAGATACGGCAATACAGATAAGGCGCATGATATTTATCTTGAGAAGGCACAGCTTTGTAATCCGCCATTGGAAGACAGCGAACTTGCTCTGATTTGGAGCAGTGCTGTGAAGTTTGGAAAGAAGGTGCAGGCACAGGTTGGCTATGTATCACCGGAAGAGTTCAATAAGGGCTTTAGTCTGAAACCTGATGATTATTCGGATATCGGACAGGCAAAGGTACTGTCTCGTGAGTATGCCGGTGAGCTTGCATTTACCGACTCCACAGATTATATGCGATATGACGGTACGCACTGGGTAGAGTCCAAGCAGTTGGCGGTGGGTGCATGTGAGGAGTTTTTAGATGAACAGTTAAAAGAAGCAACAGCAGCTGTAGAGAAAGCAAAGAAAATGCTCCTGGATGCAGGTGTTGATAAAGAAACAGTAATGGCAGGTGGTAAAGCATTGGAAAAAGTCATTGACGAAAGCAGTGAGAAAGCGTTCAAGGAATTTATGATGGCATCGAAATACTATGCTTTTGTGATGAAGCGAAGAGATATGAAGTTCGTGACATCAGCACTGCAGGCGGCAAAACCAATGCTCCTTAAGAAGATCACTGATTTTGACAGTCAGGAGTTTCTGCTAAATACTCCGAGTGCTACATATGATCTGCGGGACGGAAGGAGTAAGGAACATGCGGCAGAAGATCTAATCACAAAGATAACAGCAGTTTCTCCAGGTACTGATGGCATGGATCTATGGCTTAATGCACTGGACAGCTTTTTCTGCAGTGATAAGGAGCTGATCGAATATGTGCAGCAGATCGTGGGACTTTCTGCCATTGGAAAAGTATATGTTGAGGCGCTGGTCATTGCATACGGAGAAGGAAGTAATGGTAAAAGTACCTTTTGGAATACCATCGCCAGGGTGCTTGGAACGTATAGTGGAACGATCTCCGCCGATGCGCTGACCGTAGGCTGCAAGCGTAATGTAAAGCCGGAGATGGCAGAGCTGAAAGGTAAGAGACTGGTCATTGCTGCTGAACTGGAAGAAGGTATGAGGCTGAACACTTCCATTGTAAAACAGCTGTGTTCCACCGATGAAGTAACAGCTGAAAAGAAATATAAGGATCCGTTCAAATACGTGCCGACACACACCCTCGTCTTATATACCAATCATCTTCCAAAGGTGGGAGCTAATGATGATGGTATCTGGCGAAGGCTTATTGTGATACCCTTTAATGCCAAAATCACAGGAAGCAGCGACAGGAAAAACTATGCGGACTTCCTTTACGAGAAAGCAGGAGGTGCTGTGCTTTCATGGATCATTGATGGAGCAGAAAAAGCCATAAAAAATAGGTACAAGCTGAAAACTCCGATAGTAGTGGAAGCTGCCATCAACAAGTATCGTGAGAATAATGACTGGCTTTCTGCTTTTGCTGAGGAATGCTGTGAAGTAGACATCACATACACGCAGAAGTCAGGTGAATTCTATCAAGAGTATCGTTCTTACTGTGCAAGGACGGGAGAATACACCAGAAGTACCACTGATTTTTATGCGGCTCTTGAAAATGCAGGTTTTGAAAGAAAGAAGACCAAGGCAGGCATCATTGTGCGTGGAATCCGCTTAAAATCGGACTTTTTGGATAGCTGATAACAAAAAGGTGCAGGTCGGAGAAGGTCTATATATAAAACCCCTTTAGGGCAGATTTTTTGAAAAAAATCACTATATATAAAGTTTTAGAAATGATATGCACAGACCTGCACCTTGATCGATTTTTGGAGGTATTTATGAGAGAGAAAGAAATAGAAAAAAGACTTGTGGCAGAAGTCAAAAGGAATGGCGGTATTTGTCCGAAGTTTGTATCTCCTGGATATTCAGGAATGCCGGACAGAATTATTCTTCTTCCGAAAGGCAAGATCGCTTTTGCAGAACTGAAAGCTCCGGGGCAGAAACCGAGGCCTTTACAGGTCGCAAGGCACAAAATTTTGATGGGACTTGGATTCCGAGTATATGTCATTGATGGAACAGAACAGATTGGAGGTGTGATTCATGAAATTAAAAATTCGGTGTGATTGGTGTGGCAAGGAGTTTGAACGTCTAGAATGTAAAATCCGTGGGAAAAGACATCTATTTTGTTCAAGAGAATGTTTATGGAACTTCAGCAATAAAACCAAGAATCCTAAAGAATATGATTCATTGAAAGATTTCACGAATATCGGTAAGACACTGTCAGAATTGAATAGGCGATTGAATCCTACACGAATGACACCTGAAACAAGGAAGAAAATTCGCAACTCAAGATTAGACAGCGGCAATGGAACCACTTATGCAAAGTATTATGGCAGACATGAACACAGAGTTGTAGCAGAGAAAATCCTAAAAAGATCTCTTAAACCAGGAGAAGTCGTTCATCATCGTGATGAAAATAAAAGGAATAATACACCCGATAATATTGTCATTTTTGCATCTCAATCTGAACATGCGAAACACCATGCAGAGTTAAATTGGTTTATTAAGGAATTAGAAAAAATGGAAGGAGGTGATGCCGAATGAAGTTCATACCCCACAGTTACCAGAAATACGCAGTAGAATTTATCGAAAAAAATCCTATATCCGCATTACTGCTTGATATGGGCTTAGGTTAGGAAAAACGACTATCACGCTGACGGCACTTAATAATCTCTTGTTTGATTACTTTGATGTCCATCGCATTTTAGTAATCGCACCGCTTCGAGTAGCAAGGAATACCTGGTCCGATGAAATTGAAAAGTGGGATCATCTCCATAATCTTACTTTTGCAATTGCAGTTGGTTCAGAAAAAGAAAGACTGGAAGCACTTAGAAAACAAGCAGACATCACAATGATCAATCGTGAAAATCTGCAGTGGCTGATAGAAAAGAGTGGACAACCCTTTGAGTACGACATGGTGGTAATCGATGAGCTGAGTTCCTTTAAGAATCATCAGGCAAAGAGATTTAAAGCATTGATGAAAGAAAGACACAAGGTCAAAAGAATCGTGGGACTTACAGGAACACCGTCAAGCAACGGTCTGATGGATTTGTTTGCGGAATTTAAAATCCTGGATATGGGTGTGAGGCTTGGAAGATTCATCGGTCAGTATAGAAATACATATTTCAAGCCGGATAAGGTGAATGGTCCTATCGTTTACAGCTATAAGCCACTTCCTGGAGCAGAAGATGCTATATACGAAAAAATATCGGACATTACCATTTCCATGAAGGCAGCAGATCATTTGAAAATGCCGGAACTGGTAAACACGAAGTATATGGTGCATCTTTCCGAAAAGGAGAAGAAAAAGTATGAAGATATGAAAGCAGAGCTTGTTCTGGAACTTCCAGAAGGAGAGATTACAGCAGCAAATGCCGCATCTCTTTCCGGAAAGTTATCACAGATGGCAAATGGCGCAGTCTATGCAGATGATGAGAGTATTCTTCCCATTCATGACAGAAAGCTGGATGCACTGGAGGATATTATCGAATCAGCAAACGGAAAGCCACTTCTTATTGCATATTGGTTCAAGCATGACCTTATACGGATCGAGCAGCGTCTTGCAGAAAAGAAGATCCCATTTCAGAAACTTGATAGTGATGCCAGTATGAAAAAGTGGAATAGGGGAGAACTTCCAGTGGCGCTAATCCATCCGGCATCCGCAGGACATGGATTAAATCTTCAATCCGGAGGATCCACCCTTGTGTGGTTTGGAATTACCTGGAGTTTGGAACTTTATCAGCAGACAGTAGCAAGACTTTACAGGCAGGGTCAAAGCAGCAGAACGGTTACAGTAATCCATATTCTGACTCAGGGTACAGTGGATGAGAAAATCATGAAGGCACTGGCAGAGAAAGACAGCACCCAATCGGCACTGATCGATGCGGTAAAAGCAGAATTGTAAATCAGAGACAATCCGAGAGAAATTAATATTTTCGGAGGTTAGGCTTATGACAGCAAGAGAATTTTTAAACCGACCATTTATTCTGAATAATAAGATCAACGACAAGAAGATCAAACTTGGATATTACAGAGAATTGTCATGCAGTGTTTCTTCTCCTGGATTTGAGGAGCATTATTCAAGTAATCGAAACATAAAAGCACCCTTTGAAAGATATCTTGAGAAAATCGATGCCTTGGAAGAAGAACTTGCAGAGGATTATAAAAAGCTGGAGGAACTTCGCTGTGAGCTAGATAGTGCCATTGATTTGGTAGAAGATCCGATGGAACAGATGATACTTCGGTACCGATATATTGAATTAAAGTCCATGCCGGAAATATCGGTGCAGATGTATTATTCCCTTCGGTGGACGAAGCGTCTTCACAGACGTGCTTTGGATAGTTTTGAAAGAAGCCACCCCTAGAGCGTGTTTGAAAAACATTTTAAGTTGTTCATTTTAACCAAATTAATATCGAGACAATACATAAGAAGCCTAAGTAGGTGAATGCTAATTTATCATAACGTGTTGCTATTCGGCGAAATGCTTTCAATTTCAGAAAGTAATTTTCGACCAGATGTCTTTCCTTATAAAACCACCAATCGCAGCGACGTTCAAATTTAGCTCCTCGGCGGGATGGAATGGTTGGTTCACCGCCATGATCGTAAATGTAATCTATCAATTGATTACTGTCGTATCCACGGTCTGCCAGAACTTTGCTTCCATCTATTTCGATATGATCCAGTAAAGGAATTGCATAATTGATATCATTACGCTGCCCTTCACTGATCATAAAGTACACTGGATAGCCATAAGAATCTACTATTGCATGGATTTTGGTACTGGCTCCTCCACGGCTGTGTCCGATTTCATTCGAGGCCCCCCTTTTTTAGCACCTGCGCTATGTTGGTGAGCCTGAACAATGGAAGCGTCTATAGATAATTCTTCCAGTTCAGCCTCCAGGCTTAGAATGCGAAAAATATTATCCAGAATCCCGTCATCAATCCATTTACGAAAACGACTATATACAGTTTGCCAGGAACCATAACGTTCTGGAAGATCTCGCCAGGGTGCACCACTGCGTGCTAACCAGACCATCCCATTAAGAATGATGCGGTTATCTTTTCGTGGACGTCCCTGCTTTCCTGTATTTTCAGGAGGGAGTAATGGTACAATACGGTTCCATTCTTCATCTGTTAACTCATATCGTCTCAACATAGTGAACACCCCTTTTTCTTTATTTTATCATGAAAAAGGGAAATGAAACATGCGTTTTGTGCAATTTTTATTTTTCAAACACGCTCTAATGTTCAGAGGAGAGTTTTTTAGAGATGTGCTATATAAGAATATTTGAATTATGCGATAGATTATTATTAAATAATAAAATAGAGAGAAAAAGATGCAAGCGATGTCCTGCATCTTTTTTACAAAGAAAATATGTATGTCAAAGGGAATGTATGTTCGATATATTCTTGATTTATATCGGCAATTATGATAGCATGTTACCATGATAATAGTAGTGATGGGGAAAAGTACACAAAGTTATGTACGGATTTTTGGGTTGATATTAGACATAGTAAGAGAAAATTTCACTATGGAACATTTTGGATTAGTATCGGAATACGCCCTTACCGGCGATCAGCCGCAAGCTATTTGCTTTGCTCATTAATAAGGCAATTTTTATTACAGCAACTATAGAGAAAGAGAATAAGTTTAATTGTAAAGGAATTGAATTTGAAATCGAAATTCGAAATAAAGTAAAGGAGAAATTATGGATCATTTTGAATTAGTATCAGAATATGCTCCGACCGGCGACCAGCCGCAGGCCATCGACCAGCTTGTAAAAGGCTTTCAAGAAGGAAACCAATGCCAGACTTTACTGGGAGTTACAGGCTCTGGCAAGACGTTCACAATGGCAAACGTCATACAACAATTAAATAAACCAACACTCATAATCGCACACAACAAAACGCTGGCTGCGCAGCTATATGGAGAATTCAAAGAATTCTTCCCGAATAATGCGGTAGAATACTTTGTATCCTACTACGACTATTACCAGCCGGAAGCTTATGTTCCGTCCTCGGACACATACATTGCCAAAGACTCTTCCATCAATGATGAGATTGACAAGCTTCGCTTATCTGCCACAATGGCATTGACGGAACGGCGGGACGTGATCATAGTTGCCAGTGTATCGTGTATTTATGGTTTGGGAAGTCCTGTAGATTATCAGAATATGGTGATTTCTTTACGCCCGGGCATGACAAAAGACAGAGACGAGGTTATGGCAAAATTGATAGAAATCCAGTATGACCGTAATGACATGGATTTTCACCGCGGAACTTTCCGTGTTCGCGGCGATGTGGTGGAGATCATACCGGCGTATGAGAGCGATGTGGCGATTCGTATCGAATTTTTCGGAGATGAAGTTGAGCGGATTACGGAAATTGATATTTTGACAGGAGAGGTCAAAGACGAATTGTCACATGTGGCGATTTTCCCGGCGTCACATTATGTGGTGGATAAAGAAAACATAAAGCGTGCTGTAAATGATATAGAAAAAGAACTGGATGAGCGTGTGAAGGAGTTTAAACATGCAGATAAACTTTTGGAAGCGCAGAGAATTGCAGAGAGAACAAATTTTGATATTGAAATGTTGAAAGAAACCGGATTTTGTTCCGGAATCGAAAACTATTCGCGGCACTTGGCAGGACTTAGTCCCGGGCAGGCGCCATATACATTGATAGATTATTTCCCGGATGATTTTATTATTATGATTGATGAATCGCATAAAACCATTCCTCAGATCGGAGGTATGTATCACGGAGATCAATCAAGAAAATCTACCTTGGTAGATTATGGATTTCGTCTTCCGTCTGCGAAGGATAACCGTCCGCTGAACTTTGAAGAATTTGAGAGCAAGATCAACCAGGCGTTATTTGTATCTGCAACACCGGGAGTATATGAAGAAGAACATGAGCTTCTCCGTGTGGAACAGGTGATTCGTCCGACCGGACTGCTCGATCCGGAAGTTGTCGTGCGTCCTGTAGAAGGTCAGATAGACGATCTGATCGGGGAAATAAACAAAGAAATTTCCCAAAAGAATAAAGTTCTCGTAACAACTCTGACAAAGCGGATGGCAGAAGATTTGACGGATTATATGCGTGAGGTGGGAATTCGTGTGAAATATTTGCATTCGGATGTGGATACACTGGAACGTACAGAGATTATTCGTGATATGCGTTTAGATGTATTTGATGTGCTTGTGGGAATCAATCTTTTGCGAGAAGGTCTGGATATTCCGGAAATTACGCTTGTAGCGATATTGGATGCGGATAAGGAAGGATTTTTGCGTTCGGAAACGTCATTGATACAGACAATAGGACGTGCGGCGCGTAATGCACAAGGGCATGTTATTATGTATGCGGATAAGATAACGGAATCTATGCAGCTGGCGATCGATGAAACAAAACGGCGTCGTGAGATTCAGATGAAATATAATGAAGAGCATGGTATCACACCAAAGACGATTCAAAAATCAGTACGCGACCTGATCAGTATTTCTAAAAAAGTTGCGGCAGAGGAGCTGAAACTGGAAAAAGATCCGGAATCTATGAGCGTAAAAGAACTTAAAAAGCTGATTGCCGATCTTACAAAACAGATGAAGAAAGCGGCGGCAGAACTGAATTTTGAAAGCGCGGCAGAATTGCGGGATAAGTTGACAGAATTGAAAAAAATGTTGAATGAAATAGAAGGATAAAATACAAAATAAAATATGACTACAGGGAGGAAAAAGACGGATTATGAGTACGAAAATGGATGTTCGGAAATATATCAAAATAAGGGGAGCGAATGAGAATAATCTTAAAAATATAGATGTGGACATTCCCCGGAACGAACTTGTTGTACTTACAGGATTGAGCGGTTCGGGCAAATCTTCCCTCGCGTTTGATACGATTTATGCAGAAGGGCAGAGAAGATATATGGAATCATTATCTTCCTATGCAAGACAGTTTTTGGGGCAAATGGAGAAACCGGATGTGGAAAGCATAGAGGGACTGTCGCCTGCAATTTCCATTGATCAAAAGTCGACAAATCACAATCCGAGATCTACGGTCGGAACAGTGACTGAAATTTATGATTATTTCAGACTTTTATATGCAAGAGTCGGAATTCCTCATTGTCCTAAATGTGGAAAAGCAATTTCAAAGCAAACAGTCGATCAGATGGTTGATCGAATTATGTCAATGCCGGAAGGAACGAAAATCCAGCTTCTTGCTCCGGTCGTAAGAGGCCGGAAAGGAACACATGCAAAATTATTGGAAAAAGCAAAGAAAAGCGGATATGTGCGTGTACGTGTAGACGGAAATATGTACGAATTGACGGAAGAGATTATTCTTGACAAGAACTTGAAACATAATATTGAGATTATTGTTGACCGATTGATCGTAAAACAGGGGATTGAGAAGAGGTTAACAGATTCTGTGGAAAGTGTTCTGCATTTATCGGAAGGTTTGCTCAGTGTAGATGTGATCGGCGGGGAGATGTTGAATTTCAGTCAGAGCTTTTCCTGTCCGGATTGTGGGATCAGTATCGAAGAGATCGAACCAAGAAGTTTTTCATTTAATAATCCCTTTGGGGCATGTCCGACATGTTATGGATTAGGATATAAGATGGAGTTTTCAGAGGATTTGATGATTCCGGATCCGTCATTGTCGATTAATGAAGGTGCAATAGCGGTATTAGGGTGGCAGTCTTGTACAGACAAATCAAGTTTTACTCATGCGATACTTCAGGCGCTGTGCAGAGAGTATCAATTTGATCTGGACACACCGTTTGAAAAATATCCGAAGAAGATTCATGATATTATTCTTCATGGCACAAACGGGAAAGAGGTGAAAGTATTTTATAAAGGCCAGAGAGGCGAAGGCGTTTATGATGTTGCGTTTGAAGGGTTGATTAAAAACGTAGAGCGCAGATATAAAGAAACCGGTTCGGAGACGATGAAAGCCGAATATGAGACATTTATGAACATAACTCCGTGTTCGGCATGCCACGGGCAACGTCTGAAACCGGGAGCTTTGGCGGTAACCGTCGGAGAAAAAAATATTGCAGAAGTAACGTCGATGTCTATCGGAAAATTGCAAAATTTTCTTGAAGAGCTTGTATTAGGAGAAACACAGATGCTCATCGGAGGGCAGATTTTGAAAGAAATCAGAGCTCGGATCAAATTTCTTATGGATGTGGGACTTGATTACTTGACGTTGGCCCGCGCTACCGGAACACTTTCAGGCGGTGAGGCGCAGAGAATACGTCTGGCAACGCAGATCGGATCGGGTCTTGTGGGAGTAGCATATATTTTGGATGAGCCAAGTATAGGACTTCATCAGCGGGATAATGACAAGCTTCTTGCAACATTAAAGCATCTTCGTGATCTGGGAAATACGCTGATAGTCGTAGAGCATGACGAAGATACAATGATGGAGGCGGATTATATTGTAGATATAGGACCGGGAGCGGGAGAACACGGAGGCGAGGTTGTTGCCGTCGGAAATGCGAAAGAGATCATGAAAAATGAAAATTCGATTACAGGCGCATACTTATCGGGAAGGATCAAAATTCCGGTTCCGCAAGAGCGCAGACAGCCTAAGGGATGGTTGAAGGTGGTCGGCGCCCGGGAAAACAACTTGAAAAATATCGATGTGTCATTTCCTCTTGGAGTTATGACTTGTGTTACCGGAGTTTCAGGTTCGGGAAAAAGCTCTCTTGTAAATGAAATTTTGTATAAAAGGCTTGCACGTGATTTGAATCGCGCGAGAACAATTCCGGGAAAACATAAAAAAATAGAAGGGTTAGATCAGGTAGATAAGGTGATTGATATCGATCAGTCGCCGATCGGGCGAACCCCAAGGTCAAATCCGGCAACCTATACAGGTGTGTTTGATCTGATAAGAGATTTGTTTGCGGCAACTCCGGATGCAAAAGCGCGCGGATATAAGAAAGGGCGGTTTAGTTTTAATGTGAAAGGCGGACGCTGCGAGGCGTGCTCGGGAGACGGCATTCTTAAAATCGAAATGCATTTTTTGCCTGATGTATATGTTCCGTGTGAAGTTTGCGGGGGAAAGCGATATAATCGAGAGACTTTGGAAGTAAAATATAAAGGGAAAACGATTTATGATATTCTCAACATGACAGTGGAAGAGGCGTTGGAATTTTTTGCTCATGTTCCGAGTATCAGGCGCAAGATAGAGACATTGAACGATGTAGGTCTTTCTTATATCCGTCTCGGACAGCCTTCTACAGAATTGTCCGGAGGTGAAGCACAGCGCATTAAGCTGGCAACGGAACTTAGTAAACGGAGTACAGGAAAAACTGTGTATATTTTGGATGAGCCGACGACAGGACTTCATTTTGCGGATGTGCATAAATTGACGGAGATCTTGCGGCGTCTGACAGATGACGGAAATACGGTTATTGTAATCGAACACAATCTGGATGTTATAAAAACAGCAGATTACATTATTGATATCGGTCCGGAAGGCGGAGAACGCGGTGGTACGGTCGTTGCACACGGAACACCGGAAGATGTGGCAGAGAATGAAAATTCCTATACAGGGAAGTATATAAAGAAGATGCTGTAGAAAACACTGTAGTTATAAAAAATAACAGTTCAGTCTGCGCCATTCATAAAATCACGCTGTGTGCTTATTGTGGCCGGCGCCACTGTTTCGCTCATAAATGTGCGCTTGTCGCATACAGATGTCCGTTAGCGAAAACATGAGAGCATGTTTTGTGCTTTCCGTACACTGTAGGGCTGAACTGTTACAATAAAAATTATAAAAAAGTTGTAAAAAGTATCATGTAATTAAAAAAAAGGGTTTTCATTTTTTGTTGAGTCGATTATACTAAAGAATGCAGATTGGATGCAGGGGTATCATCCGGTCTGGAAATATGTGAATGATAAGACCTGTTTGGGGAGAGATACAGACATTTTCGTTTTTGAGGAGATGTCAGCGGGAAAAGAGTATAAAGATTTAGAAGGGAGAATGGAATATGTCGGTAGATATCGGAATAGATCTGGGAACAGCCAGTGTGCTTGTCTATGTCCGCGGCAAAGGAGTCGTTTTGAAAGAACCATCAGTTGTCGCGTTTGACAGAGATACGAATGTAATCAAAGCGATCGGGGAAGAAGCGAGACTGATGCTCGGAAGGACGCCTGGGAATATCGTTGCGGTTCGTCCTCTCAGGCAGGGCGTGATTTCGGATTATACAGTGACAGAAAAGATGATCAAATATTTTGTCCGAAAGTCGCTTGGTAAGAGAACATTCAAAAAACCGCGTATTAGTATCTGTGTGCCCAGTGGTGTCACAGAAGTGGAAAAGAAAGCGGTAGAAGAGGCTACTTATGCGGCAGGTGCGCGGGAAGTGCACTTGATTGAAGAGCCTGTAGCGGCCGCGATTGGCGCGGGAATTGATATTGCAAAGCCATGTGGGAATATGATTGTAGATATCGGCGGAGGTACTGCGGATATTGCGGTAATCTCACTGGGCGGCACTGTTGTGAATACATCGATTAAGGTGGCGGGAGATGATTTTGATGAGGCAATCGTCCGTTATATGCGTAAAAAACATAATCTTCTGATCGGTGAAAGAACGGCGGAAGATATAAAGATAAAGATAGGAACAACATATCCTCTTGTAGAGGAAGAGACTATGGAGGTTAGGGGAAGAAACCTTGTAACAGGATTACCGAAAACTGTTACGGTAACTTCTTCGGAGACAGAGGAGGCTTTGAGGGAAGCCACCGGGCAGATTGTTGAAGCTGTGATAGCGGTATTGGAGCAGACTCCGCCGGAGTTGTCGGCAGATATACTTGACCGTGGAATCGTTTTGACAGGCGGAGGTTCTATGCTTCGCGGATTAGAGGAATTGATCGAGGAGAGGACAGGCATTAACACGATGACAGCGGAAGATCCGATGAAAGTTGTTGCGATCGGAACAGGACAATTTGTTGAATTTATGAGCGGACGGGGCGAAGTCTGACGTGAAGAGCTGATTTGGCAAAGAGAGAGAAGGAGCAGGGATGTGAGCAATACGGCACATCCCTGTTATAATGTGGATATAAAGCGAAATATTGTGGAAAACAATAACGGAAAGAGGAAAGATCTGTGGAAAAAGTTACGGGATATGTAGGTCACATTGTGTTTCGGAATGCAGAAAACGGATATACAGTGTTTCATTTGGAAAATGATGACGGAGAAGTGACCTGTGTGGGGAATTTTAATTACATTACAGAAGGGGAACTGTTGGAAATAACGGGGGAGTATGTGACTCATAGTGTGTATGGAAATCAGTTGAAGGTAATGTCTCACGTTGTGAAAGAACCGGAAGATCTCGTATCCATAGAACGGTATCTTGGATCGGGAGCCGTTAAAGGAATCGGGGCGGCTCTGGCGGGACGTATTGTCAGGAAGTTTAAAGAAGATACTTTTCGTATCATAGAAGAAGAACCGGAGCGTCTTGCCGAAATCAAAGGAATCAGCGAGCGTAAAGCAAGAGAGATTTCATCACAGTTAGAAGATAAAAAGGATTTGCGAAAGGCAATGATCTATCTTCAAAAGTATGGAATTTCTGCGAAATTGGCAGCAAAGATATATAATCATTATGGTATGCGTGTATACAAAGTGATGGAAGAAAATCCGTATGAACTTGCGGATAATATTGAGGGGATCGGATTTCGTACCGCAGATGAGATTGCGGCACGCATCGGAATCCATACAGATTCCGATTACCGGATTAAAAGCGGACTGTTTTATACATTGCAGCAGGCAGTAGGAGAAGGGCATATCTATCTTCCTCAGGAGGAACTTTTACGTCGTGCAAGAACGCTTTTGGAAGTGGAGATTGACGATATAGAAAAGCATGTGATGGATCTGTGCATTGAGAAAAAAGTGGTTATGAAAGAATGTGTCAATGAAAACAAAAATGAAAATGAAATCAGGATTTACCCGGCACATTATTATTATATGGAATTGAATACGGCGAAAATGCTTCATGATTTGAATATAAATTGTGATATGCCGGAGGAAATGATGGAAAGACGGCTCTGTAAAGTGGAGCGGGCAGAAGAGATCAAATTGGATCCTAAGCAGCATACAGCGGTGATTGAGTCGATCAAACACGGTTTGCTTGTGTTGACCGGAGGACCGGGAACGGGAAAAACAACGACAATTAATACAATGATCCGTTTTTTTGAGAGCGAAGGGATGAGCATTCTTTTAGCAGCGCCAACCGGAAGGGCGACAAAGAGAATGACAGAAGCTACCGGATATGAGGCGCAGACGATCCATCGTCTTTTGGAAGTGAATGTAAATCCCGAAGAAGCGGAAAATTCGGGAGGATTTTTAAGAAATCGGCAGAATCCCCTTGAAGCGGATGTGATTATTATTGATGAAATGTCTATGGTTGATCTGACATTGATGCATGCGCTTTTGTCTGCAGTTATACCGGGGACAAGACTGATACTTGTAGGAGACGTAGACCAACTTCCGTCTGTGGGACCGGGAAGCGTATTGAAAGATATCATTGCATCGCATCGGTTTCCTGTTGTGACACTGACTCGTATTTTTCGTCAGGCAGGAGAAAGTGATATTATAGTAAATGCACATAAAATCAATGCAGGAGAGCCGGTTATTCCCGATAATAAGAGCAGAGATTTTTTCTTCTTACGAAGACAGGATGCAGATACGATCATAGGTATTGTGATCATGCTTATCCAGAAAAAGCTTCCGAAGTATGTAGGGGCAGATCAAAACGAGATCCAAGTTATGACGCCGACGAGAAAAGGACTTCTTGGGGTAGAACGTTTAAATGAAATCCTTCAGAAATACTTGAATCCGGAAGAACCGAAAAAGGCGCAGCGTGAGATTAACGGCAGGCTGTTCAGAGAAGGCGATAAAGTAATGCAGATTAAAAATAATTATCAAATCGAGTGGGAAGTATCTACAAAATTCGGTCTGACGGTAGACAAAGGAACCGGTGTGTTTAACGGAGATATGGGAGTGATTACAGAGATTAACGAGTATACGGAAACGATAGAGGTAGAATTTGACGAATCTCGAAAAGTAAAATATGGGTTTGATATGACAGAAGAACTGGAACTGGCATATGCAATTACCGTACATAAGTCACAGGGGAGCGAATATCCGGCAGTTATCATTCCTCTTTTGCCGGGCCCGAAGCTTCTTTATAACCGGAATCTGTTGTATACTGCGGTGACAAGGGCAAAAAAATGTTTGACGATTGTAGGGAGTGAGGCAGTATTTCAGGAAATGATACAAAACAAAAACGAACAGGCGCGGTATACAAGTTTGGCGGAACGTATACAAGAATTTTAAATCTGCTATATCCGAAAGTATGCCCTTTCTGCGGGGAAATTTCGCCGGAAGGGGTTTGCGCGGAGTGTAAAAAGAAGATTATATACGTCAGACAGCCAAGATGTATGAGATGTGGGAAGCCGATAAAAGATGAATATAAAGAATATTGTTCGGATTGTGCAAAAAGAACATCGCATATTACCCAGGGGCGAAGTTTGTGGCTTCATAAAGAACCGGTATCAACGGCGATATATAAATTCAAATATAATAATAAGCGCAGTTGGGGAGAATTGTTTGCGGCAGAAATGGCACAAGCTTATAAAGATCAAGTTATAAAATGGGGAATTGAGGAAATTATCCCCATTCCTCTGCACAAATCTCGAAAGAGAAAAAGAGGGTATAATCAGGCGGAGATTATAGCAAAATGTTTGTCGGAAAAGACAGGAGTGTCTCTAGTGTCAGATGCTTTGTTTCGAGTGAAAAAAACGACGGCGCAGAAAAAGTTGGACAGGCAGGAACGAATGGGAAATCTAAGGGATGCATTTGCTTTGTCAGAAAGATGGAAACCTGTGGCGAATGTGCTTCTGATCGACGATATTTATACAACGGGAGCGACAGTAGAGCAGGCAGCAAAAATATTAAAAAAGGCAGGGGCGCAAAATGTGTACTTTTTGACTATAAGCATTGGACAAGGTATTTAAATATATGATATAATAATCATACATATGTAATTATTTACCGTATTTGGAATATAGTATATGGATTTCGGAAAATACATAGGAGGACGGGAAGACGTCATGTTAGATAAGAGGAAAATACGTTTGATGACTCGGGCTGCTATTTATGAAAAAAACTATGGAGAAGAAGATTTTAAGATCAGCAGCTATTATAAGAAAGATTATTCGAGTTTAAATACATGGGTCACGCTTATTTGGATCACAGTCGGTTATGGATTGGCGGTTGCAGTGCTGTTTCTCGGTTGGGGAGAGGCTGCGATGGAAGGCATCACGCTTGCAAAGTTATTTGTTTTTGCCGCGGTGGCGATAGGCGCTTATGTGTCGCTGCTGATAGCATATGGAATCGGTGCGGGAAGCTTTTATAAAAATAAGCATATCAAGGCAAAACAGAGAGTGAAAAAGTATCTGAGAGACCTTTCCAGAATCGAGAAGATCAACAATAAGAAGGAGATAAATTAATCATGAGTACATTGCTTGTTTGGAGAGAAAAGCTGCAGAGAATATATGCGTTATATTCAATTTATATTCAAAAAGGGCTGCAGTTTGTGACAGGGCTGGTTTTGTTTTGGGTTATCAACTCTAACATAGGTTTTATGAAGCCGGCATCTTCAGTTTTTTGCACATTGGGATTGGCAGTGATCTGTACATTTCTTCCGATGACAATTACCGTTTTAGCGGCGACAGCATTGATACTCGCACATTTTTATGCGTTGTCGCTTCCGATTGCGCTTGTGGCGCTCGTCATTTTTATTTTAATGTATATTTTCTATTTTCGTTTTACCCCGAAAAAAGCATGGCTTGTGTTGATTTCGGGACTTGCGTTTAGTTTGAAAATCCCGTTTGTAATCCCGATTGCATTCGGTCTGCTTGGATCGCCGGTGTGGATTGTTCCTGCATCATGCGGAATTATCACCTATTATATGACAGATTATGTGAAAGTATCCGCGGCAGCGCTAAAGGAGGCAGATGCATCCGGTATAGCGGCTAATTTGATGAGTTTTACAAAGCAAGTGCTTGCAAGTAAAGAAATGTGGCTTATGGTCATGGCAGTGACGATAGGAATTCTTGTTGTGAATTTTGTCCGTACAAGAGGTGTGGATCATTCTTGGAAAATTGCGTCGGCAGCGGGAGCGGCAGTAACGGTTGTTGTTTCAGCGGCAGGTAATATTGTATTAAGTACAAATATATCTTATATAGAAATTATATTGAGCGCGGTTCTTGGCGCGGTGACAGGACTTGTGCTGGAACTTCTTTTCTTTTCCGTAGATTATTCTCGTACGGAGAATATCCAGTTTGAGGATGATGAATACTATTATTATGTAAAAGCCGTTCCTAAAGTCGGAGTAGCCGTTCCGGAAAAGAAGGTAAAACGGATTACTGAAAACCAGCCTCAGGAAACGACGGTGATCAGAGAAGATGCGGATTTGAACAATATAAATACAGAGAATGATGCGGATGATATTCTTTTGACAAGAAGTTTGAGTAAAGAACTCGGTTTGGAAAAACAAAGACCGGAGTAAATCGAAGTAAACGGTAAGGTGGTGATTACGGTATGTTAGATTGGATAAAAAGTATTTTAGACAATTATACAAATGGAATGTATTTTCCTAACATCCATATTAAAGATGTGATCGAAATACTGATCGTTGCCGTAATCGTGTATGAGATCATGCTTTGGATCAAGAATACAAAAGCGTGGATGCTTCTTAGAGGAATTATTATGCTGGGGGTATTTATTCTTTTGGCATGGATTTTTCAGATGCATACGATTTTGTATTTGGCGGCGCAGTCGATCAACGTACTGGCTATTGCGGCTGTAGTGGTGTTTCAGCCGGAACTGCGTCGTGCGCTTGAAAAACTCGGAGAGAAAAACCTGCTTAGCAATATTAATCCGTTTGATAAAAACAGAGAGAATGAACGTTTTTCTGATCAGACAGCAGAAGGTATAGTGACGGCATGTTTTGAAATGGGAAAAGTATGTACAGGAGCCTTGATCGTAGTAGAGCAGGCGATTCAGCTTACAGAATATGAAATGACCGGAATTGAATTGGACTGTAAGGTGTCACCTCAGGTTTTGATCAATATATTTGAACATAATACACCGCTTCATGACGGAGCGATTATTATACGAGGAGACCGGATTACTTCGGCTACATGTTACCTTCCTCTTTCTGATAATATGCGCATCAGCAAAGATCTCGGAACGAGGCACAGGGCGGCTTTGGGAATGAGTGAGGTATGTGATGCTCTTGTAATCGCGGTGTCGGAGGAAACAGGTCTTGTTTCCGTAGCTATGGGCGGTCAGCTTGACAGAGGGATTACAAGGGAAGAATTGAGAAAGCGTCTTAGTCAGATTCAGTATAGAAATGCCGAGTCAAAGCGGTTTTTCTTGCGGAAAGGATGGCGCAGAAAATGAAAAAATATAAGTTTACGGATAATTTGGGATTAAAGATCATAGCGGTTATTTTTGCGGCGTTCTTATGGCTTATTGTTGTGAATCTTGATAATCCCGTAAGTACACAGACTTTCAGCGAGGTTCCGGTAACGATTATAAATGAGGATATTATTTTATCGGCAGGCGATACCTATCAGGTGCTTGGGGAAGAAAAAGTAAGTGTTGTTGTATCGGCGACAAGACAAGTGCGGCAGAAACTGACAAAAGAAGATATTGTCGCGACAGCGGATATAAAGGAGATGGATACAAGTACAGGACTTGTTCCGATCAAGATTTCCATACCGAATTATGCCGGAAAATATGAATCTGCGGAGGCGGCGCCGAGAAATCTTCAGATACAGAGAGAAAAATCGGGAAAGAAAGTCCTTTCCCTTACGGTAAGCACAGGGGATTCTAAAGTAAGAGATGGGTATATTTTAGGTGATATGACGGTTAATCCGGATAAAGTGACGATCACAGGACCGGAGTCGATCCTTGACCAGATTGATCGGGCGGTTGCTCTTATTGATGTAGAGGGATTGGCAAAGGACAGCGAGGAGACAGCAAAACTTGGGTTGTATGATATCAGCGGCAACCCGATCAGTCAGACACGGCTGGGAAATAATCTTGGCGAGGGCGGCATTACTGTGTCTGTTGAAGTGTTAAAGATCAAGAGCGTTCCGATTTCACTCAGTGTTTCGGGAACTCCGGCAGAAGGCTATAAGTATACAGGGTACAGCAGTGAACCGGAAACTGTTCAGATTTACGGGGAAAAAGATGTGGTCGATAAAATTGAGGAAATAGATGTTCCTGTTATTGATGTCAGCGGAGCTTCACAACCGATTCAGAAATCTGTCAATATCTCAGAATATCTGCCGGAAGGAGTTCAGCTGGTAGATGAGAAAACTGCCAATATAACAGTTACTGCAATGGTGGAAGAAGAAGGAACGCGAACGATCAATTTTATGGTAAGTTCGATCCAGATCAATAATCTGGCAGAGGGTCTGCAAGTATCTTATGAGCCGGATGCGGAGATAGCGCTTCGTTTTAGCGGTGATCAGAAAGCATTGGAAATGCTGGATATCAGCAATGCGGTTTCTGTGGATATGTCTGCATATGTAGTGCCGGGAGTATATGATGTGCATGTAGATGTGGATATTCCGGAAGGAATTACATTGATGAAGAAAGTGACAGTTCAGCTTACTGTTGCGGAGAAAGAGCAGGAAGGCGGCAACGAAAGCGATACGAATACAGAACAAAAAGGACAGTAAGCTGCTTTTGGAACGGAAGATGGCTGTTATGAATGGAAAGTAGGCGAAAACAGAGAAAAAGCAGCAGCATAAAGGGAGACGGAATAATGGTAAGAAAAAAAATAGTGATCGATAATCCTACAGGACTGCATTTGAGACCTGCAGGAACATTCTGTAAAGCTGCGATTCAGTTCGAGAGCAAAATCACAGTTCAGAAAATTACAAAAAATGAAAATGTAACTGCAAATGCCAAGAGTGTACTCAGCGTACTTGGGGCGTGTATTAAAGATCGAGATGAAATAGAAATCATCTGTGAAGGCGAAGATGAAGAAGAAGCTTTACAGGAGATGATCCGAGTTGTAGAAAATGAACTTATTTGAATATAATATCGTGTGATTGAAGAAAGAGGAGAAAAAGATGAGCAGAGCGACATTGGTTATAATGGCGGCAGGAATAGGGAGCAGATTCGGAGGGGGAATTAAACAGCTTGCCCCTATAGGACCGAACGGAGAGATCATAATGGATTACTCCGTTTATGACGCGATAGAGGCCGGATTTGATAAAGTTGTGTTTGTTATAAGGAAAGATCTGGAGAAAGATTTTAAAGAAGTAATCGGAAATCGGATCGCACAGAAGGTTGAAGTTGCGTATGCCTATCAGGAAGTTTCGGATATTCCGGCAGAATATGCCGAAAAGTTTGTAGGAAGAACAAAACCGTGGGGAACAGGTCAGGCAATTTTGTGTTGTAAAGATGTTGTTTCTGAACCGTTTCTTGTAATTAATGCGGATGATTATTACGGCAAGAGCGCTTTTAAAGAAGCGTACTCTTATTTGACAAGTATTCCCTCTGCTGATAAAATACAGGTTTGTATGGTTGGATTTGTATTGAAAAATACCTTAAGTGAAAACGGCGGTGTGACAAGAGGAATTTGTCGTGTTGATGAAAACGGAATGCTTCAGGAGATCATTGAAACACATAATATAGAAAAAGACGGAGATAAAGCGGTTGTTCGGGAAGGCGATATTGAAACAGAGTACGATGCAGACTCTCCAGTATCTATGAATATGTGGGGATTAACGCCGGAATTTTTTGCAATATTAAAGAACGGATTTGAACAGTTTTTAAATAAAACAGATATGGAAGATTTGAAAGCTGAATACTTACTTCCGACGATTATAGGCGAACTGCTGAAAGAAGGAACTGTGAGCGTAAAAGTGTTGAAGTCTGAAGATCAATGGTTTGGAGTGACATACAAAGAAGACCGTGAAACGGTTGTGGAAGCCGTGAAAAGTCTGATAGATAAAGGAATTTATCCGGACAAGCTGTAAGGCTGAACAGGGTACACATAAAAAACCGTACATTTGAAAAACGGAAAAAGGAATTGCTGAAATGTCAAAGAAACAAAAACCGACCGGAAATACCGGACGAAAAAATCAAATTAAGGGAAAATATGCGGAGAGATCCAGAAAAAATGGTTTCGGAAAATTCTGTCTGATTTTGCAGGTTATTATGAGTGCGGTATTTATGGGAGTACTCGTACTGCTTGATATGCTTCCTTTGAAATATTTGGCGCTTGCCGCGCTGATCCTTTTCTTTTTGTGGTGCATTACATTTACGACACAGGCAGTTAGAAAGAAAAAAGGAGTGACGGGAAAAGTATACAGTATTCTTCTGATTGCTGTTTTAGCTGTGGGCACATATTACATTGCAAAGACAAATGATATGATCGCGGCAATTACAAGCGGCGGTTCAAAAGTTGATAAGATGGTAGTGGCTGTTTTAAAAGATGATCCGGCAGAAACATTGGAGGATGCATCCGATTACGAGTTCGGAGTTCAATTTAATACCGGAGCTGAGAACATGAAAGCTGCTGTTATGGATATTCAGGATCAGATCGGAGATATATCCACAACAGAATACAAGTCTGTTCAGGAACAGGCAGAGGCGCTTATTTCGGGAGAAGTGGACGCAATTATATACAATCAGTCTTATACAGAATTGATGGAAAATGCTGTTGAAGGCTACAACGATCAGATCCGGATCATTTATAAGCACGAGATTGAAACGAAGTTTGATTTCGGAGGTTCGGCAAAAGACGACAGTTTGACTAAAAAGCCATTTACTGTGTATATTAGCGGAATTGATACATACGGAGACGATGCGGACGATGACCGTGATTCCATACGAAGTGATGTGAATATCATTGCAGTCGTAAATCCGACGACGCATCAGATTTTGCTGATTACGACACCGCGAGATTATTATATTCCGATACCCGGAATATCCGATGGAATGAACGATAAGCTGACACATGCCGGAACATATGGAATAGATGTGTCCATGGAAACGCTCGGTGCGTTGTATGAAACGGATATTAACTATTATGTAAGATTAAACTTCAGTTCCCTTATTGAGATTGTAGATATCTTAGGAGGAGTAGATGTTTACTCGGAATATGCATTTACGACAGGATGGGAATCCGGTTATGAGATGGAAGTACAGCAAGGAATAAATCATTTTGACGGAAAACAAGCGCTTGCTTTCAGCAGGGAACGGCATGCATTGGAAGGCGGAGACAATCAAAGAGGTAAGAACCAACAGGCTGTTATAACAGCTATGCTTAAAAAAGTGCTTTCACCGACGATGCTTTTGAAAGCAAATTCGATCATTAATCAAGTGAGTCAGGATGTAGAGACAAACATTTCACAGGGACAGCTGAATTCTCTTGTGAAAAGCCAGCTTAAGTCAGGGGCAAAATGGACAATTCAGTCTGTGGCGGCAAGCGGAACAGATGGGGAGGATTATTGCTACTCTGTGCCGGACATGCCTTTATATGTGCTCTATCCTGATGAAGAAGTTGTGAACAGTATTGTTGAATTGGCGAATATCGTGGAAGAAGGCGGAAGTCTTGAAAGCGGAGAGGCGTTGAATTAATACTGATTATAAAGAATGCATAGAAATAACGTTACTGTTATATTTGAATTATAAAAGAAATAGATGAAAAGCAGAGCTGTTTACAGGCGTGGAATAGATAACTGTAGAAAGCTCTGTTTTTTGTTATCTTGAGTACGTGGAAAGAAATTATGAAATGATATGTAAATAGTATGGCGCTAAAAAGTGGTGGTAGTGGTTGTATCTATATATGTAAAAATCAGTTGACATTGATTTTACAAAAAGTTAAACTGATAAAGAATTTAAAAGAAAATTAAAGAAAAATTAATAATATACATATTTTAGAGGTGCAAAAATGCAGAAGTTTCAAAAAATGATTAAATATTTAGGAACAGCTATATCCGTTGTAATGGTAGGATTAGCGATATTATTAGGATTTAGCGTTCGGTGGATGTTTAAAACATGGCCTAATTTGGCAGTAGATGAATTGGTATTCCATCTCACGGAACCTTTAAGTGGTGCCAATCAGGATATGATTATAGAATATATAGTACAGTGTATTGTACCAATGCTTCTTGTTTTAATTTTGTTTTCTGTGCTTTTATTTTTTAAAAGAAAAACAAAGTATTATGTTTGTTTTGTTATAACGGGAATATTCTTTTCAATGGGTGCGATTGTGGTTTCTTTGTATATAGCATGGGAAAAAGCAGGAATAGGAGAATACTTATATAATCAATTTGCAAAATCTAATTTTATAGAAGAAAATTATGCAGATCCGAAAAATATAGATTTAGAATTTCCTGAGCAAAAAAGAAATCTTATTTATATTTATTTGGAATCTATGGAAACAACATATGCAGATGAAAACAACGGCGGTGCGTTTACGGAAAATTATATTCCGGAGTTGACGAAGCTTGCACAAGAAAATGAAGACTTCTCGGGAGAAACAACAGATCTTAACGGTGGCCATACAGTAGAAGGAACTACGTGGACAATGGCAGGAATGTTTGCACAGACTTCGGGACTTCCGTTAAAAACAAGCATAGATGCGAATGATATGGATACGCAGGAACATTTCTTCCCGGGTATTACGACTTTGGGAGATATATTAAAAGAACAGGGGTATTCTCAAACACTGCTTATCGGATCAAAAGCTGAATTTGGCGGGAGAAAAGTATATTTTTCAGAGCATGGAGATTATTTTCTGGATGACTATGATTATGCAATAGAAAATTCTAAGATACCTTCTGATTATAAAGTCTGGTGGGGATATGAAGATGAAAAGTTGTTTGAGTTTGCAAAAGAAAAATGCACGGAGCTTTCCCGGCAAGAAGAACCTTTTAATCTTACAATGCTTACGGTAGATACACATTTTGAAGATGGATATATGTGTGAAAAATGTCCGAATGATTATGGGGATCAGTATGCAAATGTTATGGCGTGTTCAAGTAAACAAGTTTATGAGTTTATTGAGTGGGTAAAACAACAGCCGTTTTATGATAATACGACAATCGTATTATCGGGGGATCACTTGACAATGGACAGTGACTTTTGTGTAAAAGTAGATGAAGAAGGAAAGTATGATCGAAGAACATATACGGCGTATATTAATTCTGCTGTTAATCCGGTAAATAATATGAAGAGAACATATACAACAATGGATAATTTTCCTACAACACTGGCTGCAATGGGCGTCAAAATAGAAGGAAACAGATTAGGACTTGGAACGAATTTATTTTCAGAAGAGTTGACATTAATGGAAAGCGTTGGAGAAGAGGAGTTAAAAGCAGAGCTGAAAAAGAAATCTGAATTTTTACAAAAAGTTTCAGGAATAGATAAAAATAATGAAACTGTACTAATTAGAGGAGGAAAAATGGAAGGAGCTTGTATTGAAGCAGAAGTAGGATCAGATTCTATAAAAGTAAATATAGAAGAAATAAATCCTGCAATAAAAGAAAAGTTAAAGACGATTGTTTTGGCGGTGTGGACAGAAGAAGGTCAAAGAGACTTACAGTGGATAGAGGCTGAAAAAATTAGTGATAATCAATATGAAGTAAGTATAAAAATGGATTTATTCAATAATGCAAAAGGAAAATATTATATTGATGTTCGGGCAGTAGAATTTACAGATGTAGAATATGTAATAGGAAGTACTGAATGTAAAGTAGAATAAGAAGCTACAAGGGGATTCTTCCTTAAATGGAGGAATCCTTTTTGCAATGGAAAAACTTGTAATTGTAAAGAAACTTTGTTTTTGTTATTATTAGTAAGTAGTATTTAATAAGGTGAATAAGAGGAGTGCGACAATATGAAGAAGAAAAGATGCTTATCGGTAGTGATAATAAGTTTATTGCTTGGAATATCTTGTTTTATTATGGCAGGTTGTGCAAATAAAGACAATGAAGATAAAGACGATACGAAAATAGAACAAAATCTAGATAAAAAAGAAGATGCAGAAGATTTCAATAAAAAAGATGAAGAAGCAGATGAGAATAAAAAGGTTGAAGAAGATGAGGATGAAGACGAAAATTCAAGGGAAGCCAGAGTTTATTATGTTGATGACATAACCGGAGAGATAATGGGAAAAACCATTACAGTTAAAACGGAATATGATATATGGAAGGCTCTTCAGGGAAACGGAATTTTGACGGAAGGTTGTCAGCTGTTAAGTTTTAAAGTAAATGAAGAAACACATCTGATCGATCTGGATTTTAATGCTGCAACCGGAGAATACATACGAAGTATGGGAACAACCGGTGAAATACAGATTATAGGATGCATTATTAATACATATCTTGAGACATATGACTGTGATGGAATAAAACTGACTGAAGAAGGAAAAGTTTTGCAAACATCACATGGAGCTAATTATGACGGTTATAGCGGAATAATGTCATTTTGAAATTGAGATTAAAGAAATAGTATAAGAAGAAAAGCGAGTAAGGAGATATACAAGAGAAGTATGAAGAGAAAAATAAAAAAGATAATTGCAGGAATCTTGTTTGCCAGTATGCTTACAGGAAATGTTTCGATGAATGTTGTTTACGGAACGGAAAACTATGGAGATAGAATAGAAGAAAATCAGTCAGCGAATATAGAAGATGGGGGTAAACAATTTACTGAAGAGGATAATACACAGAATCAAAATCAGAATAAAACAGAAGATGGACTAAATGAAGATCAGTCTTCTGTTAATACAGATGCCACTGAAGGAACAGAGCAAGAAGTAGAAAGTGGAAAAATAGGGATTACTTATGGGAAAGTGAACTTTGTGTATATTGAAAGTCCCTATGTACAAACTCCCGGTACACAAAGAATTGTGTTTTCATTTGATAAAGAAATTACAGGGGCAGAAACAATAGCCTTAATGATCGAGGATGAAGAAGGTAATCAAGAGGAATGGAATCTCGCAAAACAGTCGGGAACATTATATCTGTTTGAAAAAGAATATGCGCAGGGTGTATCAGCGGGAATTTATAAAGCAACAAATCTTCTTATAAAAAGTAGTGCAGAAGAAAAGAAAATTGCACTTGATGATATCGGGGTCAAAGCTGAATTTGGTGTGGATACCGAATATGAAGGGATTGAAGAATTAAAACCGGTTGAAGGTCAATTTTCTGAAGAAGAGTCGAGTGTAGAAACTTCGGTTGTAACAATAGATGAAAATGGAGTTGCAGAAGCACAAGATAATATAGCAGAAGCATTGGAGGTGGTCAGTGCAGATCGAATGAATACGGTAAGTACTTATGGGAACGCTTCTGATGCAAAATCGGGAAATGTTGTGGTCGCGTTAGACCCGGGGCATGATGCAAATGATGCGGGAGCACAAGGGTATGGATTAAGGGAAGAAGACTTAACATTAAAGATTGCCAATTACTGTAAACAGGAACTTGAGCAATATGCAGGTGTTACAGTATATATGACACGCACAGGTGCTGCGTGTCCTTACAATAAGCCGGGAATTACGTGTATGGAAGATCGCGTAAAAGCGGCTGTAAATGCAGGAGCTAAAATATTTGTTAGCTTTCATCTTAATTCTTCTGTATCGTCAGCTGCAAGTGGAGCAGAAGTAATTGTGCCTAATAATAGTTGGAAAGCAGAAGTGGGTGCGGCAGGTCGTAAATTAGGAGAAGCAATTTTAGATGAGCTTGTGGCAATCGGATTAGGAAGACGGTCTGTATACAGTAAAGATACTACAATTAATGAAAAATATCCGGATGGTTCTATTTCAGACTATTTTTCTGTTCAGATTCATTGTAAAGAACATGGAATTCCGGGACTTATTGTAGAACATGCATTCCTTTCAAATGGTAGTGATGTAAATAATTTTTTGAAAACGGAATCAGGACTTAAAAAGCTTGGAGTTGCAGACGCTACAGGGATTGCAAGATATCTCGGATTGCAAAAAATGGGAGTAAGAGTTAATGTTCCGGAGGGAACGTACACCTTGGATAGTGTATTGGCATCAGGAAAAGGTATTAAAATAAGCAATGATCTTTTCACTTCAGGAGCGGGAACAGTTTTATCCACAAAAAAAGAAAATATTTCTTCACAACGATTTGAAATAGTTAGTATCGGAAATGGTTATTATAATATCATTGCTGAGCATTCGGGAAAAGCGTTGCAAGCAGTTGGAGATGGAAAAGCAGGTTACGCGTATATAGAACAAAGAGAGAGAAATAGTGCTTTAGAAGCACAAAAATGGTGTTTTATTGATGCGGGAAACGGAACATATTATATTATGTCAGCGTTGAATACTTGTATAGATATACACTCGGGAGTGACAAGCGATGGGAATACAGTATGGACATATACTTGTAATCAAAGCAATGCTCAAAAGTGGAAATTGACTAAAGCTGATAATAAAACGATAGAAAACGGTACATATACGATTGCAAATAGTGTAAATAAAAATCAAGTTCTTACAGTATCAAAAGAATCATCAGATAATTTCGCCAATGTTGAATTAGATAGTCTGAAAAATATTTCGGCACAGAGATTTGAAGTGGAATATGTCGGAAACGGATATTATAAGATCGTGGCAGAACACTCGGGAAAAAGCTTAGATATTTTAAATGGATCTGAGAAGAAAAATGCGAATTTGCAGCAATATGCATGGAATAGCAGTGATGCTCAACTTTGGAAATTTGTAAAAGCAGATAACGGAACATATTATATAAGATCAAAATTAGGAACAACAATAGGGTTAGCAACATCGAATGTGGTTTCGGGAACGAATGTATGTATGGATCAGGTGAATGGAAATAATATCCAGAAATGGGTGCTGAAAAAAGCGGAGAATGCACCTGTTGCAAATGGAAGGTATGTTATTTCAAATGCAAAATTTTCTGAGAATGTAATTTCGATTAACGGACAAAATGCTACGCTTGGAACATATGTGGGTGCGAAAAATCAGATGTTCGATATAAAGTATATGGGAGCCGGATATTATCAAATTTTATCGGTTCAATCAGGAAAATCTTTGGATGTGGCAAATGCATCGAGTGAACCAGGCGCAAATTTGTGGGAATATTCATGGAACGGAAGTAACGCTCAACTTTGGAAGTTTATCGTTAATTCGGATGGAAGTTATTACATAAAATCAAAATTGGGAACAGTTGTAGATATTTTTAGTGGAATTATCGCCGAAGGAACAAATATTCAAATGTATACGGCGAATGGAAGTGACGCGCAAAAATGGAAACTGGAATCGGGAAAAGAGGGGATTGATGAAAGACCTCTTGAGAACGGAACATATACGATATCAAATGCAACAAACAGTAAGCAGGTTTTAGATATAGCGTCTGCGGTGGAAACAGATTATGCAAATATCCAGATGTATGCCTCCAATAATACATCAGCACAGAGATTTGAACTATATTATGTGGGAAATGGATATTATCAGATTCTTTCTGAAAAGTCCGGAAAGTCCTTAGATGTAGCAAACGGATCTAAGAAGCAGGGTGCGAATGTATGGCAGTATTCATGGAATGGATCAGAAGCACAACTTTGGAGGATTATCGAGGCGGAAGACGGTGGATATTATTTACAGTCGAAACTGGGAACATTTCTTTCCATTAGTGGAAATACAGCTTCATCAGGGATGAATGTACAGATGAGTTATCTGGAGAGCGGTAAAAGACAACAATGGAAATTTGAAGCATCTACTTATCAGCCGGTGAAAGATGGAAAATATACATTAAGAAGTTCTAAAGAATCTGAATACACTATAGATGTAGCGAATGCTTCTAAAGTGGATGGTGCGAATGTATGGTTGTATTATTATAATGGCACGAAGCCACAGCGGTTTAATATTTCCTATGTGGGAAAAGGATATTATAAAATTATTGCCGAGCATTCGGGAAAAGCACTGACAGTAGAAAATGATACGCGAAAAGCGGGTGTGAATGTAGTGCAAAAAAAATGGGTTGCAAATTCAGATACACAGCTTTGGAAATTTGTGAGTACAAGCGAGGGGTATTATATTCGATCCAAAACAGGTACAGTTCTTGATATTTGGAGCGCTGTGTATGCACCATATACAAATATTTGGACGTATACAGCAAACGGTAGTTTGGCACAGAAATGGCATTTGGAAAAAGAATATGATTCGATCGAAGTTCCGGAAGGAATATATACGATTCAGACAGCGTTAAGTTCATCGAAAACTTTAGATATCGCCAATGGTTCTAAAGCAAATTTTGGAAATATTTGGATCTATAATATAAATAACACGGAGGCACAAGAATTTGAGATTGAGAAAGTGTCTGACGGATATTATAAGATAGAGTCAAAATTATCCGGAAAAGTATTGGATGTGGCAAATGGATCAAGAACAGCAGGTGCAAATGTATGGCAGTATTCGTGGAACGGCTCCGATGCTCAGCTTTGGAGATTTGTGGATGCGGGAGATGGTAAATATTATATACAGTCAAAATTGGGTACTGTATTAGATGTTACATCTGCATCTGCAGCAGCAGGGACAAATGTTCAAACTTATACTTTTAATCAATCGACAGCCCAAAAATGGACACTTTTAGAAACAGAAAAAACGTTGTACTCTATTATGGGTAAAACAAATGTGTCTGTTTCTCAAATGGTTAAGTTTTATAAAAATAAGGCGACGGTATCATATCCATACAGTAATGTGAGCGAAGCGCCTACAATAGAGAAGTTCTGTCAGATATATAAGGAGGAAAGTGAAGTAGAAGGCGTAAAAGCAGAGGTCGCTTTTGCACAGGCAATGATGGAAACTGGGTTTTTGAAGTTCGGTGGAGATGTTAAGAAAGATCAATATAATTTTGCTGGGATAGGAGCTATTGGCGGGGGATCATCAGGAGCAAAATTTGATTCTATTCGGATTGGAATCAGAGCTCATGTTCAGCATCTGAAGGCATATGCTTCAAAAGAAGCATTGAAACAGCCTGTTGTAGATCCACGTTTTCAATATGTGAAACGTGGAAGCGCAGAATATGTGCAGTGGTTGGGACAAAAAGAAAATCCAAATGGATATGGATGGGCGACAGCTAAAAATTATGGAAATAATATTGTAAAACTATATATTCTTCCAATGAAGAAATATTGATGAAATCAGAGCATTCCAAATCGGAGAAAAAATGGAATGCTCTTTTAAATTGGATCTTTCCTTTCTATGCTTGTGAAATGCTTGAAATTTTAAAAGGGATAGCGTATACTAGTACAGAATGTAGAAAAAGGAAAGGTGAAAGGAATGTATATTAAAAATATCATAGATAATTTTAAAAAGTATTCATTTTTATTGAGACAATTAGTCAGCAGAGATTTCAAAGTGAAATATAAGCGCTCTGTACTAGGTGTTTTATGGAGTTTATTATATCCGGTTTTGATGATGGCGGTTATGGCTGCTGTGTTTTCTAATGTCTTTAAGTTTTCTGTGCCAGGAGTAAACTATCTTGTTTATTTAATGACGGGACTAACATTTTTTAATTATTATAGTGAAGCATCAAATTCATCCATGAGTGCTGTAGTGGCAAATTTCTCTTTGTTGAACAAAATATATATTCCTAAATATATTTTCCCTTTGTCAAAATGCTTATTTGTGGGAATTAATTTTTTGTTAACATTAATTCCTTTATATGGTGTGATTTTGTTGTCGGGCAGTGGTGAAACGAAATGTCATATTACGGCATTACATCTTCTTTTGCCCTATTCATATTTGTGTTTATTGCTTTTTACAGTAGGGGTTGGATTCATTTTATCCACGATATCCGTATTTTTACGGGATATGTTCTATATTTATGGAATTGTACTGACAATCTTGACTTATTTTACGCCTATAATGTACGACATTAATATGCTGGATCCATGGATACAACAAGTGTTGAAATTTAATCCGTTGTATCATTACATTACGTTTGCGAGAACGATTATTTTATATGATCAAATGCCGTCAGTAAAAAGCTTTATTATATGCGGAGCATCATGTTTAATTACATTAGTTATTGGGATGATTGTATTTAAGAAAAATCAGGATAAGTTTATTTATTATATGTAGGATCTAGGAGGCTGTTATGATAGATGTTCAAAACGTATCGATGCGTTTTAATTTAGGAATTGAAAAAAATAACTCTTTAAAACAGATGGCAGTAGATTTGTTCAGTAAAAGTGCAAGAGAAAAACGAAAAATGCACAAAAAAGAAAATGAGTTTTGGGCATTGCAAGATGTTAGTTTTAAAGTGGAAAAAGGTCAGGTGGTTGGATTTGTCGGATCAAATGGAGCAGGGAAATCTACACTTTTAAAAGTGGTTGCCGGAGTTATGAAGCCGACAAAAGGAAAAGTTCTCGTAGGAGGAAATATTTGCCCGATGATTGAATTGGGGGCAGGTTTTGACCTTGACTTAAATGCACGGGAAAATATATATCTTAACGGTGCTGTTATGGGATATTCAAAAGATTTTATTGACAGCAAATATCAAGAAATCGTAGATTTCTCTGAATTACATGACTTTTTAGAAGTGCCTGTAAGAAATTTCTCGTCAGGAATGATTGCTCGTTTGGCATTTTCAGTTGCAACGATTGTAGAGCCTGAAATATTGATCGTGGACGAGATTCTTTCAGTGGGAGATTTGAATTTCCAGAAAAAAAGTGAAAATAAAATGCGGAGTTTGATTTCAGGAGGTACAACAGTTCTTTATGTATCGCATTCTATAGAATCTATTAAAAGTTTGTGTGATAAAGTGGTTTGGTTAGAACATGGAAAAGTAATTCAAGTAGGTACAGCGGAAAAAGTATGTGCCGCATATTATGAGAGTCAAATAGGAAAATGATTACTCATTTATGTAGAAAAGGGGATTGAGAATTAAATGTTGGATAGAGTGCAAGGCATGATAGAAAAACTAAAATATCTTAATCGGAAAATTTTAGAGATTGATAAAAAACAGTCTTTGTTAGTTGAAAAAGAAGAACTTTTAGAAAAAAATTTAGAGCAAAGAGTTGAAAAAGTGATTGTTTCTGTAGATCAGATGAAACAATTTACAGAACAATGTGCAGATCGATTATTTGAGCAGTTTTCCGAAAGAGCAGTATTAGGAAAAGTTAATGATTATGTGAATTTGGAGTATTTTAAAGTTCCATCTGATAAATCCCCGAAAGTATTATTGGTTGGTTTTTATGGAGCGGTTAATCTGGGTGATGAATTGATGCTGCAAAAATTGTACAGAGACCTGAATGTCATTAAAAATGACATTTATGTGATGATGTGTGACAATGAAAATTTAGATGCTTTTCGCTATCCCGGCATGAATATTATTCATTATCCTAAAACAAAATTTGATTTTAATCATTTGGCCGATATATTTGATAGTGTTATTTTTGGAGGTGGAGCAATTTTAGATGATAGCGGATATCTTCAAGAAGAAAGCTTTAAATATGATTTAGGGAAAATATTCATTGAATTGGCATTATCATTTATAGAAAAGAATAAGGAAGTGCATGCCATCGGGTTGAGTACAAATGAAAAAATAGTCAATGAGGAGTATCAGGAAAAGTTAAAAAGAATTATTGACGGAAGTGTTAATTTTAGCGTGAGAGATAAGTACAGTAAAAGACTCATAGAGTCTGCTTGCGGACACGAAATAACTATGATAAATGATATTGTTTTAACAAATGAATATCCAAAGGTAATGAAAGAAAAAGGTGAAAAATATAAGATAGGAATCATTTGGATTTGTCAGGCGGATTTACTGGGATCTTTAGAAAAGTTAGTTGAACATATTCAGAGTACGTACGATATAGAAAAAACAGAAATTCATTTTATTCCGTTTTATAATTATCACGATTGCGATTACAAATTTTATAATGAATTTTGTGAAAAGAAAAGTGAATTTAATTTTTCTATAGAATCTATGGCATATAGTTTTGAAAATATTTGTCAAAAAGTACGAGAATGTGACGTGGTTATCAGTATGCGTTATCATGGCGCTTTACTGGGACTCATGAATGGCTGCAGAACTTTCTCGCTGTTATACACACAGCACCCACACTATTATAATAAAATGATGGATTTATATGAGAAATTTGAGTGCGTACAAGATTTGTTTTTTAGTGTGGAGGAGCTCGTCGAAGCCTTACCGGTTAAGAATGATGTGGTAATTAATTCGGTAGATTTTGATAATACATCATATACTCAGATTGTACAGTCGATTATAAAAAAACAGAAAGAAAGAAAGGAGAAAATGGATTTTTAATCCTGAAGAACGCATGAAAGCATTAACAATATTAATTCCGGTATATAATACAGAAAAATATATAAAAAGATGTTTAGATTCGTTGATTGTTTCTGAAATAATGGATGATATAGAAATACTTGTAGTAAATGACGGAGGAAAAGATCATTCCGTTGAAATTATTCAAAAGTATGTGGATAGTTATCCGGAGACAGTCAGACTGATTGATAAAGAAAATGGAGGGCATGGCTCTACAATAAACGCAGGCATCAAGGAAGCAAAGGGAAAATATTTTCGAGTTTTAGATAGTGATGATTGGTTTAACTCTACTGATTTTGTGAAATTTGTGAATAGATTAAAATCGGAAGATGCAGATTTAGTTGTGTGTGATTATCGAAAGGAACATACGTACAATAGTAAATCGGAATATTTTGTATATAAGAATTTAGAAGATAGAAAATGTTATTGCTTTGATGATATTGATCTGAAAATTCTTGAAGGTGAATATTTTGTTATGGCAACATCTACGTATAAGACAGAAATTTTAAGAACGTCCGGTCTTAAAATGTTAGAAAAAACATTTTATGTAGACATGCAGTATAATGTTGTTCCTATGACGAAAGTTGAGACTTTTACGTATTATCATCTGGATATTTATCGTTATTTTATCGGAAGAAAAGAACAAAGCATGAATATGGATAATTTTGTCCGAAATCAAGAACACCATAAAAAAATGATAAAATGGCTGATAGAATATTATACACATATTTCTTCAAAGTTGTCGTCAAATAAAAGAGAATATATAGAAATTATTCTCACATATACGTTAAATACACATTATTCTATCTATTGTGAATATGATAAGGATCATGCAAGAGCATATAAAGAAATAGTGGACTTTGATCAGTATTTATTGAAGGTGAATAAGGCTTTATATGAACGGATAAATTGTATGGCATATATAAGATATAATCGAAAGACAAAGTTTAAATTTGTCAGATTGAATGGTAGAAAATGGAACACTGCAATGAAAATGGCAAGAAGATTGAAAGGAAAATTCTAATGAAGAAAATATTAGTTATAAGTTGGTTTTATCCGCCGATAAATTCATCAGAAGGATTAGTGACATATAAACTTCTCAGAAATTCTAAATTGCAATATGATGTTTGTATGCAGGAAAGTAATGCATCTTGGTCATATGGAAATAAAGAATATCTGCCGGAATGCGAAAATGTTCGGAAAATTCCAATTCAGGCAGACACTTTGGAGATATGGAAAAACAAAACAATAGAGTATTTTAACGCTCATAAAAAAGAGTATGACATTATTATGACTCGTTCCATGCCTCCGGAATCACATGAGATCGGATTGAAAATAAAAGAAATTAAACCGGAAATTAAGTGGATTGCATCGTTTGGAGATCCAATCGCAAATAATCCTTTTGTATTAAAAACTATAAAAAAGATTTCTCCGTATTCATTACAGAATAGATATATCAGACCGATGGGAATTCGGGAAATTATATCACCTAAGAGAATGATTAAGAACGAGATATGGAAGAAACGAATGAAAAAAGAGCAGATTCCGTATAAAAAGGAGCAAGAATTAGAAGATGCCATTATAACAAAATCTGATTATATTATTATGAATAATCCATATCAAAAGCAATATATGACCGGCAAATACTCAGACGCTATAAAAGCGAAAGCAATCGTTCTTCCGCATAGTTTTGATTATTCTTTGTATGATAAAGAGATTGATGCAGAAAATAGTGGAAAGATACGGATGGTATATATTGGACATCTTGATGATATCAGAACGCCGCATTTGTTTCTTAAAGCTATAGCTAGTATGAAAAAAGAACATTCGGACTTGGCGGAGAAATTAGAAGTTTTCTTTTATGGAAATATGTCTGTAAAAGAAAAAGTATATCTTTTAGATAATGAATTGTTAGATATTGTTCAGATCAAGAAACCTGTGGACTATAAAACGAGCTTATCCCTTATGAAGAATAGTGACTGGCTGATTCATATTGATGCAAATTTGAGCGGTGTGTTAGATGAGAACATTTTCTTCGCTGCTAAATTAGCTGATTATATTGGCGCGGACAGACCGATTTTTGGAATTACGATGTTTGATGGAGCGGGGGCTGATGTGGTACGCGATGTGAATGGACTTACGGTTTCCTATACAGTAGATGAGATCAAAAATTATTTATATTTGATTTTATACGAAGGATATCAAATTGAAGTAAACGAAGAAAACCGCAAAAAATATGATGCAGTAAATGTGGCAAAGAAATTTGATGATTTTGTTGAAAATAAGATTTTACATTAACTTATGATGGTGAGAGGTAGCAACATGAGAAAAATTAAAGTGATGACGGTTTTTGGAACGAGACCGGAAGCAATTAAAATGGCACCGTTAGTGAAAGAATTACAGTCGCGAGAAGAGATTGAACAGATTACATGTGTTACGGCACAGCATAGACAGATGTTGGATCAGGTTTTGGAAACTTTTCAAATTAAGCCGGAATATGATTTGGATATTATGAAACAAGGTCAGACATTGAATGATGTAGTTCAGAGAGTGTTAGGAAGCATTAGTGAAGTTTTGGAAAAAGAAAAACCGGATATCGTATTAGTTCATGGTGATACTACAACTACTTTTGCAGGAGCATTGGCAGCGTTTCATAGTCAAATTGCAATCGGACATGTTGAGGCCGGACTCCGTACATGGAATAAATATTCCCCATATCCTGAAGAAATGAATCGTCAAATGGTAGGATGTCTCGCCGATATGCATTTTTCTCCGACAGAGGTGAGCGCTCAAAACTTGTTGAATGAAGGAAAAGACAAGTCTAAGATATATATTACAGGAAATACAGCCATTGATGCGATGGCAACTACTGTTGATGAAAATTATCAGCACCCGATTTTTGAGTGGGTGGGCGATAACCGAATGATTCTTTTAACTGCTCATAGAAGAGAGAATCTAGGGGAGCCGATGTATCATATTTTCCGGGCGATTAAGAGACTTGTAGATGAATTTGATGATGTGAAAGTCGTATATCCTATTCATCTGAATCCTCGTGTAAGACAGGTGGCTAACGATGTATTTCAAGATTGTGATAAAGTGCGTTTGATTGAACCATTGGAAGTGTTTGATTTTCATAATTTCCAAAACAAAAGTTATTTGATTATGACAGACAGTGGAGGAATACAGGAAGAGGCACCGTCTCTCGGAAAACCGGTTCTCGTATTACGTGATACAACGGAGCGGCCTGAAGGAATAAAGGCAGGAACGCTAAAACTTACAGGTACGGATGAAGAAGTCATTTATCAAGAGGCAAAGAAACTATTAACAGATGAAGAAGCATATCATGCGATGAGTCATGCAAGTAATCCATACGGAGACGGGCATGCAAGTGAACGTATCGCAGATGCGATTATAGAAAAATTTGGTGATCTTTTGAAGTAAAGGAGAAAAGCAGATGGATAGAAATGTAAAATATTTGATTATTGGCGCTGGAATATCCGGACTTACTTTTGCAAACTACGCAGACGGTGATTATTTAATTATCGAAAAAGAAAAAGAAGTGGGTGGATATTGCCGTACTATTAAGAAGAAAGATTATGTTTGGGATTATGCAGGGCATTTCTTCCATTTTAGTACAGATGAATTCAAAAAGAAATTTCTTGATAGCGTGAATCCGGAAGATATTAAATATAAAGATAAAAATACAAAAATTATTTATAAGGGAGAATTGGTGGATTATCCGTTTCAGACAAATATTCATCAATTAGAGAAAGAAGAGTTTATAGATTGTCTCTATGATTTATTCCATAAAGAAGAAAAGGAAGATTATGACAGCTTTTTGGATATGCTCTATGGGAAATTTGGAAAGTCAATCGTTGAAAAGTTCTTAAAACCATATAATGAAAAGTTGTATGCGGTTGATTTAAAGACATTGGATAAAGATGCAATGGGCAGATTTTTTCCGTATGCAGACATTCCGGCAATCATAGATAATATGAAAGCAAATAAAGACAGCACTTCATATAACAATAGCTTTCTTTATCCAAGAAACGGAGCGGGTTCCTTTATCCAGATTCTGTATGATGCATTGGATAGTTCTAAAATTTTGATGGAACATGAAGTTGTTAAAATTGATAATGAACATAAAGTTGCGCAATTGGATGACGGCAGCAAAATAAATTATGAATATTTGATCAATACTTCTCCGTTAAATCACTTTTTAGGATATTTTGAAGGTGAAAAGTTTTCTGCTTTGAAGAACCGATTGTCATATAATAAAGTTCTCGTATTTAATCTTGGGTTCAACAAAAAATCAAAATTCACAGAAGAGCATTGGATGTATATTCCGGATAAAGCAGTGAATTTTTATAGAATTGGATTTTACGATAATATTTTGGATGCAGACAAACTTAGTATGTATATTGAGATCGGATATGGAAAAGAAGATGAGATTACAGAACAAGATGTAGAAATGCAGTTAAAATTAACTCTTGAAAATTTGCATAAGTTGGGAATTATTGATGATGATACAAAATTAGAAGAACATTCGACTATTATCATGGATCCGGCTTACGTGCATATCAATACTGAGACAGAGAAAATGGTTCAGCAATTTAAAGCGGAAGAAGAAAAAAATGGAATCTATACGATTGGCAGATATGGAGCGTGGACATACTGTTCAATGGAAGATTGCATGATTGCTGCCAGAGATTTAGCAATGAGTTTGTGTCAGGGCTAAATCGGGAGTAGGATATAATGAGTGAAAAATTAAAAAAGCAAAGTGTAATAATTTCTTTAATATGGGCTTTTGTGGGGACGATCGGTGTCGTTTATTATATTAAGATAGGAACGGGAATGGATGTATCTCCCAATTATGCAAATAATATAATCTATTATTTTATTTATGCGGCATCTGCTTTTTCAGTGTATTATTGCTGTAAAGTTATCACAAAGAAGAAAGCGGTTTTTGCAGGAATTCTTTCGTTATTATTTGCATGTATCTGTATTATAGGTGCTCAGATAGAGTATTTAAGAGCAATTAATTGGTTATGGATTACATGGATAAAAGTTCTCTGTTTGGCAATTTTTTTATTTCCACTTTTTGTATTATTGATTTACATTTTAGATGATTGTAGATTTAAAGCTGCGGAATCTTGTGTGAAAAATATATCAAAATGGAAAATATTCTTAGCGATTATTGTTATATGGGGCATTGCTTATCTTGCTATGTTTCCGGGAATTTATGATTATGATTCAATAGATCAAACATTGCAATTTTTGGTTACAGGGAACGTGAGTGGCCACCATCCGGTTTTACATTCATTATTATTGTCCGGTTTTATGAAAATCGGATATGTTGTTTTTCATAGTTATGAAATTGGGTTAGGGATATTTACACTTTTACAGGTATTGTTTTTGGCATATGCGGCGATGAAAGTTGCATGGTTTTTGTTGCAAAAAGGTTATAATCGACTTTTTTGGTTTACGATGTGCTTTTATTTGTGCTTCCCATTGCATTATATTATGAGTGTGTGGGATACAAAGGACAGTATCTTTGCAGGTTTTTTTGTTTTAGTTAGTTTAAGTTTGATCGAGATGGCGGATCGCACATCAGGATTTTGGGATAATCGGTGGAATTTAGTCAAGTTTGTTTTATATGTAGTATTAATGTGTATGTTTCGGAATAATGGATTATATGCATTGATCTTGCTCATACCGATTTGCTTTTTTTGTTTTAAAGAGAGAAGAAAGGCAACTATTATTTTGTTTATGTTATCAATGTTAATCTATGTATCATATCAGAATATTTTGCTTCCAAGTCTAGGCGTTAAATCCGGCAACATTCGTGAAATGATGAGTATACCATGCCAGCAGTTGGCAAAAGTGTATGTTGAAACTCCGGAAGCGTATACGGATGAGGAAAAAGAAGCTCTATTGGAATTGATACCGGAAAAAAATATTATGGATTATCAATATAGACCGATGATTTCAGATGCAACGAAGAATTATTTAAATTCAGAAGTTTTGAAAAGTGATCTGCCCAAATATGGAAAGTTATATGTAAGTATTGGATTGAAAAGTCCGAGAAAATATATAGAAGCTTTTTTGCAGAATAGTTGTGGGTTTTGGTATCCGAATAAATCATATCCGGATGAAAGAATGTTTCATCCGTATACTGAATTTGATATGGCAGATCCGAATTTGTTTAAAGGAGATTATATTTATTTAGAGCGAATGAGTTTGTTCCCGCAGTACGAAGAGATATTAAGACCGTTTTTTCAAAGTGCTGTATGGAAAAAAATTCCGATAGTTTCCAACTTTTTTGTTCCGGGCACATATTTTATTGTATTATTGTTTGGAATAAGTGTTAGTTTTTATAGAAAAAATTATAAGCAATTATTTGTGTTTGGCTTTTGGGGGGCATACTGGTTCACGTTGTTGATCTCCCCTGTAGCACTCGTTCGTTATGCATACCCTGTGATTATGTGCTTACCGCTTATGTTAAGTTTAATTACTCAAAAAGGGTTGTTATCATGGAAAAGAGAAAGGAAAAATACAAAAAATGGATAAAATAGCAGTTTTGATTCCTTGTTATAATGAGAGTCAGACGATTAAAAAAGTAGTGGAAGATTGGAAAAAAGAGTTGCCGGAAGCTACAATTTATGTGTACGACAACAATTCTTCGGATAACACGGCTGCAATCGCAAGAGAAGCCGGAGCTGTTGTTCGTTATGAATATCAGCAGGGAAAGGGAAACGTGATCCGTCGCATGTTTCGTGAAATAGACGCGGAATGTTATATTATGATCGATGGAGATGATACGTATCCGGCGGAATTTGGACGGGAAATGGTTACAAAAGTATTGGAAAGAAATGTGGATATGGTAGTAGGAGATCGTTTGTCATCCACTTATTTTGAAGAAAATAAACGTCCGTTCCATAATTTCGGAAACAGTCTCGTAAGAGGAACGATCAACCATCTGTTTAAGAGTAATATTCGTGATATTATGACGGGATATCGGGCGTTCAGCTATCAGTTTGTAAAGACGTTTCCGGTTCTGTCAAAGGGGTTTGAGATTGAAACAGAAATGAGTATTCATGCTGTGCATAAAAACATGCTTGTTGAAAATGTAATCATTGAATACCGCGACCGTCCTGACGGAAGCGAATCAAAGCTGAATACTTATTCCGATGGATTTAAAGTGCTCAAGACAATCGGCAGATTGTATAAGAATTATAAGCCGTTAGGATTTTTCGGAATGTTGTCAGCGCTGCTGGTTCTAATTGCGGCAATCTTATTCATTCCTGTCTTTGTGACATATTTAAAGACCGGATTAGTACCTAATTTCCCGACATTGATCGTCAGCGGATTTGTTGCGCTGGCAGCGATTCAATCTTTCTTTGCAGGATTGATTTTGACAACGATCGTGGAAAAAGATCGTCAGGACTTTGAGTTTAAACTGCAGATGATCAGTATGGAAAAAGGAAACAAAGCCCATGAGTAATACAAAGAAATTATTTTCCCAGATTATAAAATTCGGGTTTGTAGGCGGAACAGCTTTTGTTATTGATGCAGGATTATTGTTTTTACTGACGGAATTTTGCGGGATTCATTATTTGATTTCGGGAATGATTTCTTTTACGGCATCAGTGATATACAATTACATTTTAAGTGTAAAATGGGTATTTGATGCGAAAAAGGATGCGAATAAGACACAGGAATTTATTGTGTTTATTGTGTTAAGCGTGATCGGTTTGGGAATAAATCAGTTGTTTATGTGGCTGTTTGTTGACATGATGCATATTTACTATATGTTGTCAAAGATCATTGCCACTGTGATCGTTATGGTCTACAACTTTATAACAAGAAAGATTTTTCTCGAGAAAAAGTAGTTTTAAATTGCAGAATTTTGTGAAAAATATATAGAATAAAAAGGCATCTTAAAGAAGGATGTCTTTTTTCTTAAATAAAAATGTAGAAAATGATGAAACCTTGAAAAAAGGTACAAGATATACTATAATCTAACAGATATAGAACAATGCAGAAGAAAAGAGGAGTATATAGCGATGCATACTGGGAAGCTGGAACAGTATAAGAGGCTGATACGTTTTGGATTTAATATATTATTATTGGCGATATTGATATTCTTTTTCATTCATATATGGGATGAAAACTATAACGATGGAATTGTTTTTCCGTTTTATTATAAAGGCTATCTGATGATGGCTGCGTTTTACGCGTTCTTTTTTACGGTTTTTTCTTATATTTTAGGCGGAATGAAGATCGGATATTTAAAAAGCAGCAGTTTAATGTTGTCGCAGACGCTTGCTTTGTTGGCATCAAATGTGCTGATTTATTTGGAGACAGTTCTTTTGTCGGCGAAATTCATTCCTGTTGAAGCTATGATCGTTCTGACATTTATTGATGTCGGGGTTATTTTAGTGTGGACATTAGTTGTAAATTGGATTTTCAGAAAACTATTTCCGCCCAGAGATATTCTACTGTTATATGAAGAATACGATCCGACATCCTTTTTGAGAAAAGTAAATTCAAGAAAAGATCGATATAATATAAAAGAATCCATGAATGTAGAAGAAGGCTGGGATCGTATCACAGAAGAAATGAAGAAGTTTGACGCGGTATTTCTCTGTGATATACATTCTCCTTTGCGTAATAAATTAGTAAAGTTTTGTTATGCAGAAGGAATCCGGTCGTATATTACACCGAAAATTTCGGACATTATTATTCGCAGCTCCGAAAATATTCATTTTTTTGACACTCCATTATTGCTGTCGCGTAATAATGGGTTTACTTTTGAACAAAAGTTTGTAAAGAGAACATTGGATATTATTATTTCTGTTTTTATGCTGGTGATAACATCTCCAATTATGCTTATTACCGGAATCGCGATCAAATTGTATGATGGAGGTCCTGTCTTTTTCAGGCAGAAAAGATGTACGATCGGGGGAAAAGTATTTGAAATTCATAAATTCCGAAGTATGATCGTAGATGCGGAAAAAGAGGGGGAAGTCATACCGGCAAAAGAAGATGACGAAAGGATCACCCCTGTCGGAAAATTTATAAGAAAGACCAGAATTGATGAATTGCCGCAGTTTATTGATATTTTAAAAGGAGATATGAGCGTTGTAGGTCCTCGTCCGGAGAGGGTGGAGCATGTAGAGCAGTATACGGCGGAAGTGCCGGAATTTTCTTACAGACTAAAAGTCAAGGGCGGACTTACAGGATATGCTCAGATTTACGGAAAATATAATACGACAGCGTATGATAAGCTGAAGCTTGACCTGATGTATATACAGAATTATTCGATTCTGCTCGATTTGAAATTGATCATTATGACAGGAAAAATACTTTTTGTAAAAGAGAGTACGGAAGGGTTCGAGGAAAAGAAGTGATGGCATCTATAAAAGCATATTATGGGAGAACATATAGAGGAAGTAAAAATAGATTTTTAGATTTTTTGCAGAAAAGGATTGATGAAAAGAAAGGCTGTTTTGTTGTGACAGCCAATCCGGAGATTTTTATGCTCGGAAAGAAGATGCCGGAGATGAATCGGGTTCTTATGGATAAAAATACAGTGATTGCTGCAGACGGTATCGGCATTGTAAAGGGTGGAGAGCAGTTGGGATTCCGTTTTAAAGAAAGGATACCGGGAGTGGAATTGTGTGAGGAACTGCTTAAATATGCAAATGAAAAAAAGTGCTCGATTTATTTGTTCGGAGCAAAAAGAGAGGTTTTGGATTCTTTTGTCAGACGGATTGAGAAAGAGTACAAGAATGTCATTATTTCCGGATATACAGATGGATATGTAGAGGATAAAGAAAAGGTAATGCGGCAGATAACGGAGCTTGATCCGGATTTGGTGTTTGTCGCATTAGGCGCTCCTCAGCAGGAACTTTTGATTCATAAATATTTCCGTTCTGACAGAAAAGGAATTTATATTGGCGTCGGTGGGAGTTTTGATGTTTTAAGCGGTAAGAAACAGCGTGCTCCTTCATTTTTTATACGTCATAATTTGGAGTGGCTGTATAGGATTACGAAAGAACCGAAGCGTATAAAACGTTTTTGGAACAGCAATGTGAAGTTTTTGTTTGAATTGAGAAAGGAAAGTCATGGCGGGAAAAGAACTCATAAATAAAATCAGAAAAAAGGGTATATGCGGAACAATCAAGATGATTGCCGTAAAGTGGAAGAAAACAGAGCGTGACTTATGGAATCCGCCGATCAGTCGGGTGAGGAAAGATCTTATAGATCGGATTTTAAGAAGAGGTTATTCCAGGATTGTTATTTATGAGAATCACTTTGGATATCACAACATAATGATGCAGCGTCCTCAGCATATGCTTAGAAATATGGGGGATGAGGAGACGCTCATTTTATACAATTCGTATTATGATATAGATTTTAAGGATAGACGGCGTATCACGCCGATTGCGCGTCATGTATATGTATTGGATCTGTATTATTATAGGAAGTATTTATTAAATGCATTGAAGCAGATAGAAAAGAAATACGTCATGGTATATTCTACTGATACCGTTCCGGTAAGCAGAATAAAACAATATTCAGAACTTGGATTTCGGATTATTTATGAGTATGTAGATGATATTAATGAGGAACTTATTTCAAGAAAAAAAATCGCGCAGATCCGATCGAGACATCAATATTTGTTAAGAGCAAAAAATGTGTTGACTGTAGCGACTGCGGATAAACTGTATAAAGAGGCAAAGTCGAATAATAAAAAGACGAGGATCGTTCAAATTTCCAATGGGGCAGAGTGTGACAAGTTTGTACCGGAGAGCGTGACGGAAGATCAAGTCTACAGACAGTGGCTTAAAGAAGATATGCTGCATGTCGGATATTACGGGGCATTGGCGGCTTGGGTTGACTATGATCTTTTGAAAAGACTGGCAGATAATGAGAAGATCCAGTTGATCCTGATCGGGATTGAGCATGATGATTCGCTGAAAAAGAGCGGGCTGCTTGATTATAAAAATGTGAAGTATTTTGGAAAAAAACCTTATGAGTCATTGGCAGGATATGTACATTTTTGGGATGTATGCATTATCCCGTTTTTGATCAATGATATTACAAAAGCAACTTCTCCTGTTAAATTATTTGAATATATGGCGATGGAGAAACCGGTTGTTTCAACAGCGCTTCCGGAATGTTTAAAATATACTGCGGTAAAAATCGCCCAAAATGTACAGGAATTTGTTTCATTGGTTGAAGAATGTAAGGACGACTGCAAGGATGAAAAACGGAAGGAGCTCCTGAAAAAGTGTGCGTGGGAAAATGACTGGTCTGTGAAAGCGGCAGAATTGAAAGCGTATATGGGAGAATGGGAGAAAAATGAAAGATAAGATCAGTAAATTGAAAAATCTTGTAAAAAAATATGGGTTGGCAGGAACGATAAAAAAGGCGGCAGGATATATTTATTCTAATTATCTTGTAAAGCTTTCTGTAAAAGAAAGAATTTATGTCGCTGTTAATAAAAAGAAATTTATCGAGGGAATCGACCGGATTCTTTCAAAAAATTCTTACGATCGGATTGTGATCTGGAGAAGTTCATTTGGATGGGATGTGCCTTTGTACCAAAGACCTCAGCATATTTTCAGCAATTTTGCGAAGCAAAGAACGCTTGTCTTTTATGAAGTGACACGTTTTACGGATGATGTGAAGCGGATCAAAAAACAGGCGGATAATTTATATCTGGTCAACTATGCGAATACAGCATTTTCAAAGCTGCTTTTTCAGGAACTTGAAAAATGCAAAGCTCCGAAATATGTTCAGTTCTATTCAACAGACTGGACTTTGCCTGCGGCAAAGATTAAAGAGTATATGCAGCAGGGATATAAAATCGTTTATGAGTATATTGACGACCTGAATCCGCATCTTGCGGGAACAGACGAACTTCCCGTGAACGTAAAAGAAAAGTATGATCTGGCTATGACAGATAAAAATATTTTTGTTGTTGTAACTGCCGAGGCGCTGAAGAAAGATGTCATTGAAAAGCGAGGAGATGTTCGGCTTGCTTTTTCAAGTAATGGCGTGGATTATGCTCACTTTCATGATGGGTGCGATCCGAATTTTAAGTGTGATGAAGAGTTTGAGTCTATCTTGAAAAAGGGGCAGCCGGTTATCGGATATTATGGGGCGCTGGCAAAATGGTTTGATTATGATCTGTTGAAAAAAATTGATCAGGAAAATAAATATCAAGTTGTACTTTTTGGAATCAAATATGATGATTCTTATGATAAATCGGGAGCAGATCAATGGAAAAACGTTCATTTTTGCGGGTCGCGTCCATATGAGATCCTTCAGAATTATGCCGCCCGTATGGATGTTTTAACGATTCCGTTTTTGATCAACGACATTACGAAAGCGACTTCTCCGGTTAAATTATTTGAGTATATGGCGCTTAATAAACCGATCGTGACAACGGATATGGACGAATGCAGGAAATATGAATCGGTGTTGATCGGACATGACCATAAAGAATTTTTAGAGCAGTTAGATAAGGCAATATTGCTGAAAACAGATGAAACATATAAGGCGTTATTGGATAAAGAGGCTTTAGAGAATACATGGGAAGAAAAGGCGAGAACGATTCTTGAACAATTAAAAAAATATGAATAAGTATATTGTGCGAAATAGCCTCAATATGCAGATAAAAATCCCCGGGGAACTTTGGGGATTTTTATTTAATCTTTTCAGGGGAAATGATTGAATAATGTAGAGATTTGTTGTATCATGGTATGATGTAGATTAAGTATATACTAAAATAGGTGAGAAAATATGTCAAAGAACAAGGTGAAGCGTAATTCATCCCGCAGAAGGCAAGCAATGCACAGGGGGAAAGAGACGTCAACTAAGCCAAAGAAACCGGTTACCCGCAGGAAAGATTTTTCCGCTTCAGGAAAAGGAAAGAAGCGCAAAAAGAGACGTGTTCATAAGATGAAGCCATGGCAGATCGCATTAATCTGCGTAGGAGCTTTCATCGCAGCGCTTTTAGCATTCGGATTAATGTATGTTTATGCGAAGTGGAGTAAGATTGATACGAAATCAATTAAAGCGGACGACATCATTATCAATGAAGAAGTGAAGAAAAATAAAAATGTAGATCTTGGAGACGGTTATACGAATGTTGCACTGTTTGGCGTGGATTCAAGAGACGGTGACTTGGGAGAAGGAAATCGTACGGATTGTATTATCGTTGCAAGCTTGAATAATAAGACAAAGGAAATCAAGATGGTGTCAGTGTACAGAGACACGCTGCTTGATCTTTCAGAAGGAACTTATCAGAAGTGTAATGCGGCATATAGCTACGGAGGTCCCGTACTTGCTATCAATATGTTGAACATGAATCTTGATCTTGATATTCAGGATTATGTGACGGTTGATTTTGGCGCGATCGCAGATGCGGTAGATCTGTTGGGCGGCATAGAGATTGAAGTTACAGAGGAAGAACTTCCGTATATTAATCAATATATTCCTGAAACGGCAAATTCGGCGGGAAAGGCGGCAAATCTTCTTCAAAGTGCAGGCCTTCAGAAATTAGACGGAACGCAGGCGACAACTTATGCCAGAATTCGTTCTACGGCAGGCGGAGATTTTACTCGTACGGAGCGTCAGCGCCTTGTAATAGAAAAAATGTTTGAAAAGGCGAAGGGAGCGGATATCGGAACGTTAAACAAGATCATCGATAAAGTGTTCCCGCAAGTTTCAACAAGTTTTACGCTGCCGGAGATTTTGAAATATGCTTCAGCTTACAGTGAATATAAACTGGTAGGAAATATGGGATTCCCGGAAGATAAGTATACAGATATGCTTTCAGAGATCGGAAGCGTTGTCGTGCCGGATAATCTTGTATCGAATGTAACAAAGCTTCATGAATTCCTGTTTGGCATTACAGGATATGTTCCATCGTCTACAGTGCAGACGGTCGGTTCTAATATTTCGTATACTGCAAGTGCAAAGAAGTCTTCGGGAACAGGATCGCAGTCGTCATATGATAGCGGTGAATCTTATAATGACAGTGGATATACCGATAACAGCGGTAACTACGAAGGCGGAAACACCGGCGGAAATTATGATGACGGAAGCATGAGCGGAAACAGTGGTAATACCGGAAATTCGGGAGAAACAGGCGGCGTCGGAGGAAATGGCAGTACCGGGGATAATACAGGCGGTACAACTGTAGAACCTCCGGTTGTGCCGGATGGCGGAACAGACAGCGGCGGCGGACAGACCGAAGCACCTCCGGAAGGTACAGTTCAATAATATCCAACCGGAACAGGGGAAGATAAAAAACAGAAAGAGGTTAAGTATATGAAAGTATTAAAGAAATTTGCAAGCATTATTATTGCGGTATGTTTGATGATTCCGGTGTTGAGTACGGTGGTATTTGCGGCGGATGGCGTATTGATGTTTTCTGATCCGTCAACGAAAGTCGGAGAGAATGTGAGCGTTGATTTTGTTGTTCAAAGTTCAGGCGGTACGATCGGAAGTGTGGATGTTACAATGAGTTATGATCCGAAGGCGCTTGAATTTGTCAGCGGCGATGGATTTACGGCAGACGGTGCGGGTACGCTGACTTATAAAGGTACAGGCGGCGGAACAGAGCTGAGAACGGCGGTAGTTTTCAGAGCTCTTACGGTTGCGAATACGCAGATTTCTGTAAGCAGCAGCTCAGCTACGATTTCTTCCGGAGATACATTAAATTTGAACAATGGATCTTCCGCAATTTCGATTGCAGCGGCAGACGATGGAACAACAAGTGTAGAACCGACATCGGCTCCTAATTCACCGGCAGGTGAAAGTACAGATATTGTTGTGACTGTAGACGGAAATGATTATCATTTTTCGGAGGCGTTTACGACAACAGATATTCCGGAAGGTTATTCTGAGACAAAGATGACATTTAACGGAGAAGAGAGAAAATTTGTAGCAAATGACGCGGGAGTTTATCTTGGATTTTTAATGGATGACGCAGGAAAAGGAAAATTTTTCCTGTTTAATACAGAGGATGCAACATTTGCTCCTTTCGCACAAATTGCAATATCGGATACAACATCTTTGATCGTTGTTGATGCACCGAAGTCGGCAAAACTTCCGAGCAGTTATCAGGAAGTGGACATGACAGTTCAGGAAGAAAACTTCCCGGCATGGTCTGATCCGTCCAATTCCAGATATTATGTTATTTATGCATTGAATACAAGGACAGGTGAAAAATCTTTCTATCAGTACGATACAGAAGACGGAACATATCAGTATTTTGAGGCTCCGAAAGAGGAGACGAAAAAGAAAGACAGTGAGAGCGGCATAGTTGCGAAGCTGGGCGAATTTGTAGCGGAAAATACAATGGTTGTTCTTGTAGCGGCGGCAGCATTGTTTTTGCTTCTCTTGATTTTGGCAATCGTATTTGCGGTAAAACTTGTCCATCGAAATCAGGAATTAGATGATCTGTATGATGAGTACGACATTCCATTCGAGGAAGAAGAGAAAAAGTTGAGTGCAAAGTCCGCTAAAAAAGGAAAAGCAAAAGATGATTACGATGATGACTTTGATGATGAATCGGATGAGTCAGAAGAGTATGCTGAGTATTCGGATGAATATGAAGATGAATATGCCGACGAGTATGAAGATGAATATGACGACGAGTACGACGATGACTATGAGGAAGAAGGTTATCTGGACGACGAGTCGGACGAATATGGGTTTGACGATGATTTTGAAGTCGGATATGATGACGATTATGAGAATGAATACGACGATGAAGCGTTTGATGAGCCTGAGGAAAAACAGGCAGTAGGCAGAAGCAATAGAACATCTTCAAAAAAAGATGGCTTTGATATTGATTTTGTAGATTTATAAAATGAAAGACCGGATAGAAAAGATGAAATTTTCAATCATTTTCTAAGTCCGGTCTTTTTTTGTGTTTTCAATTCAATATTTGTTAAATGAATAAACACAAATTCATCACATTAATCCGCTATGATAAGACCATAGAAAAAAAGAAAGAAAGCGGGTAGTGTTATGGACAATCAATATAATTATTATAATCCAAATGAAAATTCAAATAACGAAGATCGGCAGAGAATGAATTCTCAGAGCGAAGGCAGCCAAAACGGAGAACAAAAGGGAAATACCCCACAGTGGCAGCCGGGCGGCGATCATTTGAAAAAGGAAAAAAAGCCGCATAAGAATTTGATGCGGACGGTTGCAGTCGTAGGTTTTGCTATTTTATTCGGTGTTGTTTCAAGTGGGATTTTCCTTACAACAACGGTGGTTGGAAACCGGGTGTTTGGGTTGCTTGACTCTTCAAAATCTACAACCGCATCTTCTGATAAGGTAAGTAAAGGGACTCCTCTTTCAAAATCATCCAGCGTAGTGACATCTGATGTATCTGAAGTTGTGGATCAGGTGATGCCGTCTATCGTTTCTATCACAAGTATGTCGGTAGAAGAAGTCCGCAGCTTTTTCGGCGGAACTTATGAACAGCAGTCAAAAGGCGCAGGTACCGGAATTATTATCGGAAAAACAGACACAGAGTTATTGATCGTGACGAACAATCATGTTGTTGCGGGAAGCGATACTCTTACAGTTGCCTTTACGGATGAATCAACTGTAGAAGCAAACATTAAGGGTACAGATGCCCAGTATGATGTTGCAGTTATTGCAGTGCCTATTGAGAATATTTCGGATGATACACTGGATGCAATCTCAGTTGCCACTCTGGGTGATTCCACGAGCCTGAAAGTCGGCGAACCTGCGATCGCCATCGGAAATGCACTTGGATACGGACAGTCTGTGACAACAGGCGTTATCAGTGCATTGAACCGTTCTGTTTCTATGACAAATGAAGAGACTGGAGATACACAGGAAAGCGGTGTGAAATTGATCCAGACGGATGCGGCGATCAACGAAGGAAACAGCGGAGGCGCTCTTGTCAATGTAAATGGGGAAGTGATCGGCATTAACTCTTCAAAACTTGTAGGTGACAGTGTGGAAGGAATCGGATATGCAATTCCGATCAGTGATGTCGGTGATTTGATTGAAAACCTTATGAACAGAGAAACAAAAACAAAAGTTGCGGAAGATAAAAGAGGCCTTATCGGCATAACCGGAATCAGTGTTTCGGATGCCTTTTCACAGCAGATTGAGATGCCGGCAGGAGTATATGTAACAGAAATTGCAAAAGGCGGCGGTGCAGAAAAAGCAGGAATGACAAAAGGGTGCATTATCACAGCTATTGATGACATAACAGTAGACAGCATGGAGGCTCTTCAGGAGCAGCTGCAATACTATGAGAAAGGTACAACTGTGACGTTAAAAATCCAGATTCCTCAGACAAACGGAGAGTATAAAGAGCAGACTATAGAAGTGACGCTGCAGTAAGTGTGAAAGAGAAATCCTTTTTCTGAAAATATATAAATGAAAAATTATTTCCCCTCCCGGAGAGAGAAAACTCTGAAACGGGAGGGGAAGTTTGTGTTGCAGTGATTATTTATCAAACTCGGGATTGACAGCATAGAAGTTTTTGCTGTCGAGTTTTTCCTGTACAATGCGTAAACTTTCACCGAAACGTTGGTAGTGGACGATTTCACGTTGTCTTAAGAAACGGATCGGATCGCATACTTCAGGATCTTTTACGAGACGAAGAATATTATCGTACGTTGTACGCGCTTTCTGCTCTGCCGCAAGATCTTCATGAAGATCGGTGATGGGATCTCCTTTTGATTGGAAATAAGTTGCTGTCCATGGGGCGCCGCTTGCTGCCTGTGGCCAGAGAGCAAGTGTGTGATCTACATAATAAGGAGCAAATCCGGAGCGTTCGATTTCCTCCGGAGAAAGGTCCTTGGTGAGCTGATAAACGATGGCGCATACCATTTCCATGTGAGCGAGTTCTTCTGTTCCTATATCGGTTAGCGTTCCTGTTACTTCCTTATACGGCATAGTATATCTTTGAGAGAGATAGCGCATAGATGCGGCCAGTTCTCCGTCGGGACCTCCGAATTGACTGATGATGATCTTTGCAATTTTAGGATTGGTTTGTGTGATTTTTACCGGATATTGAAGACGTTTTTCATAATTCCACATAAATCAGCATCCTCCTTCCTGCCATGGCCACGGTTCATTGATCCAGTTCCATCGTTCGGCACAGGAATAATCGGCTGTGTCGACAGTCAGTGGTCCGTAGGCAGAAGCATATTGTTTTAAAGCGTCGTTGCGGTGGGCGCTCATTTCATGAAAATACGCAAGCGCTTCGCTGTCGCAAGGATGCGTATCGAGATAAAGTTTTACTTCGTCAACAGCAAAACTAACCTGGTTGATATGCTCCATAAGCTGGTTTCGGTTCATAGAACGATGCATATTTTTCATTGAAGCGTTATTTAAAGAACAGTCTTGAGTATTATTATTTGTGACAGAACAGTTTGAGTTAGAATAAGGATAGTTTTTCATCGGCAGCAGGCTCCTTTCCCTGAGAATGGTTTATTTAATTCCTCAAAGATCGTTCCGTTTTTAAGAGCGCGGCACGGTTCATAAATGTTCTGCCATTTTTGCCATGGAACATATGCCATTGCAATCGGCATATTTGCAGGGAAAAAGTCCCGGGTATTCGGACATCCGTTCATAGGAACTGTTTCGTGACACGGGCAGGAGGTGTCGGGCATTGTACGGCGCATATAACGCATCTGATTATTTGTTTGACAAGTTGCCATTGGCGGTATCTCCTTTTGTTGTAAATTCATTATTATAATATGAACGACTTACGTTTTTGCGAATGATATATGGAAAAATCCTTTACAACTGCCATTAAATTATATATAATAGGTAAGTCATCGGGGTGTGGCTCAGTTTGGTTAGAGCGCACGGCTGGGGGCCGTGAGGTCGCAGGTTCGAATCCTGTCACCCCGACTGATCTATTGCGGCGGCGAGCCGAAGTTCGGGCTTGCCCGAGATTTTGGCGGACGCTTGCGATTTCGGAGCGTGCTTTTTGGCACTTCCGGTGATTGCAGAAGTATATTTTTGTTTTGAAGAAGATATCATATACGAGAGATCAATGAGGGATCAGATCAGGTAAATGGCTTACCGGAAACTGATTCCTTATCTATTATTTCGGATATTATGGAAAGGAAGAAGAAAAATGTGTGGTTTTGCAGGTTTTGTCGGTAAAGTAGAAGATCGGGAAACTGTTCTTGTAAATATGATGGATACAATCATACACAGAGGACCGGACAGTGCAGGGAAATATGTTGATGAGGATGCGGCTCTTGGATTTCGGCGTTTGAGCATTATCGACCTGTCTTCAGTCGGAGATCAGCCCCTTTATAATGAAGATAAAAGCATGGTGCTTGTTTTCAATGGGGAAATCTATAACTATCAGGAACTGCGAAAAGAATTGATCGAGGCTGGACATGTATTTGTCTCTAATACAGATTCGGAAACTCTGATACACGGATATGAGCAGTGGGGAGAGAAACTTGTCGATCGTCTCCGGGGAATGTACGCGTTTGTGATTTGGGATACAAAGAAAAAAAGACTTTTCGGTGCAAGGGATATTTTTGGAATCAAGCCTTTTTACTATGCGCAGATGAATCAGACCTTTTTGTTTGCGTCTGAGATCAAAGCATTTATGGAACATCCGAAATTTGATAAGATTTTTAATGAAGATGCTTTGGGAAATTATCTTTCCTTTCAGTTCGTACCGACTAACGAAACCTTTTTCAAAGGAGTATTTTGTCTTCAGCCCGGTCATTACTTTATTTATGAAGATGGGAAAATGGAAATATCGCGGTATTTTGAACCGAATTTTACAGGAAAATATGAAAAAACATTCGATGAAGCTGCGGCTGAAGTGGAAAAAGTCATGAAGGAGTCGGTAGAGAAGCATAAGATTAGCGATGTGGAGGTTGCGTCTTATTTATCAAGCGGAGTGGATTCCAGTTACCTGACTTATCTGGGACAAGTCGATCATACGTTTACAGTCGGATTTGACGAGGGAGAATACAGTGAGATTCAGGATGCAAAAGATTTTGCCGAAAGTATTCATATGAAGAATGATGCGAAGGTGATCACGCCGGATGAATACTGGGACAGTCTTTCGGATATTCAATATTATATGGATGAGCCTGTGGCGGATCCTGCGGCGGTTGCACTGTATTTTTTGAGTAAAGAAGCGGCAAAGAAAGTAAAAGTTGTGCTTTCGGGTGAAGGATCGGATGAATTGTTCGGAGGATATAATATTTACTGTGAACCTCTTGAACATACTGCTTTTAATAAAATCCCGATGCCGATCCGGCGCTTTATGGGAAAATTTGCAGAATACTGTCTGCCGAGGGGGATGAAAGGCCGTGGATTTCTTATGCGTCATGGAAAGACGCTGGAAGAACGGTATTTTGCCAATGCTACGAATATATTTACAGAGCGTGAGGCTGCTAAAATTTTGAAAAAGGGATGCAGACCGGGAATTCAGGATGTGACAAAACCTTTGTATAACCGGGTGAAAGATAAGGATGCGGTGACAAAAATGCAGTATGTGGACTTGCATCTTTGGCTTGTTCACGATATCCTTATGAAAGGGGATAAGATGGGCATGGCGAATTCTTTGGAAGTCAGAGTGCCGTTTCTTGACCGGAATGTTCTGGAACTTGCGGAAAGCCTTCCTCTTCAATATAAAGTGCAGGCACCGCGCACGAAAGTTGCTCTCCGGGCAGCGGCGGAACGCAGTATCAGAAACAAGACGGCAGAGAAAAAGAAACTTGGTTTTCCGATCCCGATTCGGGTTTGGCTGAAAGAGGAAAAATATTATAATCGTGTGAGAGCGATGTTTGCATCTTCTATGGCGAAAAAATTCTTTAATACCGATCTGCTTATGAAGATGCTGGAAGATCACAGAGACGGAAAGAATACGAATGAAAAAACAGATGACAGCCGCAAAATCTGGACGGTATATATTTTCCTTGTATGGTATGACCGCTTTTTTGAACATGGGAAACCGGTGCATCCTTCCATGACAGCAGGTAAATAAGATTGATGATGGGTGTGATGATATGAGAAGCAGGACTGTGCGTCCGATCAAGAGACGCGAACAGGGCAGGAAAAATGTAAAGAAGCAAAAGAAAAGAAACCTCGGAGATACGATGCCGATGCGTCCCGTCAGAGAAGATGTGTACGATACGGCGCCGATGCGTCCGATGAATATCAGAAGCGGGTATGAGGGATACCGCAGAACGATTGACCGTAGGCGTGAAGTGATACGGACGGAGCGTCCGGTTTCTGGACGTGTGAATTCCCGCAAAGGGAAAAAGGAACGTACGTCAGGCAGAACTCGTTATGAAAACAGAAATAGTTTATCGGCGCTGATCGCAAGACAAAGAAGTGCAGCGGGAAAAGAACAATATTTTGACTATGACCTTCTTTTTGTGATTATTTTTCTGATGTGTTTTGGTCTTGTTATGCTTTATAGTGTCAGTTTCTATGAAGCGCAGGCTGATTTCGGAAATGACATGTACTATTTTTCAAAACAGGCGTTGATCGGTGTGGGCGGATTTATCGGCATGTATCTTGTGTCAAAGTTAGATTATCATCTGTATGGAGCGTTTGCATTTGAAATCTATGTAATTTCGATGTTTTTGATGGCGCTTGTACAGACTCCGCTTGGCGTGACTGTCAATGGCGCGAGACGTTGGATCGGACTTCCCGGCAACCTTTCGCTGCAGCCTGCCGAGATTACAAAAATAGCAGTGATTCTATTTATATCTTATGAGTTATGCCGTCTTGGGAAAAGGGCATATTCGCCGAAAGGAATTGCACAGATACTTGCATTTGGCGCAGTGGCATCGGCAGGCGTTTTGTTTTTGACAGATAACCTGAGTACGGCGATCATCGTGGCGGGGATTACATGTATTTTGATTTTTGTAAGCCATCCGAAGACGAAGCCGTTTCTTGTAATAATCGGGATCGGGATTGCGGTAGCGGCAGTCGGGATCGCAATTCTTTCGGTAACTGTGGCGAACAGTGATAATTTCCGTCTCCAGCGAGTGATCTCGTGGCTGAACCCGGAAGCTACGGCCGATACGGGAAGTTTTCAGGTCATGCAGGGACTTTATGCGATCGGAAGCGGAGGACTGTTCGGAAAAGGACTGGGAAACAGTACACAGAAATTGGGCGTGATTCCCGAAGCGCAAAATGACATGATCCTTGTCGTTATTTGTGAGGAGCTTGGCGTATTTGGCGCGGTTGTTATTTTGGTCCTGTTTGCATTGTTGTTATACAGACTGATCTTTATTGCGAAAAATGCGCCCGATCTTTTCGGTTCGCTGATCGCGACTGGGATATTTGCGCATATCGCATTACAGGTTATTTTGAACATTGCTGTCGTGACGGGACTTCTTCCGACAACGGGTATTACGTTGCCTTTTATCAGTTACGGCGGAACTGCAATCGTATTTTTGATGGCGGAAATGGGAATTGCGCTTGGAATTTCACGGAAAATAAGATTAGAATAGAAAAAGCTTCCTTTCTTATGAGATGTGTGATATATTTATATGTGGTATTAAAAACTACATACAATAGAAGCGTAAAATATATTTTGCGTTTCAGGAGGAAGTGTTATGGATTATAAAATTGTTTTGGATAGTTGCGGAGAATTGACATATAAGATGAAGGAGAGCGGGATTTACCATACGGCGGTTTTGAGTATGCTCGTTGACGGAGATACGATCTTGGATGATGAAAGTTTTGACCGGAAAGATTTTCTGAAAAGAGTAGCGGTGAGTCCGGAATGTCCGAAGTCTTCCTGTCCTTCGCCGGATGCATATATGGAACTTTACGGCGGAGCGGAGAAGAGGGTTTATGTGGTGACCTTGTCAGCGGAATTAAGCGGATCGTATAATAGCGCTCAGCTTGGAAAAGAGCTGTGGAAGGAAGAAAACGAAGACGGGGATAAACAAATCTATGTATTTAATTCGCGTTCGGCATCGGTAGGTGAAAGTTTGATCGCATTGAAAATACAAGAGTGTGAAGAAAAAGGGTATTCTTTTGAAGAAGTGATAGAGCATGTGGAAGCATATATCGAAGAACAGCACACATATTTTGTTCTTGAAAATCTGGATACACTTCGGAAGAACGGAAGGCTTACAGGAATTAAGTCGTTGATGGCAAGCGCTCTTAATATCAAACCGGTGATGGGGTCAACTCCGGAGGGAACGATTTGTCAGCTTGGTCAGGCGAGAGGAGTTAAGAAAGCGATTGCGAAGATGGCAGAGCATATTGTGGCAGATGGCAAAAATACAGAGAATAAAGTGTTGGCGATCGCTCACTGCAACTGCCCGGAAAGAGCAAGAGAGATAGAGCGTATGATTCTCGATAAGATAAAAGTAAAAGACAGTTTTATAGTAGAGACAGGCGGAATCAGCACAATGTATGCAAATGACGGTGGAATAATAGTTGTACTGTAGAAGTGTTTGTGATAAAATGTCCTCATGCGTAGTATCTTATCTGAAAGGAGTAATACGGGATGAGTCAGGAAAAGGTTGACCGTTATAAACAGGAAAAAGTAAACAGAAAACAGATCATGCGTAAGCAGAAGCTGATGAATAATATGCGTAAAGGGGTGCTTGTGGTGGTAGCTCTGGCATTGATCGGATGGCTTGGTTATTCTGCTTATGATATCTATGAGTCGGGAAAAGAGAGAACTGTCTCAGAGGTGAATTATGACGCCGTATCTGATTATTTGAACGGACTGAATGCAGAAGGTTCTGCTGAGTAAATGGTGTGGTGTGGGGAGTGAGCGCCGAATTTGAAGAGCGCACACCCTTGCACCCAAATTTTTTTTAAAACTTTAAAGTGAATAAATTCATTAAAAACACAACATGTAGGGTATTTGGAACATCAATGCCATACATGTTCTTTTTTTGCGAAAAATCCTGTTTTTTGATTCGTTTTTAGCCGAAAAAAGGACACAAAAAAATCTCAAAAAAGGGTTGAAAAAGGGGGAGTGGTGGTTTAGAATGGAGTCAAGTGGTAAAGAGTGGAGGCTAGTGGAGTAAAGTAGGGGCGATGTGGAGCTCACATTAAGAGAAAGGATTCCAGATGTTATTAGGAGAGTTTAACCATAGTATTGATGAAAAGGGAAGACTCATCATTCCGGCAAAACTGCGGGATGATCTTGGTGACAGTTTCGTTATTTGTAACGGACTGGAAGGCTGCCTCTTTGTTTACTCTCAGGAAGAATGGAATAAATTCGTTGCTGAACTTGAGACTTTGCCACGCATGAGTAAGGATGCCAGAATTTTCAAGCGTTATTTTTTCGGAAGCGCTTCGGAGGGCAGTTTCGACAAGCAGGGGAGAGTTCTTGTCCCGCCGTCGCTCCGCAAAGCAGCCGGATTAGAAAAAGATGTAGTCTTAGTGGGAGTTCAGGATCGCATCGAGATATGGGATAAGGCTCTTTGGGAGGAACGCAGTCAGATCAGCGAGGAAGATCTGGACGCGATTGCAGAGCGTATGGAATCCATAGGAATTCGTATTTGATAAGGAGAAGACAATGGCATTTGAACATGTGTCTGTTCTACTGAACGAAACAGTAGACGGGTTGAACGTCAAACCGGATGGGGTTTATGTAGACGCTACGCTTGGCGGAGGCGGACATGCCTATGAAGTGTGCAGAAGGCTTGGCAGTAAGGGGAGATTTATAGGAATAGATCAGGATGCCGATGCAATTAAAGCAGCGGGAGAACGCCTGAAAGGCTTCGGGGAGAAGGTTACGATAATTCGGAGCAATTATCGTGATATGAAGCCGCAGCTCCAGAATATAGGTGTTGACAAAGTAGATGGTATTGTGATCGATCTGGGAGTTTCATCATACCAGCTTGATACCGCCGAACGCGGATTTTCTTATCGGGTGGATGCGCCGCTTGATATGAGAATGGATCAGAGACAGAAAATGACGGCGAGAGACATTGTCAACGAATACAGTGAGTCGGAACTTTACCGTGTGATCCGCGACTATGGGGAAGATAAATTTGCTAAGAATATTGCAAAGCATATTGTGGCGGAGCGTAGGAAAAATCCGATTGAAACAACGGGACAACTGAATGAAATTATCAGTCATGCGATACCGATGAAGTTTCGTAAGACGTCAGGTCATCCGTCGAAAAGGACATTTCAGGCGATTCGGATCGAGTTGAATCACGAACTGGATGTTTTGAGGGAGTCGTTGGATGACATGATCGAGATGCTGAATCCGGGTGGAAGGATATGCATTATTACATTTCATTCGTTAGAAGACCGCATTGTGAAAAGTGCATTTAGGAAAAACGAAAATCCATGCACTTGTCCGAGTCATTTTCCTGTATGTGTCTGTGGGAAGATTTCAAAAGGGAAAGTGATCACGAGAAAACCAATTTTGCCGTCGGAGGCAGAAACGGAATCAAACAGCCGTTCAAAAAGTGCGAAACTCAGAATATTTGAACGGGCATAAATTGGGAGTGTATCATTATAGAAACGAATTTCCGAGGGGAGGGGAGAACCCTTAGGAAAATACAAAAAAGGAAGGGGCATTTGTCATGGCAGCAAACTATCGTACATCCAAATACAGAACGACAAGTCTAAGTGAAAGAGACAAAAGTGGATTTTATGTATATGGAAATACTGTACGTCAGGCAGAAACTCTTCCGAGAAAAACGAAGAGTCCGTATTCGCAGCAGAGGGAGCAGACGAAACGGACAAGCAGCCGGGTTGTTAAGAACCGAAACCGCGCGATGAGTATTAGTCCGGCTTATGCTGTATTTCTTACGGCAGCGGCAGTCTGTGCGGTATTGATTTGCGTTTTATACTTAAATCTTCAGTCGGAGGTCGTAAGCAGATCGGAAAATGTTACGGCAATGCAGGAACAACTTGCAGATCTGACGGAGGCAAATAATACTGCATATAATTCGGCGGCAGACTCGGTGAATCTCGAGACGGTGCGGGACAGAGCGATGAATGAAATGGGGATGGTTTATGCTGCTCAGGGAACAATCGTAGAATACGATAGTCCGGAAGGGGATTATGTAAAGCAGTATAACGATATTCCGGAAAGCGGTGTGCTCGCAAAGTCCAGCGATGTATTAAAGTAAGGAAAAAATTATGGCTGTAAAGAAAAGAAAAAAGAGTAGATTTGAATTTTTGACAAGAAAATTCCCGCTCAGAATGCAACGGAAGCTGGTAATGCTATTTATGGCAGTAGTACTGGCTTTTGTTGTTCTTATAGGAAGAATAACCTATATAAATGTAACGAAGGGAAGCAAATATACAAAAGTTGTTTTAGATCAGCAAAACTATGACAGCAGGGTGATCGCTTTTAAAAGGGGCGATATTGTCGATCGTAACGGAACAAAGATGGCGACAAGTGAGCGCGTATATAACGTGATCCTTGACGTGGCGGTTATGATGGACAAAAAGGAGTATATCGAACCGACAAAGGAAGTATTGAAAGAATGTTTCGATGTAGAGGGGGACGTTGTTGATAAATTGATCGAAGAGTCTCCGGACAGTCGTTATGAAGTGCTTGTGTCAGATGTGGATTATGTGACTGCTCAGAAGTTTAAGAAGATTGATGAAGATGATAAAAAATATCCGAATGTGAAAGGAATCTGGCTGGAAGAAGACTATTTGAGGAGTTATCCATATGGTTCTATGGCGAGTGATGTGCTTGGATTTGTATATGGAGGAAATCAAGGGGCGCTTGGAATCGAAAGCGCGTATAATTCAATTCTCAACGGAACGGATGGAAGAGAGTATGGGTATTTTGACTCCGATTCTTCGGTAGAGCGTACTGTCAAACCTGCGAAGAACGGAAATACGGTCGTGTCTACCATTGATGTGACATTGCAAAATATTGTGGAAAAATGCATTTTAGAGTTTAACAGTGCGCATGCCGCAGATGGAAATCCCGGCAGTAAAAACACAGCCGTTATCATTATGAATCCGAACACAGGAGAAATACTGGCGGAAGCATCGTACCCTAATTTTGATTTGAATGATCCGAGAAATCTATCTTTGCTTTATACAAAAGAGCAGTGGGATGCGATGAGTGAAGAAGATCAGGTCGAAGCGATGAATGATCTTTGGAGAAATTTCTGCGTAAGTGACGCTTATGAGCCGGGGTCTACTGCGAAACCGTTTACTGTGGCGGCCGGCTTGGAAACAGGAACATTGACCGGAAACGAAAGCTATTACTGCGGGGGTTCTAAAGACGTTCTCGGAACGAAGATCAGCTGTCACTATAAGTCGGGACACGGACAGGAAACGATACAGGATGCCATTGCAAATTCATGTAATGTAGCTCTTATGGATATGGCAGCGGTGATCGGTCCGGAAAATTTTACAAAATATCAGCATATTTTTGGGTTTGGAGAGTATACAGGGATTGATCTTCCGGGAGAGGCGGAAACGTCAGGACTGCTTTATACGGCGGATACGATGGGAGAGATCGATCTGGCTACCAATTCATTCGGACAGAATTTTAATGTAACGATGACACAGATGGTTTCTGCATTTTCTTCTCTTGTGAACGGAGGATATTATTATGAACCCCATGTTGTAAAACAGATTCAGGATGAAGACGGCAATGTAATAGAGACGAAAGATCCGGTTCTTTTGAGAAAGACAGTGTCTTCCGAAACGTCTAAGATGTTGAGACAGTATTTGAAAGCGACGATGGATTACGGAACAGGAACGAGGGCAAAGGTGGAAGGGTATGATATCGGCGCTAAAACGGGAACAGCGGAAAAACTTCCGAGGGGAAACGGAAAGTATCTGTTATCTTATATCGGTTATGCGCCGCAGAACAATCCGGAAGTCGTAGTTTATGTTGTGATCGATGAGCCTAATACGGCTGTACAGGATGACAGCTCCCTTGTTCTGGGATTAAGTCAGAAGATCATGTCTGAGGCATTCCCGTATCTTGGCATTACGACTATTGCACAAAGCGGGCAAAACGCTCAGGCGCAAGGTCAGAATTTCGGCAATACAGAATATACGGATTATGATGAAAATTATGAGGATACATACGGAAATGCAGACGGATCGTATGTGGATGAAAACTATACACCTGATTTAGATGATTGGGCGTCGTCTGACGTTTCAGAGTAGAGGAATAACCCTGCAGAAGATATAATAAACTGTAAAAATATCTTCTGTGGGGATTTTTTGTTATGAGAAACAAAATAGAGGAAAGAATAAAAAATAAAACTTATAATAAGAGAAAAGTACTTGTCGTTTTTTTATGTGCGGCTTTCGTGCTTTTTTGTCTGATAGGCAGACTTGTTTATCTTATGATATTTGATGCGGAGTATTATCAGAACATGGCGGAGGAACTGCATGAAAGGGAGAGGGAGATCAAAGCGGCCAGAGGGGAGATCGTAGACAGAAACGGAGTTGTTCTTGCGACAAACAGGACGGTGTGTACGATTTCGGTTATTCACAGTCAGATAAAAGATCCGCAGCAGACGGCAGACATGCTCAGTAAAGAGTTGGAACTTGACAGGGAGGATGTTTTGAAAAAGGTAGAGAAAGTATCTTCTATGGAAAAAATAAAGACGAATGTTGACAAAAAGACAGGCGACCGTATCCGTGAGTATAATCTGCCGGGAGTAAAAGTGGATGAAGATTTCAAAAGATACTACCCATATGACCGGCTTGCGTCAAGAGTGCTTGGATTTACAGGGAGCGACAATCAGGGGATCATCGGTCTTGAGGTGAAATATGAAGACGTATTAAAAGGAACAAATGGGAAGATACTGACGGTTACAGATGCCAGAGGAATAGAGTTGGAAGGAGTTGCGGAGGACCGGATTGAACCGGTTGCCGGAAATACATTAAAAACAAGTCTTGATTACAATATCCAGTCGTATTGTGAGCAGGCGGCCGAAAAGGTGCTGGAGGAAAAGCAGGCAGAAGGGGTATCGGTCTTGCTGATGAATCCGCAGAACGGAGAAATTTATGCTATGGTAAATGTGCCTGAATTTAATTTGAATGAACCTTATCGTTTGAATGACAAAACGGAAGATCAGATGACAGATGAAGAACGTCAGAACAGACTGAATCAGATGTGGAGAAACCGCTGCATTAACGATACGTATGAGCCGGGATCTACTTTTAAGATCATTACGTCGGCGGCTTGTCTTGAAGAAGGCGTCGTCTCTTTAGACGATACTTTCTCCTGCCCGGGGTATCGGATCGTAGAAGACAGGAAAATCCGGTGTCATAAAGTAGGAGGGCATGGAACGGAAACTTTTGTGCAAGGGATTGAAAATTCGTGTAATCCGGTATTTATGGATATCGGACTTAGACTGGGATCAGAGAGGTTTTGCGACTATTTTGAACAGTTTGGTCTGATGAGCCTGACGAACATCGATCTTCCCGGAGAAGCGGGGACGATTATGCATAAAAGAGAAGATATTAAAGCGGTAGAACTGGCCACAATGACGTTTGGTCAATCATTTCAGATTACGCCGATCCAGATGGCGGTGACGGTCAGTTCGATGGTAAATGGCGGCAGGCGTGTAACGCCGCATCTTGGCGTGTCGGTCTTAGATAAGAAAGGGAAAACGGTCAAGACGTTTAAGTATGGGGAAAAAGAAGGGATTGTTTCGGAGAAAACATCGGAGACAATGCAAGAACTTCTGGAGAAAGTTGTTTCCGAAGGATCGGGAAAAAACGCGTATCTTGAAGGATATTCTATCGGGGGAAAGACGGCGACGTCTCAAACGCTTCCAAGAAGCGCCGGAAAATATATTTCTTCGTTTATAGGATTTGCTCCGGCGGACGATCCTCAGATTCTCGGAATGGTCATCATCCATGATCCTCAGGGAATTTATTACGGCGGAACGATCGCTGCCCCGGTGCTTCGGGACATATATGATAATGTGCTCCCCTATCTCGGGATTGAAAAAAAGTAATGGATGGTTTATACTTTATGAGATAAAAGAGATGAAGAGGTGGATTTATGAGTAGTCATGTAGTGATTCCGGTTCTTGCGGCATTTGCGGTAAGTCTTGTGCTCGGACCGATTGTGATTCCTTTTTTGCGGAAACTGAAAATGAAGCAGACGGAGCGTGTAGAAGGCGTTCAGTCTCATTTGAAAAAAGCGGGAACTCCGACGATGGGCGGCATTATTATTCTTGCGGCTGTTATTGTGACATCCCTGTTCTATGTGAAAGATTATCCGAAGATCATTCCGGTTTTATTCCTTACAGTGGCGTTTGGTTTGATCGGATTTCTTGATGATTATCTTAAAGTTGTGTTGAAACGTTCGGATGGACTGATGCCGATGCAGAAAATGGCTCTGCAGATTATTGTAACGGCTGTGTTTGCATTCTATCTCGTGAAAGTGGCGGATATTCCGCTTACGATGCTTGTGCCGTTCTCTAACGGATATTATCTTGATATCGGCTGGATGGCAGTTCCGCTTTTGTTTGTGGCAGTGATCGGAACAGTCAACGGAACAAACTTTACAGATGGACTGGATGGCCTTGCTTCCAGTGTGACCGTTCTTGTCGCAACATTTTTTACAGTTGTGGCGATCGGAACGAAAAGCGGGATCGAACCTGTCACCTGTGCTGTAGTCGGGGCGCTGCTTGGATTTTTACTGTTTAACGTATATCCGGCAAGTGTGTTTATGGGAGATACAGGGTCTTTGGCTCTTGGAGGATTTGTGGCAGGCACGGCTTATATGATGCAGATGCCTTTGTTTATCCTGATCGTTGGAATTATTTACCTTGTGGAAGTGGCTTCGGTCATGATTCAGGTTACTTATTTTAAGAAAACAGGCGGAAAGAGGTTTTTTAAAATGGCGCCGATCCACCATCATTTTGAATTATGCGGATGGTCTGAAACGAGAGTGGTAGCTGTATTTTCTATCATAACGGCGTTGCTTTGCCTCATTGCGCTGATGGGGGTATAAAAATGGATATAAGAGGAAAAAAAGTGCTCGTCTTCGGTTCGGGTATCAGTGGAGAAGGATCATGCAGGCTTTTGCTCGAAAAAGGCGCGGAGGTTGTTTTGTATGATGGAAATGAAAAACTGTGCGCCGATGAGATTGAAGCTAAAATTTTAGAAACTAAAAAAGAAAACGGGCAATTCAGTATAGTGCTCGGAACATTTCCGGAAGAGATTATAGAAGAGCTTTCATTTGTAGTGATGAGTCCGGGAGTGCCGACGGATCTTCCGATCGTTGAAAAAATGCGTGAAAAGAGCATCCCGATCTGGGGAGAGATCGAACTTGCATATGTGTTTGGAAAAGGAGACGTTCTTGCAATTACAGGAACAAACGGGAAAACGACGACGACAGCCCTTTTGGGACAGATCATGCAGGACTATAAAGAACATGCTTATATTGTAGGAAATATAGGAACTCCGTATACAAGCGTTGCACAAGAAACGACGGACGACGCGGTAATTGTAGCGGAAATAAGCAGTTTCCAGCTTGAGACAATACATACATTTCATCCGAAAGTAAGCGCGATTTTGAATATTACTCCCGATCATTTGAATCGTCATCATACAATGGAGGCATATATCGAAGCGAAAGAGCGTATTGCTGAAAATCAGACAAAAGCAGATGTGTGCGTATTGAATTATGAGGATGATGAACTTCAGAAATTCGGAGAAAAAACGGCAGCGCAAGTTCTATATTTCAGCAGTGCGCGTAAACTGGAAAAAGGGATATATCTTGATGGAACAAAAATCATTTGCGCGGCAGATGTTCCGGTCGAGCTTTGCGATGTCAGTGAACTGAAGATTCTCGGAACACACAATTATGAAAATGTGATGGCTGCTTCTGCAATGGCGTATGCATATGGTGTTCCGATCGAGGTGATCCGCAAAAATCTTCTGACATTTCCCGGAGTGGAACATCGAATTGAGTTTGTGGCAGAAAAAAGAGGTGTCCTTTATTATAATGACTCGAAAGGAACAAATCCGGACGCAGCGATCAAAGGGATTCAGGCCATGAACCGTCCTACCATACTGATCGGGGGAGGTTACGACAAAGATTCCGAATATGATGAGTGGATCAAGGCGTTTGACGGGAAAGTGAGAAAACTTGTTCTGCTTGGCGCAACGAGAGAGAAGATCGCGCAAAGCGCTCATGCAAACGGATTTGACGATATTATTATGGCAGATACCTTTGAGGAGGCGTTTGAACAGTGCGTGAAATATGCGAAGCCGGGCGATGCGGTGCTTTTATCGCCGGCGTGTGCAAGCTGGGGGATGTTTAAAAATTATGAAGAACGTGGAGATAAATTCAAAGAACTTGTAGACCAACTATAAGGAGTGGAGCTGATTGACGCGTTCTGAAAAGAAAAAACGATATGACGGGATGCTTATATTTGTTGTATTGCTTCTTGTTGCCGCAGGGCTTGTGATATTGTACAGCACAAGCGCTTACAATGGGCAGGTGAAATTTCACGATCCGTTTCATTATTTGAAAAAGCAGGGGTTTGCGACACTGCTCGGACTGTTTGGTATGGCGCTTATCGCCCGCGTTGATTATCATAAATGGGTTCCGCTGGCGATTCCCGCATATGTGACGTCGATCATTCTGTCTGTGGCTGTTATATTTTTCGGGGATGAATACAACGGGTCCAAAAGATGGTTGTCTTTGGGCCCGATTTCTTTTCAGCCTTCAGAGTTTGCAAAAGTAGCCGTTATTTTTTTTCTTGCATGCCTTGTGAGCAGAAATGTACAGCGGATGAAACGTTTTCGCACAATGATACTTATGATGATTCCGGTTTTGCCGATCGTAGGTCTGGTCGGAGCAAGTAATTTAAGCACTGCGATCATCATTCTCGGAATTGCGGTTGTTCTGATTTTTGTAGCGGATCCGAAATACGTCCGTTTTATATTGATGGGAAGTATCGGCGTAGGATTTATGACGGTTTTTCTGGCGATGGAAAGTTATCGATTGGAACGCCTGGCAATCTGGAGACATCCGGAGCAATATGAAAAAGGGTATCAGACGCTGCAGGGACTATATGCAATCGGCAGCGGAGGTCTGTTCGGAAGGGGATTAGGCAACAGTGTACAAAAACTCGGATTTCTTCCAGAGGCTCAAAATGATATGATTTTTTCTATTATCTGTGAAGAATTGGGATTGATCGGAGCAGGATTTATCATTCTTTTATTTTTGATTCTTATTTGGCGTTTTTTTGTGATTTCAACAAAAGCGTCGGATCTGCTTGGCGCTTTGATAGCGGCAGGGGCAATGGCGCATATGATGATCCAGGTTATATTAAACATCGCGGTAGTTACAAATTCAATTCCAAACACAGGGATTACGCTTCCGTTTATCAGTTACGGAGGTACATCGGTTGTATTTCTTCTGTTGGAGATGGGACTTGTGCTTAGCGTATCGAATTACGAAGGTTTACGGTATGGAGGTTCAGAATAGATGAAGAGAAAAAAACACAAAAAGAGAAAGGTGTGGCCGATTATTTTAGTTGTGCTTACTGTCTTGATCGTTATGGCAGCTGCGGCGGTATTTCTATTTCGCACAAGGTCATATAAAGTGGAAGGAAATTCTTATTACGGAGAGAGAACGATCACAACATGGATTGAGAATGATCCGCTTTCGGTAAATTCTCTGTATGTTCTGTATAAATATAATTTTACCGATGCCGATCTTCCGTCAGGAGTAGAAAGTCTGAGTATTTCACTGAAAGATCCGTGGACGGTGAAGGTGAAAGTGAAAGAAAAAGAAATGGCCGGATATGTAGATTATGACGGTGCATATCTTTATTTTGACAGAACCGGAACGGCAGTATTGCGGACAAAAAAAATAATCGAAGGTGTTCCTCATATCGAAGGTCTTATGTTTGATTCGGCAAAAGCTAAAATAGGGAAAAAACTTCCGGTGGAAGATGACAGTATTTTTGAAAAAATTGTAGAAGTTTCAAAAAATTTAAAAAAATACAATCTCACACCTGACAGGATGGGGTGTACAGATGGAGGCGTACAGATATATTTTGAAATTGTACAGGTCAGCCTTGGAAACGGGAATTATGAAGAAAAGCTTAGACAGGTAGAACCGATTCTTAAAAAACTGACTGAATTATATCCCGGAAAGGCGGGCGTGCTGCATTTAGAGAATTACGATGCCGAATCGGAGTCGATTCCGTTTGTTCCGGCGGCATAGCGGCGGCGGATCATCTGTAAAAGTGTAATAATTCAGAAAAATAGCAAAAAATCTATTGATTATTTGCTAAAAAGACTTTATTATATACTTATTGAATTCTATCGTTCAATATTAAGGGATGTATAAGAAATTAGTAAGACGACGAAGGAGGAAGTACTCTTGTTAGAAATTAAAACCAACGAATCAGAAGCGGCCGCAAGAATTATTGTAGTCGGAGTCGGTGGAGGCGGAAACAACGCAGTAAACCGGATGATTGACGAACAGATCGCGGGCGTGGAATTTATCGCAGTGAATACAGATAAGCAGGCACTGCAGCTTTGTAAAGCACCGACATTAATGCAGATCGGTGAGAAGCTTACAAAAGGGCTCGGCGCAGGGGCACAGCCGGAAGTAGGAGAAAAAGCGGCAGAGGAAAGTTCAGAAGAGATCTCGGCAGCGCTCAAAGGTGCGGACATGGTGTTCGTAACATGCGGTATGGGCGGCGGAACGGGTACAGGTGCTGCACCTGTTATTGCGCGTATTGCAAAAGAGCAGGGAGCTCTTACAGTCGGAGTTGTCACAAAACCTTTCCGTTTTGAGTCAAAAACAAGAATGCAGAATGCATTGAGCGGAATTGATAAATTAAAAGAAAATGTAGATACGATTATCGTAATTCCGAATGACAAGCTTCTTGAGGTTGTTGACAGACGCACAACAATGCCGGAAGCTCTTAAGAAAGCTGATGAAGTTCTTCAGCAGGGTATTCAAGGTATCACAGATTTGATCAATGTTCCGTCACTGATCAACCTTGACTTTGCGGATATTCAGACAGTTATGAAGGATAAAGGCATTGCTCATATCGGTATCGGTGCAGGACGCGGAGACGATAAGGCTCTTGAGGCGGTAAAAGAAGCTGTTGCGAGTCCGCTGCTTGAGACGACGATTCAGGGTGCGTCGAATGTTATCGTTAACGTATCGGGAGATATTACTCTTATGGATGCTTCTGATGCGGCTGATTATGTACAGGAACTTGCAGGAGAAGGCGCAAGTATTATTTTCGGTGCTATGTATGATGACGCGAAGTCAGATGAATGTACGATCACTGTTATTGCGACCGGGTTACATAATGTAGGCGGAAGCGCATCAAAATTAAAGGCGAGATTGGAAGGACAGCAGAAAGTAGGATCGATCCTTCCGTCCGGTGAATCGACAGTAAGAAGTCGTCTTGACAATGATGGAAGCAGAGTATCTGCGGCCAGACCACAGACATCTGCCAGACCGCAGGGAGGTACGATGCCGACTTTACAGCCGCGTACGCCATCCAGTACGGTGAAAGAGCAGTCTATTAAGATTCCGGATTTCTTTAAGAAATAAGCGAATCGGTATAATAATATAGAATTTTAAGACAGAATGGAATTTCATGTAAGAGTTCCATTCTGTTTTTTTGTTTTTTGTCGAAATATATTTACAGATACATGTCAATATATGACAAAATTTTCCTGTTTCTAAATATATAATAGATTCCGCACTACATAATTACGGAAGAGAAAGAAGGTGGACTATGTACTATGAATTATACATAGATGTATTTTTTTTAGAAAATTTTATGTTAGACAGTCTGCTTTTAATGGCTGTAAACCGTGTTATGCAGTATAGGAATTCTTATGCGCGGATGCTTGCAGGAGGGGCAGCAGGCAGTTTTTTGACTTGTGTTGTGATAGCGCTTCCGCTTATGCCGGCGATAAAAACACTTCTGTTTGGCGTTGGGATTAATAGTGTGATGATATTTGCGGGACTTGGCGGAGATGTTTTGAAAAAGGGTAGAAAACAAAGTAAAAAAGAACTGGCTGCCTGGTTTTTGAGGACGCTGATCGTTCTGTATGCAGCGGCAGTTGTCTTCGGAGGGGCTGCGAATCTGTTTCGTCCGTATATGAAATTTGCCGGAGTGTTTTACGCAGTATTTGCAGTCGGATACTTTGCATTTACGGGAATGTGGAAGTTTATATCGCGCATAAGACAGAATACGAAAAATCTTCCGGAAGTAACATTGTATACAAGTCTTGGGGTAAAGAAAGTGATCGGTCTTATAGATACGGGAAATGAGCTCCGCGATTTTGCGTCTGATGATCCGGTCAATATTATTGATCCGCGATTGGCAGAGTCTATTACGACACATCCGGAATGGGAAAAAGGCTTTCATATGATTCCGTACAGCAGCATCGGGGGAGATGGAGTGATGAAGGTGTTTCGGATTGAAAAAATGTGTATTCACATGGATGAAGACATATGGATAGAAAATCCGCTTCTCGGGATGAGTGAAAGAACTCTTTCGGAAAAAGAACGATATGAAATGATCCTGAATCCGGGGATCTTTTTATAAGCGGGAGTTAAAAAATATGGATTAATATCTTTGACAGTTTATATTTACTGCCGCTTAAAATTACTAAAACAGGGGAATATAGGAGGATATGACATGATGATGAAAGTAGCTGTTCCGCAGCGGTTTAAGTTAAGAGTAGTACCTGATGTGAAAACCTTGATTTTCGGGAGCGGGAGAGAGGTGCATTATATAGGAGGAACGGAAGTCCTTCCGCCGCCTCTTGAGGGGATGAGAGAAAGCGAGATGATTAACCGGCTCGGAACAGAGTATGCAGAGGATGCAAAAAAAGTATTAATAGAACACAATCTCCGGCTTGTTGTATACATTGCGAAAAAATTTGACAATACAGGCGTAGGCGTTGAAGATTTGATTTCGATCGGAACGATCGGTTTGATCAAAGCAATCAATACGTTTAATCCGACAAAAAAGATCAAACTTGCAACATACGCATCCCGATGTATTGAAAATGAAATTTTAATGTACTTAAGGCGTAATAGCAAGACAAAGATGGAGGTGTCCATCGACGAACCTTTGAACGTTGACTGGGATGGAAACGAGCTGCTTTTGTCGGATATTTTGGGAACGGAAGAAGATACGATTTATAAAGATCTGGAAAATGAAGCGGAGAGAAAACTTTTGATTCGTGCTCTGAATAAACTTAACAGCAGAGAAAAGCTGATTGTAAGTATGCGATTTGGATTGGATAATCCGGATGGAAAAGAAAAAACACAAAAAGAAGTCGCAGATCTGCTTGGGATTTCGCAGTCATACATATCGAGGTTAGAAAAAAAGATCATGCAGAGATTAAAAAGGGAAATGGTAAGATATGAATAATAGATGAAAAAATAAATGTATGCAGTCGGTTTTCGGCAGCATACATTTATTTTTATAATCCGGGAAAGTAAACAGATCAAGCGCGGTAATAGTGAGCGTAAAGTCCGTTTTTATCAAGCAGTGATCCGTGAGTTCCGCGCTCGGCAATGCCATCTTCTGTGATGACGATGATTTCATCGGCGTTTTTGATTGTAGAGAGGCGGTGTGCGATTGTGATCGTTGTTCTGTCTTTAGAAAGTTCTTCGAGACTTTTTTGTATTCGCCGTTCGCTTTCATTATCAAGAGCGCTGGTAGCTTCGTCAAGAATCAGGATCGGAGGGTTCTTAAGGAAGACACGGGCAATAGAAATCCTTTGTTTTTGTCCTCCTGAGAGACGGGTTCCGCGCTCGCCTACATAAGTGGAATATCCATCGGGAAGTTCGCTGATAAAATCGTGAATATTTGCACGTTTTGCGGCATCTATGATCTCTTCATCCGACGCGTCCGGTTTTCCGTAGGCGATGTTGTCGCGAATCGTTCCCGAAAACAGATATACGTCTTGTTGTACAACGCCGATATGGCTTCGAAGACTTTTTAAAGTCAATGTTCGGACGTCTTTTCCGTCTATTGTGATCCTGCCGCCTGTCACATCGTAAAAACGTGGCAGAAGGGAACAAATCGTTGTTTTTCCACTTCCCGACGGACCGACAAGAGCGACTGATCTTCCGGCGGGAATTTCAAAAGATATGTGAGAAAGGACAGACGTATCGTCATCAGCATAGTGAAAAGATACGTTTTCATAGCGGACGAGGCCTTTTACATCTGTTAATTCTTCTGCGTCGGAAGCGTCTTTGATTTCAGGTTCTGTTTCCATGACGTCAAGAAAACGGCGGAATCCGGCAAGACCTTTTTGAATCATTTCAATAAGTTCTACGAGGATTTGGATCGGACTGATGAAAATACCGATATAAAGTGCATACATGGCAAGGTCTCCGACGTTCATGAATCCTTTTGCGATAAGGTATCCGCCATAGATAAGAGTGACTGAATACATCAACCCCTGAAACAGAAGATTCCATCCCATAAAACTTCCGATACAGTGATAATTCTCTTTTTTAGAGAGAAGAAAAGCGTGATTGCTTTTCTGGAATTTTTTCCGTTCTATTTCCTCATTTGTGAAAGATTGTACAACACGGATTCCGGCAAGGGTATCCTGGAGACTTGCATTGACATCTCCGATCTTTCTCCGGTTATCCATAAATGTTTCTTGCATTTTTTTGTTTTGGCGTATGGAAAAAACGAACATACATAAAACAATAATGGCAAGGGGCAGGGCGAGCCGCGCATTGATCAGAAAGAGGAAAATAAAAGAGCCGATGATCTTTACGACAGAAATAAAAAGGTTCTCAGGTCCGTGATGTGCAAATTCGGCAATGTCAAACAGATCGGAGACGAGTTTGCTCATCATCTGTCCTGAATTATTTTTGCTGTAATAAGAAAAAGAAAGTTTTTCATAATGATCAAATAGTTGTCGGCGCATATCACGTTCCATGCAGGCGCCCATCATATGTCCCTGGTAACTTACATAATATTTGCAAAGACTTTGTATAAGATACATGAAAAGAAGTCCGGCTGCAATGAATGGGAGCGCATGAAGGATGAGACTGCTGTCTTTCGTAAACAAAGTATTTGTCAGCACGCGCAGGATCTGCGGGTAAGCAAGATCGACAATGCTGATGAATGCAGCGCAAAGAAGGTCGATAAAAAAGACGGTCTTGTACGGTGAGTAATAGGTGATAAATTTCCGTAATGTATTCATAAACGTTATGCTCCTTTTTGGTAAAAAATACTGTTCTTATCTTAGCACATGAGATTTTTCTTGACAAGGCAGGGGGCGCTGTAATAATCTAAAGGTCGCGGGATGAACTGTTACTAAAGGTCATATATTGATTAAAGGAGAGTTATTATATATGAATATATATCTTGCCCCATTGGAAGGAATTACGGGATGGATTTACCGCGGCACCGTACAGAAGTGTTTTGGAGGGTTTGACAAGTATTTTATTCCGTTTATTAAGCCGAATCAAATGGGACGTTTCAGCGCGAGGGAGAAAAAAGATATTCTTCCGGAACATAATAAGGGGATGCATGCTGTTCCTCAGATATTGACAAATTGTGCAGAGGACTTTGTACAGACGGCAAAGAAGCTGGAACAGTACGGGTATAAAGAGATTAATCTGAATGTAGGATGTCCGTCTAAAACTGTTGTGACGAAAGGGCGGGGAGCGGGCTTTTTAGCATTTCCGGAACGTTTGGATCTTTTTCTGGAAGAAGTGTTTCAAAATTGCCCGATCGATATTTCTGTAAAAACGCGGATCGGAACAGAAAGTGGTGAGGAATTTCCGAAACTTATGGATATTTATAATAAGTATCCGATAAAAGAGCTGATCATTCATCCCCGTACACAAAAAGATTTTTATAAAAATATTCCGCATATGGATGTGTTTGAAAAAGCGCTCGGCACAGGAAGGCATAAAATATGTTATAACGGAGATCTTACATCGGAAGAAGATGTCCGTAATCTTTCGGAACAGTTTCCGGAAGTAGAGAGTATAATGATCGGCAGGGGAGTTCTCGCCGATCCGGCGATTGCCCGGAAGATAAAAGGCGGATATGGTGCGGATAAAGCGGAAATGCGTCATTTTCATGATATGCTATATGAAGCATATTGCGAGGAAATGTCCGGTGAAAGAACAGTTTTGTATAAGATGAAAGAACTGTGGTTTTATTTGGCGTCCTCTTTTACTAATAGCAGACCATACGCAAAGAAGATCAAAAAAGCGGAAAAATGTGCTGTGTACGAAAAAATTATAGAGGAACTTTTTGCGAATGAGGAAGTAATATAGAAATACAAAAAACAGCCGGATCTAAAAACATCCGGCTGTCTGTAACATAAGGATAATAAGAGGGGAGGAGTCATCCTTCCCCTTTGTTATTTTATAAAGCGTGCTCGTATACGGCTTCGGAAGTGAGTTGCACTTCCAGTTTCTTAAAGATTTTAATGTCTACGTCTGACAGCATGACAGATGTGTGCGCCTGGCATCCTGCAAGTTCGGGAAGCTGGGAAAGGGCAAGGCGTGCCTGTGGATTTGTTGCCGCGCTTGCGGATAGGGCGATAAGTACTTCATCTGTATGAAGCCGTGGATTTTTGCTCTTTAAATAATCTACTTTTAATTTTTGGATCGGTTCGATCGATTCAGGAGAAATAATATGAGTTTCGTGATCGATACCTGCAAGCACTTTTAGTACATTTAACAGAAGCGCCGCGCTTGCTCCGAGAAGATTGGTTGTTTTTCCGGTGATGATCCTTCCGTCACGCAGTTCAAGAGCGGCAGCGGGACCGTCTGTCTCTTTGGCGCGCTCTAAAGCTTTGATTACAACTTTGCGGTCTGTGACAGTAATCCCTGCCATATTCATAAGAAGTTCGATTTTCTGAGCTTCTTTCTCGGAAGTGCTGCCCTTTGCAAGAGCGTTCAGAGCATCAAAATAACGGCGGATGATCTCTTGTTTGGAAGCTTCACGGCAGGCTTCGTCGTCGCAGATGCAGTTTCCTGCCATGTTGACGCCCATATCAGTAGGAGACTTGTAAGGACTTTCTCCGTAAATCTTTTCAAAGATTGTATTTAATACAGGGAAAATCTCAACATCACGGTTATAGTTGACAGTCGTTTCTCCATACGCTTCAAGATGGAACGGGTCGATCATGTTTATGTCGTTTAAGTCGGCAGTTGCCGCTTCGTATGCAAGGTTAACCGGATGCTTAAGCGGGAGATTCCATATAGGGAACGTCTCGAATTTTGCATATCCCGCAAGAACGCCCCGTTTATGCTCGTGATAAAGCTGGGAAAGACATGCTGCCATCTTGCCGCTTCCGGGTCCGGGAGCAGTGACGATAACAAGAGGTCTGCTTGTCTTGATATAATCATTTTTTCCATAACCTTCGTCGCTGATGATAAGCGGAATATTAGATGGATATCCGGGAATAAGATAATGAAGATATACCGGAATATGCAGCTTTTCAAGTCTGTTTTTGAACAGGAGGGCACTTTCCTGACCGGAAAATTGAGTGATTGTAACACTTCCTACATATAATCCCTGATCCTTGTATGTCTGAATCAGACGGAGAACATCTGTGTCATAGGTGATGCCCAGATCTCCGCGGATTTTATTTTTTTCAATGTCTTTGGCGCTGATGACGATAACGATCTCTGCCTGAGAACTCAACTCTTTTAAAAGACGGAGTTTACTGTCAGGAGCAAATCCCGGAAGAACACGGGACGCATGATAATCATCAAACAGTTTGCCTCCGAATTCAAGATAAAGCTTGTTGCCAAATTTTCCGATCCGGTTTCGGATATGTTCGGACTGCATTTTCAGATATTTTTCATTGTCAAAACCGATTCTCATTTTATTCTTCTCCACTTTTTTGTTCATTTTAATCCTGCATGCAAAAGAATAGCGGCAGGACACATTTCGTACTCAGTATACTATAAAATCTAACTGTTTTACAATATTTTCATAATCTTTTTATTGATTTATGCAAAAGCTGTACTTATAATGGTAATAACGTCATGCACGTTGTGCAATGACGCCGAAGATTTTTAGGAGGAACAGGATGGATAACAACCAGAATAAGAAGAATAATAAAAATAATCCGAATAATAACCGGCAGGGTTTGGGCATTGTGCTTATAACGACCCTGCTGGTGGCTTTTGTATTGATCGGATTCTTTTCTGCTATGGGCAATACAAGTCAAAGGGAGATCAGTTATGACAAATTTCTTAAACTTGTAAGTGAACATAAAGTAAAAGGGGTAAAGTTAGACAGTGAAAAGATTTATATTACATTAACGGACAAAGCCCGTGAGGAAGCGCGGGAAAAAGCTGTTGAGAAAGCGGAAAAAGAAGGACGCCTCAGTCCGTTTGAAGAAGCGATGGAAAGATTGCGTATCCAACTGCCTTCCGTAAAAAAAGAAGGGAAAGAACACGCGCCTGATTTTTATACGGGATATGTTGACGATGATACGCTTGTGACAAAACTTGACCGTGCCGGGGTTAAGTTTCAAAGTGAGATTCCGGATACGATCGGTCAGTTGTTTTTTGAAATGTTTGTCACGGTGATCCTGCCGCTTCTGCTCATGGTGTGGCTGTTCACATATATGATGAAGCGCATGAATAAGGGCGGCGGAATGATGGGCATTGGAAAGAGCAATGCGAAGATGTACATGGAAAAAGAAACAGGAGTGACGTTCCGGGATGTGGCAGGAGAAGATGAAGCGAAAGAATCGCTTCAGGAAGTCGTTGATTTCCTTCATAATCCGGGAAAATACAGTGGGATCGGAGCGAAACTTCCGAAAGGAGCGCTTCTTGTAGGACCGCCGGGAACAGGAAAGACACTTTTGGCAAAGGCGGTTGCGGGAGAGGCAAAAGTTCCGTTTTTCTCATTATCGGGTTCTGCGTTTGTGGAAATGTATGTCGGTGTCGGAGCATCCCGTGTTCGTGATCTGTTCAAACAGGCTCAGCAGTCGGCTCCGTGTATTGTGTTTATCGACGAGATCGATGCGATCGGAAAGACAAGAGATACGGCGATGGGCGGAAATGATGAGAGAGAGCAGACTCTGAATCAGCTTTTGGCGGAGATGGACGGATTTGATACGAATAAGGGACTTTTGATTCTGGCGGCAACAAACCGTCCGGAGATTCTTGATCCTGCGCTTCTTCGTCCGGGACGGTTTGACAGACGGATCATTGTTGATAAGCCGGATCTGAAAGGCCGTGTCGATATTTTAAAAGTACATGCAAAAGACGTTCGGATGGATGAGAGCGTGGACTTGGAAGCAATCGCGCTTGCAACATCCGGAGCAGTTGGTTCGGACCTTGCGAATATGATCAATGAAGCGGCGATCAATGCAGTAAAACACGGAAGGCAGGTTGTGAGTCAAAAAGATTTGTTTGAGGCGGTTGAAGTTGTTCTTGTCGGAAAAGAGAAGAAAGACCGGATCATGAGCGAGGAAGAGCGGAAAATTGTTTCTTATCATGAGGTAGGTCATGCCCTTGTGACAGCGCTTCAGAAAAATACAGAGCCGGTACAGAAGATCACGATCGTTCCGAGAACGATGGGCGCGCTGGGGTATGTGATGCAGACTCCGGAAGAAGAGAAGTTCTTAAATACAAAGAAAGAACTGGAAGCGATGATCGTTGTTGCGCTCGGAGGACGTGCGGCGGAAGAAATCGTGTTTGATACAGTAACGACAGGCGCGTCAAATGATATTGAACAGGCAACGAAAATCGCCCGTGCCATGATCACGCAGTATGGAATGTCAGACAGGTTCGGACTGATGGGGCTTGAATCGATCCAGAACAAATATTTGGACGGCCGTGCGGTTCTTAACTGTGGAGAGGCGACGGCGGGAGAGATTGACGAAGAAGTAATGAAGATGCTGAAATCTGCGTACGCAGAGGCGAAGAAACTTCTTTCCGAAAACAGAGAAGCTCTTGATAAAATCGCGGAATTTCTCATTGAAAAAGAAACGATCACAGGAAAAGAATTTATGAAGATATTCAGAGAAGTAAAAGGAATTTCCGAGCCTGAAGAAGGCGCGGTATCCGGTATAGAAGAGCGTGGGAGAATTGCGATGAAATAAGGAAATAAGGGTTGTTTTCCGTTTGAGAGAAAGCGGAGAGCGATCCTTTTTCTTTTGAAATCATAAAATCCGTCGAATCTTTCGGAATTTTGGAAGAAAAGAATTTCCGGGAACGGATAGTTTGAGAATAAGAGGGAAAATAGATGGAATACAGAAACAGTTATATATCGCCGCTTGGCAGGATATTGCTGACAGCGGATGAGATCGGACTGACCGGACTGGCGTTTGAAGGACAGAAAAATGCTGTTCAAGGTTTGACCCGGGAAAGTGAGGAGAAAGAGACAACACTTTTTTCGGGTGTGAAAAAATGGCTGGATATATATTTTTCAGGAGTGGAACCGGACTTTCAAATACCGATTCATTTGGAAGGAACCGATTTTCAGATGTGTGTGTGGGAGATGCTTTGCACGATCCCGTATGGAGAGACAACGACATACGGCGCAATCGCAAAGCAGATCGCACATGACAGAGGGATTTCAAAGATGTCGAGTCAGGCGGTTGGAAATGCTATCGGACGCAACCCTGTGTCGGTGATCGTTCCGTGTCACAGAGTGATCGGAGCAAAAGGAAATCTGACAGGATATGCAGGCGGAATTGAGAGAAAAGCAGAGCTTTTAAAAATAGAACAAAACCAAAATGCCACTGAGCAGTATCCCTTTTGATAAAGTGAAAGAGAATGTTTATAAAAGATAAGTTTTTCTTGTTTTTTTATATATGGGAAGTATAATAAAGTTTATGGAAAACAATAATTTTAACATACAGGAAGAATTAAAAAAGCTTCCCGCAAGACCGGGCGTATATCTTATGCATGACGAGCGGGACGAGATCATTTATGTCGGGAAAGCGATCAGTTTAAAAAACAGAGTGCGGCAGTATTTTCAAAGCAGCAGAAATAAAGGCGTCAAGATAGAACAGATGGTGACGCATATCAGGCGTTTTGAGTATATTGTGACAGATTCGGAGTTGGAGGCTCTTGTATTAGAGTGTAATCTGATCAAAGAACATCATCCAAAATACAATACGATGCTGATGGATGATAAAACATATCCATTTATCAAAGTGACGGTGAATGAACCCTTTCCGAGAGTTTTGCTGGCAAGGAAAATGCTGAAAGATAAGGCAAAATACTTCGGTCCGTACACGAGTGCGCAGGCGGTTAGAGATACGATTGATCTGATCCATAAATTGTACCATGTAAGGAGCTGCAATCGAAATCTTCCAAAAGATATCGGGAAAGAACGTCCTTGTCTTAATTATCATATCAAGCAGTGCGACGCTCCGTGTCAGGGCTATATTTCTCAGGAAGACTACGGGGCGGCGATCGCGGAAGTGTTGAAGTTTTTGAATGGAAATTATGATGTGATCTTGAAAGAGTTGGAAGAAAAAATGAATACCGCCTCTGAGAATCTGGAGTTTGAACGTGCGATCGAATACAGGGAACTGATAAACAGTGTGAAAAAGATTGCTCAGAAACAAAAGATCACAGATTCGAGAGGAGAAGACAGAGATATTCTGGCGGCAGCTTCGGAAGGGGAAGATGCGGTTGTTCAAGTGTTTTTTATAAGGGGAGGACGGCTGATCGGAAGGGATCATTTTTATCTTCGTATCTCAAGCGGAGAAAAAACATCCGGTATTTTAGACAGTTTTATTAAGCAGTATTATGCGGGAACGCCTTATATTCCGGGAGAACTGATGATTCAGGAGGAAATCAAAGACAGAGAATTGATCGAAACGTGGCTTACCTCAAAGCGTGGACAGAAAGTGACGGTAAAAGTTCCGAAAAAAGGAACGAAAGAAAAACTGGTCGAATTGGCCTCTGACAATGCGAAGCTTGTTTTGAGCAAAGACAAAGAGCGGATGCGAAGAGAAGAAGGCCGTACAATCGGAGCTGTAAAAGAAATAGAAGCACTGCTTGGCATTTCGCAGATCAGGCGTATGGAAGCTTACGATATTTCCAATACGAACGGTTTCGAGTCAGTCGGATCTATGGTCGTGTATGAGAGAGGAAAACCAAAACGAAATGATTACAGAAAGTTTAAGATCAAAGGAATCCAAGGCGCAGATGATTACGGAAGTATGAGAGAAGTGCTGACCAGACGTTTTACTCATGGTTTGAAAGAACGGGAAGAGAACGGAGAGCTTGGAAAGTTTACTGTATTTCCGGATCTGATCTTGATGGATGGAGGAAAAGGTCAGGTAAACGTGGCGCTTCAGGTATTAGAGGACCTGAATCTGAATATTCCGGTGTGCGGCATGGTAAAAGATGATTTTCACCGGACGAGAGGACTCTATTTTCAAAACGAAGAGATTTCGATTGAAAAATCATCCGAAGCTTTCCGCCTTATTACACGAATTCAAGATGAGGCGCATCGGTTTGCAATCGAATACCACCGGCAGCTCAGAGGAAAAGGTCAGGTACATTCCATCCTGGATGATATAGAAGGGATCGGACCTGCGAGAAGAAAAGCGCTTATGCGTCATTATTTAAGTCTGGACGCGATCAAAGCAGCTTCAATAGAAGAACTTGCGAAGCTTCCTTCTATGAATGAAAAGGCGGCGCAGGCGGTATACAATTTTTTTCATACATGATATGATAAGAGAAATGAATAAAGAATGTCGCCGGATGAGGGGAAAGCCGATCCGGCTATGAAAAATAAAATGAAAGGAACGGAAAATATATGGGACGAGGAATTAAACTAAGTGAAATCGCAGAAAGGATGGATCTGAAAAATCTGACGCCGGAGTTGGATCTGACAGAGAAAGAAGTCCATGTGCCGGACGTCAACAGACCGGCGCTTCAGTTAGCGGGCTTTTTTGATCATTTTGACTCAAACCGCGTACAGATCATCGGGAATGTAGAGTACACATATATGCAGACGCTGACAGAAGAGCGGAGAGTGTATATTTATGAAATGCTTCTGAAACACCCGATTCCGTGCATGGTATTTTGCCGGGGGATAGAGCCGGGCGACGTGTTTTTAAAAAAGGCGGTGGAAAGTAATGTGCCGGTATTTAGCGCATCCAAACCGACATCTGATTTTTCTGCGGAGATCATCCGTTGGATGAACGTAAAGCTTGCGCCGTGTATTTCGATTCACGGAGTTCTTGTAGATGTATATGGCGTCGGTGTTTTGATTATGGGAGAAAGCGGGATCGGAAAAAGTGAAGCTGCACTTGAGCTGATCAAGAGAGGACATCGTCTTGTGACGGATGATGTAGTGGAAATACGGAAAGTGAGCGATGAGACGCTTGTAGGCTCTGCGCCGGATGTGACGAAAAACTTTATTGAGTTAAGAGGAATCGGTATCGTCGATGTAAAATCAATGTTTGGTGTCCAAAGCGTCAGAGAAACTCAGAACATCGATCTTGTCATTACACTGGAAGACTGGAGCAGAGAAAAAGAGTATGACAGGCTCGGACTGGAAGAAGAGTATACGGAATTTCTCGGAAATAAAGTCGTATGCCACAGTATCCCGATCAGACCGGGAAGAAATCTTGCTATTATCGTAGAGTCAGCCGCGGTAAACCACAGACAGAAGCAGATGGGTTATAACGCGGCGCAGGAATTATATAAACGTGTGCAGGAAAATCTTGCGAAAAAAAGATAAAAGATATAGGTAATTGTTAAATAATTTTTTCTTTGATGTGGATAACTTTCCTCATATAAGGAGAGAAAAAACGGTCATTATTCAGAATGGTTTCTGAATTGACATAAATCATCAGATGTGGGGCGTACTTTAATAAGCCCATAAATGAACTATGACAATGAAATACTTTTTTAGGCAATTAAAGGTTTCAAACTTCGGATGTATTGTGGACAATTCATGCTGTGGGCGACAATGACGGTAAGCTGGCTTGCAATCCCTGCAAGAAAAACATCCGCTTTTGTGGTGGTGTGGTTTCTGGATTTCCTTCCGGCAACACACATGTTGATTTTTAGATGGTCGATGGCACGTTCCACAATGGTTCTGATTTTGTAAAGGGAATTCCATTCTTCGGAATCTCTTTGAATTCCGGGGAACATGCGAAAATTTAGATTCTCGTATGTATAAGTGGTGCGTCCTTTGGTGGCGGTAGAGCAAGGATTTTTACAGTCGCAGACATATTTACCCTTTACCATGTGAACCTTGGGACAAATCCATTTGACACGGTCAGCACGTCCATTTTCATGGGTAATACCACAATACTTCATGGCAAGAGAAGGGTCGCCCGGGCAGGTTGGATAGCCGTATTCGTTATATCCGACTTTTTTGAGATTGCTTTCATTTCTAAGGTTGTAAGGAATCAGAGCCTTGGAAAAATGAAAGTCATTCAACAGCATCCCATAGGTTTTGATGGTATCAAAAGAAGAATCGCCCAGAAAAGTATCCGGATGGAAGTCCGGGTGCAGGAAAAAGAAATCAGAAAGCACAGGCTTCAGGGAAGTTGCATCCCCGATGGACTTATCTTCATCGGGAGAATCAGATTTCTTTTCTATCGTCATTTCCGGATGAGCTGTTTTAAAGTCATCATCCAGAAAAGAGATATGCCGGATGATACCCAGACCATTGGTAAGGATGGCAAATTTATCCGCATAACAGAAATGTCCGTTGATGTATTGTTGCTTTGCGTCGGGACAGGATGCCGCCTGTGAAGGCATAAGACCGTAAGCCATCTTATAAGGGTCAACATCAGGGATATCTTTGTAATAAACTTTCAGTTTTCGGATAAGTGCATTGAGAGTTTTGGGATTGTTTTCCGTAACATAGAGTTCGATGCCGGAAGTATCAAAGGTAAGAATCTGAGCCAGTGAAGAATCAATCTGCTGGCAGATGGGTTCGGTATAATCAACCATCTGCTGAAACATGAGTTCAATGTGGTCAGAAAAGCCCAGTCTAAAGCGAGTGAACAAAGGTGCATCAGGGACTTTGGAAAAACCGCAGAAATCCCGAAGTTCCTTGCAAAGATTCAATAATAGTATCAGCAGGGAATCCGTGGGGATAGGAAAGATTTTTTGTAGGATAAGGGCAGAAAGGAAACCAGTAAGCGGATACTCTCTTTTGCGACCAAGATGCTGATAAAAAGCGTTATAAAAAGTTTGTGGAATAAAAAGAGAAATATCAAAATGCTGCTCCAGAAGTTGAAAAAAGGAAGGAACATCATCCATAAACATGTCCTTGCAGTCTGAAAAAGTATCTTTAAGTGAAAGCTGATGATAATTATTAGCCATAAATTTTTTCTCCTCTCATGTGTGGGATGTTTGTGTGGCTACTTATATTTTACCATGAGTGGAGAGAAAATTTATATATAAGAAACGAGAAAACCCAGTAAAATCAATGGGTTGCGGCATTTAGCAAATGCCTAGATAAAAGATAAGGAAGGAGATCAGGAATTATGAATTATTGTTTCGGCGTTGACATCGGAGGCACAACAGTTAAGATAGGGTTGTTTGAAGAGACGGGAACTATTGTTGAAAAATGGGAGATTCCGACGAATACATTGGCTGATGGAGAGGCAATTTTGCCGGATATTGCATTTTCGTTAAAAACAAAGATAGAAGAGAGAAAACTATCCGAAGAAGACATCCTCGGGATCGGAGTCGGAGTTCCGGCGCCTGTGACGGCAGAAGGAATTGTAAACGGGAGCGCAAATCTCGGATGGAAATATAAAGAAGTGAAAAAGGAAATGGAAGAGCTGACAGGTTTGAAAGCGTACATCGGAAACGATGCGAATGTTGCCGCTCTCGGTGAAATGTGGAAAGGAGGCGGAGCCGGAGAAAAAAATATGATCATGGTAACGCTTGGCACAGGAGTAGGAGGCGGAGTGATCATTGACGGAAAGATGCTCGTCGGCAACAACGGAGCAGGAGGAGAAATCGGACATATCTGCGTAAACTATGAAGAGAACGATCGATGTGGCTGTGGGAATAAAGGGTGTTTGGAACAGTATGCGTCTGCTACGGGAATTGTCCGCCTGGCAGAACAAAAATTAAAAACAGAAAAACGGGAAACGATTCTTAATAAAGCTGCGATTACGGCAAAAGATGTGTTTGATGCCGTAAAGGCAGGCGACGAAGTGGCGGATGAGATTGCGGCTGAGTTTGGAAAATATCTCGGATACGGACTTGCCAATCTTGCGGCAGTCGTGAACCCGGCAGTGTTTGTCATCGGCGGAGGCGTTTCCAAAGCCGGCGAAGTACTGATTCCGTACATAGAGAAACCGTATAAAGAAAGAGCGTTTTTTGCAGATAAAAATGTAAGATTTGTTCTTGCGCAGTTGGGAAATGATGCGGGAATCTGTGGATCTGCCAAGCTCGTGTTAGACGAGAAGAAAAATTGATGTTTTCTTCGTTTGATGTTTGAAATATCTGAAATAAAGAATATATTTTTAAAACCAAAATATTTGAATTGAAATCATTGAAAAAAAACCACAATATAGGATAAAACGATATGGAAAAAATAAGTTTATCCTATGTTGTGTTTTTTTTATTTTTGTTTTTAACAATCAAAATGTAAAAAATAGACAAAAAAAGAATACTTAATACGATAAAAACGGATTAAAATTAAAAAAATGTTGTGTAAACAGACTAAAATCTTTGAAACAAAGAAAAAGTGTTGACTTAAAAGAAATATATGATAAAATATAGACAAATAAAGAAATAAAGTTTCCGGCCGGAAGCTAAAGAGCATGAAAATGCGGGTGACTGAAAAAAGTAAAATTTGAAAAGAAACCCCGGAATACAGAATGGAAAAAGAGGAGAATGAAAAGATGAAAGCATTAGCAAGATATGGAAAAGAATTTGGCGGATATCGTATGATCGACGTTCCGAAACCGACATGCGGTCCGGAAGATATTATTATTGAGATCAAGGCGGCTGCAATCTGCGGAGCAGATATGAAACACTATAAAGTGGATAATGGCTCCGATGAATTCAACTCGATCCGCGGACATGAATTTGCAGGTGAGATCGTAGAAGTTGGCGAGAAAGTAACGGACTGGAAAGTGGGACAAAGAGTTGTGTCTGACAACAGCGCTCATGTATGCGGCGTTTGCCCGGCTTGCGAACAGGGAGATTTTCTCTGCTGTGAAAGCAAAGTAAACTTAGGTCTTGATAATAATACATGGGGCGGCGGATTTTCTAAATACTGTAAAGTTCCGGGAGAGATCCTGAGAATCCATAAACATGCGATCTGGGAGATCCCGGAAAATGTAAAATATGAAGAGGCGGCGGTACTTGATCCGATCTGTAATTCATACAAAGCGATCGCGCAGCAAAGTCATCTCCTTCCGGGACAGGATGTCGTAGTATTCGGAACAGGACCGCTTGGATTATTTGCAGTACAGGTAGCAAGAATTATGGGCGCGGTCAACATCGTTATGGTAGGACTTGACGAGGATGTTCCGGTTCGTTTCCCGGTTGCAAAAGAGCTTGGAGCTACACACTGCGTAAACGGTTCCAAAGAAGATGTAGTAAAAAGATGTACAGAAATCTGCGGAAGAGATAACTTGGGTCTTGTCGTTGAGTGTTCGGGAGCAAACATTGCTTTGAAACAGGCAATCGAGATGCTTCGTCCGAACGGAGAAGTTGTTCGTGTAGGAATGGGATTCAAACCGCTTGAATTTTCAATCAACGACATTACTTCATGGAACAAGAGCATTATCGGACATATGGCATATGACTCCACATCATGGAGAAACGCGATCCGCCTTCTTGCTTCCGGTCAGATCAAAGTACAGCCGATGATCACTCACAGACTTGGACTTTCCGAGTGGGAAAAAGGATTTGAACTGATGGCGAAAAAAGAAGCAATCAAAGTAATCTTTACATATGATTTTGATGACGAGGATTGATGACCGGGGGAGAAGCAATGGAAAAGAAATTAATGCTTGCACCGTCTATGGGTTGTTGTGACTTATATGATTTCGGTCATCAAGTAAAATTTATCGATGAACATGCAGATTTCCTTCATATTGATATAAAGGATGGAAATTATGTAAAAACATTTGGCGTTGGTCCTGATTTTATGACAGTATTGAAAAAAGTTGTAAAAAAACCGATGGATGCACACTTAATGGTAAAACATCCGCAAGATTATATTGAGGCATGTGCTGCAGCCGGAGCAGCTTATATCACTCCGCACACAGATTGCATTGAAAGTGATGCTTTTGTGACGATCAACAAGATTATCTCTCTGGGATGCAAAGCCGGGATTGCCATGAACCCGGCAGCTCCTTTAGAGGCGATTCGATATTACCTTCCCCTTCTGTCGAAAGTAACGATTATGATCGTAGATGCAGGATATGCCGGACAGAAGGTGATCACACAGATGTATGATAAAATACGTACCCTTGCAAAATGGAGAGAAGAGATGAAGCTTGACTTTCTGATCGAGGCAGACGGATCGATGAATGCAGGCGTTTATGCTCCTCTTTATGAAGCAGGTGCAGATATGGTTGTACTCGGACCTCCGGCTCTTTGGAATAAAGATGAGGATATCGAAAAGGCGTGGGCAATCATGGAACAGGAAGTAAAAAGTGAACTCGCCGGAATGTAAAATACAATACAGACAGTTTCATGTACATAGAAAAAGAGGCTGTCACAAAGAATGAGAAAAGAAAGGGAATTAATTATGGAAACAAGAAAAAGCGCAAATATCGGCGCAAGACTCGATCGCCTTCCGAATTCGGGATGGCATATTAAAATGTGGCTTGTTACAGCATTTGCCTTGTTGGTGTGCTGGTCAAACGGAATAGGAGGATCGGTTCAGAATATTTTGCTTAACGAGCTTCATTGGTTAGAACCGGGTACAAAACTCCTTGCAATGTGGGGAACAACTTATACGGCAGGACAGCTTTTCGGAGCGCTTGTCGGAGGTCCTATCGGAGATAAAATAGGACGTAAAAAAAGTATTCTTTTATATGAAATTATCCATATTATCGCCATGATCGGCGGCGCGATCGCACCGAACATTTATGTATTGTATGTATTCAGACTTGTACAGGGATTCGGACTCGGAGCGCTTCTCGTAGTTCTGTTTGCAGGATTTACAGAGTATGTGCCGGGAAGAAACCGTGGTGTATGGTCAAGCCGTAACTCCTTTATCGGAAACTGGGCTCACCCGATCTGTAACGGAATTGCATTTTTGATCGTGACAACAGGAATCAGCTATAATATGAACTGGAGAATCCAGTATATGATCCCGTCTGTTCTTTCTATTATTGCATCCATCATTATTGCAAAGAAGCTTCCGGAGTCTCCGCGTTGGTTAGAGGCACAGGGAAGAGTTGACGAAGCAGACGCAATCCTTACAAAGATTGAAAAAGAAATTGAAGCGTCAACAGGAAAACCGCTTCCGCCTGTAACAGAAGAGCCGAAAGAAGTAAAACAGCTTCCGTACTCGGCTCTGTTTAAAGGCAAACTTTTGAGAAGAACGATCGTAGGTTCTCTCGTATTGATCGGTATGAACACGATCCAGTATACATTGATGACATGGATGCCGTCCTTGTTGAAATCAATGGGATATGATACATCACAGTCACAGTTTATGACAATGTTCGGACTGTTCGGCGCTCCGTTTGGAATCTTTATCGCATCACTGATCATGGATAAGATTCCGAGAAGAGTTATGGGCGTGATTCTTCTGGCAGCAATGGCTGTACTTGGAGTTATTACAGGACAGCAGACAACAATGACAGCATTGATCGTAACAACATTCTTGCTGAACACGGCAATTTATATGTACGTATGCTATGCTTCCGCGGTGTATGTTCCGGAAATGTGGCCTACGTCGGCAAAACTGTCCGGTTCCGGCTTCTGTAATGCGATCGGACGTGTCAGCAATATCTTCTTCCCGTTCCTCGTAACAAGCGTTGCAGCAGGTTCTATGGGAAGCACGGGAGTATTCGTCCTGATCTCTGTTGTTGCCGTAATAATCGGAGTATGTATTTTGATCTTCGGCGTAGAGACTAGAGGAGAATCTGTAGAAGATATCGGAAATGTTGATTAAACAGAAGTAATAGGTAAATGAGTTTCCTGTTCTCCTAGTATTGGGGAACAGGAAAAATTGTAAAAGATGAAAGGTGAAAGGAAGGATATAAAATGAAAAATTCAGAAGCAATCTTAGTGACTCCAAAACATTTTGAAATACAGGAATGTCCGGTTCCGGAGCCGAAAGATCATGAAATTCTTATGAAAGTAGAGTATGTCGGAATGTGCGGATCTGATATTCATGGATTTGAATTTGGACCGTTTATTCCTCCGAAAGATCCGAATCAAAAGATCGGTCTCGGACATGAGGTGGCGGGAGAAGTTGTTAAAATAGGAGCGAAAGTAACAAAATTTAAAGTCGGAGACAAAGTGCTTATTGAGCCGGGTGTTCCGGATGATACATGTGAGTATTGCCGTACAGGCCGTTATAATATTTGTCCGGGAGTTGACTTTATGGCAACACAGCCGAACTATAAAGGGGCGCTGACACAGTATATGACTCATCCGGAAGAATGGACATATCATATTCCGGAAGGGATGACAACGATGGAAGGGGCTCTTGTAGAGCCGGCGGCAGTTGGAATGCATGCTGCTGTTCTCGGAGGAGCACAGCCGGGTAAAAGTATCGTCATCCTCGGAGGAGGAACAATCGGTCTGATGGTTCTTCAGGCTTGTATCAGCCTCGGGGCAACAGATATTACAGTTGTAGATGTTATTGAAAAACGTCTGGAACTTGCAAAAAAATTAGGTGCTGCAAGAGTAATCAACGGAAAAGAAGAAGATACGGTTGCGGTTCTTAGATCGGAAGAAATGTACGGAGATCATGGCGTGGATCTCGTATTTGAGGCGGCGGGAGCTGTATTTACGGCACAGCAGGCAGTACAGATCGTAAGCCGGGGCGGTAAAATCATGATGGTAGGAACACAGTCGAAGCCGGTTCCGATCGATTTCTTAAAGATTAACCGAGAAGTGACGATTCAGACATCATTCCGTTATTGCAATAACTTCCCGCAGACGATCGAAGCGATCTCATCAGGAAGATTTAATGTAAAAGATATGGTAACGAACATTTATGATTATGAAGACGTGCAGAAGGCATTTGAAGAAGCGATCGATCCTGTGAAAAAGACGGAGATGGTTAAAGGCGTGATCAAAGTAGCAGAATAGTAAAATTGTGAATCTATCCGACTCGGGCGATATGAAAGTGCATAAATCCAAGCTTGGGTCGTTGAAAAGAAAAGGAGAAAAGTTATGATTTCAGATATCAGATATTGGGAAAAGAAAGCAAGTGAAGGACATTATGCAATCCCTCATTTTAATGTATGGAATGCAGAGATGCTGATGGGAGTTATTGATGCGGCGGAAAAACTGCGCGCGCCGATCATTATTTCATTCGGAACAGGATTTACGGGAAATACTTCTTTTGAAGATTACTGTTATATGATGGAATCTATGGCGAAAAAAGCAAGTGTTCCGGTAATTCTTCACTGGGATCACGGCCGCAATATGACGATCCTTCAAAATGCCGTAGACCATTGCATGAATTCTGTAATGCGTGACGCTTCTGCTCTTCCGTACGAACAGAACGTTGCAGAGATCAAAAGATGCGTAGATTATTTCCACGCTTATAACATTCCGGTTGAGGCAGAACTTGGACATGTAGGAAACGAGACGATCTACGAAGAAGCGTTGTCCGAGTATCACTATACAGATCCGAAACAGGCAAAAGATTTCGTGGACAGAACAGGATGCGATTCTCTGGCTGTTGCGATCGGAAACGTACACGGCGTTTATTCTTCTGAGCCGAAGCTGGCATTTGATATTTTGGAAGAGGTTGCAAATGCAGTTGACGTTCCGCTTGTACTTCACGGAGCATCAGGTATCGGAGATGAAGATATTAAGAAAGCGATCTCTCTTGGAATCGCTAAGATCAATATACATACAGAATTATGCCAGGCTGCTATGGAAGCGATCAACGAACATAAAGACGAGCCGTTCTTGGCTGTGGAACGTGCGGTAAGACAGGCTGTAAAAGAACGTGCAATGTACAAGATCAAATTATTTGGTGATGACGGAAGGGCTGATGAATAAGGTGAGTAAAGATTTGGACGTAATGATTATCGGGGCGGCGATCGTAGATCTGCCGCTGCGCCCGGTAAGTAAAGAAGTGTTTGACGTTGTATCTTATCCGGTAGACGGAATTGCAATGACGATCGGAGGAGATGCGCTTAATGAATCGACCATTATTACAAGACTGGGACATAAAGTTGCTTTGATGAGCTGTATCGGTGTCGATGTAGCCGGAGCGTTTGTGTTAAGTCATTGTGAAAGAACAGGAATCGATACAAAATATATCAAACAAGATCCGGCAATCGATACTTCGATCAATGTCGGTCTGGTAGCGGCTGACGGAGAGAGAACTTTTATCACGAACCGTCAGGGAAGTCTTTGGAAATTTAAGTACGAAGATTTGGATATGTCAGCTTTAAAAGGAGCAAAGATTCTTTCGTTTGCAAGTATTTTCAACAATCCGCTTTTTGATAATAAAGCGCTTGTATCTGTATTTTCCAAAGCAAAAGAAGAAGGTATGATCATTTGTGCCGATATGGTGTCGCCAAGATTGAATGAGAAACTGGAAGATATTACGGAAGCGTTGAGTTATGTAGACTATTTCTTCCCGAATTTTGAAGAGGCAAGTGAAATGACGGGAGAGACAGACGAAGCGAAAGTGGCTGATAAGTTATATGCCTGCGGTGTGAAAAACGTAATCATGAAGATCGGTAAAAGAGGATGCTACATCCGTAATGCAGACGGTGCGATGATCGTTCCGGCATGCAAAGGAGTGACGGCAATCGATACGATCGGAGCAGGAGATAATTTCGCATCCGGATTTATTACAGGCCTTTTGGAAGGAAAAGATATCCGTGAATGTGCGATCTATGCAAACTGTACTGCAGCTGTTTCTGTTCAGTATGTCGGCGCGACAGGCGGTGTGACAGATAAAGCGATCGTAGATAAGATGCTTGCGAAATACCGTGAAGATTATAAATAATATCTGCATACTTAAAAGTGTTTGGTTGGATGAAATAGGTTAAGAAAGGGATAGACAGCTATTATGAAAACGATGAAATTAGGAAAGACAGGAATAGATATTTCAAGAATCGGACTTGGAACATGGTCGATCGGAGGCGGTTCTGCGTGGGGCGGAGATCATGAGCTTCAGACAGTTGTAGATACGATAAGGGAAGCTCCTAAGGCAGGAGTCAATCTGATCGATACAGCGCCGGGATACAATTTCGGAAACAGTGAAAAAATTCTCGGAAAAGCTCTTGAGAAAATGAATCGCGAAGAAGTTGTGATCATTACGAAATGCGGAGTTACATGGGATCAGGAGATGAAAGGAGACCTGTTTAATAAAGTAAACGGGATTCAGCTTTATAAAAACCTGAACAGCGAGTCTGTGAAAAAGGAAATTGTCGGCTCTCTTGAGCGTCTCGGAACAGATTATGTGGATGTGTATATGACACATTGGCAGTCTGTGGAAGGATCAGAATATTATGTGCCGATCCAAAAGACAATGGATGTTTTAAATGAGTTAAAAGCTCAGGGAAAGATACGTGCGATCGGAGCGGCAAACGTAGATATCGACCAGATCAAAGAATATTTGAAATGGGGAGATCTTGATATTGTTCAGGCGAAATATTCGATACTTGATCGTGGTATTGAAGATGAGATTATTCCGTGCTGTCGTGAAAACGGTGTGACGATCCAGGCATACTCTCCGCTTGAGATGGGACTTCTTTCGGGAACGATGCCGAGAGATTATCAGCCGGTCGGAGCACAGATTCCGAAAAAATGGTTCCAGCCGGATAATATGCAGGCGGCAATGGATATGATGGATAAATGGAAACCGCTTTGCGAAAAATATAATTGTACAATCGCAAATCTGGCTCTTGGATGGATACTGGCACAAGGAGATTTCCTGAATCTTCTCAGTGGCTCGACAACAGTAGATCAGATTAAAGAAAATGTGAAATCAGCTGAATTGGAACTTGATCCGGAAGATGTCGCTTATATGCGCGAGCTTGCGGAAGAAATCGATAAATAAGAGGCAACTGTATTTTAAAGATTGTTTGCCTGTATATATTTCCGAGTCTGAATATTTCAAAAGGAGAAATCATGTTTTCAAAGAATAAAGGTCTTGCAAAAACCAACTCAAAGGAGTTATTATTAAATAAAAGTGGTGTGAATAGCGGTGGAAAAGGTACAGAAAGGGAAGAAAGCATGGCGGGCAAGGAAAGATTGATGGCAATCCGTCAAACGATACAGACGCAGAAGAAAGCGTCTGTAGGAGAATTGAGTAAAATATGCAGAGTGACGGAAGAGACAATACGCAGAGATTTGGATAAGTTGGAGGCGGATGGCGTCGTGACCCGGGTTCACGGCGGTGCGATCTGGAATGAAGGCATTCAAAAAGAAGGAGTTCATTTTTATCGGAGGATGAGCAAACATCTGAAAGAAAAGCAGGAGATTGCCCGCAAAACGGCGAAACTTTTCGAGGGAAAGACAACGATGATCGCGGATTCTAGCACAACGGTGATGGAGGCGTTGAAGCTGCTGCCTCAGTCTCCTGATATAACAGTTGTGACAAATTCAACTGAGGTATTCCGTGAATTTCAGCAGTCTCCTCTTAATATTATCTCGACTGGGGGAGAGTATAATAAAAAATCACTTTCTTTACAAGGGCAGCTTGCCAAGACAAACATTCTGAAATATAACGTAAGCCTTGCATTGATCAGCTGTAAAGGACTGAGCATTGAAAAAGGTGTGCTTGATTCAAACGAAAGCGAAGCTGAGGTAAAGAAGGCAATGCTCTCGCAGGCTGAGGAAGTTGCGCTCTTAGTTGATTTTTCAAAATTTGATCAGTCGGCATTTGTGAACCTGATCGATCTTCAGAAGGTGAATTACATTATTACAGACAGGAGTCCTTCAGAAAAGTGGATAGAGTATTGCTCCGAACAAGGGATTGAATTGATTTATTAAATTGTTTAGGAAATTTTCGGATTTCGATTAAGAATTATCATTTGAATAAAAAAAAGGAATGACCGATGCGTTTTTTTGTAGCGGTCATTCCTTTTTTATATAGATATTAAATTATGTGTAGAAAACAATCATAAACAAAATGTATGAATCAAAGAAAATAGAAGAAAACAAAAAAATATATAACAAAAATAACGGATGAAATCTGTTTAAAACATAGAAAATCTTTGAATCAAAGAAATAATATTGACAATAATTTGCCGAAAATGTACAATAAATATCAAGAAATCCCATTGTATTCGACGATATAGACATAAAGGGATAAAAACGAAAAACACAGAAAGTTAAGGAGATGGAGAGATGAAAGAAAAAGAAAAAAAGAATACGATCGTGAAACGTATGATATTCGCGGTGGCAGCCGGATTCGTGGTTGGTTTTCTCATGCTCTTTTTGAGGGAATTTCTTCTGGAAAGCGGGAAATCAGGAATATGGAAAACAGTGGATGCAATCTTTTTTCAAGATGTAACAAAGACAAACGGAATTGAAGGTATCGGTATTTTATATATTGTCGGTCAGTTGTTTATGAGAGGACTTCAGTTGGCTATTGTTCCTCTTGTACTTACTTCGCTGAGTCTGGCGATGTGCAGTCTGGCAAATCCGGAGAGACTCGGAAAGATTGCAGGGAAGACATTTATCACATACATTTGCTTTTATGTAGTGGCAGCGGCTCTTGCGGGAGCAGCGGCATATTTTGTGAAAACAATGGGATGGTTCGACGTACAGCTTCCTAACGAGATGGTGACAGAAGCGGTGACGATGGAAGGATATAACCCGCTGGTGACAGTCGTCAATGCAGTTCCGTCTAATATTTTTTCGGCATTTTCATCTAATAACGAGATCATATCTGTCGTAGTTGTTGCGATCATTCTCGGATTGTGCATGACAGTGCTTGGCAAAAAGACAGAACCTCTTCGTAAAGTCATTGAAAATTTAAATGATGTCGTACAACTTTTCTTGAATTTCCTGATCGATAAGATCGGACCGGTTGCAATTTTTTGCATGATCACAAGAACGCTTGCGGTGTATGGAATCGAATATATTAAACCGACGCTTGTATGGATCGTTACTACGATTGTTGTAAGTCTGGTGCTTGTATTTACAATTTATCCGGTAGGGATATTCCTTACAACCCGGCTGAATCCGATTCCGTTTGTGAAGAAAACGTTGAAGATCGGCTTGTTTGCGGCAGCGACAAACTCTTCTGCGGCAACACTTCCGCTGAATACAAAGACATGTACGGAAGAACTGGGATGTTCAAAAGAAATCAGCAGTTTTGTTCTTCCTACAGGTATGACGATCAACATGAACGGTACGACAGCGATGCATATGATTGCGATTACATTTATTGCGACAGCGGCAGGAATTGATATTAAGCCTTCAACACTTGCCATAGCAGCTTTTCTTTCTATCTGCACGGCGATGGGAACTCCGGCAATTCCGGTTGCGGGAACGACGATGGTGTATGTTGTCATGACAGGGTTGGGAATGAGCTCTGAATTATGTATGATCGGATATTCGCTTGTACTGGCGATGAATTATCTTCCGGGAATGGCGGTAATTACCTTGAATGTAATCGGTGACGCAGCTACAAATGTGATCGTAAGCTTTAAAGAGAAAGTGCTGAATAAAGATGTTTATTATAAATAGAAGATAAATAAAATTGTAAAAGTACAGAATAAAGAAGTAGTTTAGAAAAAAAGAAGATAATGAAATCTTGTAATATCATGATGAAACAAAAAACAGGAATCGCCGCATTGAACTTAGTTCAGTGCGGCGATTCCCGCTTTTGCGTGTAAACATCCCACTATGAGATTCGCAGACAGTTAAGAGATGTTACGGCAATCAGTTTCGAGATTGAGGAATGACTTCAGGCCCTTCCGGTTCGGGATTCGGTTCGGGATCCGGCGTAGGCGGAATCAGATCCACATCATCGCCATCATCTCCGTTTGTATTTCCTAAGTTTTCGGAGCTGCCTGAATTGTTGTTTGTCGAATTATCCTCGTTGTTCTCGTCATCTTTACTTTCGTCATCTGTCTTTCCGTGTCCCGGACAAGTTTCTTTTGTCAAAGTGTCTTTATCAAAATACTCTGTGATGGAAGGACATCCGTTCACTGCAAGTTTTCCTGTCTGGGTACAGATTGTTCTTTGTACAACAGAAGCAGGAGGAGTGAAGTTTTTATATTCTAATTCTGCGTGGATGCGATCCATAATGTGCTTCCATATTACTTCGTGCCATGACTGATTCCAAAATTGTTCCAGTGTTTTATCCTCGTCATATCCGGTCCATACAGAACAGGTGTAGTAAGGCGTATATGCGGATAACCAGAGATCAGTACTGTTTTCCGTTGTACCTGTTTTACCTGCTGCAGGCATGTTGTTAAGTCTTGCAGGCGTTCCGGTTCCACGGTTGATTACGTCCTGCATAGCGCTTGTCAGAAGAAATGCTGTCGATTCTTTTAAAACACGACGTGTTATAGGTTTTGAATTATCGATCAGGACGTTGCCGTCGTGATCAAGAATTTCTGTATAAAGGAGCGGTTCGGTATAAATTCCGCTATTTGCGATCGCGGCATAAGCGGCGGTCATTTCAATATTGTAAACACCTCTTGTAATACCTCCGAGGGCGGTAGCCTGTGCGATATCCGACATACCCGGATAGTTCGGATCATTATTTACAAGCGTCGTAAAACCGAAGTTTTCGAGATATTTGTATCCCTTTTCAAGTCCGACTGTCTCGGTCAGAGTGCGTACGGCGCAAACATTCATGGAGTGTTCGATAGCATAGCGTACGCGGGCGCTTCCGATGTATTTGTTATCCCAGTTGTTTACCGGCTGTCCGCTGGCGTACCGGTACGGCTCGTCTTTGATCGTTGTTGCAAGAGTCATGCCGCACTCGTTTAATCCTGGGGCATAAGTGGATAAAACTTTAAAACAAGATCCCGGCTGTTTTGGGGAAGCTGTGGCGCGGTTTAAAGATAAGCTGGTCGTCTTTGCTCCGCGTCCGCCGACAATGGCTTTTACATGTCCTGTATATTGATCCATTAATACGACGGAAACCTGAGGCTGAAGCGTAATGTTTAAACGTTCGTCTACAATATCGCCTGCATCTGTATTAATACCGAGAGTGCCTTTATATTGTTCGATAGAAGCTTTCGCTTCATCTTCCGAACTGAAAACAAACGGAGCGGCAGAGCCTCGTACAGAGATCAGATACTGCTTTAAGTTTTCCTTACTGTAGTTTTCGGCAGATCCGTCCGCACGGTGGATTGTCAGTGCGTAGTCTGTGATACCGTATTCTACGATCGGATAATAAGCATCATTGGAGGCTTCTTCGTCACAGATCTGTTGGATCGCCAGATCCTGAGTAGACTTGATAGTCAATCCTTCGCTGTAGAGAAGGTTATAAGCCTGTGTTTCCGAGTAACCTTTCTCGTCCATAAGATCTTGAATGACATCTTCGATCAAGGCATCTGTAAAATAAGAGTAAGGCGTTGTATCTTCGGTGATCGCGGCTGTCTGTAAAATGCGGTCATACACAGGGTCGGCAAGCGCTTCGTCGTACTGCGCCTGATCGATGTATTTTTGTTCAAGCATGTTGCCGAGAACTTTTTCACGGCGTTTGGCGTTAGATTCCGGATTCGTTACAGGATCGTACTCTGTCGGGTTCTGTGTGATCGCGGCAATGACCGCACATTCCGAAAGGGTCAGATCCGCCACATCTTTGTTGAAATATCTTGTAGATGCCGTCTGTACTCCGAGACATCCCTGACCGAGGTTGATCGTGTTAAGATAGGCTTCTAATATCTCGTTTTTGTTCATCTCTTTTTCAAATGCGAGAGCGAGATACTGCTCTTGTAATTTACGTTCCACTCTGTCAAAAAATGTTTTTTCGTTGACAAAATCAAATACGTTGTTTTTGATAAGCTGCTGTGTCAGGGTACTGGCTCCTTCGGTAAAATCAAAACCGTTCATGACTCCGACGACGCCGGCTCTTAAAATTCCCTGAATATCGATTCCGTTATGTTCATAGAAACGTTCGTCCTCGATCGCCACAAATGCATGCGGAAGAAAATCTGTTTTTGCCGTGATCTCGTCATAAGTACGGTAGACACGGTTTGAATCAGAATCTTTCAGAGTGTCGATGACTGTGCCGTTTTGATCGACAATCGTTGTTGTAAATCCTTTCGGCTGAATGTCTTCGGCAGATACGTCCGGGGTGTTGTCAATGATTTTTTTTGCAAAAATTATACCGCCGACAAGCCCTATAACGACAAGCAGAAGCATACAGGTGATAACTGCTTTAAAAAAACGAACTCCTACGCGTTTCTTTTTCATTTTCTTTTTCGAAGAGATTGATGATTTTCTCTTTGAAAGATTATTTTTTCCGTAGTTCACGAATAACATCCTCCTTTTCAACTTCTATGATTATATCAAATAAGGTCTTTTAAATAAAGAAAAAAATGAAATCTTCATATTTTATAAAGAATTTTAATCATAATATCAGTATCTTCACGTTCGTACAGGCGAGAGATCCGCATAATGGTTGTACATGTTCCATGTCTTTGCTATAGTAGAAAAGGTATGGAACTGTTTTATGAAAAAGGAGAAGATAAAAATGGAGTGTTATCATACGGTATATACAGAAGGAACAGGAGAAATTGTGGAAAAAAAATCCCGTTTTATAGCAGAGGTATTTCCGGTTTCAAATGAAGAAGAGGCGTTTGCGCATTTGGAAGAAATCCGAAAAAAACACTGGGATGCCAGACATCACTGCTGGGCATATGTAATCGGAAGAAATCCGGCGGCAGAGAGAATGAGCGATGACGGAGAACCGGCAGGAACGGCGGGGAAGCCGATACTGGAAGTGTTAAGAGGGAAAAAACTGACAGATGTATTTGTTGTTGTCACCAGATACTTTGGCGGCACGCTTCTCGGAACAGGCGGTCTTGTAAGAGCGTATACGTCGGCGGCGGCAGAGGCGCTTGCTCATACGGTTATTATAACCAAGATACATGGGTTTAAACTGAAAATTATTACAGACTATACGGGACTTGGAAAAATTCAGTATATTTTAGGACAAAGGGGATTATCCGTTCTTGATACAGTGTATACAGATAAAGTAGAACTTACAGTTCTTGTGCCGGATGACGAAGAGGGATTTCTGATGAAAGAGCTGATGGAAGGCACGAACGGACAGGCGATGACGGAAAAAACGGAGCAGTGCTGGTTTGCGGAGACAGAAGAAGGAATAAAAATTTTTGAACAATAAAAAGAACGCTGCTTACAGGCGACAGTCTGCCTGTAAGCAGCGTTCCTTATTTGTATAGGCAACGAGCAAAAGCCCGGATTTGCTAAATGATGAGATTACTCATCAATACATTCCAGTTTGCTCACTGACACTTCATATGCCGTTCTTGTCTCTGTTTCTGTTTCGGATAATTTCTTTACATATTCTCTGCTTTGGATCCTTCCCAGTATACGCACATGTTCTCCTACATCGAAGTTCGATGCGTACCGTGCGTTTCTTCCCCAGCAGATACAAGGGATATAATCTGATTTCCCGTAAGGGCGGTTTACGGCAAGAAGCAGATCCGCAATCTCACGTCCTAAAGGGGTTTTTCGATATACCGGTGTCTTGCACATATATCCTTCCAGTAAAATATGATTTGTTTTTGCGCCGTCCGGTTCTTCTTCGATGAACTCCATTTCCCGTGCAAACACTGAAAGAACAAGTCTGTTTTTCTGTTCTTCATGACGGTTATATGACCGGAATTGTCCTGACACCATAATGCTTCTGCCTTTGTAATCTTGCGTTACATCGATGAGTCGTTCCGAGACCATGACCGGGATCCTGTCACTGGAATTGCTCAGCCGTTTCACGAGAATATCTACCATATAAAATCCTTCTCCGAATACTTCATGGCTGTATGTAAATTCCGAAGCCACCGATCCTATAACCGTTACCTGATTGTTCTCAATAATCTTATCTGACATGCTCTGTAATTCTCCTCTCCTCTTATCGCCGGGGTATCTGTCCGGCACTGCTTGTATTTTTGAGTCACTACTAAATTTATGTTTTTTTCATCTTGTTTAGAACTGATTTCATACAGAATCGTTCGACACAAAATTTCGACATGCGTTCTGTCAATAACTTATGAAAATGTCACTTTTTAATATAGAAATTTATTTGAAAAAATGTCACTTTCATAAAAGGGCTAATGCCCTTTTATGAAGCTGACTGCTGCTTCTCGAAAAATAGCTCATATAAAAATTTAAGTGACAGATTATAATCCTCCATCCACCAGATTGCTTTCCATTCATCACTGCTGTGACGCAGCTGAAGGTGTGGTTCTACTGTTTTTGACACTTTTTGGGGAACTTCTGTATTGGCATTTTTGTTCTGAGGTTTCAGATAACGGATGGTATTATAGATTCGTCCGCCGTACTCTACACGAATTCCAAAACGTGGGTTAATTAATACAGTGATCTCACGGCGGGCATTGATAATCGGAAATCCCTCATCTAGGATTTGAAAACACCGATTTTTAAACGAAAATGTCCCGGCTGCATCTGTTTTTCTCGTGTGCTTTACACAAAGGATGGAATCCAGATTCAAATCTTTTGCGGCAGAGACAAAAATAGACTCTGCTTCCGGCTCAACGGCAAACCTCTGATTGAAAAGTTCCCTGTACTCTGTTTCCAGAAAACGGTTTGCTTCTGACACAGTAGTAATCCCACGTTTTGCGAACTCAACAGGGAGCCTGCTCTGCAGTGTGACCCATAAACGTTCAATCCGCCCCTTTGCCTGAGGAGTCTTTGCGAAAATAAGGTCAATGCCCAATTCGTGCAGGGAACGTCCGAACTGGGTAAGATGGACAGTCTTGCCTGCGATTAGTTCATCAACAGTCAGCTTTCCGGTTTTAGGAGAACGGAAGATGGTATGGTTGTCAGAATAAACCGTCTGTGGGATGCCGAAATCAGAGCAGCATTGACGCATGGTTTCCAGATAACCGTAAAGGCATTCATTCTGTGTCAGGAAAAGTCCGACGACCTGCCCGGTAGCATCATCGATAGCACCATGAAGGGCGTATTTGATATTTCCCCCAAACCACTCGTAAGGCGTGGCATCGATCTGGATGAGCTGTCCGGGATGGGGCTTACGTTTGCGTCGATGTGTGCGGTGTCGGATTTTTTTCTTTTTAGGGCTTTCAAAACCAGCATTTTTTAGTATACTGGAAAGAGCAGAGTAGGAAAGTTGAATTCCGAAATCTGCAGAGAGTATATCTTTGAAATGGAGGAAGTTGGCATTAGAGAATTCTGGGCGGGAATAAATCTTAAGGACAGCTTCCTTCAATTCGTCAGAAACGGAGTGAACGGGTTTTCTACCGGTATTTTTATGAATGAGGGATTGAGCGCCAGAGGTAAGGACTCCTTTCTTTAAGCGTGTGATCTGGCGTGTGGAGAGACCCAAAAGTTCAGCAGCCTGTTGTCTGGAAATAGACTTGTCAATGAAACGGTTGATGACAGTCAGCGTTTTCAGTTGTTCTTGTGACAATGTAATTTTACCTTCTTTCATAGCTTTAATAGAATACCAAAAAGAGACAAAACCTCAAGTGAATCTTAAGGAGACATTATCACAAGTTAATAACAAATTTCGACATGCGTTCTTGTAAAATGAAAATTTTATGATAAAATATAACAGTTGCAGTAAAACTATAACTATAAATCACTCCCTTAGCAGGGGAAAATAAAGAAAGAGTGTATATTTATGAAGACAAAACGTGAAGATGTAAGAAACATTGCCATCATCGCCCATGTTGACCACGGAAAGACGACATTGGTTGACGAGCTTTTAAAACAAAGCGGTGTTTTCCGTGAAAATCAGGAAGTGGCGGAACGTGTTATGGACTCGAACGATATTGAGCGGGAACGTGGGATCACGATCCTGTCCAAAAATACGGCAGTTCATTATAAAGGAACAAAGATCAACATTATCGATACGCCGGGACATGCGGATTTTGGCGGAGAAGTAGAACGTGTGCTGAAAATGGTCAACGGCGTGATCCTCGTTGTCGACGCATTTGAAGGCGCAATGCCGCAGACAAAATTTGTATTAAGAAAAGCGCTTGAATTAAGCCTTCCTGTCATTGTCTGCATCAACAAGATCGACCGTCCCGAAGCAAGACCTGACGATGTAATCGACGAAGTTCTTGAACTTTTCATCGATCTTGGCGCATCTGACGATCAGCTTGAGTGCCCGTTTGTATATGCATCCGCCAAAGCAGGAGTTGCATGCCTTGATCTGTCTGATCCGCAGCAGGACATGAAACCGTTATTTGAAACGATCCTCGAATATATTCCCGCTCCGGAAGGAGATCCTGAAGCTCCGACGCAGGTGCTGATCAGCACGATCGATTACAACGAATATGTCGGACGTATCGGTATCGGAAAAGTGGATAACGGAACGATCAGTGTGAATCAGGATATGATACTTGTCAATCACCATGATCCGGACAAACAGCAGAAAGTAAAGATCAGTAAATTATATGAATTTGACGGATTGAGCAAAACAGAAGTTAAAAGTGCAACGATCGGATCGATCGTCGCTATTTCCGGTATTTCTGATATATCGATCGGAGATACGCTTTGTTCTCCTGAAAAAGCAGAGGCAATTCCTTTCCAGAAAATTTCAGAACCGACGATTGCGATGCAGTTTATTGTAAACGACAGTCCTTTTGCCGGACAGGAAGGAAAATATGTAACTTCCCGCCATCTGCGTGACCGCCTGTTTAAAGAGCTGAACACAGACGTAAGTCTTCGAGTGGAAGAAATGGAAAATACAGACAGTTTTAAAGTGTCGGGACGCGGAGAACTTCATTTGTCCGTTTTGATTGAAAATATGCGCCGCGAAGGATATGAGTTTGCAGTAAGCAAAGCGGAAGTTCTCTATCATACGGATGAAAACGGAAAGAAACTTGAGCCGATCGAGACAGCTTATATTGATGTGCCGGATGAATTTACAGGAGTTGTAATCGAAAAACTCGGCCAAAGAAAAGGAGAACTTCGCAATATGGGAGTTTCCAACGGCGGTTACACACGTCTTGAGTTTTCCATTCCGTCCAGAGGATTGATCGGATATCGCGGAGAATTTATGACAGATACAAAAGGAAACGGTATCATTAATACAAGCTTCGACGGATATGAGCCGTACAAAGGCGATATCCAGTATCGTAAGCAGGGATCGCTTATCGCATTTGAGACAGGTGAATCTGTAACTTATGGTTTATACAGCGCGCAGGAACGCGGAACTTTGTTTATCGGACCGGGAGAAAAGGTTTATTCAGGTATGGTGATCGGCCAGAATGGAAAAACAGATGATATTGAGTTGAACGTATGTAAGACAAAGCATCTGACAAATACACGTTCCTCCAGCGCAGATGAAGCTTTGAGACTGACTCCGCCTAAAATTTTAAGTCTTGAGCAGGCTCTTGATTTTATCGACACCGACGAGCTTTTGGAGGTGACGCCGAAGACGCTGCGTATCCGCAAAAAAATCCTGGATTCAAGGATGCGGAAGAGAAGTATGATGAAATAAATTATGAAAATTTAATGAAATTTGAAGAATTTACAGAATTCAAAACGATTTATTATATACATTAGAGCTGTTCTGTGTTATAATATTTTCATAATATAAACATCCTTTTTACACATGTTTATGTTAAGTATATACAAAAAGGAGTTGAACAGCATGAATTTTATCATCAGCGGAAAAAACATTGAAGTAACACCGGGGCTTAAAGAGGCTATCGAACAAAAGTTAGGAAAACTTGAGAGGTATTTCACTCCTGAAACAGAAATCATCGTAACGCTTAGCGTGGAAAAAGGACGTCAGAAAATCGAAGTGACGATTCCTGTAAAAGGATCTATCATCCGCTCCGAGCAGACGAGCAGCGACATGTATGTGTCGATCGACCTTGTAGAAGAGGTTATTGAACGGCAGCTTCGTAAATATAAAAACAAACTTGTTGCGAAAAGCCAGGGACATCCTACTGCTGCTGTTCCGTCAGGAAGCATTAAAAAAGAGTTTATCGAATCCGACGACGAGTCATCTGATGACGATGAAATCCGCATCGTCCGCACGAAAAAGTTTGGTATTAAACCGATGTTCCCTGAAGATGCCTGCATCCAGATGGAACTGCTCGGACATAGCTTTTTCGTTTTCTCAAACGCAGAAACAGATGAAGTAAATGTTGTATACAAAAGAAAGGACGGATCTTTCGGACTGATCGAGCCGGAATTTTCATAAACTGACCGAATTGTCATTTTTCATCAGTAAACAGAATTAACGTACAGAACGCCCGCAAAACTGTTCGCACTGTTTTGCGGGCGCTTTGACTGTTGTGTAGCTGCCCCCCCGATAAGTTGTCTTGAAAGGTTTATGAGGAACTTCACATGAAAGATAAAATCAAATTATTGTCAATAGCCGCAGTATTTGTTTTATTGATATGCGCGGGATATTCGATACTTAGTTTTAAGCAGACTGATTTACAAAGTATCTTAAAAAAGGAAAGTTCTAAAAAAGATTTATTTATTGATCATAATGAGAGCAGAGTTTGTTCCATACAATATGAGGCGAAGGATAACCGGATAGAGAAGATTTATTTTGAATTTGCCGATAAATATATATTTGATATGGAGTCTAAGTTTTCGGTTTATTATGACAGCAATTATTTAATGATAGACTCTTTTGAATATGAGGTGTTAAAAAACAATCTGATCCATACGAAGTGTATTGAAAAGGGGAATGCACCTGCATCGTCATATCATGGAGTTATATCATGGTATAATAAATTCAATGTAGCCGGCTGTAACGTGACAAAAGTTACGATAGGTTTCAAGGTGATCGATCCGGAAATCGACCTGTCAAATATTACAGAGATTTTATCTTTGCATGAGGAATAAAGACGGGTATGATCTGACGAACCGGTTATCGAGAAACTGTAACAGTTCAGCCCACGCCATTCGTAAAACCGCACTGTGCGCTTATCGTGGCTGAATTGTTACGAGAAACTTTGTGAAAAGGATATCATATGTTGAGATGCGAACTCAAATGTGATATCCTTTTTTGAGTAGAGAAAAATCCGTTTTTGATTCAATAATGAGCCGCAGGAAAAAAACTTGTAGTGAACGATTGTTTTTGAAACGTGAAATGATACAGGCAGGAGGAAAATAAAATGATTAAAATAATGATGCATGGATGCAACGGAAAAATGGGAAGGATGATCACGGAGATCGTAAAAAATGATGAAAATGCCGTTATTACGGCAGGTGTTGACACATATACAGAAACGCCGAATGATTATCCGGTATTTGATTCGGTGGAAAAATGTACGGAAGACGCAGATGTTGTGATCGATTTTTCAAATGCGGGAGCAGTGGATTCGCTTTTGGATTATTGCGTGGATAAGAAACTTCCGGTTGTGCTTTGCACGACAGGACTTTCGGAAGAGCAGCTTGCAAAAGCAGAGAAGGCGGCAGAGAAGACGGCGGTGTTAAAGTCGGCGAATATGTCTCTTGGAATTAATCTCCTTTTAAAACTTTTAAAAGATGCGGCAAAAGTGCTTGCTCCGGCGGGATATGATATTGAACTTGTGGAAAAACATCACAATCAGAAACTGGATGCCCCGAGCGGAACAGCGCTTGCACTTGCGGATTCGGTGAATGAAGCGCTTGGAAACGAATATCATTATGTATATGACAGAAGCACTGTCCGCCAGAAACGTGATGCAAAAGAAATCGGAATTTCAGCTCTTCGCGGAGGTACGATCGTAGGGGAACATGAGGTGATCTTTGCGGGAACAGACGAAGTGATCGAATTTAAACATACGGCATACTCGAGAAGCGTATTCGGAAAAGGCGCTGTCGAGGCGGCAAAATTCCTTGCCGGAAAAGAAAGCGGTATGTATGATATGAGCGATGTGGTCGGATTGTGACATCCGACGTACATGAGAGATATAAATTGTGCGGTGTATTGTGGAACAAGGGGGCAGACAAGCATGAAAGAAGAATATAAAGAACTGAAAGAACTCCAGAAACGGTATTTGACCCGATTGTCAGACTTATATCCGACAATCGCGGCGGCATCGACGGAGATCATCAATCTTCAGGCGATTTTGAATCTGCCGAAAGGAACAGAACATTTTCTGACAGATGTACACGGTGAGTATGAGGCTTTTTCTCATGTTTTAAAAAACGGATCCGGATCTGTCCGAAGAAAGATCGAGGATGTGTTCGGAAATACGATGAGTGCCGCAGATAAGAAATCTTTGGCAACGCTGATCTATTATCCGAGAGCAAAGATGGACCTGATCCGGCAGACAGAGACGAATATGGAAGACTGGTATAAAGTACATCTATATCGTTTGATCGAAGTTGCCAAAAGAGCGGCGAGCAAGTATACGCGGTCGAAAGTAAGAAAGGCGCTTCCCCCAAATTTTGCTTATGTGATCGAGGAACTGATCACGGAGAAAGCGGAGGTACATGATAAGGAATCATATTATAATGAGATTATTTCAACGATTATACGGATCGGAAGAGCAGAAGATTTTATCGAGGCAATTTCAGAGTTGATCCAAAGGCTCGTTGTAGATCATCTGCATATTGTCGGCGATATTTATGACAGAGGTCCCGGTCCTCATATTATTATGGATAAACTGATGTCTTATCACTCTGTCGATATTCAGTGGGGAAATCATGATATACTTTGGATGGGAGCGGCTGCGGGACAATGGGGCTGTATTGCGAATGTGATCCGCATCTGTGCACGTTACGGAAATCTCGATATTTTGGAGGATGGATATGGGATCAATCTTCTTCCTCTGGCAGCATTTGCCCTTCGGATTTACGGGGATGATCCGTGTATTTGTTTTCGGTTAAAAGCGGTTGAAGGGATAGATCCTGATGAGATGCAAATGAATATGAGGATTCATAAAGCAATCTCCATCATTCAATTTAAAGTGGAAGGGCAGATCATCCGTCGGCAGAAAGCATTTCATTTAGAAAACAGGGCGCTTTTGCACAGAATTGATTTTGAAAAAGGTACGATTGAACTGGACGGAAAGAAATATCCGCTTTTGGATACGGCGTTTCCTACAGTCGATCCGAAAGATCCGTACGCTTTTACTCAAGAGGAAGAGGAGATCATGAAGCGGCTTGAAAAGGCGTTTCTGCACTGTGAGAAGCTTCAAAGGCATATGAGGTTTTTGCTGAACAAGGGAAGTTTGTATAAAGTTTACAATGATAATCTTCTCTATCACGGATGTGTTCCGCTCACAGAAGACGGAAAATTGAAAGAAATTCGGCTTTTCGGCAAGTCTTACGGTGGAAAAGAACTTTATGATGTTCTGGATTCTTATGTGAGAAAAGGCTTTTTTGCTCTTGATGAGAATGAAAGGCAGGATGGAAAGGACATCATGTGGTATATATGGCTGCATCCTGATTCTCCGCTTTTCGGAAAAGATAAGATGGCAACTTTTGAACGGTATTTTCTGCAAGATGCGGAAACTCACATAGAGAAAAAGAATCCGTATTACTCCCTGCTTGAAAATGAAAAAGTTATCAATCAGATATTGGAAGAGTTTGGGTTAGACCCGGCGGTGTCTCATATTGTCAACGGACATGTTCCGGTGAAACGAAAAGACGGGGAAAATCCCGTGAAATGCGGCGGGAAAGTGCTTGTGATCGACGGCGGATTTTCCAAAGCGTATCAGAAAGAAACCGGAATTGCAGGTTATACTTTGATCTTTAATTCATATGGACTTCTGCTTGTTGCGCACGAGCCGTTTGAATCTACAGAGTCGGCGATCGCAAAGGAAAAAGATATCCATTCCGAAACGATGATAGTGAAAAGAGTCAGGGAGAGGCTTTTAGTCGGAGATACGGATATCGGTGAGGAACTCAAACGTCAGGTAAAAGATCTTGAACGACTGCTTGTCGCATACAGAAACGGTGAGCTCAGAGAAAAACGATAGCAGGTATCGGATATATAACAGAACATAAAGAGAATATAAAACAGATAAATAAAAGTGAGGTTTGTATGGGAAAAGAAGAAATTCAGGAGTCAGAACCGCTTCGGATCTATTTGAATGAGATAGGGGAGATTCCTCTGTTGGACGAGACGGAAGAAAAAGAATTGGGCAGAAGAATCTCAGACGGAGACGAATCCGCAAGAGCGAGACTGGAAGAAGGGAATCTTCGTCTCGTCGTTTCTATCGCAAAACATTATACGGGAAGAGGTTTGCCGTTAATGGATCTGATTCAGGAAGGAAATATCGGATTGATGCATGCTGCCGAAAAGTATGACTATACGAAAGATAACCGTTTTTCAACTTACGCGTCATGGTGGATCAAAGAGGCAATTACAAGAGCCATCGATCAGCAGTCAAGAGAAATTCGAGTTCCGGTTCACGTTGCGGAAAATATAAAACGGGTGCAAAAAGCAGCAAAAGAACTGCAGCAGGAATTCGGAAGAGAAGCAGAACCGGGGGAGATTGCAAAGAAGCTTGGCGACCGGACAGAAGAGGAAGTGAAAAATATTCTTTCTTATATTCGAAATCCGGTATCTTTGGAAACTCCGGTAGGGGAAGATGGCGAGGACAGTCTTGGAGATTTTGTAGAAGACAGATCTGAGACGACGCCGGAAGATGCGATGGACGTTCTTGTCAGGAAAGAAGAAGTACAAGAACTTCTTGAAACTTTGAACGACAGAGAGAAAGAAGTGATCAGCCTTCGGTTTGGATTGGGGAAAGACCGCACATATACATTAGAAGAAATCGGTGAAAGTCTTGGTATAACAAGAGAGCGTGTGCGTCAGATTGAATCAAAAGCGATGGAAAAACTGAGGAAAAAGGCTCTGTAGCAAAAAGAAAAAATCCCGAATGTATAAATATTGAAAATATTGCAGATATTAGAACTACAACAATATTTATGGAAAGGGAGATATTCTTATGAAAAAAATGAAACAACTCATTTTGCTGACGCTCTGTGTGTTCACTTTGTTTGGCATGACAGCATGTGCGGGCAAAGATAAAACAGATAATGCGGCGGATCAGACGACAACGGATAAAGACAGAGACAACGATCGCAACGATGCGTCGGACAAGTCAGATAAAAAAGGAGACGGTATTCTTGATGATGCGGTAAATGATGTGACTCAGGGAGTTGATGACGTAACAGATGATGTCACAGACGGAATTGACGATGTGACAGACGATGTCACAGACGGTGTTGACAATGCGGCGGATGATCTGACTGATGAAAACGGAGCGAAAAAAGAAGGCGACCGTATGAAAAATACAGATCAGGGAGATGCAACAGGAAATGCCGATGACTCTATGAGATAGTTTTTTGTCGCATGATAAGAACAGTTATAAAATAATCGGGATTGATTCGACCGCAGAGAGAAGGAACTTTATGTCTGCGGTCGATCTTGTAATAGTGTAAACAATACATAAGGAGAAGGGCAGATGAAATTCAGACCGTGCATTGATATTCATAACGGAAAAGTAAAACAGATTGTCGGTGGAAGTTTAAAAGATGAGGGGAACATGGCAAAGACGAATTTCGCATCTGATTTAAACGCCGCATTTTATGCGAATATGTATAAGGAAGATTGTCTGAGAGGAGGTCATATTATTCTTTTAAACAGCCGGCAGTCAGAATATTATGAACAGACAAAACAACAGGCGAAAGAGGCTCTTCGTGTTTATCCGAAAGGACTGCAGATAGGAGGAGGGATTACAGACGAGAATGCATATGAATATATAGAATGCGGAGCGAGCCATGTGATCGTCACATCGTATGTGTTTCGCGGAGGAGAATTTTGCAGAGAAAATCTAAAGAAGCTTGTTCATGCCGTAGGAAAAGAGCATATCGTGCTCGATTTGAGCTGCCGAAAACAAGGTGAAGATTATTATGTAGTTACAGATCGTTGGCAAAAATATACGAATCTACGTTTGAACGCCGCTGTTCTTGAGGAATTATCTTCTTATTGTGATGAGTTTTTGATCCACGGCGTTGATGTAGAGGGAAAACGATCGGGAATGGAAGAACAACTTGTACATATGCTTGGGCAATGGGGAAAAATTCCGATTACATACGCCGGAGGAATCAGTTCGGAAGACGATTTGGAACGGTTTCGGAGTTTGGGCGGCGGACAACTTGACTTTACGATAGGAAGCGCCCTCGATCTTTTCGGAGGAACTGTTTCATATAGAAAAATTGTGAACAAATATAACTGATGAAAAGATGCATAACAGGTGACTATTTGAGAAAAAATGGTATATTTTAAAAGGTCTGTTTGGTATTAATAGATAGAAAAGAGCATGATATAAGCGGCGCAAATGTACAACAAGCAATACAAATGTATAAATTGACATTTTTGAGAAAATTTGCTATTCTGATAAAGAGCAAAGATATAGATGGCAGCTTTGAGCGGGTGGATCAGATATTTTCTATGCATTATGCCGGAAAATATCCGATCTTTTTTCTGCCTGTATTCGGCGTGGCGTCTTGTATAGAGATATGCCATGATATAGAAAACAGATATGCTGCTTCGGTCTGATATTATGATAAAGGAGTGGAAGAATGCAAAAGAAGATTAGAAAGATCGTATCATCGATTCTTGCTTCCTGCATGGTTATTAGCGCATTTGCGGGCATAGCTCCGCAAAAAGCAGAGGCGAAGACAACGCTTGTCAATGTTGCCGTTAACGGTACGGTAAGTACGCAGAACGGTGAGAATGGAAGTTATGTAATCGGAAACATCAATGACGGTGATCCGAAAACAAGCTGGCAGACACAAGGAACGTGGCCTGCAACGGCTGTGATCCAGTTGGATAAAGGACGCAGTATTTCAAAAGTGGCTGTAGAACTTGGCGAAGACGGGGATAACAGTACAGGAAGAACGGCGCTTGTGACAGTTCAGTATGCACAGAACGGCATTACAACGGATTTGATTGATTTCGGAAGCAAGAGAATGACGGTAGATTCAAAAGAAGAGTTTACAGCGGACGTGCCGAAGTCGGCAACGCATATTTATGTAACGCTTTCCGATCCGCAGAATTCTGATGGAAGTCAGGGCGCGTTCTGGCCGTCGGTTCAGGAAGTGGAAGTGTTTGAAGAGCAGGAAGAAAAAGTGTCTGATTACAATAACATTGCAAATCAGGCGAAGATCACAACAGACGGAAACGAAAATCAATCTGAAGGATCAGCAAACCTTGTTGACGGAAACGACAAAACATTGTATAAGTTCCACAATGAAGCGCAGACTTCAGAGAAGTACATCGCTTTGAATTTTGACGAGGCAAGAACGATGGATGCGTTCCGCATTGCTTTTGAGCATGTGGGAGATACGGACAGTGTTGATTTCGCGTTCGAGTACAGCATCCTGGCGAAGAAAGCAGGAGACAGCGATTATACGAAGATTGCAGATCACCAGAAGGCAAACCGTACAGATAATTATGCGCAGGTTTATAAGTTTAATGCCGCGCAGTATTCAGAAGTGAAGATTGTTATGCATTCTTGTAAGACACAGGGCGGAACGCAGAACGGATGGCCGGCAGTGGCAGAGTTTGAGGTGTACGGAAGCGAGATCGAAGTACAGGATACAGGCAGTATCGCATTTAAGAAACCGGTACATACGCCGTCTGGAAAAAATACGGCGAAAAATATTACGGACGGAAGCAAAAAGACACAGTGGACCGGCGCATATTATCCGTCTTATGTAGATATTGATCTGGAGAAAAATTATAACCTTGATACGGTAGAAGTATATACACCGGAGAATGGATATTCTCAGTATACGATCTATACAAGTATGGACGGAAGAGATTTTGATAAACTGGCAGAGAAGACATCAAAAGATTCCTGTGATGCTGAAAAGGGAGAAGTTTACCAGGCGGAAGGAAAAGAAGCGAGAATCGTCCGCGTTTATATGGAATATAATTCCGCGTCTACGGCGGCTGTACTGAACGAAGTCCGTGTGACAGGAAAAGAGAGCAAGTTAGAAGTTCAGAAAAGACCTGAGATCAATACAGTAAAATATGAAGAGTCAGAATATAATGTAGAGATTACAGAAAATGATACGAAAAACGAAGTTTACGGTATTATCGAAAGAAGACTCGGAAAAGCTTACAAAGACTGGTTTAAGCTTGAACTTGCGGAGAATCCGAAAAAGAACGGTTATGATTACTTTGAACTTTCCATGGATGGAGATCAGGTGAAAATCAAAGGAAACGACGGTGTTTCTCTTGCGACAGGACTGAACCATTATCTGAAATATTTCTGTCAGGTAAATCTTTCACAAGTGGGAGATCAGGCAGATATGCCGGAAAATAAACCTGTTGTGACAGAAAAAGTATTTAAAGAGACGAAGGCGGAAGTCCGCTACTCTTATAACTACTGTACGCTTTCTTATTCTATGGCGTTCTGGGGAGAGCAGGAATGGCGTGACGAGTTAGACTGGCTGGCGTTAAACGGCGTGAACGTCGTTCTTGACGCGACAGCGCAGGAAGAAGTATGGAGAAGATTTTTAGGAGAACTTGGATATTCTCACGAAGATATTAAAGACTTTATTGCAGGACCTGCATATTATGCGTGGGCATATATGGCGAACCTTTCCGGTTTCGGAGGCCCGGTGCATGACTCGTGGTTTGAAGAGAGAACAGAGCTGGCAAGAAAGAATCAGCTTATTATGAGAAAACTCGGAATGCAGCCTGTACTGCAAGGTTACAGCGGAATGGTTCCGACAAATATTCACGATTATGACAAAAATGCAGAAGTGATCGAGCAGGGCGAGTGGTGTTCCTTCCAGCGTCCGACGATGTTAAAGACAACTTCTTCTACATTTGAAAAATATGCGAAGAAATTCTATCAGTGTCAGAAAGAAGTTTACGGAGACGTAAGCAACTATTATGCGACAGACCCGTTCCACGAAGGCGGCATTACAGGCGGTATGAATGCGTCCGACATTTCGGAAAAAGTATTAACTGAAATGATCACGGCAGACAAAGATGCGGTTTGGATCATCCAGTCATGGCAGGGTAATCCGACAACTGCATTGTTAAACGGTCTTGACAGAGTGGAAAAGGGAACAGATCATGCGCTGATTCTTGACTTGTACGCAGAGAAAGACCCGCATTATGATGAAGGACGTCCCGGCGCGGAAGCATATGGAGACGAGGAAGAATTTGACAAGACTCCGTGGCTGTTCTGTATGCTGAATAACTTCGGAGGACGTCTCGGACTGCACGGACATCTTGACAACCTTGCAAATAATATTCCGAAAGTATTTAATGAGACGAAATATATCGCGGGAATCGGAATCACTCCTGAGGCGAGTGTAAATAACCCGGTATTGTATGATTTCTTGTTCGAGACGATCTGGCAGGATGATGCGTCACAGAAGATGGAAGTGATCGATCTTGACACATGGCTTGATGATTATGCGACGAGAAGATACGGAGCAGAGAGTGAGTCGGCAAATCAGGCATGGGATATTTTGAAAGAAACAGTATATAAGGCGAGCTTAAACGGCCTTGGACAGGGTGCGCCGGAGTCAGTTGTAAATGCAAGACCGAATCTTACGATCGGGGCGGCTTCTACATGGGGCAACGCGGTGATCAGCTATGAAAAAGGCGATCTTGAAGAAGCGGCAGCGCTTCTGTTAGCTGATTATGATAAGCTGAAAGACAGCGCAGGATATCAGTACGATCTGGCAAATGTTTTGCAGCAGGTACTTTCCAACAGCGCTCAGGAATATCAAAAAGGTATGTCTGCAGCGTTCAGCGCAAAAGATCTGGACAGCTTTAAAACATATTCGGAAAAATTCATGTCAGTGATCGAAGACATGGAAAAAGTAACGGGAACAAGCGAATACTTCCTTCTCGGAAGATGGGTAGAGCAGGCAAAAGCGCTTGCAAATAATGCGGATGACTTTACAAAAGAACTGTATGAGTTCAATGCAAAAGCGCTCGTTACTACATGGGGATCGAAAAATCAGGCGGAAAAAGGCGGTCTGAAAGATTACTCTAACCGTCAGTGGTCAGGCTTGATCGGTGATTTCTATAAAGCAAGATGGCAGCGCTGGATCACAGCAAGAACAAACGAGCTTTCGGGAACGGATTATGAGAGTAATATCGACTGGTTTGAGTGGGAATGGGAATGGGTACGCAGCAATAAAGAGTATCCGACAACTGCGACACCGCAGGATCTGAAAACACTCGGAGCAGAAATTTTAGAAAACTACTCTGTAAAAAATCCGGCGGCAAATGATGAGTTTGACCTTCCGACAGAAGGGATGACTGCTACGGCAGGAAGCGCGCAGCCGCAGACAGGGAAAGAAGGACCTGCATCATATGTTCTGGATAAAGACGTGTCAACGCTTTGGCACAGTAAATATGAAGGCGACGACCAGAATAATCTGTGGATCGATATTGCCCTGGGAGAGAGCAAGACTGTCAACGGACTGCGTATACTTCCAAGAAACGGCGCGGTGAACGGTGTGATCGTTGAATACCGTATTGAGGTAAGCAATGATAACGGACAGTCTTATCATGAAGTGGCGACAGGAACATGGACAAATGATTCAGGATGGAAATGGGCTCAGTTTGATCAGACAGAGGCGACAAACGTTAGATTATATGCAGTGAGAACATTGTCAGATCAGGCAGGAAAGAACTTTGCATCTGCGGCAGAAATCCGTATAATGGCTCCGAAAAAAGAAGAACCGCAGCCGGAACAGGTAAATAAGCAGTTCCTTGAATTTTTGATCGGATACGCACAGAGCGCGAAAGAAAAACCGGAATATGAACATGTCGTTCCTGAAGTGAAAAAAGCGTTAGATGCAGCGCTTGCGAAAGCAGTTCAGGTGAAAGATAATGAAAAAGCGTCACAGGAGCAGGTTGACGAAGCGTACACAGAATTGCTTGAAATCGTACATATGCTTGACTTTATAGGTGACACGACAAGCCTGAAAGTATTGGTCGATGCAGTGAGCGATAAGACTGAAAAAGACTATACTCCGTCCACATGGCAGCCGTTTAAGAGCGCATTGGATGCGGCAAATGAAGTCTTGAAAAATGAAAATGCGCTTGATGCGGATATCGAGGCGGCTCGCACAGCGCTTGAGACAGCGGTAAACGGACTTGTAAAACGTGCAGATTTCACAAAACTGCAGGCTTCGGTTGATGAGGCGAAAAAAGCGTACGGGGATCTTTCGGGATATACGGAAGAATCCGCAGCGAAGTATACGCAAGCGCTGACAGCGGCTGAAACGGTACTTAAAAACGCGGATGCTTCACAGACAGAAGTAGATCAGGCGAAGACGGATCTTGAAACTGCGATCAGCGGACTGACTGCAAAACCGAGTCCGGATAAAGTGGATAAGACTGCGCTTCAGAGTTATGTAGATTTCGCAAAGAAATACGCAGATAAAGAAGAAGAGTATACTCCTTCGACATGGAATGCTTTTAAGGCGGCATATGATAAAGCGCAGGAAGTTCTTAAAGATGAGAAGGCGGCACAAAAAGAGGTAGACGACGCTTTGGCTAAACTGCAGAAAGCTGCCGTTGATTTGGAAATGAAGCCGAGCAAAGAAAAGTTAGAGGAATTAAAGAAAGCGATCAAAGCGGCTGAAAAGAAAGATTTAAGCGGATATACGGATGCGTCTGTCGAAGCATATAAAGATGTTGTGGAAAAAGCAAAAACAATGTTGTCAGATAAAGAAGCAACGGCAACAGAGGTTGAAGATATGCTGAAAACATTAAAAGATGCAGACAAGCTTCTCGTAGAGAAAGACAATCCGCAGGAAGAAGACAAAAAGCCGAGCAAAGAGCAGTTAGAAGCATTGAAAGAAGCGATCAAAGCGGCTGAAAAGAAAGACTTAAGCGGATATACGGATGCGTCAGTGAAAGCATATAAAGACGTTTTGGAAAAAGCAAAAGCGGTATTGGAAGACAAGAAAGCGACGGCAAAAGACGTTGAAGATATGTTAAAAGCGTTAAAAGATGCAGAGAAACTGCTTGTGAAAAAAGATGACGTTAAGGAAGATGAGGATAAAAATCCGGATTCACAGAAAGGTCAGGCAGTTCAGACAGGCGATCAGACACCGATCATGTTCTGGGCGTTCATGCTGGTAGCTTCCGCAGTTGTTATTTTCAGAAGAAGAAAAAGAGCATAGAGCAATGCATAAAAAAATCAGCACAGGATAATCAAATATTGTGTGCGGATGAATGAGAAAAGCACAGAGCCTTTGGAATGGGTTCTGTGCTTTTTGCAATGGCGATAAGCCAAAGTCCGGGCTTGCCCGTGACCTTGGCGACCGCTTGCACTCCCGGAATGTGCCTTTTGGTACTTCCGGTGATTGAATGATTCTGAATGGGATCATTATTTCCGATATAAGAGTATCGTTTTTGTGCGTAAAAGGCGGTGCGCGTATGGTTGTCAAAACAATTTTTGAGTATTGAATTACGCTTTGGTTAGTGTTAAAATGAAGAATAGTGGTGGCATCGGAGCTATTACCGATGCTAAATTTATATAAGGAGTTAATTACAGAATATGGGTATTATAGAAAAGATTTTCGGAACCCACAGCCATAATGAGCTGAAAAGAATTTATCCGATCGTAGACCGGATCGAAGCTCTTGCTCCTGCGATGGAGGCGCTGTCAGATGAGGAACTGAAAGGAAAAACAAAGGAGTTTAAGGACAGACTGAATGAAGGAGAGACGCTTGACGACATTCTTCCTGAGGCTTATGCCGTTGTAAGAGAGGCAGCATGGAGAAGTATCGGTATGCGTCATTACAGAGTACAGCTTATCGGTGGTATTATTCTGCACCAGGGTCGTATTGCCGAGATGCGTACAGGTGAAGGTAAGACGCTTGTGTCTACACTTCCGGCTTATCTGAACGCACTTTCAGGAAAAGGCGTCCATATCGTTACGGTCAATGATTATCTGGCAAAACGTGACGCTGAATGGATGGGAAAAGTACATGAATTTCTTGGATTGACAGTCGGTGTTATTTTAAACGGAATGGACAATAAAGAGCGCCGTGCGGCATATGACTGCGATATTACTTATGTAACGAATAATGAACTCGGATTTGACTATCTGCGTGACAACATGGTCATATATAAAGAACAGCTCGTACAAAGAGGTCTGAATTTTGCGATCATCGATGAGGTTGACTCTGTTTTGATCGACGAGGCGAGAACGCCGCTTATTATTTCCGGGCAGAGCGGAAAATCGACAAAGCTTTATGAAGCGTGTGATATTCTTGCCCGTCAGCTTGAACGTGGCGAGGCAAGCGGAGAATTCTCCAAGATGAATGCGATTATGGGAGAGGATATCGAAGAGACGGGTGATTTTATTGTCAATGAAAAGGAAAAGGCAATTAACCTGACAGAAGACGGAGTTAAGAAAGTAGAGAAATTCTTCCATATTGAAAATCTTGCCGATCCGGAAAATCTGGAGATCCAGCATAATATTATCCTTGCTTTGCGCGCGCATAATCTGATGTTTAAAGATCAGGACTATGTTGTGAATGCAGAAGGAGAGGTTATGATCGTCGATGAATTTACAGGACGTATCATGCCGGGAAGACGTTATTCGGACGGGCTGCATCAGGCGATTGAGGCGAAGGAACACGTAAAAGTGCGCAGAGAGAGCAAGACGCTTGCGACGATCACATTCCAGAACTTGTTTAATAAATTTGAGAAGAAGAGCGGTATGACAGGTACGGCTCTTACAGAAGAAAAAGAGTTCCGTGATATTTACGGAATGGACGTTATAGAAATCCCGACAAACAAACCGGTTCAGAGAAAAGACCTTGAAGATGCGGTATATAAAACAAAAGCAGAAAAATATCATGCTGTCGTTGAAGAAGTAAAGAGAGCTCATGCTACAGGTCAGCCGGTTCTTGTCGGAACGATCACGATAGAAGTGTCCGAACTTTTGAGCGGTATGCTGAAAAAAGAAGGAATCAAACATAACGTTCTGAATGCGAAATATCACGAGCAGGAAGCAGAGATCGTAGCGGATGCAGGTGTTCACGGCGCCGTAACGATCGCGACGAACATGGCAGGTCGTGGTACGGATATTAAACTTGATGAAGATGCGAGAGCGGCAGGCGGATTAAAGATTATCGGTACGGAAAGGCATGAGTCAAGACGTATTGACAATCAGCTTAGAGGACGTTCCGGTCGTCAGGGAGATCCGGGTGAATCAAGATTTTATATTTCACTGGAAGATGATCTTCTTCGTCTGTTCGGTTCGGACCGTCTTATGGGAGCTTTTAATGCGCTGGGTGTTGCAGACGGGGAACAGTTGGAGCATAAGATGCTTTCCAATGCGATAGAGACAGCACAGAAAAAACTGGAGACAAACAACTTCGGTATCCGTAAAAATCTGCTTGAGTATGATCAGGTTATGAACGAGCAAAGAGAGATCATTTACGGAGAGAGAAGAAGGGTTCTCGACGGCGAGAGCATGAGAGATACCGTCTATAATATGATCACAGAATATGTTGAAAATATTACAGACCGTTTCGCCTCTCCGGAAGCGGCAGCAGAAGACTGGGATGTAAAAGGTCTGGAGCTGAACTTGCATAAGATTATTCCGATGATGGAGCTTCCGTCAGAGAAAGAATGTATTGATATGCGTCAAAAAGAGCTGAAACATCTCTTGAAAGAACGTGCGGTGAAAGCGTATGAAGTGAAAGAAGCGGAATTCCCGGAAGCAGAACAGATCCGAGAGTTAGAGCGTGTCGTACTTCTAAAAGTAATCGATGCAAGATGGATGGATCATATCGACGATATGGATCAGCTTCGTCAGGGAATCGGTCTTCAGGCATACGGACAGAGAGATCCGCTTGTTGAGTATAAGATGACAGGGTATAATATGTTTGGCGAGATGACAAATATGATCGCCGAGACAACGATCCGTACACTGTTCAATGTTCGTGTCGAGCAGAAAGTAGAAAGAGAAGAGGTAGCGAAAGTTACAGGAACAAATAAGGATGACACTTCCGTACGCGCTCCGAAAAAGCGGGAAGATAAGAAAGTTTATCCGAACGATCCATGTCCTTGCGGAAGCGGGAAAAAATACAAACAATGCTGTGGAAGAAAACCGGTGTAATAGACGGTATTATAAAAAACAATAGAATCCGTATAATAAAAGATAAGACAGGATTTGTATAATAAATGAAAGAGGTGATCAAGGTGGTTTTGTTAGATGAACTGAAGTTAAGACTAAGCGCATATGAAGAACCGCTGAAAGATTTGAGGGATTCACTTTGACTTAGCTTCTAAGAAGCTGCGGGTTGAAGAGTTGGAGAAGCGTTTGGAAGAACCGGGATTTTGGGATGATCCGGAAGTTTCCCAACAAGTAATGAAAGAATTAAAAGGGCTGCAGGACTCTGTAAAAGAAATCGAAAAGCTGTATTCAGATTATGAGGATATGATGCTTCTGATTGAGATGAGCGAGGAAGAAGACAGCGAGGAAACAGCGGAAGAGATTGAAGAAGAATTGCAGCAGTTTGAAGAGACGTTTGAAGAATTGCGTATCGGGACACTTCTTACAGGACCATATGACAGAGATAATGCGATCGTGACGCTTCATGCCGGGGCGGGCGGTACAGAATCTTGTGACTGGACCGGAATGCTCTACCGTATGTATACGAGGTGGGCGGAAAAGAAAGGGTACAGTATCGAAGAGCTGGATTATCTTGAGGGAGATGTGGCAGGAGTAAAAGGCGTGACTTTTGAGGTGAAGGGCGAGAATGCATACGGATATCTTCGCTCGGAAAAAGGAGTACACCGTCTCGTGCGTATTTCTCCGTTTAATTCGGCAGGAAAGCGTCAGACATCATTTGCATCCTGTGATGTGATTCCGGATATAGAGGAAGATATTGATATAGAGATCAATGACGATGATCTGAAGATCGACACATATCGTTCCAGCGGCGCGGGAGGTCAGCATATAAATAAGACGTCCTCGGCAGTGCGTATTACGCATCTTCCGACCGGAATCGTAGTTCAGTGTCAGAATGAACGCTCTCAGCATATGAACAAGGATAAAGCGATGCAGATGCTCAAATCAAAGCTTTATTTGATGAAGCAGCAGGAACAGGCGGAAAAAATGTCTGATATCCGCGGAGAAGTAAGGGATATTAATTTTGGAAATCAGATCCGTTCCTATGTCATGCAGCCGTATACGATGGTGAAAGATCACCGTACAAATGCGGAAGTAAGTAACGTAGGCGGAGTGATGGACGGAAATATCGATCCGTTTATCAACGCATATTTAAGTGCAAATACAGAACAGGCATCCGAGCAGTGATCGGAAGCCTGTTTTGGCTAATAGTGGTTTTGTGAAATGTTACGAACAGAAAAAGGGATAGGAAAGGAAGAATAGGATGATAAGTATAGCGGTATTGGGATATGGCACAGTCGGTTCGGGAGTTGTAGAAGTGCTCGAAAAAAATAAGGATGTTATCAATCAGAGAGCAGGAGATGAAATCAGTGTCAAATATGTTCTTGATCTGAGAGATTTTCCGGGAGATCCGATACAGGAAAAGATAGTGCATGACATTGATGTGATCATTAATGATCCGGAAGTTCAAATCGTAGTGGAAGTAATGGGTGGAGTAGAACCGGCGTATACATTTGTAAAACGGTGTCTGGAAGCGGGAAAGAGCGTGGCGACATCCAACAAAGCGCTTGTGGCAAAGCATGGCGCGACTCTTCTGTCTATCGCAAGAGAGCGGGAGATCAATTTCCTGTTTGAAGCAAGTGTAGGAGGAGGTATCCCGATTATCCGCGCGTTAAATTCTTCGCTGACGGCAGACCGCATTGAGGAGATTACCGGAATTTTGAACGGAACGACAAACTATATGCTTACGAAGATGTTTTATGAAGGTGCTCAGTACGACGAAGTGCTTAAAGAAGCGCAGGATAACGGCTTTGCGGAGCGCAATCCTGAGGCTGATGTAGAAGGATATGACGCATGCCGGAAAATCGCGATTCTTTCTTCTCTTATTTCAGGACATCAGGTTGATTTTGAAGATATTTACACAGAAGGTATCACGCAGATAACAAAAGAAGATATGATGTATGCAAAAGAGATGAAAATGACGATCAAACTTCTTGCATCGAGTAAGCGTGACGGCGACCACCTCCATGCGATCGTTGCTCCGGCGCTTCTTGGAAATGAACATCCGCTTTATAGCGTAAACGGTGTGTTCAACGCAGTGTTTGTAAACGGAAATATGCTTGGAGACGCAATGTTTTACGGAAGCGGAGCAGGAAAACTTCCTACGGCGAGCGCTGTTGTAGCGGATGTTGTAGATGAAGCAAAACATCTTCACAGAAATATTATGACAATGTGGAAAAATGAAAAGCTGGAACTTCTTCCGATAGAGGATACGGAAAAACGTTTCTTTGTACGGATCAGCGGCGACGAAAAAATGCGTCGGGAAGAAACAGAAGCGGCATTTGGAGCAGTGACTTTTGTGAGAGCGGAAGGTCTTGAAAATGAGTTCGGTATCATAACAGAAGTGATGACAGAGGGAGCATACAGAAAGATCGCGGAGAAATTTGAGGGAATCCTTCATATGATCCGTGTTGAAGAGTAAAATAAAGAGGACGAAAATTATGAAATATATCGTTATTTTATGTGACGGAATGGCAGATGAACCACTGGAGTCTCTGTCAGGGAAAACACCGCTTGAAGCGGCAAAGACTCTGAATATGGATCGTCTGGCAAAAAACGCGGAGATCGGGATGGTTCAGACAGTTCCGAAAGGAATGTCTCCGGGAAGCGATACTGCAAACCTGTCGGTGATCGGATATGATCCGAAGAAGTATTATTCAGGACGTTCTCCGTTAGAAGCTTTGAGTATCGGCGCGCAGATGGGGGACTTGGATGTGTCTTTTCGGTGCAACCTTGTTACATTGACAGAGGATGAAGATTGTTATGAAGAACGCACGATTCTTGATCACAGTTCGGGAGAAATATCGACAGAGGATGCGGCAGTTCTTATGGAAGCATTAAGTAAAGGGCTTGCAAAAGACGGATATCATTTTTATGTAGGAACGAGCTACCGTCACCTGCTGATCCAGAATAACGGACATGTGACAGAATTGACGCCGCCTCATGATATTTTGACAAAGAAGATCGGCGGATATCTCCCGGAAGATGAAGTGCTTCGGGAAATGATGGTGAAAAGCTACGATATATTAAAAGATCATCCGATCAATATAAAACGCAGGGAAGAAGGGAAAAACCCAGCCAATTCAGCATGGTTTTGGGGAGCGGGAACGCGTCCTGCGCTGACTTCGTTTGAAGAAAAAAACAAAGTAAAAGGCGCAATGATCTCTGCTGTCGATCTGTTAAAAGGAATTGCAGTAGGCGCAGAAATGGATAATATTACGGTAGAAGGAGCAAATGGCGGACTCCATACAAATTATGGAGGAAAGGCTGAAGCTGCGGTGAAAGCGCTTACAGAGGACGGCTATGATTTTGTTTATGTACATATTGAAGCGCCGGACGAGATGGGACATCAGGGAAGTACGGATGATAAGATCAAAGCGATTGAATTGATAGACGACCTTGTGATCGGTCCTGTGGCAGAAGGACTTGAGCAGGCGGGTGAAGATTACAGGATGCTGATTCTTCCGGATCATCCGACGCCTGTGCGCGTGCGTACTCATACAGGTGATCCTGTTCCGTATATGTTGTATGACAGCACAAATGCAGTAAAAGGACAGGATGAGTATTCTGAACGGACGGCACAGAAGACGGGGATCTTCAGAGAAAAAGGAGACCATATGATCGATCATCTTTTGGAACGTGAATAATTGATTTTGCAGGAAAATAAGCAGAGAAAAAGAAAGCACCACTTTGTGTTGAGGTTGAGTTTGCAAAGACAAAACTTGCAGCAAGGAAGGTGCTTTCTGCGTTTAGAAGCAGTTTCAGGCTTGACAGACATTCTTATTTTGATGTAAAATAGCCGTTGTAAAGTAAAAATGATTATGAAAGTGTTGAAGAGGACAGTAAGCTGTCCGGTCATCTCAGAGAGGGATCTGTATGGTGTGAAGATCCTGATGTTCCGGCTGACTGAATACCACCTCGGAGCGGCCTTAATACGGCACGGTGATTCCGTTATCATCACATGAATTAAGATGGTTTTCTGACGAAGACAAACAGGGTGGAACCGCGGGAGTTTTCCCGTCCCTGTGTGGAGTGTTTCCGTGCAGCATAGATTCATAGATAAGAGGCATTCCGTATGGAGTGCTTCTTTTATGTTTGCGGACAGGGAAGAATAACAAAAAGAAAGGAAGAAAAAGATGAAGATCACATTAAAAGACGGATCAAGCAAAGAATATGCACAGCCGATGAGTGTTTATGAAATTGCGCTTGATATTAGTGAAGGGTTGGCAAGAGTTGCTACGGCAGGGGAAATTGACGGAGAGGAAGTTGATTTAAGAACTGTTGTTGACAAAGATTGTGAATTGAATATTTTGACATTTAACGATGAAAAAGGAAAAGGAGCTTTTCGTCATACAGCATCTCATATTATGGCGCAGGCGATTAAAAGGCTGTATCCCGATGCGAAACTTGCGATCGGACCGTCGATCGCAGACGGATTTTATTATGATATAGACAAGGAGACTCCGCTGACAGCAGAGGATCTTGATAAGATCGAGGCTGAGATGAAGAAGATCGTAAAAGAGAATCTTGAGATCAAACAGTATACAATGCCAAGAGAAGAAGCGATTGCGTATTTTAAAGAAAAAAATGAGCCTTATAAAGTAGAATTGATCGAAGATCTTCCGGAAGGCGAAACGATCAGTTTCTATTCACAGGGAGAATTTACCGATCTGTGCGCAGGTCCGCATCTTATGACAACAAAACCGGTGAAAGCATTTAAATTAACAAGTCTTGCAGGCGCTTATTGGAGAGGCGACGAACATAATAAAATGCTTCAGAGAATTTACGGAACTGCTTTTTCCAAAAAGGCAGAGCTTGAAGAATATCTGACGATGATTGAGGAAGCGAAAAAGCGTGATCACAGAAAACTTGGAAAAGAACTCGGTCTGTTTATGATGCGCGAAGAAGGACCGGGATTTCCGTTTTTCCTTCCGAACGGTATGGTTCTGAAAAACACACTGCTTGATTACTGGAGAGAGATTCACCGCAGAGCGGGATATGTAGAAATTAATACGCCGATTATGTTAAGTCGCCATTTATGGGAAACATCAGGTCACTGGGATCATTATAAAGAAAATATGTATACAACAGTAGTTGATGAGGAAGATTTCGCAATTAAACCGATGAACTGTCCGGGCGGAATTCTTGTGTATGAGTCAGAGCCGCGTTCTTACCGTGATCTTCCGATCCGTATGGGAGAGTTGGGACTTGTGCACCGTCATGAAAAATCAGGTCAGCTCCACGGATTAATGAGAGTTCGCTGTTTTACACAAGATGATGCGCATATTTTCATGACGCCGGAACAGATTAAAGATGAGATCAAAGGCGTTGTAAAACTGATCGACGAAGTGTATAGTTTGTTTGGATTTAAGTATCATGTCGAGCTTTCTACACGGCCGGACGACAGTATGGGAAGTGATGAAGATTGGGAAATGGCGACAGATGCTCTTAGAAGCGCGCTTGATGATATCGGACTTCCGTATATTGTAAATGAAGGGGACGGAGCTTTTTACGGTCCGAAGATCGACTTCCATCTGGAAGATTCTATCGGAAGAACGTGGCAGTGCGGTACGATCCAGCTTGACTTCCAGCTTCCGCTTCGATTTGAACTTGAGTATACAGGAGCGGACGGAGAGAAGCACAGACCGATTATGATCCACCGCGTTGTATTCGGTTCTATCGAACGTTTCATCGGAATTCTGATCGAGCATTTTGCGGGCGCATTCCCGACATGGCTTGCTCCGGTACAGGTGAAAGTTCTTCCGATCTCTGACAAATATCTTGATTATGCAGGTAAAGTGCTTGAAGATCTGAAGGAGGCGGGTATTCGCGCAGAAATTGACAGTCGTGCGGAGAAGATCGGATATAAGATCCGCGAGGCACAGATGAAAAAGATTCCGTATATGCTCGTTGTAGGAGCGAAGGAAGAAGAGGAAGGCAAAGTATCTGTAAGAAGCAGATTTGCCGGAGATGAAGGTCAGTGTGGTCTGGAAGAGTTTATAGAACAGATTAAAGAAGAAGTTGCAGCAAAGAAACTCAGAGAGACAGTGCAGGATAAATAAATCATAAAATAAATTAAGAAGAGTTCAGAACAGATGATACTATCATACTGCTGAACTCTTTTTTGTATTGGGATCAAAATGTAAAAGAAAAAACATCTGTTTTAAGGTTCTTCTTTTTTGTAAGATTCATCGGTGGAAATTGTGACCGGAATGTCGATGATCTTATGCGGAGTAATATTTTTAACTAAATATTCAAATAAAGTTTTGATCAATAAATATCCTTGGTTTACCGGTTCTTGTCCCAATACGAAATCAACAACCTGTGTTTGGAGCAAGTGAATGGAGCCTTCTGTAAGATCGTGACAGATCACATGGATATTCTCAGAATCATCTATGATATCCAAGGCGCTTCCCACTCCGGCTATACCGCCGCCTGTAATATAGATTCCGTCCAGATCGGGAAGTTTGTTACAGTATTCTAAGGTGATGCGAAAGGCATCTTCTTTTTTATCTTGATTTTCAGAAATGCCGACGATTTTGATATCCGGTCGTGTTTCCGAGATTTTATTTTGAAAACCAAGCAGTCTTTGCTGATGGCATGAAAGTTTTGTACTGCTGATAATGATTCCTATTCTGGCATCTTTCGGAAGAATCTTACACATTAATCCGGCTGCGGTTCTTCCGCCTTTATAATGATCCTGTCCGATAAAGCATAAACTTTTTACTTCGGGAGCAGGAGAGTTAAAGGTGATTACGGCGATTCCTTTTTCGATAAGGGAGTTAAGAAGGGCGTAAACATTTGGGTGATCCAGAGGAAAGACTGCCATTCCGCTGACTCCGTTTTCAGTTAAATCGTTAATAATCCGGATTTCTTCGGAAGGATCAAGACTGGTCATCAGTTTGATGATTACTTCGATTCCAAAAGCAGAAAATTCCTTCTTGGCACGGTTGATTCCCGAAATAATATCATGGATAAAGGGGTTATAATCCGGTGTTAAGATGACCCCGATTTTTAAGGATTCCTTTTTAGATACTAACGCTTTGGCAAGGAAGTTCGGTTCATAGTGCAGTTCTTTTGCGATTTTCAAAACTTTTTGGCGCGTTGCCTCGCTGACTCCGGAACGATTGTTTAGTACCCGGTCTACAGTACCTCGAGAAACGTTTGCCAGCTCTGCAATTTGTTTTACGGTTACCGCCATGTAATAATCACCTCCCATATAATACCATTTTTACTGCTAATAATATAACATAATATCGTGCTCGTGTCTAGTTACAAAAAATAAGAGTTTGTGCAAAAAAAATATATGTAACATACAACTCAATACAAATGTAAAAAATGCACAAAAAATATAGTGAAAAAATGGTGAATATATAGTATTGAAACAATAAAATGAACATGGTACTATAAATACAAGAAAAACGTGCACGAGCACGAAAAAAGAAGGAGGATGAAGATGAAATTTGGAACATTATATTCTTATTGGGGAACAAAATGGCAATGTGATTATTTGAAAACATTAAAACGAGTTTCAGACATCGGATTTGACATTTTGGAAATGGGTGCTCCTCACTTGTTGGAAATGTCAGATTATGAACTTTCAGAATTGAGGCGCGCGGCGAAAGATATGGATATGGTATTGACGGCAAATATCGGACCGGCAAAAGATAAAGATCTTGCTTCTCCTGATCCGGATATACGAAAAGCGGGAGTAAACTATTTGATCGATATATTAAAAGCAATGGAAAAAGTAGGATCTAAATCACTTGTTGGAGCAATGTATTCTTATTGGCCGTGTCAATTTGAAATAACGGATAAGGAAGCTGCCTGGGAGAGAAGCATCGAGGGGATGAAAGAGGTTGCAGAAGCTGCGGAATCATTGGGAATCGAATGCTGTCAGGAAGTTTTGAATCGATATGAAACTTATATTATCACAGATTGCAGGGAAGGATTGGAATACTGCAGGAGAGTCGGAAGTGAAAACGTTAATCTCCTTCTTGATACATTTCATATGAATATCGAAGAAGATAATATTCCGGAGGCTATCCGGCTTGCAGGAAGAAAATTGGGCCATCTGCATGTGGGAGAATCAAACAGAAAGCTTCCGGGAATGGGATCCCTTCCTTGGAGAGATATCGGACGGGCGCTAAGAGATATCGGATATGAGAAAGGCGTCGTTATGGAACCGTTTCTTCTTCAAGGAGGAGAGGTCGCTCGGGACTGTAAAGTGTGGAGAGATTTAAGTGGGAATGCAGATGAGAAAATGCTGGATCGCTATATAAAAGAATCTTTAACATTTTTGAAACATGAATTTACGTTTTGAGGAGAGGATATGAAATGGCAGAAATTTGGACGATGGGTGAAATGATCGTGGAAATTATGCGGGAGAAAGAAAATGAGCCACTGGATAAAGCAGGAGTTTTTCGAGGACCTTATCCGAGCGGAGCACCGGCGATTTTTATTGATACAGTGGCGAGACTCGGACATAAGGGCGGAATTATCGGAGGAGTAGGCAAAGACGATTTTGGAAAATGTCTGTTGGACAGATTGAAAAGTGACGGAGTCGATGTGTCGCATGTGATTGAAAATCCAAAAAAAGCTACAGGATGTGCGATTGTAACATATTTTGATGATGGCTCCCGAAAATTTATTTTTCATATGGGGAATACTCCGGCTGTTGAAGCGAAAGCGCCGCAGAAGGATGTGCTGGATGGAGTTCGGTATTTTCATGTAATGGGCTGTTCTTTGTTTGCTGATATAGAGTTTGCAAAAGAAATTTTAAAAGCGGCACAAACGGCAAAAAAAATAGGGGCGAAGGTTTCTTTTGATCCGAATATCAGAAAAGAATTAATAGGGGAAAAAGAGACGGATAAAATTCTGGAGAATCTGATGCGGTTGACGAATGTTTTTTTGCCCGGGGAGGAAGAACTTCTTTTGTTGACAGGAAAAGAAACAGTGGAAGAAGCTGTTGAAGAATGCTTTAAAAATCCTGAGCTTGAAATATTGGCATTAAAGCAAGGTTCGCGGGGGTCAAAGATTTATACGAAGGAAAAAACGGTTGAAACAGGAATTTACAGAATTCAGCCTGTAGATGCAACCGGAGCCGGAGATAGTTTTGACGCGGCGTTTATCTGCGGACTGTGTGAAGGAAAGAGAATTGAAGAGGCGGCGAAAATGGCAGCAGCAGCAGGTGCGATTAATACAGCGGCGTTTGGTCCTATGGAAGGAAAGATCAGCGTGGAAGCGATAGATAAGATGATAAAGGAGGAATGAAAATGAAAAAAGTAAATATCGGAGTAGCGGGACTTGGATTTGGAAAAGAATTTGCGGCGATTTACTGTGATCATCCGCTTGTTGATAAAGTGGCGATCTGTACAAGGAATCCCGAAACTTTAAATAAAGTGGGGGAAGAACTCGGAATTCCGGAAGAATTAAGATTTACAAATTATGATGATATGATTTCACATGAAGAATTGGATGCGATTCATATTGTGACGCCGATTAAAGAACACTATCCTCAGTCGATCAAAGCGCTAAGAGCCGGGAAACATACTGCATGTACAGTTCCGATGGCGACATCTTTGGATGAGTTGAGAGAGATTGTAAAAACATCCAGGGAAGTTGGAAAAATCTATACGATGATGGAAACTTCGCTTTATACAAGAGAATACCTTTATGTAAAGAGATTAAAAGAAAATGGTGAACTTGGAAAAATTCAGTATTTAAAAGGTGATCATATGCAGAACATGTCTCTGGAAGGCTGGGGAGACTACTGGCAGGGATTTCCGCCGTTTTGGTATGGCACGCATGTACTGTCACCGATTCTGGATCTGGCCGGTACAACAGCTAAGAGTGTGCGGTGTCTTGGAAGCGGAAGGGTAAATAAAGAAAGAGCTGAACATTACGGGTGTCCGTATGCGGTAGAAACCGCTACATTTAGATTGAGAAACAGCGATATCGTAGCAGAGGCACATAGATGTCTTTTCGAGACAGTACGTCAGGTAAGAGAGTGTTTTGATGTTTACGGAGATAAAATGTCGTTTGAGTGGGAGCCGACGGTAGACGAAGGACATACTATTTTCACAGGCATTGATGATTTTACAAAGTTTACAGCTCCGGACACAGCGGAACTTTTGCCAAAAGAGATTCAAAAGTATACGTTGCGTTCAGCTATTAAAGATCCAAATCAGCCGTCCTTTATACAAGGAAGCGGGCATGGAGGTTCTCATCCTCATCTTTGCAATGAATTTGTGAATGCGATCGTAGAGGGAAGACAGCCGTATATGGATGCGGTTCGCTCGGCAAATTATACGGCGGCCGGTATTTGCGCACAGGAATCAGCAGACCATGGCAGAGCAGAAGTAGAAATACCGGATTTTGCAGAAGAATTTTAAGCTGTTTAGGAGGGACTTATGGAAAAATTACTGGAAATGAAAGAAATCTGTAAGTCTTTTGGGACGAATAATGTCCTGAAGAATGTGCAGTTTGATCTTTTTGCCGGAGAAGTTCATGCCTTGATCGGAGAAAACGGAGCAGGAAAATCTACACTAATGAAAATATTAATGGGTATGTATAAAAAGGATTCGGGAAGTCTTTCTGTTTTGGGATCAGATGAAGCGTACACAAATCCGGATCAGGCGCTCAAAGCCGGAGTTGCCATGATTCATCAAGAACTCAATCCGATTCCGGATATGTCTGTTGCTGAAAATATATTTCTTGGGAAAGAAAAAAGAAAATGGATCTTTACGTCTAAAAAAGAGCAGGAAAAAGAGTCAAAAAGATATTTGGATATGTTGGGAATCGATCTGGAACCGTCTGTACTGATGAGAGAATTAAGTGTTTCTGAAATGCAGATGGTGGAAATTGCGAAAGCACTTTCTTATGGGGCAAGAATTATTATCATGGATGAACCTACTTCTGCAATTACAGAAGCGGAAGTGGAGAAATTATTTCAAAATATAAAAATGCTTAAAGAACAGGGAACAGGGATCATTTATATTTCTCATAAAATGGATGAATTGTTTGAAATATCGGATCGCATTACAGTGCTTAGAGACGGACAGTATGTATTTTCAAAAAAGACAAAAGATCTTTGTCCGAATGATCTGATCAAAGCTATGGTAGGGCGTGAGATCACGGAAATTTATCCGGAAAGTAAGAGTAAAATCGGCGAAGTGATCCTTAAAGTAAAACATGCTTCACGGAAAGGCGAGTTTAAAAAGATTGATTTTGAACTTCGGAAAGGTGAAAAACTTGGAATTGCCGGATTGATGGGAGCCGGAAGAACAGAATTGATGATGGCTGTTTTCGGAGCGGCGAAACTGGAAGAAGGTGAGATTGAAATAGGCGGAGTTCCTGTCAGAATACAAAGTCCGAAAGATGCAATCAGGCAAAAAATAGCGCTTGTGACCGAAGATAGGAAACGTTACGGTTTGAATTTGACGGCATCAGTCGAGGATAATGCGGTTTCTGTAATTGAGAGCAGTCTTTCCAAATTTGGATTTTATAGAAGAAAGTTGGGAAGAAAAGCTGCGGAGGAAATGATCAGCCGTATGAACACAAAAGTTACGGGAATGGATCAGATTGTCGGAAGTCTTTCGGGTGGGAATATGCAAAAAGTTGTTCTTTCAAAATGGCTTTTAAATGATCCTGATATTATCATTTTTGATGAACCGACAAGAGGAATTGATGTTGGCGCAAAAGCAGAGATATATAAGATTATAGAGGAATTAGCCTGTAAGGGAAAGGGAATCATTATTATTTCGTCGGAAATGCCGGAGTTGATCGGGTTAAGTCAAAGAATTATTGTGTTGCATGAAGGAGAACAGACCGGAGAATTGCGAGGAAAAGAGATGACGCAGGAAAATATTATGACTCTTGCATCGGGATACAGAAAGGAGGAAAAAGAATGAAAGTTTTAAGTAAAAATTCTGTTATGGAATTTGTAAAAAAGACGGCAATACTCTGGGTTATGATTATTCTGATCCTTATTTTATCTGTTATCAGTCCAAGCTTTTTCAGAGGGCAGAATCTTCTGAATATTATAAAGCAGGCGTCTATTACAGGGGTAATCGGCGTAGGGATGACATTTGTTTTGATCACAGGAGGGATTGATCTTTCCGTCGGATCTGTAATGGCGTTATCGGGAACAATGGCTGCATCTGTAGCTGTGGCAGAAAAAAATATGCCGATTGCTCTGGTTATTTTAGTTGGAGTCGGACTTGGGGCGCTGTGCGGACTTATAAATGGAATCGGTGTATCATACATTGGATTTCCGCCGTTTATTATGACGTTGGGCATGATGACGATTGCAAGAGGGATTCCCCTTGTTTTTACAAACGGAACTCCGATCTTCGGACTATCTGAAGAGTTTAATATGATTGCGAATTCAAGAGTTTTAGGAGTACCTTCACTTGTGATTTTCCTTGTGATCACTGTTTTAGCGGGACATATTATCCTGAGTAAAACTGTTTTGGGAAGACGGATTTATGCAGTGGGAGGAAATGAAGATGCAGCGAGGTTAAGCGGTGTGTCCACTGCAAAAGTAAAGTTGTTTGTTTATGTTTTTTGCGGAATTTTATCGGGAATTGCAGGAATTTTGATTTGTTCAAGAATTACGTCGGGGAATGGCACTGTGGCGGAAGGGTATGAAATGAACGCTATTTCGGCGGCAGTAATCGGCGGTGTCAGCATGACCGGAGGATCGGGAAATGTTCTTGGCATGGTTGTCGGGGCAATGATTTTAACGATTATTCAAAACAGTTTTGATATTATGGGAGTAAATTCGTTTTATCAAAATATCATTAAAGGAATTATTATTTTACTCGCCGTATTTTTGGATTTAAGAGGAAAGAAAAAGAAAAATTAAAAAATGAGTTTTAAGGAGCTTCCTGTATAATTCAAATATAAGGAATTCCAAGAAAGAAGGTTGAGAAAAAAATACCTCAGTGTAGAATAAGATTACTGACTTTGCACGGTTAGTAACAATCTTATTGAACAGAGAGGTATCTAAAATGAAGTATAACACACAGAACGCAAAAATTAAATCTATTACGGAAAAGACATTAATTGTTGGGATTGATGTGGGAAGTGAAACGCACTTTGCAAGAGCATTCGATTGGCGTAATTACGAGTATTCAAAGAAACCGTTGGAATTCAGTAATACAGAAGCTGGATTTATGACTTTAAAAGCATGGATGGCGGATTTTGCAGAAAAATACGGTAAAAACGTTGTGATTCCGGGAATGGAACCAACAGGACACTATTGGTTCAACCTTGGAGCATACCTGCAGGACAACGGCATGAAACCGGTTCATGTAAATCCACATCATGTAAAGAAGTCAAAAGAACTGGATGACAATAATCCAAACAAAAATGACCGTAAGGATCCAAAGACAATTGCGGCGCTGGTAAATGAAGGGAGATTTTCATATCCATATATACCAACTGGTATTTATGCTGAGATTCGGAGTCTTTCAAATCTCAGATTACAAACCCAGGAAGAAATTACAAGGATCAAGAACCGTATCGCAAGATGGTTTAGCATCTATTTTCCGGAAATCAAAGACGTTTATAGAAATCCGGATTCTGTGAGTGGTCTTATGATATTAAAAGAGGCACCTTTGCCACAAGATATCGTAAAACTGGGTGTAGATGGAATCAATAAGATTTGGCGGGATGCTAAGTTGAGAGCGGCTGGACTGAAGAGGGCAAAGACCCTGGTAACGGCTGCAGAGCACAGTATTGGAAGCCAGGAAGCACCTGATAGTGCAAGAATTGAATTGAAGAATCTACTGAACGATTATGAAATCTACAAAAATAGAGAGGAAGACCTGATGAGCCTGACAGAGGAAAAGTTGTCAGAGATTCCTCATATAGATAAGTTGTTGGAAATCAAAGGAGTTGGATTGAAAACAGTGAGTGGATTTGTTGCCGAAGTAGGAGACATCACACGTTTTGATAATCCAAAGCAACTGCAAAAACTAGCTGGATATGCCATTGTAGAGTGTAGTTCGGGAAAACATAAGGGCGAGAGTCACATCAGCTACAGAGGAAGAAAACGCCTCAGATATGTACTGTATGAAGCAGCCATATCCTTGATTGCAAGGAATGAAGAATTTAAGGAAGTACACCGGTATTATCGAACTAGAAAAGAAAATCCGCTAAAGAAGATGCAGTCAGTCATAGCAGTTGCGTGTAAAGTCTTAAGAATCTTTTATACGATTTTGACTAAAGGTGTGACTTATGACGGTGCAAAGATGATGCAAGATATCAAGAGACCACAGATGCTTGCAGCATAGAGTGCAGGAAGTAACCAACCCGAAAAGGTACAAAAGCAGAATGTAATGGGGAACGTCCACTGAAAAGTGCTGTTACAGGAAGCAAGTCAGTAATAATAGGAACAAAGAATGAGCAGGTAGTTGGCAGGAATATTTTCCATAGGGCAAGACCCTGACAAGGAGCTAAGCTGACACCCGGATTATGGATAGGCAGAACGAAGGAAGTTAGGACTCACGAAGTGATGATCCTGGTAGACACGGGAGGTGCGTTGCCATAGATGGAAGGGAATACACAAGGCCATTTAAAACGAATAAAAAAGACGTTTTATTTCGTATACCCTAAACTAGCTATTTTCGTACCAGATACAGAGAAATATCCATGATTCTTGTTCATTCATCTGAGATAGAAACTTTAAAAAACCTTTATTTTAAAGGAAAAAAGACTTGATTTATTAGGGAGGAAAAATGATGAAGAAAAAGATGTTGGCAGTGGCAGTATGTGTGTCTATGTGTATGATGGCTTTTGCGGGCTGTACAAGTGAATCCGGCGGAGGTTCGGATAAGAAAGCAGAACAGACAGAAGGGAAAAAAGAAGAATCCGGAAAAGTGTTTATGACAGTAAGTAACCAACAGAATGAGTTTATGGTCGGAATGGCAGAAAATTTTAAAGAGGTCGGAGAGGCAGCAGGGTATGAAGTGCAGTTGATGGATGCTGATCTTGATGCTACGAAACAAGTATCTCAGATTGAGACGGCTATTTCTGAAAACGCGGAAGCTATTCTCGTTGAACCGTGCAGCGTGGACGGGTTGACGACAGGGTTGAAAGAGGCTCATGACGCGGGAATTCCGGTGTTTGTTATCCATAATAATGTGTCGGCAACCGACTTGGTCACATCTCTGATTCATGTAGATGTAAGACAAGGCGGGGAATTGAAAATGGAACAGGTTATTAAGGATTGTGGAGAAGATGCTAAAATTGCGATTATGACAGGAACGCTTGGGCAGGATACGACAAATCAGATCTGCGGTGGTTATGACGCTGTTCTTGAAAAATACCCGAATGTAGAAGTTGTATTTGAAGGGGCAGGCAACTGGGGAGCTACGGATGCTGCGCCTTTGGCAGAAAACTGGCTGGCTTCAGGAAAAGAAATTGACGCAATCGTCTGCAACAATGATGGAATGGCTCTCGGAGTAGTGCCTGTATTGAAATCGGCGGGAAAATCGGAACAGATTAAAGTTTACGGTCTGGACGCAACAAATGAAGGATTAAAAGCAGTTGATTCAGGAGAAATGGCAGCGACGATCTATGTTGATTCCAAGGCAGAGATTGAAAAAGCGTTTGAAATGCTTGAAGATCTGAAAGCAGGGAAAAAGGTGGATGCAGAGTATAAAGTACCGTCTGTGCTTGTTACAAAAGAGAATGTAAAAGAATATATGAAATAGCAGGTGAGTCTTATGAAAGCAGCAATATCCGGAGAGACGCTTGGAAGTGTGATGGAATTAGACGAAATTTTATCTTTATTTCAAAAAAATGGGATTCATTTTATCGAAATATGGCCGGAAAATATTCCTGTAAAAGTCGGAAAAACACTTCTGCATAAACGTTTGTATGCAAACAGAGATGTGGAACAAGCAAAAAAGATACTGGAGAAATATCAAATAAAAGCAGCGTGTGTATGCTTTGGAGCAGGATTTGATAAAGAATTGGCGAAAGATCCGGAACTTTTTTCGAGAGAATTAGAACGAGCTGTTGAGATAGCTTATGAGCTGGGAGCAAAAGTTGTAAATCATTATTGTTATCATGTCGCAATGGGTCCGGAAATTTCTTTTTCTGAATTGGAAAAGTATTATGGGCGGGCGATCAGGAAAGCGAAGCAGAGGAAAATCTATCTGGCTTTGGAAAATGAGGCTCATGATATTACTCAAAGTCCCGAAGGGATGAAAACGATTGTAGAGCATATGAATTCGGAATATTTTAAAACAAATTTTGATGCGACCAACTATTATCAGGCGGGATATGAAGGTTTTCCGTATGCATATGAAGTTTTGAAGGAGTATATTGTTCATGTACATATAAAAAACGGTTGTTTTTATCATCCTGAATTCGGACACGAAAAGCAGTGCAGAGGAGGGAAAATGACGGGGATGTTTGCGGGAAATGATATCTATTATCCATATGCATCTGACGGAGCGGTGAACATAGACGGACTTTTGCGGAGGCTTGAAAAAGACGGATATACAGGTTTTTGTACGATGGAACCTCATACGACTCCTGAAAAGTGTCTGGACTTCTACAGAGAAGAGACGGCTTATTTAAGAGAAAGAGGAATCAAAGAATAAACGATATATACGGCGAAGATGACAGCGGTCATTTTCGCCGCATTTTTATGAATGGGCAGGTGAACTGTCACATTTTTACCGGAAAATTCTGTATAACGGTTGATTTTGATATTGTACATAGAGTAGATTATAAGTAGATGAAACAGGATAATAAACGTGTGCAAATATAGAGGCAAAAGCGAATAAGATCGGGGAGAATAACTTATGGAAGAAAACAGATGTCGAGCGCGGTCAGTTATAGGGGAAGTGGAGAAATCAGTCGTTGGGAAAACAGATATTTTAAGAAAAGTTATGACAGCAATTCTTGCCGGAGGTCATGTTCTGATCGAAGACATTCCGGGAACGGGAAAGACGACGCTGGCGCTTTCGTTCTCGCATGCAATGGGACTTAAGGTGAATCGGGTGCAGTTTACGCCGGACGTACTTCCGGCAGATCTGAGTGGATTTACGATATATGATAAAGCATCAGGGACATTTGTGTATCAGCCGGGTGCAGCTATATGCAATCTTCTTTTGGCAGATGAGATAAACAGAACGTCGCCAAAGACGCAGTCCGCGCTTTTGGAAGTAATGGAAGAGCATCAGGTAACGGTTGATGGAAAAACTCACAGGACAGGAGAGCCGTTTATTGTGATCGCGACTGAAAATCCGGTAGGTTCCGCCGGAACTCAGCTTCTGCCGGAGTCACAGCTTGATCGTTTTATGATCTGTGTGAGTATGGGCTATCCGACGGCAGAAGAGGAAATTGAGATTTTGAAACGGGAACAGTCAATAGAAAAAACGAGAGAACGAATCGATCCGGTTGTCAATGCAGAGGAATTGATCGAAATGCAAAGAGAAGTTAAGGAGGTTTTTGTACATGACCGGATTTTCGGTTATATTGTGGAACTTGCAAAAGCAACAAGGGAAAATGAATGGACAGAGTTAGGTTTAAGTCCTCGCGGAACTGTCGCGTTGACAGCTATGGCGAAAGCATGTGCGTGGCTGAATGGACGGGAATATGTCGTTCCTTCCGATGTACAGGAAATATTTCCGTGTGTCACAGAGCATCGGATCATTCTGAATATGAAAGCGAAGGTAGGCCATATAAAAAAAGAAGAACTGATCCGGCGGGTTCTGGAGAGTGTTCCGACTCCGACAATGAGACAGAAATATTGAGGATGAACAGATGATAAAAAGAATAATCGGATATCTGGCAGTTCTTATACTTACGATATATTTATTTTTTATGTATAACGATACTGTAATCTCAGGACTTCTTATATTTGTTATAATGTATCCGCTTTTATCATTTTGGTTTTTGATGATCCAGCGAGGAAAAGTCGGAACAGATATGACGCGTATTCCTTCGATGGGTGAAGAAGGAAAGACGATAAAAGCCGGGATTACCGTAAAAAATCAATCCGCATGGAATATGCGGTATGAAGCTGTGATCCTTGTGGGAAACAAGATTGAAGAAAAAAAGAAACAGAAGCGGATACGGGGAGTGATACAGGCGGAAAATGTCAGAACATTTTGGTATGAGCTGCCGGGGAATATTTGTGGCAGTATGGAAATTACGTTGAATGAAATAAGAATTTATGATCCCCTTTGTATTTTTTATATCAGGAGAAGAGAGGCTGAAACAGTATTTGTGAAGATCATGCCTGAATTTGAACTGATGCCTGTTGAGATCACAAGAAAGACGAGAGAATTTCAAACAGATGCGGAAGAATATTCCTGTGAGAAAAAGGGAGATGATCCTTCTGAAATTTATCAGGTGAGAGAGTATCGAAGAGAAGATTCTTTAAAAGATATTCATTGGAAACTGACTGCCGCGAAAGAAGAGCTTGTAGCAAAAGAGAGGGCGTTTCCTTTAGGATGTGCCGTACTGATCTGGTTTGACATCAGAGAAAAAGAATGTACTGCGAACGGTTTTTCTAAAATGCTAAAGACAGCAGCATCATTATCGATCACTCTTGTTGAAGAAAAATGTATTCATCTGGCTGCGTGGTATGAAGAGGATACAGAACAGATTGTGACTGTGAAAGTGAAAGATGAAGAAAGCTGCTGTCAGATGGTATGGGAATTGATCGATATAAAGCCGTGCGGAAATACAGAGAAAAGAGATTCCTATATGAGGGAGCGTTTTAAAGGGGCAGAGTTTAGCAGTATAGTTACGATCGATGGACAGGGGCAGATTAAAAAAGATGGGAAAGAAGAGTTGTTTCTTCGTTTATAAAAGTGGGGATGCCGATGTGGAAAAGAAAAATCCGGAAATAAATTTTGTGAAAGCGCTTAGTGCTGTTTGTGCAGTCTTATTATGGCGGAATGCATTTTTATCTGTATTTGATTTGGAAGCGCTGGCAAATCAAATAGGACGAAAAGAAATCATTTTTGCAGAGATTGCCGTGAGTTTTGCGGTATTTATTTTGTTGATTGCGGCATTCAAAGTAAGGAGGCTGCGCGTAATTGCTTATTTGGTTATTTTTGCACCGTTTATATCTGCTGCATGCGCGCGAAAATTTCCGCCGCCATGGGCGTCGTGGATGTTGGTTTTTGCCGCGGTATTGTATGGAACGTGCTGTGCAATGGAAGGATGCAAAGCTAAACAGGTTTTTCGTTCACTTGTTTTGATTTCGGCGGTCTTTGGGATTGCTGCGGGAATTTCTGTTTTTGCGGGAAAACAGATCGATCAGATCAGAGTAGACGAGAATGGATTTTATCAGGAAACGAGACAGAAAATCAGAGAGAACGTAATCGGAAAAGCAGAAGAACTGGCTGAAAAAATAAAAAATAAAAAAGACGGCAAAAAGTTAGATGAAGAAAAAACAGATGCTGAAAGCAAGCATGACAGAGAAGATATAGAAGAAAAAAATCCTTTCCGGCCGGAAAATGATCCGACACAACAAAACGGAAAAAATGACAATATGACGTCGGGCGGAAAAATGGACGATCTCAAAGCTATTTCTTCTTTTAAGCCGTCTTCGGAAGTGTCTACATGTGTTGTGCTTGAGAAAAAGAAAACATACCTTTATGATAGGTGGGGGACGACTTATGAGGACAGTGCGTGGACAAATGAAAAACTAGAAGAGGTAGTGTATTCTTCAAAGTATTATTTTGAAGAAGAAAAAGAGGAGCTATTTTTACAGTATCCTTCGGAACTTACCCGTATGCAAAAAATGTGCGAAGGATGGGATAAGAGTTCGTTTTCTGCTGTGAAAAATCAGATTGACGAAGCTTTGTCGAATATAGTTTATGATACGAATCCTGGGAAAACGCCTGCAAAATGGGATTTTGCAGAGTATTTTCTGTTTGAAAATAAAAAGGGATTTTGTGTACATTTTGCCACAACAGCAGCTTTACTTTACAGGATGTGCGGCTACCAGTCGATTTATGTGGAAGGTTTGGTAGTTCCGGCTTCTGCGTTTAAAGAAAAAGAAAACGGAACTTATGAGGCGCAGGTTGACGGAACAATGGGACATGCATGGTGTGAAGTATATGATGAGAAAACAGGAGAGTGGATCACAATGGAACATACGCCGGCATCTTCAAGAAACGAGATGCAGGGAGCGGATGCGGCAAAACAAAAGAAAGAAAACAGTTTTAAAAGCAATCAGGTTTTTCGGTTGATTGTGTGTGTTGTTTTTGTGGCGGGGGCTGCGTTTGGAGGCGTTTTTATTCAGGCTGTAGTCAGAGGAAAACGTCACAGGAGAAAGATTGGGACGACTCGGGGCGGAATCGGTATTCTTACAATGTATGACGATGTAGTTAAAGTTGCAAGACTGACGGAAAAACCAAAGAAGCAGATTTTCGGAAACAGGCATTCGGATACAGATGATTATTCGGAAGTTTGGTTGAAACATCTGAAAAAACAGTATCCTCAGATTTCGGAAGAAGAGTGGAATAGTTTTTATGAAGAAGTGCGGCGCATTTTGTTTTATTATCCGACAAAAGACCGGAGAATATGGAAAGAATCCTATAAATTGTATCGGAAGTTTTATGCTGAGGCAAAAAGGCGGATGAATCCCGGAATGCGGCTGCTTCTAAAATATATTTATTGCATTGAAACGCCTTTTTGTGAAAAAGGTGCAAGTTTTATGAAAAAGAAAAAGAAAAGGAGAAAGTAAAATGATAAGAAAAATGAGATCAGAAGACAAAAAGACTTATATGGAGATGGCGAGAGAGTTTTATCATTCGGATGCCGTATTACATCCGGTTCCGGACACCTATTTTGAACGGACTGCAGATGAGGCGCTTCGCTCTGATGTCTATGCCGAGATATTTCTTTTTGAATGTGAAAACGAAGCGGCGGGATACGGGCTGATCGCGAAAACTTATTCTCAGGAAGCGGGAGGAATGGTTTGGTGGATTGAAGAAGTGTATGTGCGGGAAGCGTTTCGTTCCAAAGGGATCGGAAGGGAATTTTTTGCATATCTTGATAAGGTGAAAGGCTCGGCGGTGACAAGGATGAGGCTTGAAGTGGAAGAAGATAATACAAGAGCCGTAGCTCTGTATAAAAAACTTGGATACAAGCCTTTGGAATATGCGCAGATGATCAAAGATGCTCCCTTGAAGTAAAATCGTTTGAAAACAGAGCATTTTAGCCAAACAGAGATATCGTATACTTGTATACAATATCTCTGAAATTCTTTTAATACCCCATTGCAAGAAGAGACAGAACAATGTTATAATTCATAGTAGCGTACTTTTGTCCGAGGGCAAAAGACAGCAGTCCGCGATACGTTCATGCCCGGACTGCTGCAAAAATGATGAGTAGGTGACAGATTTGAAGAATAAGATCAAACGATTTGCCAAAGGCGACTTTCATATTCCGCAGCCGGAAATTATATTTCCGGAAACACATATTGTAATGAGAGTCGGAGAAGGGGAAAAATACAGAGGAAGTTTTTCATTGAAAAATCAGGGGGAAGGAACGATCAGAGGTCTTGTCTATCCCTCTTCTTATCGTGTGCAGTGTGACGAACAAGGTTTCGACGGGAATCCTGTCAATATATATTATACATATGACGGCAGCGGGTTGATGCCGGGGCATGTCGAACATGGGAAGTTTACGATCGTTTGCAACGGCGGCGAGTATGATGTCGCATTTACCGCGATTATCGAGAAACCGTATGTTATGACGAGCTATGGGAAGATACAAAGTCTTGACGATTTTAAGAAGCTGTCTTTTCGGGATGCGGCTGAGGCAGTAAAGCTGTTTCGCTCCAGAGATTTTTACGAAATACTGAAATACGAAGATAAGCGGATCCAGGCGCTTTATGAAAATATGCGGAAATGGGAACTGGATCAGCAGGCTTTGGAAGAATTTCTCGTAGGATGTAAGCAAAAAGAGAAGATATTCCTGACACTTGAGGAGGAAAGCCGGGCGTTTATGTCGCTTTCAGAGGCGCGGAAAGAGACGTTTACTATCAGAAAAAATACGTGGGGATATTTAGAAATCGACGTACATACAGAAGGGGAATTCCTCTCTGTTGAACATACCCGTGTAACGACGGAAGAGTTTATCGGAAATTCATACCGGCTGGAATATTTTCTGAATGTGGAAGCACTTCATCCGGGAAGTAATTTCGGCAGGATCATATTAGAATCTCCGTACGAGACTCTTACCTATGAGGTTGTCGTAGAAAAAGATATAAGCAGAGATGAGGATTATCGTGCAAACGACAGAGAGTTTGCGGGAATTGTTAAAAACTATTTAAAATATGAAAGTGGAAAACTGGAACTGAACGAATGGGTCGAGGAAGCAATCCGTCGGATCAGCCATCTGAGGGAAGTTGATGACAGAAATGAATTCTATCTTCTTGCGCATGCACATATCTGTCTGATCGGAAAACGTTTGGAAGAGGCGAAATGGCTTCTCGAATCATATAATTATAATCGCTTTGCCATCGGTAAGGATGTGGAACTTAGTTCATATTATTTGTATTTGACAACGCTTTTGTCAAATGACACGATCGGGCAGCGAAAGGTTGCGGAAGAGCTTTCCAAGTCATTTATGAAGCATCCGGATAGTTGGAAGATTTTGTGTATGCTTGTGGAAGTGGATTCGGAGTATAAAATATACAGTGAACGTCTTCGGGCTTTGGAAAAACAGTTTTATGATGAAAAGTCGCATAGCGTCTGGTTCTATTTACAGGCGTTTAAATGTTACAGGGAAAAGAGTTCTTCTCTGAAAAAGCTCGGAATGTTTGAAGTTCGGGTTCTTCTGTTTGCAGTCAAACATAAACTGATGACAAGAGAACTGGCGCTTTACACTGCAAATCTTGCAAGTCAGATGAAAGTTTTTGACAAACAGTTATATGCGGTTCTTGTCGGTTCTTATAAGATGTATAAGGAATCGATGATACTGACGGCGATCTGTACTCTTCTGATCAAAGGAAACTGTGTGGAAAGCTGTTATTTTCAGTGGTATGAAAAAGCGGTGGAAGCAGAGCTTAAGATTGCTCAGCTTTATGAATATTATATGGCTTCGGTTGTTCCGGCGGATTTTCACAAAGCGCTTCCGAGATCGGTATATTTGTATTTTATGCACGGAAATTCATTGGATTACCATAAATGCGCATTTTTATATTCAAACTTGATCACATATGAAGATGAAAGCAGCGAGATTTACGCTCATTACAGAGACGAGATGGAAGCGTTTGCATGGAATCAGCTTGACCGGAGAAATGTTGACGAACAGCTTCGTATCATTTATAAACGGTTTGTAGTAGAGGCATCTATGAATCCTGAAAGGGTAAAAGCGCTTTATGATGTATGTCATGCATACCGGATTACGACGAAAGTGCCGAATATGAAATTTATTCATGTTATTGCAGATGACGGCACGATTACTCAGAAATCACCGTATACGGAAAACGGAGCGCGTGTATTCTTGTATGCGAAAACCGATCGGCTTGTGTGGGAGTCAAAAGACGGAAGGCATTATACAGATTCTATCCCATATGAGAGTCAGAGACTTTTTTATGAGCTTCGCTATATGGATATGTGCAGGAAATATATTAACGGCCTGAGAAGAACGCGGGAGGAAGAAGAAGTTCAGGAACTGACGACAGAGATCGTCAGAGAAAACGGAGTTGAAAATTACGAAGAAGATGAACTTTTGGGACTTTGCAGCAAAACGATCAGAGAGAATAATTATGAGAATGATGATTTTCTTACATATGTCTGCTTTGAATTGTTTAAAAAAGGTCAATATGACAAGGTGATCCTGACGTATTTGGCAAGCTATTACTGCGGCGCGACATCTGATATGAAGATGCTTTGGAGAGAGGCGCGGGATTATGAAGTACATACGCATAAGCTGGCAGAGAGGATCCTGACACAGATGCTCTTTTCGGAAGAATTATTTCAGGAAGCGCAGGTGTTTGAGCAGTATTATGCGGAAGGTGCATATTTCAGGCTTCAGCAGGCGTATCTTGTGTATATGTCGAGAGAATATGTGGTGGAAGAAAGAAAAATCAGCAGGAGTGTGATCGATATCATCTGCCGTGAATATGAAAAGGGCGAGGATACGATCGATATATGCAAAGTAGCGGTATTAAAATACTATTCGACGAGAGAGTACAGTCCGCAGACAAGAAAGACGTTAAAGAAATTCCTTCAGGAATTGTGTGGAAAGCAGATTTATTTTCCGTTCTTTCTTTCATATGAAAAAGACTGGCTGATCGAACTGCAGCTTTGGGATAAAACACTGATCGAGTATAAAGGTCAGAAGGGAAGCAGGGTAATGCTTTATTACAGCCTGCAAAAAGGAGGAGAAGAATCGTCCGATTATTCGACGGAAGTGCTTACTCCGATGTATGAAAATATTTATGTGAAAAAGTTTGTTCTTTTTGCAAATGAAAAGTTAAAATATTATTTTAAAGAGACGATCGACGGAAACTCTTACAGAAGTGATAAGGAACTTTGTGTGCGGGAAACTGTTCAGGGAGAACCGGGGCGCTATGGAAGACTGAATGATATCCTGATCGAGAAAAACGAAAGTGAGCGCAAGAAAAAAATTCAGGCATATGCAAGAGAAGATGCGGCTGCAGCGCAGATTTTTACAAAAGAACAGGCGTAAGATTAAACAATAGGAGGTTGTTTTTTCATGGGACAGGGAAGTATCATCGGATATGAGATAAATGAAAAAACATGTCAGATCAGTTTTTATAACGAAAAAGACTTGGAGCCGGATACGCTGGAAGTGGATACGGACAATTATCAGATTCCGCTTATCATAGGAAAACTGCGAGACACGTGGGCGTATGGAAAAGAAGCGAAAAGACTTGTTACGATCAAAGACGGATTTACCGCAACGAGACTTCTAAGCAAAAGTCTTGCTGGGGATAAGATCGAGTTTGGAGAAGAAACATACGACGCAGTGTGGCTTTTATCTCAATTTATTCAGATGTCGCTTCAGTCATTTCCGGAGATCGACGGTATTGTTTTTACAGTTCCGTCTCTTTCGGAAGAAATGGCGCAGATGCTCAGAGGAATCGCCGTACGGATGAATATTGATAAACGTAATATTTTTATCCAGGATTACAAGGAGAGTTTTTGCAATTACCTGTTTTATCAGCCGAAGGAATTGTGGCAGTATGACGCAGCGCTGTTTTGCTGTGACAGAAATGAGATCAAAGCGTATATGCTTAGGAGGCTTCGGCCGGGGCTGGGAGGCGGAAAAACGACGTTTGTTACAGTAGATGAAGTGGCAAGCGCTCACATGAAGGAACTTGCGATGGTATATCCTGTCTTGAATGAAGATAAGGCAAAAGAAGCGGATGCAATGTTCAGCAAATTTATAGAGAGCGTATTTGACAAACGGATTGTTTCCTCTGTATTTTTGACAGGAGAAGGTTTTGAAAACGACTGGTATCCGAAATCTTTGCGAGTGCTGTGCAACGGGCGGCGAGCATTTATCGGTAATAATCTCTACAGTAAGGGCGCTTGTTATACAGCGTATAGAAAGTTGTATATGCATATTGAAAATCCGGTATATCTGTCAGAAGATAAACTGACGGATCAGATTACGGTCAATATGCGGGTTGGAGGCCAGGAGATGTGGTATCCGATCGTTTCATGGGGGAACCACTGGTATGAGTCGAATAATCAGTGGGAAGTGCTCATGGAAGACGTAGAAGACATCGAGCTTCGGATTGAGTCTCTTGTTCAGGGAAATGTAAGAACGGAAACACTGTCTCTTGACGGATTTCCGAAAAGGGCGGAGTATTCCATGCGTTTACAGCTTGAGACACTGTTTCTTGATGAAAAAACATGCAGAATTTCCGTAAGGGATGCCGGATTTGGAGATTTCTTCCCGGCGACAGACTTCCATGCGGAGAAGACGATACATTTAGGAGGCAATGATGGGAAATTTAATTCTTTGTCATGACAGACATGCGGCACATCCGTATGAGATTACGCGCATCCATTGCCGTATTTTTACAATAGAAGAATTGTGCTACTATCTGTGTAATAATTTATATTTGATCGATTATACGATTATGAACGGGCAGCTTTGCGACTGGCTTGACGAGGAACTGGAGATGAAGGCGCTTGCATCAGAGTTAAGAGACGTTCTTCGTCTGCACGGTTCGGTTGAAAAGTTTGTTTTAACTATTTTGAAATCGTCTCGTTTGTATCGTGAGCCGGAGATGATTCGTATTCAGAATGTTTTGGAACATTTGAAAAATCAAAAAGATATTGAACGGCAGAAATTTAAAGGCGACAATCTTCTTGAAAGCGGGGAAGTGGAAGAGGCGATTCTTGTATATCAGGCTATTTTAAACGGGGAAAAAGATGAGACTGTAGATGAGAAGTTTTACGGAAAGATTTATGCAAGTCTCGGAGCGGCATACGGTCGTTTGTTCCTCTATCAAGAGTCGGCGAAAATGTATGATTGTGCATATCAGATCTGCGGGGATAAGACGTTGATCAAGCCGTATCTTTATGCGTCGTACAAATATATGTCGCTTGAAGAATACCATATTTTGATTACAAAAAGCGAAGAATATATGGAAATAAACGCCCAGATGCGCAGGGAAGTAGATAAGATCAACCAAGAGGTGTCTGTAGAACCGGAACCCGGAATCATGGAAAAGTGGAAACGAAGTCATAGAAGAAGTCATGCATAATATATATTGGCAGATCAGATTACAATCTGGTCTGTTACAATCGGTGAGAAGAAAGACCCTCTGTGTGTTGACACGGAGGGTTCTCCATGTTAGAATACAGAGGTAACTTTACTATGGTACAGTGACTCATTAGTAAAGAAAGAAAGCGAGAACTATAAGTTTGGTTGTGGAGGTTATCTATGAAAAGAAGAGTGTTAAGTGTTTTGTTGTGTGCGGGACTTGTTGTTTCAGTGTTGGCAGGATGTGGTTCTGATGATGCAAAGAAAGATTCGGGAAAGAAAGCAGCTTCAGAAAGCGATCTCGATTATGTAAAGGAAAAAGGAACGCTTGTCGTGGGAATCACAAATTTTGAGCCGATGGATTACCAGGATGAAGAAGGCGAATGGATCGGTTTTGATGCGGATATGGCGAAGGCGTTCGGAGAGAGCCTCGGCGTAGATGTAGAGTTTGTGGAGATTGACTGGGATAATAAGATCTTAGAACTTGACGGGAAGACGATCGACTGTGTATGGAACGGAATGACGCTTACCGAAGAAGTTACAAGTTCTATGGAATGTACAGACGCATACTTAAATAATGCACAGGTTGTTGTACTTCCGGCGGATAAAGCAGATAAATATCAGGATGAGAAAAGCCTGTCAGATCTGTCGTTTGCGGTAGAATCGGGAAGCGCGGGAGAAGATGAAGTGGAAAATCGCGGACTTGATTTCACTCCGGTGACAGCACAGGCGGATGCGTTGATGGAAGTTGCGGCAGGTACGTCGGATGCGGCTGTGATCGATCTTCTGATGGCGACGGCGATGATCGGAGAAGGAACAAATTATGCGGATCTTGCTTATACGGTAAGATTAAGCGAGGAAGAGTACGGCGTTGGATTCAGAAAAGGTTCTGATCTTGCAAAAGCTCTGAACGATTTCTTCGCAGAGTGTTATGAAGACGAAAGCATAGTGAAATGTGCGGAAAAATATAACCTTCAGGATATGCTTGTGAAATAAGATAAAAGACGGAGTTGTAGACAAAAAATGGATTTGATATTAGAACAGTTTCCGATTGTGTTTAAATCACTGAATATCGGATTTCTCCAGACATTAAAGTTGTTTTTTGTGACACTGCTCGGAGCGGTTCCGCTTGGGCTTGTCATTGCATTCGGATCGATGTCGCGGTTTAAACCGCTTAGTTATCTGACGAAGATTATTGTGTGGATCATAAGAGGAACGCCCCTTATGATCCAGCTTTTGATCATCTATTTCTTTCCGGGACTTGTTATGGGAAACAATATCTGGGGCGGGGGAGAAGCCGGACGTTTTCTTGCGGCGGCAGTTGCATTTATTTTTAATTACGCATGTTATTTTTCAGAAATATACAGAGGCGGTATTCAGGGAGTACCGCATGGTCAGGAAGAGGCGGGGCTTGTGCTTGGCATGACGCGAAGTCAGATTTTTTTCAAGGTAACTTTGCTTCAGATGGTAAAACGGATCGTACCTCCGATGTCTAATGAGATCATTACTCTTGTGAAAGATACGTCTCTTGCCCGCATTATTGCGCTTCAGGAAATTATATGGGCAGGACAGGCATTTCTGAAAGGATCGCAGGGAATTGCCGGAGTCATCTGGCCGCTCTTTTTTACAGCGGTATATTATCTGATCTTTAACGGTATTTTGACAGTGCTTCTGGGACGTCTTGAGAAGAAACTGGATTATTTCAAGTAGGAGGTGGAGCGTGTGGCAATTCTTGAAGTAGAACATTTGAGTAAAAGTTTTGATCGAACGGAAGTGTTGAAAGACATCACCTTTTCTCTTGAGAAAGGACAGGTTCTTTCAATTATCGGTTCTTCGGGAAGCGGAAAGACGACGCTGCTTAGGTGTTTGAATTTTCTGGAAAGACCGGACGGTGGATCGATCAGTGTAAACGGAGAAACATTGTTTGATATTCATGATCCCATAACTTCACAGGAGGGAGAAATTCGGAAAAAACGGCTTCATTTCGGGTTGGTATTTCAATCGTTTAATCTGTTCCCGCAGTATACGGCTCTGAAAAATGTAATGTTGGCAAAAGAGCTTCTCGCAAAAGAACAACCGGATTATAAACAACATAAAAAAGAGATCCATGAGGAGATTGAAAAAGAGGCAAGGAGGCTTCTGACCCAGATGGGACTTGCGGATCGTATGGAAAATTATCCACATCAGCTTTCCGGCGGACAGTGTCAGCGTGTCGCAATCGCCAGAGCCCTTGCGTTAAAGCCGGATATCTTATGTTTTGATGAGCCGACGTCGGCGCTTGATCCTGAATTAACGGGAGAAGTGTTGAAAGTGATCCAAAGTCTTGCAGACCAGGAGACGACGATGATCATCGTCACACATGAAATGGCGTTTGCAAGAGATGTGTCCAGCCAGGTGATTTTTATGGATGGAGGATGTATTTTGGAACAGGGGACTCCGGAGGAAGTTTTTGAAAATCCGAAAGAAGAGAGAACGAAGCAGTTTTTGTCTCGTTTTACTAATGGATGAGTTTCTAAATAATGTTTTTTATAAAAAAGTAATAAATAATACTTTGTTTATAAGAAAAACTTATTAAATGGCAATGAATAAAATAATGAGATGACAGAAATACAAGGCGGAGGGTATGTTGATTTTCCCTCCGCCTTATATTATAATCGGATTTGCGGGATGTATTAAAAATAAGACATGCCGTATACTAATCACTCCAGATTTGAAAAATTAATGAAAAGGACAGGTGTGGATGTTATGAAAAAATTAGAACAGCTCTATGAAGGAAAAGCAAAAAAAGTATTTGCCACAGAGGATCCGGATGTTGTGATCGTTGATTATAAAGATGATGCGACAGCTTTTAACGGGGAGAAAAAAGGAACGATCGTCGGAAAAGGCGTGATCAACAACCGTATGACGAATTATGTATTCCAGGTTTTGGAAAAAGAAGGAGTTCCGACACATTATGTAGAAGAACTCAGCGATAGAGAGACAGCCGTGAAAAAAGTGGAGATCGTTCCGCTTGAAGTAATCGTGCGTAATGTGGCAGCAGGAAGTTTTTCTAAGAGACTGGGAATCGAAGAAGGAAGAAAACTGCTCGCACCGACTTTGGAATTCAGTTATAAAGACGATGATCTCGGAGATCCGCTGATCAATGATTATTTTGCGATTGCCATCGGAGCGGCTACAAGAGAAGAGATCGATAAGATTACAGAGTATACATTTAAAGTAAACGATGTTTTGAAAAAGTTCTTTGACGAAGCGGGAATCGATCTGATCGACTTTAAGATCGAGTTCGGAAGATATCACGGAGATATTATTCTTGCAGATGAGATTTCACCGGATACATGCCGTCTTTGGGATAAAGAAACACATGAAAAACTTGACAAAGACCGTTTCCGCAGAGATATGGGAAATGTAGAAGATGCTTATCAGGAAGTATTTAAACGGATCGGCATCAAATAAGAAAAGGATTGTATGATACAAAAAGGAGAGAACCAGACATGAGCAATGATCGTTATGTAAGTCCTCTTTCCGAACGCTATGCGAGCAGAGAAATGCAGTATATTTTCTCCCCGGATAAGAAGTTCCGCACATGGAGAAGACTTTGGATCGCACTGGCGGAGACAGAAAAAGAATTAGGACTCAATATTACGGATGAGCAGATTGAAGAATTGAAAAGTCATGCAGATGATATCAATTACGATGTGGCAAAAGAACGGGAGAAGATCGTACGTCACGATGTAATGTCTCATGTGTATGCATATGGCGTACAGTGCCCGAAAGCAAAAGGAATCATTCATCTTGGCGCGACATCCTGTTATGTCGGAGATAACACAGATATTATCGTGATGTCCGAGGCGTTGAAACTTGTACGCAGAAAACTGATCAATGTAATTGCCGAGCTGGCAAAATTTGCAGAAGAGCAGAAAAGTCAGCCGACACTTGCGTTTACACATTTCCAGCCGGCTCAGCCGACAACAGTCGGAAAGAGAGCGACACTTTGGATGCAGGAGTTCGAGATGGATCTGGAAGATTTGGATTATGTTCTCGGGAGCTTGAAACTTCTCGGATCGAAGGGAACAACAGGAACTCAGGCGAGTTTTTTGGAGCTTTTTGACGGAGATCAGGAAACAATCGATAAGATCGATCCGATGATCGCGGAAAAGATGGGATTTAAAGCTTGTTACCCTGTTTCCGGTCAGACATATTCAAGAAAAGTGGATACGAGAGTGCTGAATGTGCTGGCGGGAATCGCCGCAAGTGCGCATAAGTTTTCAAATGACATTCGTCTTCTCCAACACTTAAAAGAGATCGAAGAGCCGTTTGAAAAGACACAGATAGGGTCTTCGGCGATGGCATATAAGAGAAATCCGATGAGAAGCGAGCGTATTGCATCACTGTCAAGATATGTGATGATTGATGCACTGAATCCGGCAATTACATCCGCTACACAGTGGTTTGAAAGAACATTGGATGATTCGGCGAATAAACGTCTCAGTGTACCGGAAGGATTTCTTGCGATCGACGGCATTCTTGATCTTTGTCTGAATGTTGTTGACGGGCTTGTCGTTTATCCGAAGGTAATTGAGAAACGTCTGATGTCAGAACTTCCGTTTATGGCAACGGAAAATATTATGATGGATGCGGTGAAAGCAGGCGGAGATCGTCAGGAACTTCACGAGCGTATCAGAGAGCTTTCGATGGAAGCAGGAAAGAACGTAAAAGAAAACGGTCTTGACAATAACCTTCTTGAGTTGATTGCGGAAGATCAGGCCTTTAATATGAGCTTAGAAGATCTGAAAAAGACGATGGATCCGGCAAAATACGTAGGACGTGCAAGAGAGCAGGTTGACGCTTATCTGAAAAATGTCATTTATCCGCTTTTGCAGGAAAATGAAAAAGAGCTTGGTATGAAAGCGGAGATCAATGTATAATTGATGCTGTTCATATTAAAAAATATTATATAGAAATGTGCTAAGGAGTGTTGCAGGGGATTGCAGCATTCCTTTTTCTTTGGTATTTTATCATAGTGAAGTAATGGGAAATTTTTCCAAAGCAAAGCGAATGAGAGGATATTAAAAGATGGAATTTTGTGGTGTGTTTTATGAGACAGGATATTTAAGGGCAGTGTATGACAGAATAAGAAAACTGTTTTTCGTTTTTCTTATGGCAGCCGTTTTGACTGTCGGTATGATGGGGCAGGGAATGGAGACGATAAATTTCGGAAGTGTTCGGCTGAAAGATATGGCAGGAAGAGCTGTCGCCGAATATGCGGCGGGAGTAGGAACAACAGGTTCTTTTATGATTTCGGTAACCGAGATTCAGATTTCGGCAGATGTTTCAGCTGATCTTTTCACTGTGCCTGCGGTTATATCGGAGCGCTCGGAAGATTTGAATACGGGAAACAGCGCGGCAGTTGTTTTACCGGTTGAAGATGCGATATCGGATGCTTTGATGGCTGAAGAAACTATATCGAACATTTTGCCTGGAGAAGAAACCGTACCGGATGCTCCGATCATTGAGACGATTCTGCCAAATGATCCGCCGATCAGCGGAGAATTGTCAGACATTCCGGTAATCGATGAAAATATATCGGATGATCCGGCTTTAGAAGAAGGCGGTGTAGGAGATAAAACAGTAATAGGCGGCGGATTTGTTACAGACGCGTCAGGAATGATTTGCGGGATTTCTGATCTGTCGGTTATTTCGGAAGACGGATATCTCATACTTCCTTCAGAAGGATGTAGGGGAATTGCGGCAGGAGCATTCGCTTCCTGTAAAGATATTATTTCAGAAATCTATATTCCTGCTAATATATCAGAGATTGAAGAACGTGCGTTTACAGATTTGACTTCACTTGGATGGATTGAAATGGAGACCTCCGCAGGATATTATACAGAGGACGGAGTTTTATTTTCAAAAGACGGAACGTGTCTTTTGGCATTTCCTCCGGCAAGAACGGGAAATTATAAAGTTCCTTCACATGTGACAGAAATTGCGGACGGAGCGTTTGACCGGGCGGGAATTTCCGTCTTGGATGCTTCTGATTGTTCCGTTTTAGAAATCAGGAGTTTGCCGTCTTATATTGAACTGAGACGGTGAAAAGAAAGTATACAGCGTCTTGAACATTTTTTGCAGTTGTTTTATAATGTTGCCTGTAAGTTTTATACAGAAGACGGTTCTGTGACAGAAAAATGAAACGGCCAGAGCCGGGACACTGCACAGAGCAGGAAAATAGAAGAAATAGAAGTGGAGAAAAAACATGGAAAATAAAGTAAGAACAAGATTTGCGCCCAGTCCGACCGGAAGAATGCATGTGGGGAATTTAAGAACAGCGCTTTATGCATATTTAATTGCAAAGCATGAAGGCGGAGATTTTATTTTAAGAGTAGAAGATACAGACCAGGAGCGTTTTGTTGAAGGCGCGCTTGATATCATATACAGAACAATGGAAAAAACAGGACTTCTTCATGATGAAGGACCTGATAAAGACGGAGGATTCGGTCCGTACGTTCAAAGTGAAAGACAGGCATCCGGACTTTATCTGGATTATGCGAAACAGCTTGTAGAACAGGGAGACGCTTATTACTGCTTCTGTGATAAAGAGCGTCTTGAAAGTCTGAAAACATCGGTTTCTGACGACGGAACAGATATTGTTGTTTATGACAAGCATTGTCTCGGCCTTAGTAAAGAAGAAGTGGAGAAAAACCTTGCGGAAGGAAAACCATGGGTGATCCGTCTGAATGTTCCGAATGAGGGAGAGACAACATTCCATGACGAGATTTACGGGAATATTACAGTGCCGAACAATGAGTTGGACGATATGATCCTGATTAAATCCGATGGATTTCCGACATATAACTTTGCAAATGTAATAGACGATCATCTTATGGGGATCACACATGTCGTACGTGGGAATGAATATCTTTCGTCCGCGCCGAAATACAATCGTCTCTATGAGGCGTTTGGATGGGAAATTCCGGTTTATGTACACTGTCCGCTTATCACAGATGAAAACCATAAAAAATTAAGTAAAAGATGCGGTCATGCTTCTTATGAGGATTTGATCGATCAGGGATTTGTGTCTGAAGCGGTTGTGAATTATGTGGCTTTGCTTGGATGGTGTCCTTCTGACAACAGAGAGATCTTTTCTTTGGAGGAATTAGTAGAGGCGTTTGACTATCGCCATATGAGTAAATCTCCCGCTGTGTTTGATACGGTAAAATTAAAATGGATGAACGGCGAATATTTAAAGGCGATGGATTTTGACAGATTTTATGAGTTGGCAGAACCGTATTTAAAAAAGGCAGTCACGAAAGACTATGACCTGAAGAAGATTGCGGCGCTTGTAAAAACAAGAATCGAGATCCTTCCGGATATTTGCGAACAAATTGACTTCTTTGAGGAAGTTCCGGAGTATGATAACGAATTATACAGACATAAGAAGATGAAAACGGATCCTGAGAAAGGACTCGTGCTTTTGCGGGAAGTGCTTCCGGTTCTTGAAGCGCAGGAAGCGTTTGACAATGATTCTTTGTTTGAGACACTCAAAAGTTTTGCGGGAGAGAAAGAATATAAGATCGGTTATGTTATGTGGCCGCTTCGTACTGCAGTATCAGGCAAACAGAACACACCGGGCGGAGCAACAGAACTGATGGAAGTTCTCGGAAAGGAAGAATCTCTTAAAAGAATTCGTGCAGGGATCGAGAAACTCAGCCAGACTGCAGAGGCAGAATAAACATCGGTCAAAGCGAGGAATCAGATGGGATTTAATAAGGCACAAAATGAAGCGATCATGCACGGAAAAGGACCGTGTCAGGTGTTGGCGGGACCGGGATCCGGAAAAACGCTGACGATCGTAAACAGAATTAAATATTTGATCGAAAGATATGAAGTAAGACCGGAAGAGATTCTGGTCGTTACTTTTACCCGTTTTGCGGCGGCAGAGATGAAATCCAGACTTTGCAGCCTGATGGGAAAATCAAATGTTCCGGTTACTGCCGGAACGTTTCATGGCATTTATTACGGCATTTTAAAGTGGGCATACAGGCTTGGACCGGATAATATTTTGTCAGAAGAAGAAAAATATCGAATTCTTCGAAGAGTATCGGAAGATTGCGGAACAGAGGCGGCAGAGGAAGAAGATTTTCTGCATGATATTGCGGAAGAAATCGGACTTGTAAAAAATAACGGGCTGAAAATAGGACAGTTTGTTTCCAAGAAATGCAGACAGGATACATTCAGAGAATTATATGAAAAATACGAAGCTCAAAGAAAAGCTGTCAGGAAGCTGGACTTTGATGATATGCTTGTGTTGTGCAAAGACTTGTTTGTAAGCCATCCTGATGTATTGAAACAATGGCAGACAAAGTTCAAGTATATATTAGTTGATGAGTTTCAGGATATCAACAGAGTTCAATACGATGTGATTCGTATGCTGGCTCTTCCGGAAAATAATCTTTTTGTAGTCGGAGACGACGATCAGGCAATTTACGGCTTCCGCGGAGCTGATTCGGAATTTATGTTTCGATTTTCGGAAGATTACCCTCAGGCAAAAAGGATCATATTGAATATAAATTATAGGTCATCGGGAAATATTGTAAAAAACTCGATGAAGGTGATAGGACATAATGAAAAGAGGTTTCTAAAAGAGTTTCAGTCTGTAAAGGAAAACGGATTCTGCGTGCATGTGCAGGAAGTGAAAGACCCGAACGAAGAGGCGCAGTACGTTGCGGACGAGATAGAAAAACGTGCAGAACTGGGGATTTCGTATGAAGAGATGGCAGTCCTTTTCCGCATTCATACAGATGCGCGTCCGGTTGCCGAAGAATTTCTGGAACGGAAGATCCCGTTTCAGATGAAAGAGCGGCTTCCGAATCTATACGACCATTTTATCGCAAAAGATATTTGCGCCTATTTCAGGCTGGCTCTTGGAAATATAGAACGAAATGATCTTTTGCAAGTTATGAACCGCCCGAAACGATATATAGGAAGAGACAGTGTTGCATCAGGGAAACCTTCTTTTGAAGAAATGAGAAAATTTTATTGCGATAAAGAATGGATGCTGGATCGGATCGATCAATTTGAATGGGATGTAAAAATGCTTCGAAAAACAGCGCCATATGCGGGAATTAATTATATACGAAAGCGGATCGGATATGATGATTTTTTGAAAGATTATGCGTTTACGAGAAAAATCGATCGAGCGAATCTCAATGAAGTGCTGGCAGAGCTGGAGGAGGCTGCGCGCCCTTTTGCAACGATAGAAGAGTGGTTTCGTCATATAGAAGAATATACGCGTTTGCTCCGGCTAAAGTCGATGAAGAGACAGGAAGACAGAGAAGGGGTTCGTCTTATGACACTGCATTCTGCCAAAGGACTTGAGTTTGATACTGTATTTCTCGTAGAAGCAAACGAGGGGAAGATGCCATATAAGAAAGCAAAGACGGATGCTGAGACAGAGGAGGAAAGAAGGCTGTTTTATGTCGGTATGACGAGGGCAAAAGAAGTGTTGAAAGTATCTTATGTAAAAACAAAAAACGGGAAAGAGACAAGTCCTTCCCGTTTTGTAGATGAATTATTAGAATAGGGATGAGCGGATGAAAAGATCAGTCCTCAAGCTCGTCGAGATCTATATCCGCAAAATCCTGTTCTTCCATCAACTCATTAAATGCATTTGAAACACGTTCAAATTCCTGATCGTCTTCGATGTTTTCCAGATCCGGCTCTGCGTCTTCGCCATTGTCGATGAAACGATAAAGAAATACTTGTCCATCGTCATTGTCTCCGTTTTCGTCAAGCGGAAGAAGGGCGATGTATTCTCTTTCTTCGGCTTCAAAGATGGAAAGAACGGCACATTCCAGTTCTTCATCATTTTCAAGTGTCAGTGTAACTGTGATTGCTTCATTTTCATTCATATGATTTTCTCCTTATCTGCATATCGTGTGTTTTATAAGATGGTATCAGAAAGAAAGAGAAAAAGCAAGAAGCAACGTGATTGTATTGACATTCATTTGAAACAAGGTAGAATAAAATAAGAACAAAAAACCTATACGGTAAAGAGGAGACGACATGAAAAAAAGAGTGATCGAATTTATATTGCTGACGGTATTTGCCATTCTTTTTTTATCAGGCTGCAAGAAAAATGTAGGAACACCCGAAGATAATCCGGTTGTAGAAGAAGACGAAGAGTCTGTGGAACCTGCGAAAGATTATTTGTACGGATACAGTTGTGCGGATCTCAAAGATCCGTTTTATATGGCTTTGAAAGATGCTATCGGGGTTCAGGCAGAACAAAACAAAGGGCAGTTTATTGTGCGTGATGCGGGGAATGATCCGGTGAAACAAAATGAACAGCTTATGGAGATGATTGATAAGGGAGCAGACGTTGTTTTTCTTACGGCATCTGATCCTGATGCTGTCACACCGGCTTTAGAAGCTCTGGACAAAGCGGATATTCCGGTTATCTTACTTGAAACTCAAGTGAAAGAACGCGACCTGGCGAAAGCGTTTATCAGTTCGGACAATTATAATGCAGGAAAAGTGTGCGGAGAAGATTTGAAAGAGAAGATGCCTGACGGAGGAAAGCTCGTCATTGTGGAGGATAAGGCAGACCAAAACTTAAGCGAAGGAATTTCAGGATTTGAAGAAAAGATCAAAAACGGAGGATTTGAAGTTGTTAAGCGTGTTGACGGCGCTCAGACAGATGGGATGACAAAAGAATTGAATGAAATTTTGTCATCAGGTACAAAGGTTGAAGTTATTATGTGTGCAGATGATCAGATGGCTGAAGCGGTTCGCGCGACTGTGAAAGAGAGTGGAAAAAACGATATTCTCATCTATAGTATCGGCGGTTCTCCGGCGGCAAAGGCAGCGCTTTTGGCTCAGGAAGGAGCGATGGCGGGAATTGGAGCACGCTCTCCGATTATTGAAGGAAAAATTGCCGTAAAGACCGCAGATGCAATTTTAGATGACGGTTCCTATGAAGAAGAGGTTTTGATCGAAACATTTTTTATAAATAAAGAGAATGTAGAGATATACGGAACAGATGGCTGGCAGTAAGAAAGGAAACGGAATATGAGAAAAACAGAAGGAAGTCCGCTTCCGTTCGGAGCGGCTGCAAAAGAAAGAAAAGTGAATTTTTCTGTGCAGGTTCCGATGGGAAAAACGTGTGAACTTCTGCTTTACAGAGAAGGAAACACAAAGCCGGAAGTCTGCTTTGACATGCCGGAGGAAGAAGGCATAGGAGAGGTACGTTTCCTAAGTGTAGAAGAAATTGATCCTGAAAAATACGAATATAACTTTTTGATCGATGGAAAGGTATGTACAGATCCATACGCAAAAGAAATTGCAGGAAGGGAAGTATTTGGAAAACGGCAGAACGATGATAAACATGGCGTACGGGCGAAAATACAAGTTTCAGATTATGATTGGGGCGAAGATCGCCCGATTCGGCATCCATGGAATGAAGTAGTTTCATACAGTATCCATGTGAGGGGCTTTACAAAGCACAGTTCCTCAAAAGTGCTGCATAGAGGAACGTATCAAGGGGTGATCGAAAAGATTCCTTATCTGAAAGAACTTGGGGTGAACCAGATCCAGTGCATGCCGATTTATGAGTTTGATGAGTGTGCAAAAACAAAGATTAATTATTGGGGATATGGTCCGGCGTTTTATTTTGCGCCGAAGGAGGCATATTCTTCGGACGGATGTGCTGTGCGCGAGTTGAAAGATATGGTAAAAGCATGTCACAAGGCAGACATAGAGGTTGTTTTGGAAATGCCGTTTGCTGCGGGAATTTCCGAGCAAGAAGCGGCGGAGTGTCTGCGCTTTTACATGATGGAGTATCATGTGGACGGGTTTGTGGTCAATCCTTATATCGTTTCATGGGAACTTTTAAATAAAGATCCTTTTTTGAAAGATATTCGTTTGATGCGCAAAGATGACGGGTTTCAAAATGTGATGCGCCGTTTTTTAAAAGGCGATGAGAATATGGTTAATGATGTGATCTCATCACTTGGTCACAATAGCGCTTCGGACGGAAAATGTAACTATATTACAGCGCAGACCGGTTTTACATTGAGAGACCTTGTATCATATGACTGCAAACATAACGAAGAAAATGGAGAAAATAATACAGACGGTCCTGACTATAATTATAGTTGGAATTGCGGCGCAGAGGGACAGAGCCGTAAAAGAAGTGTTGTGAATCTGCGGAAAAGTCAGATCAGAAATGCGTTTCTTTTGTTGTTGTTGGCGCAGGGAACACCGTGTCTTTTGTCGGGAGATGAATTTTACAATACGCAGAAAGGAAATAATAACGTTTATTGTCAGGATAATGCAACGGGGTGGCTTGACTGGAGCAGGCTTAAGTCTGACAGAGGATTGTTTGATTACGTAAAAGCGTTGATTACATTTCGGAAAAATCATCCGTGTTTGTGTCAGAAAGAACCGTTAAAAGGAATGGATCGTACGGCATGTGGAATGCCGGATGTCTCTTATCACGGAGAAAATGCATGGCAGGTAAAAAACGAAGTGTCAAGCCGCCAGTTGGGCGTTATGTATTCAGGAGCAGGCGTTGGAGACTGTGATTGCTTTGTCGCTTATAATATGCACTGGCTTCCTCATAGTTATGCGCTTCCATCTCCGGGAAAAGGAAAATGCTGGCATTTGGCGTTGGATACGGACAGAGGCGTTCTGTCAAAGAGTATAAAATTGGAAGATCAGAAACGTATCGAGATCAGAGAGCGGAGTATTGCAGTTCTTATAAGCTGCGAGGAAGATAAAACAGAGTTACGGAATACAAATTTTCACTCCAAAGGTAAGACCGCGGAGAAGAAATCTGTTTCGGAAACAGAAAAAACAGATATAGTAACGTCTGATGCCGAAAAAGAAAAGAAATGCAGACAGGAGTAAAGAATATGAAAGCGATCAAACATTTTCAAACGATCACAAAACATAAAATTCTCGTTATGCAGGAATGTTTTCGCGTAGGTTTGTATCGGCAGGGACTTCTTCATGATTTGTCTAAATATGGATGGACGGAATTTCGAGTCGGATGCAGGTATTATCAGGGAACAAGAAGTCCGAATAATGCAGAACGGGAAGACAAAGGGTATTCTTCTGCATGGCTTCATCACAAAGGAAGAAATAAGCATCATTATGAATACTGGCTTGATTATGATTCTCACGGAGAAGGGAAACTGGTAGGAATGAAGATGCCGGTCAGATACGTCGTAGAGATGTTTATGGATCGGATCGCGGCATGTAAAGTATATAAAGGAGCAGCATACAAAGACAGCGATCCACTGATATATTATAACAGTGGAAAAGCGGGAGATATGATGCATAAAGATACGAGGAAACTTTTGGAAAAACTTTTGCATATGCTTGCGGAACAAGGGGAAGAGACAGTGTTTTGCTATGTTCGCCGGGAAATATTGAAAAAGAAATGAAAGATATAAAAATAAGCCGTTAAAAAACGGCTTATTTAATATTTATCAGACCGGATAATTCAGTTGTTCTTCCCGAATATCCGTCAATACTTCTTCAAGAAATTTTCGGGCAAGGAAGTTTGCCATCGGAAGATTCATATCAAGATAATTTCCGCAGTCTTTGGCAGATGCTCCAGGGACTTCTCCCTTAAAAGACGCGATAAAAGAAAACATTTCTTTCATAAGAGGTAAGATCTCAGAAGAAGTCAGATCATCTGCAAGAAGAAGATAGAAACCGGTTCTGCATCCCATAGGACCAAAGTAGATCACCTGATCTTTATATACTTCATGGTTGCGGAGAAATGTGGCGCCCAGATGTTCGATTGTGTGGATTTCGGCAGTATTCATGACAGGTTCATCATTCGGGCTTGTCATTCGGATGTCAAATGTCGTGATGATATGACCGTTGACAGAGTCTTTTCTTGATACATAGATTCCGGGAATGAGGCGGATGTGATCGATCGTAAAACTTGTGATTTTATTCATATTGATGTTCCTTTCTTATGTTTGTTGAGCCATACGCCCTGATTTTTTAATCTTTTATGTAAGTGTTATGATGCAACATCGTTATTATAGACATGACCGTGAAAAAAGACAAGAGAGAAAGTTGATAAAAGAAGGCGGAAAAGGGTAAGGGATCGGAAAAAAGATCTATTGATCATAGTGGGAAAATGTGAAAAATAATAAAAAATCTGCAATATACAAAAAGCGGATAAGAAAAAAGAGAAGGAGAGAAAAGAAATGCTGCTTTATATTGTTCGTCATGGGGAAACAGATTGGAATAAGGCGGGAAAAGTTCAGGGACGTACGGATATTCCGTTGAATGAAAGGGGCAGGTATCTTGCGGAAGCGACTGCAGAAGGGATGAAGGACGTCCGCATCGATTTTTGTTATACAAGCCCTTTGATCCGGGCGAAAGAGACGGCGCAGATCATACTTGGGGAAAGAGAAATTCCTCTGGTTGAAGAAAAACGCATTGAGGAGATTTGTTTCGGAAAGTGTGAAGGAATGAAGTTCCGTGGGGAAATCACAGATCCGGGGAGCGAAGCGTTTCAGCGCTTTTTTACAGATACGGAAAACTATGTTCCTTCTGAAGGAGCAGAGTCGATCAGTGAATTATATGAAAGAACAGGCTGCTTTTTGTCGGAAATTGCAGATCGGGAGGATTTGAAAGACAGTCATATTTTGATTTCAACCCATGGAGCGGCCATGACAGCTTTGTTGAACCGGATAAAAGGAAATATGCAGATAAAAGATTTTTGGAAATATAAAGTGCCGAAAAACTGTGCTGTTTCCGTAGTGGAAATAAAAGGAAAGGATATCATAATTAAAGAGGAAGGTCTCATATACTATTAAAGTTTACAAATAAAGTATGCTTTTGAAGGAGTTTTTTCAGAAATTTACTTTATATTTTTGCAAATGATGTTACAATAGAAGAAAAGTGAAAAGGGATGGTGGACTTATGAAGCTTACATTTGTCGGGGCAGCTCATGAAGTTACGGGAAGCTGTCATTTTCTTCAAGCGGCAGGAAAAAATATCTTGATAGACTGCGGAATGGAACAAGGACCGGATCTGTATGAAAATCCGGGACTTCCGATTCCGGAAAATGAGATTGACTATGTATTTTTGACTCATGCACATATCGATCATTCGGGAATGCTGCCGAAATTGGCAAAAAACGGATTTAAAGGTCAGATTTTCACAACATTTGCAACTGCCGATCTATGTAATATCATGCTTCGTGACAGCGCTCATATTCAGGAGTTTGAGGCAGAATGGCGAAACAGGAAAGGCAGAAGGGCAGGAAAACCGGAATTTGAGCCCGTGTATGTGATGCAGGATGCGTTGGATGCGATTGAACTGCTCGTGCCGTGCGGGTATGGGGAAAGGATCACGATCTGCGATGGGATACAGATTCGTTTTACCGATGTCGGACATCTGCTTGGATCGGCCAGTATCGAAGTCTGGGCAACAGAAGGTGATGTGACGAAGAAGATCGTCTTTTCGGGGGATATCGGAAATGTAGATCAGCCGATCATAAAAGATCCAAGCTACACAGATTTGGCAGATTATATCGTAGTGGAGTCTACTTACGGAAACCGGATACATACTGCCGAGAAACCGGATTATCTGGGAGAGTTTACCCGCATTATCAAGGAGACATTTGACAGAGGAGGTAATGTTGTCATTCCTTCCTTTGCAGTCGGAAGGACACAGGAGATGCTTTATTTTATCCGTGAGATCAAAGAAAAGCATCTGCTTCCGGAATACGAAGATTTTGACGTGTACCTGGATAGTCCGTTGGCGATCGAAGCGACGAAAGTATTTACAATGAATATGCGGGATTGTTTTGATAAAGAGGCAATGGAGCTTGTCAATGCCGGAATAAATCCTCTTGTATTTCCCGGGCTTCACATATCGACAACGAGCGATGATTCCAAGATGATCAATTTTATCGAGAAACCGAAAGTGATTATATCCGCATCGGGAATGTGCGATGCAGGTCGTATCCGTCATCATTTGAAGCATAATCTTTGGCGTCCGGAATGTACGATCCTGTTTGTGGGATATCAGGCAAACGGAACTCTCGGACGAAGTCTGATTGAAGGAGAAAAGAATGTAAAACTGTTTGGAGAGCCGATTGAAGTTCATGCGCATATCGAAAGCTTACACGGGGTAAGCGGTCATGCGGATATGAACGGGCTGCTTTCATGGATTGGGGCGTTTGTCAGTCCGATTGAGAGAGTGTTTGTCGTACATGGAGAAGATACGGTGACAGAAGAGTTTGCACATACGGTAGAGGAAAAGTTCGGGTATTCTGCATGGGCGCCTTACCCTTGCTGTGAAGCGGACCTTTTGAAGAATGAGATCGTGAACGAAGGAGTGCGCGTTCCGGTCAAAGCAAAGAAAGCGGCACGGCGGAAATCAGACTCTGCTTTTGAACGGCTTGTGGCAGCAGGCAGACGTCTGCTTGATATTATTTACAAAAATGAAGGACTTTCTAATAAAGATAAGGCAAAATTTGAAACACAGATCAATAATCTTTCCGATAAATGGGAAGACTAAATGGTCTGCGTGACGGGAAATACAAAAAAAGATGATTTTGTCAAGGACTAAAAGTTTATAAAAATTTGCGGGAATCGGAATATCTTTCTTATTGAATGAGAATTCTTCTAAGTAGAAACTACTTGGGAGGATTGTTGTGATGACAGTAAATAAGGTAGAACTTTGCGGGGTAAATACAGCGAAGCTTCCGCTTCTTAAAGAAGAGGAAAAAGAAGAACTTTTTGAGCGGATAAAAGCAGGGGATGAAGAAGCCCGGGAAAAGTATATTAAAGGGAATCTGCGGCTTGTTCTAAGTGTGATCAAACGTTTTGAAAACAGCAGTGAAAATGCGGATGATCTGTTCCAGATAGGATGTGTCGGACTGATGAAAGCAGTAGATCATTTTGATCCGGGGCGCATGGTGAAATTTTCCACATATGCAGTACCTATGATCATAGGGGAGATCAGACGATATTTGCGGGATAACAGTCCGATCCGTGTGAGCAGATCATTGCGCGATACAGCTTATAAGGCAATTTATGCAAAAGAAGGTTATATAAAGCGGCATATGAAAGAGCCGACCGTTCAGGAAATCGCAGAAGAGATTGGGATTGCCAAGGAAGAGATCGTCTATGCGCTTGATGCGATTCAGATGCCGATGAGTCTGCATGAGCCTGTGTACAGCGACGGACAAGATGCTCTGTTTGTGATGGATCAGGTGAGTGATAAAAAGAATAAAGAAGAAAACTGGATCGAGGAACTTTCTTTAGAGGCCGCGATGGAACGACTGAACGAAAGAGAGCGATATATTATCACACTTCGTTTTTTTGAAGGAAAGACGCAGATGGAAGTTGCAGAGCAGATCAATATTTCGCAGGCTCAGGTAAGCCGTCTGGAGAAGAATGCTTTAAAAATAATGCGCAAGTATCTTTTAGGAAAATAAGAGTGCGAAAAAACAATACGTCAGGAGAAAGAACAGATTGTTTAAAAGTATCTTGTCAGATAAAGTGACTGATGGTAATATAAATCTGACCAAAGACAAGAGAGGATGAAAAACGGTGTACAAAGCATGTATATTTGACTTAGACGGAACGTTGACCGATACGTTGGAGTCTTTGACATTTTCGGTGAATGAGACATTAAAGGAAGTAGCGCTTCCGGCGATCACAGAGGAACAGTGCAGAACATTTGTCGGAAACGGAGCAAAGGTACTGATTGAACAATCATTGAAAGCGGCAGGAGATACAAAGCTTCTTTTGTTCGAGAAAGCCTTTGAGGCATATGGACGTATTTTTGACAGGAACTGTACCTATCATGTAAAACCTTATCCGGGGATAAGAGAGATGCTCTTAAAGCTGAAAGATCAAAACATGAAATTAGGAGTGTTGTCGAACAAACCGGATCGTCAGGCAGTTCATGTTGTGGAAGAAATATTCGGGAAAGAGACGTTTGACCTTGTGTGGGGGCAGAGAGAAGGTGTACCGAGAAAACCGGATCCTTCGGCATTGTTTGCGATGGCAGAGTCATTAGGGGTGTCTTCGGAAGAGGTATTGTATATCGGAGATTCAGAGGTCGACGCTGCGACGGGAAATGCGGCGGATATGGATACGGTTCTTGTAGAATGGGGATTTCGATCACGAGAAGAACTGGAAAAGGCAGATGCATACAGAATTGTGGCAGCGGCAGATGAAATTCTTGACATTATCAGGTAAAGGGGAAAAAGACAGATGAATGAGTACAGTGAAGAGTGTCTGAACACATTTTTGAAAGAACAGAAAAAATTATTTGATGAGCCTGTGGCAGAAAACATGGAAGAAGCAGAAGCGTTTCTTGCAGACTGTATGGCTGTCGTAGTCGATTCTATTGACGAGGTGAGAGAATACTTTGAAGAAGAGGGAGTAGATGTGGACGGAATGTCCGCAGAAGATCTTGAGGAAGCTTCGGAAGTGTTCGCTTTGCCGGACGGAACGTATTTGATCGTTGAAGGATAATACCGGTGAAAGCAAATGTATGAATAATATTTGTCAAGTATTGTTGTATGAATATAAGGCAGCAAAGAGAAAAGGCCGCAGTTATTTTACTGCGGCTTTTTCGACGGCTTCGGAAACGGCGTCCAATATAAGTTGCGACGTATATGGCGTATCTTCGGACAGAGTGATTGAATCAGGTGACTGTGTTTCATAGATTTGTTCGGCAATTTCTTCGATGGCAGGCTGGATGAGTGGGAACATAGTCGTTACTGTTTCATCAAGATTGGAAAAACGGATTGAATTGATCTTGTAAGCGTCTACGGAAACTTCTACTTCCAGGTTCGTATTATTTAGTGTGAGAGTGGAAGTATATGTTCCGGGCGTGTACTGTTTTTCGTTTTTTACGGCGCTGTCTTTTTTGCCTGTTCCGAACATAAAAATAAGCAGGACGATGACAAGGAGCGCAAGTGCCGCAAAAATGGCGGTATAAATAATTTCTTTCATGTGAAGAACAACGATTTTTGTTCTGGAACTCATAGAGTTACCTCCCGATTATCCGGCTGCCGTTTTACGGCGATCCGCTTTTTTTATAAGTGTATGTTTGGAAAAGGAAAAATATGCATGTTATCTGCGTGACAAAGGAAGAGAGATATTGTAAAATATTTGTGCTGTATAGGAGGTAGAAGATATGTTTATTATCGCGGGACTTGGAAATCCGACAAAACAATATGAAGGAACGAGACATAATGTCGGATTTGAAGTAATAGACAGGATTTCAGAGAAATATAATATAGATGTGGATGCAAAAAAACACAGAGCGCTGATCGGAAAGGGAATCATTCAGGGGCAGAAAGTTATTTTGGCTAAGCCCCAGACTTATATGAATTTAAGTGGCGAAAGCGTACGCAGTTTGCTTGATTATTATAAGGTGGATGAAGAACATGAACTGATCGTTATTTATGACGATATCAGCTTAGACGTAGGACAACTTAGAATCAGAGCGAAAGGAAGCGCAGGAGGACATAACGGGATGAAAAATATTATTGCTCATCTTGGAAGCCAAGTATTTCCCCGTATTAAAGTAGGAGTCGGAGAGAAGCCGGCGAAATACGATTTGGCGGATTATGTGCTCGGACATTTTTCAAAGGGGGAAGCGAAGTTGATGGATGAAGGGTATGACCATGCGGTTCATGCCGTGGAATTGATCGTTTCAGGTCAGATCAATGAGGCGATGAATGAATATAACCGGAAAAAGAAAGAGGAAAAATAAATTATGAAAGCGTTGCTTGCTCCCCTTGCGGAACTGGCGGATTATGAAGAAATCCGGAAAAACAGAACAAAAGAAAACGGAATGATACAGATCTCGGGTTGTGTAAATACTCAGAAGATACATTTGCTTAGTGGAATCGGATCGGGATGCGGGTATAAACTTGTTGTTTTTTCAAATGAGGAAAAGGCAAAGAAGGCATACGAAGAGTATTTACTGTTTGGAGAAGAGACGTATTTGTATCCTGCAAGAGATTTGCTTTTTTATTATGCGGATATTAAAGGGAAGACACTTACAAATCGAAGAATGGAAGTGTTAAGAGCGATTGCAGAAAAGAAAAAAGAAGAGCCGGTCACTGTGATTACGACGATGGATGCTTTTTTGGACGGGATCATTTCCCCGGATGAAATTCAAAAAAACAGAATTCATATTACAGGAGAAGATACGGTTGATCTTACGAAACTTGAACAAGATCTGACGGCTCTTGGATATGAGAGAGAAAGCCAAATAGAAGCGCCGGGTCAGTTTGCGGTCAGAGGGGGAATTATCGATGTTTTTCCTCTTGCGGAAGAGATGCCGGTGCGGATTGAGCTTTGGGGTGATGAGATCGATTCTATCCGTATGTTTGATGCTAAGAGCCAGAGGTCGATAGAAAATATTTCGGAGATCACAATTTATCCGGCTTCGGAAAATTGTTTTGGAAACAATGGTTTGGTATCCTTTTTGAAATATTTTCCGGAAAATGAAACACTATTATTTTATGATGAACCGCACAGACTGCAGGAGACGGCGGAAACAGTAGAGGCGGAATATACGGAAAGTTTGAAAAACCGGGCTGATGCAGGTATGAAAGAAGAAGGCGAAGAAGAGTTGAGAGTCTTTCAGACAAAAGATATCATCAGTGAGATGAATCGTTACAGCGGGATCGGTTTGACAACGCTCGAATCAAAATGCGGTTTATTTAAAGTAAGATCGGTTTATACGGTGCAGGCAAAAGGGGTAAATCCTTATAATAACAGTTTTGAGCTTTTGACACGTGATTTAAAGCGGTTAAAACGAAACGGGTACAGAGTTGTCCTTTTATCGGGTTCGAGAACGAGAGCAAAACGTCTGGCGGAAGATTTAAGAGACTATGATTTGAGCAGTTTTTACAGTGAAGATATGCAGAGGGAAGTAAAACCGGGCGAGATCATGGCAGCGTACGGCTATGCGTCAGAAGGGTATGAGTATCCGATGCTTAAATTTGTCGTTATTTCGGAGTCGGATATTTTCGGAAGAAAAAAGAAAAAGAAAAAACGCAAAAAGTATGAAGGTCAGCGGATTCAGGATTTTGCCGAGCTGAAACCCGGAGATTACGTTGTTCACGAAAATCATGGAATCGGCGTATATAAAGGAATTGAAAAAATTGAAGTAGAGAAGATCGTAAAAGATTATATGAAGATCGTCTATGCCGAAGGCGGAGTCTTGTATATACCTGTGGCACAGATGGATCTGATCCAGAAATATGCAGGAGCGGATGCAAAGAAACCTCGGTTGAATAAACTCGGAACGATCCAGTGGGGAAAAACAAAAAGCCAAGTAAAGAAAGCTGTTCAGATTGTAGCGAAAGATCTTGTAGAATTGTACGCGGTCAGACAACAGTCGGAAGGATTTGTATATGGACCGGATACTGTCTGGCAGAAAGAGTTTGAGGAAATGTTTCCGTTCGAGGAAACGGATGATCAGCTTCAGGCAATAGAAGATACAAAGCATGATATGGAAAGTAAGAAGATCATGGATCGTCTTATCTGCGGAGACGTAGGATACGGAAAGACAGAAATTGCTATACGGGCGGCATTTAAAGCGGTTCAGGAAGGAAAACAGGTTGTATGTCTCGTGCCGACGACGATTTTAGCTCAGCAGCACTATAATACATTTGTACAGCGACTGAAAGAGTTTCCTGTAAGAATCGATCTGCTCTGTCGGTTTCGGTCGGCGGCAGAACAGAAAAAGACAATAGAGGACACGAAGAAAGGGTTTGTGGATATTCTTGTCGGAACGCACAGAGTTTTGTCAAAGGATGTAGTGTTTAAAGATCTTGGATTGCTGATAATAGACGAAGAACAACGGTTTGGCGTGACCCATAAAGAAAAAATAAAAAAATTAAAGGAAAATATTGATGTTCTGACATTGACGGCAACACCGATTCCCCGGACGCTTCATATGAGTCTGATTGGTATTCGGGATATGAGCGTATTAGAAGAAGCTCCGAATGAAAGGATGCCCATTCAGACTTATGTAATGGAGTATAATGACGAAATGGTTCGGGAGGCAATCACGCGGGAGTTGGCAAGAGACGGACAGGTATATTATGTTTATAATCGCGTCAATGATATTGCCGATGTTGCGGGACGTATACAAAGTCTTGTTCCGGATGCGAATGTTGCATTTGCGCATGGACAGATGAAAGAGAGGGAGCTGGAAGATATCATGTATGATTTTATCAACGGTGATATCGATGTTCTTGTTTCAACGACGATTATTGAGACCGGATTGGATATTCCGAATGCGAATACGATGATCATACAGGATGCGGACCGATTCGGATTATCTCAGCTTTATCAGCTTCGGGGACGTGTCGGTCGTTCTAATCGTATGGCATATGCATTTCTTCTGTATCAGAGAGACAAATTATTAAAAGAAGTGGCAGAGAAGAGGCTCTCGGCGATCCGTGAGTTTACAGATCTCGGATCCGGAATCAAAATCGCCATGCGAGACCTTGAAATTCGCGGGGCAGGTAATCTTTTAGGAGAAGCGCAGAGCGGTCATATGGAAGCGGTAGGGTATGATCTTTATTGCAAAATGCTAAATGAAGCGGTCAGACAATTAAAAGGCGGGCCGGAAGCAGAAACGTTTACAACATTGATTGATCTAAATGTAGATGCATATATTCCGGAATATTATATTAAAAATGAATATCAAAAGCTGGATATATATAAACGGATCGCGGCGATTGAAAGTGAGGAAGAGTTAGAAGATATGACGGAAGAACTGATCGACCGCTTTGGCGATATTCCGAAAAAAGTGCAGCAGCTTCTTGTGATAGCATCTTTAAAAAGTCTGGCTCATTCGGTGTATGTTACTGCTATCGAGCAAAAAGGTGAAGAAATTCGATTTACAATGTATGAAAAAGCAAAGATCGATCCATCCGGTATTCCTAAATTTTTGGATAGTTATAAAAACGATCTGATATTCAGGGCAGAAGAACCGCCGTATTTTCTGTATTGCAGAAAAGGCAGAAACAAAAAAAGCAATACAGAAAATGTACTGGATACAGTGAGACGGATTTTGGAAGACCTAAAAAAGCTGACTTAAATTTAAGATTTTAAATTAGGACCTGACTTTAAGATTTTAAATTAGGACTTGAGATAGAAATAAAAACACGGTATACTAAAAACATGTTGTGCCGTGGTGATAAAGAACGGTACAGACGATATTTTAACACGGGAGAGGAGAATCGTTATGGTACGATTTGGAAAAAAAGCCGCTCTTCTTGCAATGGCAGGAGTGTTGACGGCGGCGTCGGTTACAGGATGCAGCGGGGCGATTGATGCAGAAGCGACTGTTGTAACGGTAGGAAAGGAAAAGGTTCCGCTTGGAGTTGTGAATTTTTATGCAAGGATGATGCAGGGACAGTATGAGACATATTATGCGGGGATGATGGGGACAACTGCAGAAGAACTGTGGACGCAGGATGCGGGAGATGACAAGACGTATGAAGAGTCAGTGAAAGACAGCGTGATGGAAGCAGTGGAAAACATGTACCTCATCTCACAGCATTCAGGCGAATACGAAGTCGTTCTAACGGAAGATGAGAAAGAAGCGATTCAAAAAGCGGCGGAGCAGTTTGATAAAGATAACAAGGATGAGTCAAAAGAGGCGGTTTCCGGTTACAGAAAAGATATCGAAAAATATTTGGAGCTTATGACGATCCAGTCAAAGATGAGTGAAAAAATGCGTGAAGGCGTAAACGAGGAAGTGTCAGATGAAGAAGCGGCACAAAAGAGTATGGAATACGTATATTTTTCTTACACATCAACAGATGAGTCGGGATCGGTAACGGAACTGACAGATGAAGAAAAAGCAAAAGCAAAATCAACTGCAGAAACGATCGCAGAACGCGCAAAAGCAGGGGAAGATTTTGCGGCAGTTGCAGCAGAACTCGGAACAGAGGTGCAAAAAACCGCATTTGATGCAAAGAGTACATCTCCGGATGCAGCTCTGATCGAGGCGGCGAATGCTTTAGCGGCAGAAGGCGATGTGACAGGTGCAATCGAGTCTGACGCAGGGGTGTATGTGGCAAAGCTGACAAGCCTTCTCGATCGCGAGGCAACGGATCAGAAGAAAGCTTCCATTATCGAAGAGCGTAAGCAGGAACAGTATGATTCTCTTCTGAAAAAATGGAGAAAAGAAACAGATATCAAAGTAGATAAGAAAGTATGGAAGAAAGTAGATTTTGAAGAAACAGGTGTAAAGATCATCACATCGGAAAAATCCTCTTCGGAAGAACCTTCTTCTGATGAAACAAAATAATTGTTTTATTAAAATAAAAACAGAATAAAAACAGATAAAGTAAACTCCGAACAGAATCTATGATTAAAAGAATCTGTTCGGAGTTTTTATAATGAAGCTGTTTTATACAAGAAACGAGAATGTGAAACTTTTTCTGTAAATAATGTTTTAGAAGGTCTTCTATGGTAAAATATTTTATCATAAGGAGGCCTTTTATTATGGCAAGAGAAAAGAAACCTGTACACAAAGTACAAATGACAGAAGGAAAACGTAACATCATTCACCAGCTCTTGAAAGAATACGATATCCAATCAGCAGAAGATATCCAGGATGCGCTGAAAGATCTTCTTGGTGGAACCATCAAAGAGATGATGGAAGCGGAAATGGATGACCACTTGGGATATGAAAAATCACAACGTTCTGATAGCGGTGATTATCGCAATGGTTATAAGCGAAAAAGAGTGAATAGTCGTTATGGTTCTATGGAGATTGAAGTTCCACAAGACAGAAAATCAACTTTTGAACCTCAAGTAGTAAAGAAACGTCAGAAAGACATTTCAGATATCGATCAGAAGATTATTTCTATGTATGCAAAAGGTATGACAACCCGGCAGATTTCAGAAACAATCGAAGATATTTATGGTTTTGAAACATCCGAAGGTTTTATATCAGATGTTACAGACAAGATTCTCCCACAAATTGAAGACTGGCAGAATCGGCCATTAGATGAAGTTTATCCAATCCTGTATATTGATGCGATTCACTATTCCGTCCGTGATAATGGAGTGATCCGGAAGCTTGCTGCGTATGTCATTCTTGGGATTAATGCGGAAGGTAAGAAAGAAGTGCTTACTATCAGTATTGGAGAAAATGAAAGTTCCAAGTATTGGCTCTCCGTCTTAAACGAATTAAAAAATCGTGGTGTAAAAGATATCCTGATCATTTGTGCAGATGGACTCACAGGTATCAAAGAAGCGATTGCGGCAGCATTTCCTAAGACAGAATATCAAAGATGTATCGTTCATCAAGTGCGAAATACCTTGAAATATGTTCCAGATAAAGACAGAAAAGCATTTGCCACAGATTTGAAAACGATATATCAGGCAGCGGATGAAAAGAAAGCTTTGGCAGCTTTGGATCGGGTAATGGAAAAATGGACTGCAAAATATCCGAATTCCATGAAACGCTGGAAGGATAACTGGGATGCTATTTCCCCAATCTTCAAGTTTTCAGCAGCGGTTAGAAAGGTCATTTATACAACAAATGCCATTGAATCTCTGAATTCCACTTATCGGAAGCTGAACCGTCAGAGAAGCGTCTTTCCAAGCGATACAGCCCTTTTAAAAGCCCTTTATCTGGCTACCTTTGAAGCTACAAAAAAATGGACTGCAACAATCCGGAACTGGGCTCAGGTTTATGGAGAGTTAAGTATCATGTATGAAGGTCGCTTGCCAGAGTAATAAAAAAAGCAGAAAAACAGGCGGATTACCCGCCTGCTGTTGACATGCAATTTTGTAACTGTTATATATAAAGCAAGGGCGAAAAGCTGATTTTGTTTAAGCCTATCGCCCATTCTTATCATAGAAGATCATATTTACAGACTTTTCTTCATAGTCTCCAAGAAACAACATTCCGGTTTAAATATATTCTAATTTTTCAAAATATTGCATAAGGATGTTTGCGCAATTTTCAACCCCAAGTTCGGATGTGTCAAGTATCATATGGTAATCATTGACGTCTCCCCATGTTTTTCCTGTATGTTCATAATAATAAGAAGCTCTTTCTTCATCAGTTGTTTCGACTCTCTCTTTTGCACCGTTGTAGTCGAGGTTTTCTTTTTCCATAATTCTGCGAATACGGTCTTCTTTGTCGGCACACACGAAAATATTCAGTACGTTCATCTTGTCTTTTAAAATATCGGATGCACAGCGGCCGAGAATGATGCACGGATGCTCGGCGAGCTTCCTGATTGCTTCAGCTTCGCTCTCATACATGCGATCGTTTAACTGTTCCTCAATATAAGCCTTGTCATATACCGGTATGTCGAGACGTTTGGAAAGTTCTGTGGCAATAATGCTGGCGCCTGTTCCGAAACGACGGCTCATGGTGATTACTAACTTCATAAGAACTCCTCCTTTGTGACGTTTAAAATTTAATCAAATATTATTATAACACTTCTTCGGCGATTTGTCTGCTGAGAGAATTTAATTCCTCAAGCTGTGCTTCTTTGAGAGAAGATTTTATTGTAACGGAAGCTTCTAAAAGACGCATGTTTTTCATTTCTTTGATCTTTGCGGAAATCAGTTTTGTTGCCTGAGGAGCCCATGATCCATTTCCAAGCACGGCAATCGTACGATTTTGCAGGGAAAGAGCTTTCATGTCTTCCAAATAATTGTCCATCAGAGGATAAATGCCGTTATTATATGTTGGGGAGGCAAGTACAATGTGGCTGTATTTGAAGCTGTCGGAAATCAGTTCGGATACATGGGTCTTGGAAATGTTATGCATATGAATGTTTTTTACGCCTGCCTCTGCCAGCATAACGGCAAGGATTTCTGCCATATTTTCGGTATTTCCGTACATGGAAGCATAAGCGATCATAACTCCCTTTTCTTCCGGTTCATATCGGCTCCAAAGATTGTATTTTTCTATAATAAAATTCAGATTACTTCTCCAGACAGGACCGTGGAGCGGACAGATCATCTGAATGTCAAGAGATGAGGCTTTTTTCAATACATTTTGAACTTGCGGGCCGTATTTTCCGACGATATTTGTATAATAACGGCGCGCTTCATCAAGCCACTCTCTGTTAAAATCAAGTTCATCGTTGAATAAATTTCCGTTTAATGCATTAAATGTGCCGAAAGCATCGGCAGAGAAGAGCACTTTATCCTTTTCGTCATAAGTCATCATTGCTTCGGGCCAGTGAACCATTGGGGACATAATAAAACGAAACGTATGTTTTCCGGAACAGAAAGTATCTCCTTCTTTGACTGTGAGTGTTTTCCCCGTCAGGTCAAAGCTGAAAAATTGTTCGATCATCGGGAATGTTTTTGCGTTTCCGATAATCTTTACGTCGGGATAGTGAAGAAGGAGTTCTCCGATAAGAGAACAGTGATCCGGTTCCATGTGATTGACAACGATATAGTCAAGATTGCGGCCGTTCAGTACAGACATAACGTTTTCTATAAATTGTTTTCCGATCGCATAGTCGGCTGTATCAAAAAGAACTGTCTGTTCATCCAAAAGAAGGTATGAGTTGTAAGAGACACCTTTGGCAAGAGGGAAAATATTTTCAAACAATTCAATCTGACGATCGTTTCCCCCGACCCAATATAAGTCTTCTGTTACTTTTCTGAAACATTGCATTATAAGATTCCTCCTAAATTTAATATACAAAATAAACAAGTAAGTTGAATGTTAAAAAATAGTCGATTATATTCTAGCACAATAGAAAAAAAGCGCAATATTTATGTGAGTAAAAATAAGAAAAATAAGAATTGTATCTGCAGGAAAAATGAGATACACTGTTAAATAGATTCGGCTGTATTCAAAATATTATAAAAGAAAAAATCGGTAGATTTTTCAAAGCAAAATGAAAGACCGGAAAAGGTCAGAGTAGCAAACGAAAGGAGAAAGAAAATGTTATTTGTATGTTATCCGAAATGCAGTACATGCATGAAAGCAAAAAAATGGCTGGAAGAAAAAGAAATTGAATTTGAGCAAAGAGATATCAAAGAAGAGAAACCAACAGCGGAAGAACTGAAAACGTGGTGGAGGAAAAGCGGACTTCCGTTGAAGCGCTTTTTTAATACGAGTGGAAAACTTTACAAAGAAATGCAGTTAAAAGACAGGATTCCGAATATGAGTGAGGATGAACAGATTGAACTGCTCGCTTCTGACGGGATGCTTGTAAAAAGACCGATTCTCGTGCAAAATGAGAAGGTTCTCGTTGGTTTTAAAGAAAAGGAGTGGCAGGAGATTTTATAAGCGGTTAAGATTTTTAAATATAGTTAAAAGAGAGAAGAGCATATGAATACGGTAAATGTCAGAAAGGTAGAGATAGGAAAAGGAATCCCGAAAATCTGCGTGCCTGTTGTCGGAATTACGAGAGACGATATTATTGACGCAGCTTGTAAAGCGAAAGAAACGGCGGATCTTGTGGAATGGCGCGCAGATTGGTATGAAGATGTTCTGGATTTTAAAAAGACAGAAAAGATGATGGAAGAATTAAGAGAGACGCTTGGAGACATTCCGCTCCTTTTCACATTTCGCACATTAAAAGAAGGCGGGGAGAAAGAGATTGAAAAGAGTGTATATGTAAAGCTGAATGAGATGGCAGTAAAAACGGGTTTTGCAGATCTTGTGGATGCAGAAGCGTTTACCGGGACAGATGAGGTAAATACAATCGTAGAAACGGCGCATTTGTATGGAGTAAAAGTGATAGCATCTAACCATGATTTTCAAAAAACTCCGCCAAAAGAAGAAATTGTATCGAGGCTTTGCTTTATGCAGGAGTGTGGTGCGGATATTGTGAAAATAGCGGTAATGCCTCAATCTAAAAAAGATGTGCTTACGCTGCTTTTGGCAACGGAAGAGATGGTGAGGGAGCATGCAAAGTGTCCGGTCGTTACAATGTCTATGTCGGAAGTAGGAGTAGTCAGTCGTATTTGCGGTGAAGCATTTGGTTCTGCTCTTACATTCGGAGCGGTCAAAAAAGCGTCGGCGCCGGGACAGCTCGGGGCAGAAGAGCTTCGAATGGTGCTTAAAATCTTGCATGACGTTTGATAAAAGGGCAATTAATTTCGATGAGAAGTTAGTTGCTCTTTCATTATGGATGTTTTTATAAACAGATAAAGTTGTTATGCAGATCTGAAATTTTATATCTCGATGAAAAAACAGTTGCAATATACCTAATATGGGTATATAATGCACTTATACATACCCCATATGGGTATTTTAGGTTTAAAGTATGATGGTGAGAGGGAGAAAAGGCAAAAGCCGGAAAATATATTCGGAGGATAATTATGGAAAAAGAAAAGAAATGTCCGGAATGTACACATCGGATAAAAAAGCGTACAGAAGAAGAAACAAAATTGATGATAAACCGCTTAAACAGAATAGAAGGGCAAGTGAGGGGGATTCGCAGAATGGTGGAGAATAATGCGTATTGTCCGGATATTCTTATACAAGTTTCGGCGATTACCGCGGCATTGAACAGTTTTAATAAAGTTCTTTTATCAGAACATATCCGTACTTGTGTTTCGGAAGATATCAGGGAAGGAAAAGATGAGACGATAGATGAACTTGTAACAGTTTTGAGAAAACTTATGAAATAGATTCTGAAAAGGCAATGGAATCGAGGATTTGAGAATCGAAAGGAGGAAACCGGTTGAAACAATATGAAGTTACAGGTATGAGCTGTGCGGCATGCAGTGCACGTGTAGAAAAAGCTGTATCAAAGATTGAAGGAGTTACGTCATGTTCTGTAAATCTGCTGACTAATTCTATGGGAGTAGAGGGGGCTGTCGATGCACAGACAGTTATTGAAGCTGTAGAGGCGGCGGGATATAAGGCGGCGGAGAAAGAAAGCAGGACAGGACAGGAAGCAGGCAGGATGGAAAAGAGCGGAGAATTAAAAGATAAGGAAACGCCTGAGATGAAAAAGCGATTGATCGCCTCTCTTTGTTTTTTGATTCCGTTAATGTATCTGTCAATGGGGCATATGATGTGGGGATGGAAAGTTCCGGAAATTGTGAGCGAGAATCACGTGGCAATGGGGATCATACAGCTTCTGCTGACAACAGCCGTAATGGTGATCAATCAGAAGTTTTTTATCAGTGGAGTCAGAGGACTTTTTCATAAAGCGCCGAATATGGATACCCTGGTTGCTCTTGGCGCAGGCGCGTCTTACGGCTACAGTATTTATGCTCTGTTTGCGATGACAGATGCGCAGATGCGTGGGAATGCGGCAGAAGTAATGACATATATGCATGAGTTTTATTTTGAATCTGCGGCGATGATCCTGACATTGATCACAGTCGGTAAACTTCTGGAAGCAAGGTCAAAAGGAAAGACGACAGATGCGCTGAAAGGTCTGATGGGTCTTGCGCCTAAGACGGCGACTGTTGTGCGCGGCGGCGAGGAAGTAAAAATCGGGATCGAACAAGTGCAAAAGGGAGATCTGTTTGTCGTTCGTCCGGGGGAAAGCATTCCGACTGACGGTATTGTAGTCGAAGGAAGCGGAGCGGTTGACGAATCAGCGCTTACCGGCGAAAGTATTCCGGTTGATAAAAAAGAGGGAGATTGTGTATCGGGCGCGACGATAAACCAGTCCGGTTTTTTGAGATGTAAGGCGACCAGAGTGGGAGAAGACACAACTTTGTCTCAGATTATCCATATGGTGGGAGATGCGGCTGCGACAAAAGCTCCGATCGCAAAAGTGGCAGATAAAGTGTCGGGAGTGTTTGTTCCGGTTGTTATGGCAGTTGCTGTTTTGACGATTATTGTATGGCTTGCATTCGGAGAAACGATCGGTTTTGCTCTTGCACGGGGAATCTCGGTTCTTGTGATCAGTTGTCCTTGTGCTCTCGGTCTTGCGACGCCGGTTGCGATTATGGTCGGAAACGGTGTGGGAGCAAAGAACGGAATTTTATTTAAAACAGCAGTTTCTCTTGAAGAAACGGGGAAAATTGATGTTGTAGTGCTGGACAAAACAGGAACGATCACAAAAGGAAGACCGACGGTGACAGATATTTTGCCCGGTTCGGCTTTTAGTGAGTCGGAACTTCTGACGTATGCATACATTCTTGAAAAGAAAAGTGAACATCCGTTAGCGCATGCAATTTTGAAAAAGGCAGAGGAAGAAGCAATCCAGACGAAAGAAGAAGCGAAAAACTTTACGGCAGTTTCCGGAAATGGTTTGACGGGAGAGATAGGCGGCGATAAATTTTTCGGCGGAAACTTGAAATTTGCAGAAGGAAGAACTGTTATTTCGGAAGCGGTAAGAAAGCAGGCGGAAAGTTTTGCATCAGAAGGAAAAACACCGTTATTTTTCGGAAGGAATGAGGAACTGATCGGCATAATCGCCGTTGCAGACATTATAAAAGAAGACAGTCCGCAGGCGGTCAGAGAATTGAAAAATATGGGGATCAAGGTGGTCATGCTCACAGGCGATAATGAGCGTACGGCAAAAGCGATCGGAGAGCAGGCGGGTGTAGATGAAGTGATTGCCGGTGTTTTACCTGATGGAAAAGAGGATGTGATCAAAAAATTAAAAGAAGAAGGAAAAGTGGCGATGGTTGGGGACGGGATTAATGATGCGCCGGCTCTTACGCGGGCGGATGTCGGAATCGCCATCGGAGCAGGAACGGATATCGCTATTGATGCGGCGGATATTGTGCTTATGAAAAGCAGGTTGAGCGACGTGCCTGCCGCTGTGCGCATGAGTCGGGCAGCGCTTCGCAATATTCATGAAAATCTTTTCTGGGCATTTTTTTATAATGTGATCGGCATTCCGCTCGCAGCGGGAATCTGGATTCCTATCTTCGGGTGGAAATTAAATCCGATGTTCGGGGCAGCGGCAATGAGTCTGTCAAGCGTATGTGTTGTAAGCAACGCCCTGAGGCTGAATTTGTTTAAATTATATGATGGTTCTAAAGATAGAAAAAGAAGTCAAAAAAACAAGAAAAATTCTGAAGAAGAAAAGGAGAATAAAACAATGAAAAAAGTAATGAAAATCGAAGGAATGATGTGCGGACACTGCGAGGCGAGAGTGAAAAAGGTTCTTGAAGCGCTGGATGGAGTGGAACAGGCGGAAGTCAGTCATGAAACCGGCACGGCAGTTGTTGAAATGACAGAAGAGGTTGCTGACGAAGTACTTAAAAAGGCAGTGGAAGATCAGGATTATAAAGTGTTGGGGATTGACTTCTGACAATTTGAATAGTAATATAGGTATGTAGCTATCCATTTGAAGAACGGATTTCTGAAAAGTGGGTAGCTTTTTTAACGAGCATCGTTCTTTTAAAAAGAACGGAATAAAAGGAGGAAAAACAATGAAGAAGAAAATGCTCAGCGCATTCTTGTGTGCAGCTATGGCAGTCACTCTCGTTGCAGGGTGCGGAGCTCCGGCGGCAGACGCAGGCAAAGACAAAGGAGGAGACTCCAAAAAAGAGGCGTCGGAAGGAATTCCGAAAGATGAAATCAAGGTAGGATTTGTACATATTTCCGATCCGAGCGATATGGGATATACATACAATCATGATCTGGGAACAAAGGAAATGCAGAAAGAACTGGGATTGAGCGATGACCAGATCATCAACAAATATAATGTGCCGGAAGATGCAGAATGTGATACAGCTCTTAGAGAACTCGTAGAAGCAGGATGCAACATTATCTTTGCAACAAGCTTCGGGTTTGAAGACTATGTGAAAGAAGTAGCCGCAGAGTATCCGGACATCCAGTTCTGTCATGCGACAGGATTCCAGGCATCGGATTCAGGACTGGATAACTTCCATAATTATTTTGCGTCTATTTATGAGGGACGTTATCTGGCAGGTATTGCGGCAGGACTTAAGACAGAAACAAATAAACTCGGCTACGTAGCGGCACATCCGTTTGCAGAGGTTATCAGCGGATATACAGCGTTCTATCTTGGAGCAAAAAGTGTGAATCCTGATGTAACAATGGATATTATGTATACAAATTCATGGAATGATCCGACAATCGAGTCTCAGGTTGCAAAAGCTCTTATCGACCGCGGATGCGATGTGATCTCCCAGCATTCGGATTCTACAGCTCCGGCAACGACAGCTGAGGATAATGGAGTATGGCAGGTTGGATATAATAATGATATGATTGCCGCTGCACCGAATGCGTCTTTAGTTTCTCCTCGTATTGACTGGGGAATTTATGTGACAGAAGCTGTTCAGGCAGTGATCGACGGAAAAGAAATTCCGGCTGACTGGTGCAAAGGATATGCCGACGGAGCCGTTTATTTGTCTCCATTGAATGAGAAGATCGCAGCAGAGGGAACGCAGGAGGCGATCGATAAAGCGGCGGAAGCGCTGAAAAACGGAGAACTTTTTGTATTCGGCGGTCCGCTTAAAGGAGTAAGTCCGGACGGAGAGAAGATTGAAGTTGCAGAGGGAGATCATTTCCCGGAACAGGAAGAGGCTTCTGCACCGTCATGGCAGTATATTATCGAGGGATGTAACGTAGTTCAGTAATTGTATAAAGTAATTCTAAAAAATAAATCCGAAAGAAGATATCTTCGGAAAATGAAAACAGAGCCGTCTTCGGACGGCTTTGTTTATAACATTAAATGTTTTTTAAGCGGAATACCGCTTTGTTCTATGAGGATTTCATGAGGAAATGAGAAAGATACGACAGGAGAGAAGAAGGAGGAAAAAAATTTGGGAGAAGCAGCGCAGTATGCAATAAAAATGCATCATGTAACGAAAACATTCGGTAAAGTCGTTGCCAATAAAAATGTAGATCTTGAACTGAAAACAGGGGAGATCCTTGCGCTTCTCGGTGAAAACGGAAGTGGAAAAACAACATTGATGAACATGTTGTCAGGAATTTATTTTCCGGATTACGGAGAGATTTATGTAAAAGGGAAGGAGGTAACGATTCGTTCCCCGAAGGATTCTTTTACTCTCGGAATCGGAATGATCCATCAGCATTTTAAGCTTGTGGATGTGTTGACGGCAGCGGAAAATATCGTGTTGGGATTGGAAGGGAAAACGGTGTTAAAACGCCGTGAGATCAATCGGAAAGTAGCAGAATTAGCACAAAAATATGGCTTTGATCTTGATCCGACAAAGAAAGTTTACAATATGTCGGTTTCTGAAAAACAAACGGTGGAAATATTAAAAGTGCTGTACAAAGGCGCGGATATTTTGATTTTAGACGAACCTACGGCGGTTCTTACTCCTCAGGAAACGGAAAAGCTGTTTGCTGTTTTGAAAAACATGAAAAAACACGGGAAATCGATCATCATCATTACACATAAATTAAATGAAGTAATGGCGATATCAGATCGTGTTGCGATCTTGCGAAAGGGAGAATATATCGGAGTTGTGGAAACTTCGGAAACCGATCCGGATCAACTTACGGAAATGATGGTCGGCCGGCCGATCAGTCTTGAGATTGAAAGACCGGAAGTAAAACGGGGCGGAAAACGTCTTCGGGTGATCGATCTTACCTGTTTGAGCGGAGACGGAGTGAAGGCTCTTGATAATGTTTCGTTTGATGCTTATGCAGGAGAGATACTGGGAATCGCCGGAATTGCAGGAAGCGGACAAAAAGAACTGTGCGAGACGATTGCGGGACTTTATCCTTCTGTCGGGGGATCTGTTTTGTATTCTGAATCATCAGAAAAAGGGGCGGTAAAAGAACGTATTTTAGGATTAAGCCCGGATGAAATCGCCAAAAAAGGAATTTCAATGGCATTTGTTCCGGAAGATCGTCTTGGAATGGGTCTTGTTGCCGGAATGGATATGACAGATAATGTCATGCTTAGAAGTTATAAGTCGAACAAAGGTATTTTTGTAGATCGGAAAAGTCCGAGAGATCTTGCGGAAAAACTGATTAAGGAATTAGAAATCGTAACTCCGGGCGTGGAAACTCCGGTAGGAAGACTTTCGGGAGGTAATGTGCAGAAAGTTCTTTTAGGAAGAGAGATAGCCTGTCAGCCGTCGGTTCTGATTGTCGCATATCCGGTAAGAGGTCTTGATATCAATGCGTCTTACAGAATCTATGATCTTTTGAACGAACAGAAGAAAAAGGGAGTTGCGGTTGTATTTATCGGAGAAGATCTTGATGTGCTTATGCAGCTTTCGGACCGCATCATGGTTATGTGCGGAGGAAAGGTAAGCGGTATTGTCGATCCGAGAAAAGTGACAAAAGAAGAAATCGGATTAATGATGATCCGTACAGAACAAGATGGAGAAAAAGAGGAGGTGACAGAATGAGTTCCAATGTGACACATGCGAAAGAGCCTTTGTTCCGAATGGTAAAAAGAGATGCGATTCCTCAGAAAAAAGCGTGGATGATCCGTGCGGCTGCTTTTCTTTTATCTTTGGCTACGGGCGCTGTCGTGATCATGATGCTCGGACATAATCCGTTTTCGGTATATATTTCCATGATAAAGGGAGCATGGGGAACGAAGACTGTTTCTTATGAGACGATTAAGATCGCAATTCCGCTTCTTATCACGGCGATCGGAATTTCTTTTGCGTTCAAAATGAAATTCTGGAATATAGGGGCGGAAGGACAGATTTTGGTAGGTGCAGTTGCGGCAGGTGCGTTTGGTCTTTTTACTGCTCATATTTTTCCGAAGATCCCACTTGTAATTCTTATGATGCTGGCGGCGATCGTAGCGGGCGGTTTGTACGGTTTGCTCCCGGCTGTCTGCAAGGCGAAGTGGGGAACAAATGAGACGTTGTTTACACTGATGTTAAATTATATTGCTCTGGCATTTATCAAATATCTTATGAACGGCCCGTGGAAAGCTCCGGGAAGCAGCTATCCGAAAATAGCGATGCTTGTTCCGGGAGCGCGTTTGACAAAAGTATTCGGAGTGCACTGGGGATGGATCTTAGCGCTTATTCTCGTTGTCGTATCTTATATTTATTTTAATAAGACGAAACAAGGCTATGAAATTGCTGTTGTAGGTGAAAGCAATAATACTGCCAGATATGCGGGAATCAATGTGGGACGGGTATTCCGCAGAACGATGTTTTTATCCGGAGCGCTTTGCGGACTTGTCGGAATGCTTCAGTTTGCGGGATCGGACTTTACGATTACGGAAGGAACTGCAGGCGGCGTCGGATTTACGGCCATTACAGTTGCATGGCTCGCAAAAATGAATCCGGCGGGAATGTTGGTTGTATCAGTATTTATCGCGATGCTTGAGCGAGGGGCGAACGCAATTCAGACACAGTTTAAAATTCCGGCATCTGCGGCCGATCTGTTGATTGGTATTATTTTGTTCTTTATGCTCGGATGTGAGTTTTTTATCACATATAAGTTGATCGGAAGAGGAAAGGAGGAACATCATGCTTAATACGTTGAATGGATTATTTATTGCGGCAGTATTGGCCGGAACGCCGCTTCTTTTAGGAGCGCTCGGTGAAATACTGACAGAAAAATCAGGAAACTTAAATCTTGGTGTAGAGGGAATGATGTTCATGGGGGCGATCACGGGACTGGCAGGTTCGTATTATTATGAACAGGCAGTGATCGGTTCGGGCGGGAACCCGAACGGAGCGGTTTCTTCTGTCATAGCTCTTCTTACTTCTTTTGCGGCGGGTTCTCTTGGGGCACTGATCTACAGTTTTTTGACGATTACGCTCCGGGCAAATCAAAATGTAACAGGTCTGACATTAACAATTTTCGGAACCGGTTTCGGAAATTTTTTCGGAGAGTATATCGGACAGAAGGCCGGCGGTTATGTGGCGGTATCTGAAGTGACGAAGAAAGCATTTTCAGGGATTGATATCCCGGTTTTGTCAGATATCCCGGTGCTTGGTCCTCTTTTATTCCGGTATAACTGGGTCGTTTATTTTGCAATCGCGGCAGCGCTTTTTATGACATGGTTTTTTAATCGTACAAGAGTGGGACTGAATCTTCGTGCTGTCGGGGAAGATCCGGCAACTGCGGATGCGGCGGGTATCAATACGACGGTATATAAATATATGGCGACTGTGATCGGCGGAGGGATCTGCGGAATCGGTGGTATGTATATGAGCATGGTTACAACATCAGGCGTATGGGTGCATAACTGTGTCAGCGGGTATGGATGGCTTGCGGTAGCGCTTGTTATTTTTGCAACATGGAGTCCTGCAAGAGGAATGCTTGTGGCGCTTGTATTCGGCGGTCTTACGATCATGCGTATGTATATTAATATTCCCGGACTTCCGGCTCAGATTTATGATATGTTCCCGTACATTGCTACGATACTTGTTCTTGTGATCACAAGTATGCGCAGAAGTAAGGAGCATGCACAGCCAAAGAGCTGCGGACTGAATTATTTCCGCGAGGAAAGATAAAGGGATTCGTATATGAATATTTTATTCAGCTATGCATAGTGATTTCCGATGACGGTAATGGGTTTTGATATGTTTTCGGAAAAGTGCATAGCTGAATTTTTGTATAAGCGACGGGTCAAAGTCGGGGTGTGACCGAGATCTTGGCGAATGTTTATAATACCGGAATGTGCTTTTGGAACTTCCGGTAATTGTTTTATGTACGGTTGTTCTGGCTGTGGAAGCTGCGCAATGATAACTGTCATGGGATTGTGGGAGGCATAGAAATATGATATCCTAAATGAAAATTTATTGTATGAAGGCTGATCGGCATTTTGGGGTTATACCGTGCTGAAAAATATTCGGATATATTATTCGCAAAAATAGTGTTGACAATTTAAAGAGGGTATAATACTATAATAGCAGAAGCGAACAACTGTTCGATACTAAAAATCGTTATACAGAAGGAGATATTTTATTATGGCGGGAAATGATGAAAAGAAAAAAGCGCTGGATGCGGCGATAGCAAAACTTGAGAAGGATTTTGGAAAGGGCGCGGTGATGAAACTCGGAGAATCAGGAGCTCATGTTGCGGTAGAGACAGTTCCTACAGGCTGTTTGAGTCTTGATATTGCGCTTGGATTGGGCGGAGTTCCGAAAGGACGCGTGATTGAAGTTTACGGACCTGAGTCCAGCGGTAAGACAACGGTTGCGCTTCATATGATTGCGGAAGTGCAGAAACGCGGCGGTATTGCGGGATTTATTGATGCGGAACATGCGTTGGATCCGGTCTATGCAAAGAATATAGGAGTGGATATTGACGAACTATATATTTCCCAACCGGACAGCGGTGATCAGGCTTTGGAGATTGCAGAGACGATGGCACGTTCCGGCGCAATCGACATTATCGTTGTAGACTCTGTTGCGGCTCTTGTGCCGAGACAGGAGATTGAAGGAGATATGGGAGACAGTCATGTGGGACTTCAAGCGCGATTGATGTCACAGGCACTTAGGAAACTGACTCCGGTTATCAGTAAGTCGAACTGTATTGTGATTTTTATCAATCAGCTGAGAGAAAAAGTCGGGGTCATGTTCGGAAATCCGGAGACGACAACCGGAGGAAGGGCGCTTAAGTTTTATGCGTCTGTCCGAATGGATGTCAGAAAAACAGAGACTCTGAAACAAAGCGGAGAGATGGTCGGAAACCATACCCGTATTAAGATTGTGAAAAATAAGATAGCTCCGCCGTTTAAGGAGGCGGAATTTGACATTATGTTCGGAAAAGGAATTTCAAAAGAAGGAGATATCCTTGATCTGGCTACTAAGTTAGATCTTGTTAAAAAGAGTGGAGCATGGTATGCATATGAAGGCGATAAGATCGGACAGGGCCGGGAAAATGCAAAGACATATCTGTCTGCTCATCCGGAAATAATGGAAGAGTTGGAAAAGAAAGTAAGAGAACATTATCAACTTGGGACAGATTCTTCGGAAAAAGATGAGAAAGAAGTGAAAAAGGAAAAAGAACAAAAAGGGAAAAGTGACGATCTTGCATTAAAAGGTGATGAAAAATAATGATAGTCACTAAAATAGAGCCATGTACAAAAACGAAGTTTAAAATTTATATAGATGAGACATTTAAGTTTGTACTTTATAAAGGAGAGGTTTCCCGTTTCGGAATTCGGATCGGGGAAGAAATCCCGCCGGAAACAGAAGAAAAGATCCGAACGGAAGTGCTTTTGAAGAGGGCGAAGCTTAGGGCGATGCATCTTCTCGAGGATATGGACCGAACAGAGTCTGCCCTTCGCGAAAAACTTCGTCAGGGTCTGTATCCGTCTGACGTGACAGAGGCGGCGATTGAATATGTAAAGTCATTCGGTTATCTTGATGATGTCCGGTATGCGGAAAACTTCGTGAGGAGCAGGCAGAATGTGAAGAGTAAAAAAGAAATCGGCACGGCGCTGCTGCAGAAAGGGATTTCGTCGGAAATAGCAAAGCGCGCTATGGAAATCTGCTATGAAGAAATGGGAGAAGAAGAGGCAATCCGCAAAATTTTAAGAAAAAAAAAGTTTGATCCGAATAAGGCGGAAGAAGCTCAAATGCAGAAAATATACGGCTATCTGGGGCGCAAAGGATTTCGTTATGATACAGTCCGTCAAGTGATACAAAATTATAATGACGATGCTTGACATTGTTGTGAAAACAGTATAAAATTTAACTGTTGTATTTAAGTAATATGTACAATGAAAATTTAATAAGGAGGTGCTCCTGTGCAAGTAGATTTAGTGATCGCTATTATACTTGCTGCGGCACTCGCTTTGATAGTTGGGATGGTTTCTCGATTTCTCACAATTTCCGGTTTGAAAAAAAATGCAGAAAGTAAAATCGGAAATGCAGAGGCAAAAGCAAGAGAAATCATCGATGATGCTGTGAAAACTGCTGAAACAACGAAAAAGGAAGCTCTTCTCGAAGTGAAAGAAGAATCGATCAAGACAAAGAATGATCTTGAGAAGGAGACAAAAGAAAGAAGAGCGGAATTGCAGCGCTATGAAAAAAGAGTGCTGGCAAAAGAAGAGGCAGTTGATAAGCGTTCTGATGTGTTAGAACATCGGGAGTCGAAGCTTACGGCGAAAGAAGACCAGCTTCGTCAGCGGGAAGCCAAGGTAGAAGAGCTGAATCAGAAACGTGTGCAGGAACTAGAACGAATCTCAGGACTTACCTCCGAACAGGCAAAAGAATATCTGTTGAAAACTGTTGAAGAAGATGTTAAGCATGACACCGCAAAAATGGTCAGAGAATTGGAAACACAGGCGAAAGAAGAAGCAGACAAGAAAGCAAAAGAATATGTTGTCAATGCAATTCAGAGATGTGCGGCAGACCATGTTGCGGAAACGACAATTTCCGTTGTGCAGCTTCCGAGCGATGAAATGAAAGGTCGTATTATCGGTCGTGAAGGAAGAAATATCCGAACACTTGAAACATTGACCGGTGTGGAACTGATTATTGATGATACACCGGAAGCGGTTGTTTTATCGGGATTTGATCCCATCCGCCGTGAAGTTGCAAGAATTGCACTTGAACGTTTGATCGTAGACGGACGTATTCATCCGGCGAGAATTGAAGAAATGGTAGAAAAAGCGCAGAAAGAAGTCGATACAATGATCAGAGAAGAAGGAGAAGCGGCAGCGTTAGAAGTAGGCGTGCCGGGAATTCATCCGGAGTTGATCAGACTTCTCGGTCGTATGAAGTTTAGAACAAGCTATGGACAGAATGCGTTGAAGCATTCGATTGAAGTGGCTCAGTTGTCGGGACTTCTTGCGGGCGAAATCGGTATAGATGTCAGAATGGCGAAACGTGCCGGACTTCTGCATGATATAGGAAAATCTATCGACCATGATGTAGAAGGGTCACATATTCAAATCGGTGTGGATCTTTGTAGGAAATATAAAGAATCCTCAACCGTAATTAACGCGGTGGAATCGCATCACGGAGATGTTGAGCCGCAGACATTGATCGCATGTGTAGTGCAGGCAGCCGATACGATTTCGGCAGCAAGACCGGGTGCAAGACGCGAGACGATCGAAACATACACCAACAGATTGAAACAGTTAGAAGAGATTACCAACCAGTTTAAAGGGGTGGATAAATCTTTTGCCATTCAGGCGGGCAGAGAGATTCGAGTTATGGTAGTTCCAGAGCAGGTATCTGATGATGATATGGTGCTTATGGCAAGGGATATTGCAAAACAAATTGAATTTGAACTTGAGTATCCCGGACAGATTAAAGTCAATGTAATCCGTGAATCACGGGCAACAGATTATGCGAAATAGCAATGAATCATAACAGCAGACGAAAGACCAGCCCTTGTCGAAAGACGAGGGCTTTCTTTTATTAAAATATGTTGATTGCTGAGAGGATACGGGGAAGGAGAAAGACGATGAGTGAACAGATTAAACGTGTGAACAGAGAATTGAAATTTAAAGGAACGATTATTGATTTCTATCAAGATACAATGGAAATTAATGGGGATCATACAGTTGTATGGGATTTTATCAAGCACAAAGGAGCTGCGGCAGTAGTTCCGGTCACTGAAGATGGAAAGATACTTATGGTACGTCAGTATCGAAATGCACTTGAGAGATATACTTTGGAGATACCGGCAGGGGCTCTGGATGAGGAAGGAGAGCCGGGGTTTAAATGTGCTGCTCGGGAATTGGAAGAAGAAACAGGTTATAAAAGTGAGGAATTGGAATGGCTGATCACCTTGAGGACAACGGTTGCTTTTTGCAATGAGAAGATCGAGGTGTATGTGGCGAAAAATTTAATCCCTTCAAAACAGCATTTAGATGAGGATGAATTTATTGATCTGAAAGCATATTCTCTTGATGAATTAAAAGAAAAAATATTTACAGGAGAGATTGAAGATGCAAAAACAGTTGCATCATTAATGGCATATGCAGTAAAATACGAAGCCTGAAAATGATGTAAGAAACGGATCGTGAAAAGTGATAATGAAAAAATTCCGGCATATAATGAAATATCAATAAAAAGTAAAGTGCAGAATGGCAAAAGGATCAGCAACTGCGCGATACAGGGAGGAATAATGAAGGTATTTCATGTGAAAAAGCAGTTAGCGGCTTTGTTTATGCCGGGATTTTTAATTGGAATTATTTATGTCAATTTTCTTGCTAAAAAATATGTGGCAGCTCCGGATCTGTTCAGTGAATATTTTTTGGATCAATTCAGGGGTGTGCAGATAGACGAAAAAGAATATTTATGGTATCTGCTTCGCATTCGCTGCGTTCCGTTTTTTATGCTTTCAGGGTTGGCTCTTACGAAGTTGAAAAAAGTAAGCGCCGGGTTATTTCTTGGGTGGACAGGCATATCTGTGGGGGTGCTTGTTTCGCTGGCGGCATCGAACTTGGGAATGAAAGGCTGTCTCTTGTGTCTTATAGGTGTTTCTCCACAGTTTCTTTTCTATATTCCTGCGTATTTTATGATCCTGAAATATTGTTATGAGTCAGAAGATGGCAGATGGAACAGACAGAAAACAATTTTTGTCGGTTTGATGATGAGTTTAGGAATTATTACCGAATTATATGTGAATCCTGTATTAGTGAAGTTGTTCTTGAATTATGTGTAGTTGTCTATAGACTATGTGCTGCGCACATAGTCTATAGATCTTTTGCTCCTTTTCGGAGATGAAAAAATAAAATAATAACGGCGATTCCGAAAACAAGAAACTGACTGGTTAAAAGTCCGATCAGATAACCGTATATTCCAAACTTGGGGATTGCAAAAAATACTCCGGCAATACGAACAAGAAGACCGGCAGTGTTGACGAGAAGTGTGCAGAATGTTTTCCCAAGTCCGTTAATTATGCTTGTAAGGGCGGTATTTGTGTAAAGAAACGGGCAGATCCATGAAAGTGTTAAAATGAAACTTCCGGCAGCAGAACTATGGAACAAAACTCTTCCGAGAAAGTTTCCGAAAATCAGAAAAAACAGACAGCATCCAAGGCCTAAAATGAAACAGCTTCCTACAGATTGTTTCAATAAACGAATGATTCGTCTGTTATCATCAGATGCCTGGGCAGCGCTGACGGCAGGCATAAGCACTGTTCCGATAGAAGTTGTGAGCGCCGAAGGAAAAAGGATGCATGGCAGAGCCATTCCTGTCAATACTCCGTAAAGGCGAAGCGCTTCCGAAGAAGTCATTCCGTAGATTTTTAAAAAAGTCGGGATGGAGGCCGCCTCAATGCTTTGGAGTAAAGTAACTGCCGTTCGATTTGCTGTAAGAGGAACAGATAAAGCGGACAGTTTTCTGAAAGTTTTTGAAATGGAAGAAATCGAAGCGGCATAACAAAGCTGCTTTTGCCGATTCAGCATCTGTATCGAAAAAAGTGCGGCAGCCGTCTCGCCTGCGGCAATGCCGGCGGCGGCAAGTTTGACAGAAGGGATTTCCCCGGTTTTTTTAACAAAGAGAAAAAGCAGGACGACGAAAAGAATTCGAGCAGATTGTTCGATAAGCTGTGACAGGGCAGGAATTTTTGTCTGCTGAAGCCCTAAACTGTATCCGCAGATACAACTATGTATTGCGGCGAACGGTAATGCATAAGAGACGATAAGAAGGAGATTTTCACACCTGGCATCTCCTAAAAAAGTTGTTGCTATATAAAAGGCGTTTTTTTGGAGAAAATATAATTCTATAAGTGAGAGAAAGAGTGTGAAGCCAAGAGAAACTGCAAGAATGTTTCCGGCTTCTTTTTGCCGTTCAATATGCGGGGAGGATGAACTGGCGGCAGAGTAAGTAACAACAGATGACATTTTTTCTGCGACCATGTGTGAGACGGCGGTTTGAATCCCGAATGTGCTGACTGACAGACAAAGTGCATAGACCGGGAAAATGAGCTGATATAAACCGACGTTTTCTTCTCCGAAAGCATGACTTAAAAAAATACGAAAGAAGAATCCCATAATGCGAGTGATCAATCCGGCGGCAGTTAAAACGGCGGCGCCGCGAAATAAATTGCGGGAAGAAAAGGAGCGGAATTTGTCAGAACGGAATAACATAAAATCACCTCGATTTGTAACAACAGACATATACTTGTTAAAACATATGTCATAAGGAGACTTGACAGAACCGGGGATGAATGCTATGCTACAAAAGAAATCCCTAGTAAAATACTGGGGAATCCATTCTGCAATATTAAGAATAAAGAAATAGAGTATTTTTATTAAGGAACGGAGCGTGAGAAAGTGAAGTTATCTACAAAAGGAAGGTATGGACTTCGTGCGTTGATCGATCTGGCGCAAAATGGAGGTGAACAGCCGGTATCTATTACAAGTATTTCAACAAGACAAGATATCTCGGAACGATATCTTGAGCAGTTGATGTCTATGCTGAAAAAAGCGGGGATTGTAAGAAGTGTAAGAGGAGCCGGAGGCGGATATGTGCTTGTAAAAAGACTGGAAGATATTTCTGTGGGAGATGTGCTTCGCGCATTGGAAGGCAGTCTTGAGCCGGTGGACTGCGCGGGTCTTGAACCAAATGGAGGATGCAGTGTTTCGGACAGCTGCGTGACAAAATATGTTTGGAAGAAAATTAACGACAGTATTAACCAGACGGTAGATGAGATTAAACTTGATCAACTCGTAAAAGAAAACGGAAAAAACTGTAGAAACTGATTACAGTTTATTTAATGAAGAGATGGAGGAAAAAAGATGGATAAACTGATATATCTTGATAATGCGGCTACGACAAAAACTTCACCTGAAGTTGTGGAAGCAATGCTGCCTTATTTTACAGAACATTATGGGAATCCGTCCAGTATATATTCGTTTGCGGCGGCAAATAAGGAAGTGATTTCAAAACAAAGAGAGACGATCGCAGGTGTGATCGGAGCAAAGGAAAATGAGATTTATTTTACGGCGGGAGGAACGGAAGCCGACAACTGGGCATTGACGGCGACAGCAGAGGCGTATGGCGCAAAAGGAAAGCATATTATTACGACGAAGATTGAACATCATGCCGTTTTGCATACATGTGAATATCTTCAAAAGCGAGGGTATGAGGTTACTTATCTCGATGTGGATGAATATGGAGTTGTAGATCCGAAGTCGGTAGAGGCGGCGATCAGACCGGATACGATATTGATCTCGGTCATGTTTGCGAACAATGAGATCGGTACGGTAGAGCCGATAAAAGAGATCGGCGCGATCGCTCATGAAAAAGGAATTTTGTTTCACACGGACGCCGTACAGGCGTTTTGTCAGATACCGATCGATGTCGATGAATGTCATATAGATATGCTCAGCGCCAGCGGACATAAATTAAACGGTCCGAAGGGAATTGGATTTTTATACATCAGAAAAGGAGTCAAAATCCGCTCGTTGATCCACGGAGGAGCACAGGAGAGGAGACGTCGTGCAGGAACTGAAAATGTTCCAGGAATCGTCGGTTTCGGGAAAGCAGTTGAAATAGCTGCAGCGTCTATGGAAAGAAGAATGGAAAAAGAAAGTCAGCTTCGGGATTATTTGATCGAAAAGATTGAAAAAGAGATACCATACTGCAGATTAAACGGCGACAGAGAAAGGCGTCTTCCGAATAATGTGAATTTCAGTTTTCAATATATAGAAGGCGAGTCGCTTCTTATCATGCTCGACATGAAAGGCATCTGCGCTTCCAGCGGATCTGCGTGTACATCGGGATCGCTGGATCCTTCACATGTTCTTTTGGCAATCGGGCTTCCTCATGAAATTGCACACGGATCTTTGCGTCTGACGCTTGGAGACGATACGACAAAAGAAGATCTGGATTATGTGACGACCTGTTTGAAAGAGATAGTAGCTCGACTAAGAAGCATGTCTCCTCTTTATGAAGATTTTTTGAAAAAACAAAAAAATAAGTAAAGGAACAGGGAAAAGAAATTGACTTAAGTCAAAAGAAAAATATCGTTTGAATAAGCGGAAACAGAGAATAGGAGGAATTTATTTATGTATACAGAAAAAGTAATGGATCATTTTCAGCATCCGAGAAACGTAGGAGAACTTGAAAACGCCAGCGGCGTCGGAACAGTGGGAAATGCAAAATGTGGAGATATCATGAGAATTTATCTTGACATTGATGAAAACCAGATTATTCGGGATGTGAAGTTTAAAACTTTTGGATGTGGGGCGGCTGTAGCAACAAGCAGTATGGCGACAGAACTTGTAAAAGGGAAAAATATTCAGGAGGCAATGAAAGTAACAAACAAAGCTGTGATGGAGGCTCTTGATGGTCTTCCGCCGGTAAAAGTACATTGTTCGTTGCTGGCAGAGGAAGCAATTCATGCGGCGCTTTGGGATTATGCTGAAAAGAACGGGATCAAGATTGAAGGGCTGGAAAAACCAAAGACAGATATTCATGAGGACGAGGAAGAAGAGGAATATTAATGAAGAAAGTGGTTGTAGGAATGTCAGGAGGCGTGGATTCGTCTGTGGCGGCATATCTGCTGAAAGAACAAGGCTATGATGTGATCGGCGTTACGATGCAGATCTGGCAGGAAGAAGACGTCTGTACAGTAGAAGAAAACGGAGGCTGCTGCGGGTTAAGCGCTGTTGAAGATGCGAGGAGAGTTGCAGCGGCATTGGGCATTCCTTATTATGTGATGAATTTCAGAGAGGAATTCCAAAAAAATGTAATCGACTATTTTGCAGATTCTTATGTGAACGGCCAGACGCCGAATCCGTGTATTGCATGCAACCGTTATGTGAAATGGGAAGCGCTTCTTAAGCGCAGCATCTCGATCGGAGCAGATTTTATTGCGACAGGGCACTATGCAAGAGTTGAGCAGCTTTCAAACGGGAGATATGCTCTGCGGCGTTCGGCAACTGCTGCAAAAGATCAGACTTATGCATTATATAATCTGACGCAGGAACAGTTGAAACGAACGTTGATGCCGGTAGGAGAATATACAAAAGAAGAAGTTCGGGTAATTGCGGAAAAGATCGGACTGCTCGTTGCGGACAAGCCGGACAGTCAGGATATATGTTTTGTACAGGATGGAAACTATGCTGCTTTTATAGAAGAACATACAGGGAAGAAAGCTTCGGAAGGAAACTTTGTTACATCGGATGGAACTGTCATAGGGAGGCATAAAGGGATTATCCATTATACGGTCGGTCAGAGAAAGGGACTTGGTCTGGCACTTGGATATCCGGCATTTGTTCTTGAAATCCGTCCGGAAACGAATGAGGTCGTTATCGGAACTTATGAAGAATCTCTGACAACGGTTGTCCGTGCAAAACAGCTGAACTTTATGTCGGTAGAAGATCTAAAAGAACCGCTGCGTGTGTTTGCGAAGATCAGGTATAATCACAAAGGCGCGTGGTGTACGGTCGAGCGGACGAAAGAAGATGAAGTAACTTGCTGTTTTGAGGAGCCGCAGCGCGCGGTGACACCCGGTCAGGCGATTGTATTTTATGACGGCGAGTATGTACTTGGCGGCGGTACGATTTTGTGAGAGGTGTGAGAGGATGCCTAAACGATTAAAAGAAACAATGATACGATCTGATTTTCATATGCATACCGCATTTTCAACGGACAGTGAAGAGGCTGTTGAAAGTATGTTGAACCGGGCTGTTGAAAGAGGGCTCTATTCGGTTTGCATCACAGATCATATGGATGCGGATTACCCGCCGGATGACGAATTGGGAGAAAGTGCATTCCGGTTGGATACGGAAAACTACTTTCCGTTTCTTTTAAAAAAGAAAAAAGAGTATGAAGAACGGATTCAGGTGCGTATCGGAATTGAATTAGGACTTCAAAAGCATCTGGGGACAAGATACGAGACGTTGATCGAGAAGTATCCGTTCGATTTTGTGATCGGCTCTATGCATCTTGTCTGTGGGGAAGACCCTTATACCGGAAAGGTGTTTGAAGAGCTGGGAGATGCACAGGTATACAGGAGGATGTTCTGTGAAACGTTGGAATGCATTCGGAAAATAAAATGTTTCGATGTGCTCGGTCATTTGGATTATGTGGTTCGATATGGAAAGCATCAGGCGGAGGCGTATTCTTATGAAAAGTTTTCTGATGAGATTGACATGATATTAAGAGAATTGATCTCGTCAGGAAAAGGTCTGGAATTGAACATGGCAGGAATAAAGTATGGTCTTGGATTTGCTCATCCGCATCCGAGTGTGCTTCGCCGATATAAAGAGCTGGGAGGAGAGATCATCACCGTGGGATCTGATGCTCATAAAGCAGAGCATATCGGATATGAATTTGAGATCGCGGGCGAACTTCTGAAATCCTGTGGTTTTCGATATTATACAGAATTTGAGAATCGTAAGGCTGTTTTTCGACGGATTCCATAAAAATGTATTTAGGACTTGAATTTTTGTTCCTGTTTTAGTACAATTATGCTAGTTGATGAATTCTTAACAATGTTTACTTTGCGGGGGTTCATTTGCATAACTGGAAACAGTTAAATATTTTTCAAACTTTTAGGAGGAATTAATCATGGCAGTAAAAGTAGCGATTAATGGATTTGGACGTATTGGACGTCTTGCTTTCAGACAGATGTTCGGAGCAGAGGGATTTGAGATCGTAGCAATCAATGACCTGACATCCCCGAAAATGCTTGCTCACTTACTGAAATATGACTCAACACAGGGCAAATATGCACTGGCAGATAAAGTTGAGGCTGGAGAGGATTCTATCATCGTTGATGGAAAAGAAATTAAAATCTACGCAAAAGCAAACGCAGCAGAACTTCCGTGGGGAGAAATCGGCGTTGACGTAGTTCTGGAGTGTACAGGATTCTACACATCTAAAGCAAAAGCACAGGCTCACATCGATGCAGGCGCTAAAAAAGTTGTTATTTCCGCTCCGGCAGGAAATGACCTTCCGACAATCGTATATAACGTAAACCACGAGCAGCTTACAAAAGATGACAACATCATCTCAGCAGCTTCCTGTACAACAAACTGCTTGGCTCCGATGGCAAAAGCACTGAACGATCTTGCACCGATCAAATCCGGTATCATGTGCACAATCCACGCTTACACAGGTGATCAGATGACACTTGACGGACCGCAGAGAAAAGGCGATCTGAGAAGATCTCGTGCAGCAGCTTGCAACATCGTGCCGAACAGCACAGGTGCAGCAAAAGCAATCGGTCTTGTTATTCCGGAACTGAACGGAAAACTGATCGGTTCTGCTCAGCGTGTTCCGACTCCGACAGGATCTACAACAATTCTTACAGCAGTTGTAGAAGGCGAAGTAACAGTTGATCAGATCAACGCAGCTATGAAAGCAGCAGCAAACGAGTCTTACGGATACAATACAGATGAGATCGTATCCAGCGATATCGTAGGTATGTCTTACGGATCACTCTTTGATGCTACTCAGACAATGGCACTTCCGACTGGCGACGGAACAACAGAAGTTCAGGTTGTTTCATGGTATGACAACGAGAACTCTTACACAAGCCAGATGGTAAGAACAATCAAATACTTCGGAAAACTGCTTGAGGCTTAATTCATTTTAAAGTAATGGATTATTTTGGCGGACAGGCAGTGTCGCGCCGAACAGTTATGAAAATGACTCACAACGGGGTCCGGTCTTATTGTAGGACCGGACTCCGTTTTGTTATGAATCTTCAGAAAAATATTCAGGAGGCAATGATAATGGCAGCTCTTAATAAAAAATCAGTAGATGATATTAATGTAAAGGGACAGAGAGTCCTTGTAAGATGTGACTTTAACGTTCCGCTGATCGACGGTAAGATTACAGATGAAAATCGTATCGTGGCAGCTCTTCCTACAATTAAAAAATTGATTGCGGATGGAGGAAAAGTAATCCTTTGTTCTCACCTCGGAAAGCCGAAGGGTGAGCCGAAACCGGAACTTTCTCTTGCACCGGTGGCAGTAAGACTGGCTGAACTTCTCGGACAGGATGTGAAATTCGCAGCCGATCCGGAAGTAGTAGGAGAAAATGCAAAAGCGGCAGTGGAAGCGATGAAGGACGGCGACGTAGTCCTTCTTGAGAATACACGTTACAGAGCAGAAGAGACAAAGAACGGAGAGGCATTCAGCAAAGAACTGGCTTCTCTTTGTGATGTATTTGTAAATGATGCGTTTGGTACGGCTCACAGAGCACACTGTTCAAACGTAGGAGTTACAGAGTATGTTGATACGGCAGTTGTCGGATATCTTATGCAAAAAGAGATCGACTTCCTTGGAAATGCAGTAGAGAACCCGGAAAGACCGTTTGTTGCGATCCTTGGCGGTGCGAAAGTTTCCAGCAAAATCTCAGTTATCAATAACCTGCTTGACAAAGTAGACACATTGATTATCGGAGGAGGAATGAGTTATACATTTACAAAGGCTCAGGGCGGAAGTGTAGGAGCATCTCTTCTTGAGGAAGACTATCTTCAGTATGCACTTGATATGATCAAGAAAGCTGAGGAAAAAGGAGTAAAACTTCTTCTTCCGGTTGACACGATCGTAGCAGATGAATTTTCAAACGATGCAAATACGAAAGTTGTTTCACGTGATGCGATTCCGGACGGATGGATGGGTCTGGATATCGGACCGGAGACGGCAAAAATCTTTGCAGAGGCAGTGAAATCTGCGAAAACAGTTGTTTGGAACGGACCGATGGGATGCTTCGAGATGCCTAAATTTGCAGAAGGAACAAAAGTTGTTGCAGAAGCTCTCGCAAATACAGAGGCTGTTACGATCATCGGAGGCGGTGATTCGGCAGCGGCTGTAAATCAGCTTGGATTCGGCGATAAGATGACACATATTTCTACAGGCGGCGGCGCTTCTCTGGAATTCCTTGAAGGAAAAGAACTTCCGGGTGTAGCGGCAGCTAATGATAAATAAATGAAAGTGGTCTAGAAGAAGGAGAATATGGAAATGGCAAGAAGAAAAATTATCGCAGGTAACTGGAAAATGAACAAAACTCCGAGCGAAGCAGTTGCTCTTGTAGAAGAACTGAAACCGCTTGTAGCAAACGACGCCGTAGACGTTGTATTTTGTGTTCCGGCAATCGATATCGTACCGGTTGTTGAAGCTGTGAAAGGAACAAACATTCAGGTTGGTGCTGAGAATATGTATTTTGAAGAGAGCGGAGCTTATACAGGCGAAATCTCTCCGGGTATGCTTGTAGATGCAGGTGTAAAATATGTCGTTCTCGGACATTCTGAGAGAAGAGATTATTTCGGTGAGACAAACGAAGACGTAAATAAGAAAGTATTGAAAGCATTAGAGCATGGTATCACACCAATCATGTGCTGCGGTGAATCTCTGGAGCAGAGAGAGCAGGGTGTGACAATGGATTTCATTCGTCAGCAGGTGAAAGTAGGTCTTCAGAATGTTACATCCGAGCAGGCAAAAACGATGGTTATTGCTTATGAGCCGATTTGGGCGATCGGAACAGGAAAGACAGCTACAACGGAACAGGCAGAGGAAGTTTGTAAAGCAATCCGTGAGTGTGTTGCAGAAGTGTATGATGATGCAACGGCAGAGAAAATCCGTATTCAGTACGGCGGTTCTGTGAATGCAGGAAACGCAGCAGAGCTGTTTGCACAGGCTGACATAGACGGAGGTCTTGTAGGAGGAGCTTCTTTGAAAGCTGATTTCGGAAAAATCGTAAATTACTAATTTTTATCGAATATTTTGTAAAATAAATACGAGATCGATTTTATAAACAGACCGGACAGGTGCACAAATGCGTCAGTCCGGTCTGTTCATGCTTGCAAAACAAAGAAAAAAAAGGTACAATAAATAGCGGAATGAAAAGTACAAATGTATAGTTAAAGGAGATATGGATATGAGTAAAAAACCAACCGTATTGATGATATTAGATGGATATGGCTTGAGAGCCGATGATAAGGGTAATGCTGTAGCAGAAGGAAAAACTCCGGTAATGGACAAGCTGATGACAGAATGCCCATTCGTAAAAGGAAATGCAAGCGGAATGGCAGTCGGACTTCCGGAAGGACAGATGGGAAATTCAGAAGTCGGACATTTGAATATGGGAGCTGGACGAATTGTATATCAAGACTTGACAAAAATCACAAAGTCAATTCAGGATGGAGATTTCTTTGAGAATAAAGCGCTTCTTGCAGCATGTGAAAATGTAAAGAAAAACGGTTCTGCTCTTCACATGATGGGACTTGTATCTGACGGCGGAGTTCACAGTCACAATACTCATATTTACGGTTTGCTTGAGCTGGCGAAAAAACAGGGAATCGAGAAAGTTTATGTACATTGTTTCCTTGATGGAAGAGATACGCCTCCGGCATCGGGAAAAGATTATGTGGCAGAACTGGAAGCTAAGATGAAGGAAATCGGTGTCGGTGAAGTGGCATCTGTATCAGGTCGTTATTATGCGATGGATCGTGACAACCGTTGGGATCGTGTGGAAAAAGCATATAATGCCTTGGTGAAAGGCGAAGGAGTTGAAGCGGCATCGGCGCTTGAAGGAATTCAGGCATCTTATGACAACGAGAAAACTGACGAGTTTGTGGAACCGTTTGTAGTGATGAAAGACGGCGCTCCGACAGCGACAGTAAAAGACGGGGATTCTATGATCTTCTTCAATTTCAGACCGGATCGCGCGAGAGAGATCACAAGAACATTCTGCGACGATCAGTTCGACGGTTTTGAACGAGGAGAACGGGTGAAAACAACGTATGTATGTTTTACAGAATACGATGTTACGATCGAAAATAAACTGGTTGCTTTTGTAAAAGAAGAGATTACAAACACATTTGGCGAGTTTCTTGCAGCAAAGGGTCTGAAACAGGCTCGTATTGCAGAGACGGAAAAATATGCGCATGTGACCTTTTTCTTCAACGGCGGGGTAGAAGAGCCGAATGAAGGAGAAGACAGAATACTTGTAAAATCTCCGAAAGTTGCAACATATGATTTGAAACCGGAGATGAGTGCGTATGAAGTAAGCGATAAGCTTGTTGATGCAATCAAGTCTGATAAATATGACGTTATTATTATAAATTATGCAAATCCGGATATGGTTGGACATACAGGTGTTGAGCCGGCAGCTATCAAAGCGATAGAAGCTGTTGACGAATGCGTCGGAAGAGCGGTTGAAGCTGTGAAAGAAGTGAATGGTCAGATGTTTATCTGCGCGGATCACGGAAATGCAGAGCAGTTGATTGACGAAGAGACAGGAGAGCCGTTTACGGCACACACAACAAATCCTGTACCGTTTATTCTTGTAAATGCAGATCCGTCTTATAAGCTCAGAGAGGGAGGATGTCTTGCGGATATTGCTCCTACATTGATTGAACTCATGGGAATGGAGCAGCCGAAAGAGATGACGGGAAAATCTCTTCTTTTGAAATAAAAATTTAGCGAATTCGTTTTATATACGAACAGACCTCGAAGATTCGGGGTCTTTCGTTTATGTAGAGCAATAATGGAACTTTATATATAAAGCAGCCGTAAAGGAGTAATAAAATTATGCGGGAAAAGCTGACAAAGAGCGATGTAGAGAAAATTCGGGAAGAGATTGAACATCGGAAATTGGTAGAAAGAAAAGAATTGATTGAAGCGGTAAAAGAAGCGCGTTCTCATGGAGATTTAAGTGAAAATTTTGAATATCATGCGGCAAAAAAAGAAAAAAACAGAAATGAAAGTCGAATCCGTTATCTGGAAAGAATGTTAAAAACTGCGGTGATCGTAGAAGATGAATCTAAAGAAGATGAAATCGGACTTAATAATACGGTAGAGGTGTACTGTGAAGATGATGAAGAAGTGGAGACGTACCGGATTGTAACATCAGTCAGAGGAAGTTCCCTGAATGGTCTTGTAAGTATTGAATCGCCGCTTGGAAAAGCTCTTCTTGGACATAAAGAAGGAGATCGTGTTTTTATAAAAGTAAATGATGATTTCGGATATTATGTTATTGTGAAAAAAGTAATCAAGACGCAAAGTGAAGATGAGGATCACATCCGAAGTTTTTAAACTTTTTTTGGATGAGGGGAAAAAGGATAATAAGCATTTTTTAGAATTTTTTAGAATATGGAAAACATCAATAAAATTGATTTTCAGAGGGAAAAAGAATGAAATACAAGACGATATTTTTTGACTTGGACGGAACAATTACGGATTCCGCGCCGGGAATCATGAATAGTATTAAATATGCACTTGAGAAAAATCATCTTCCGATGCTTTCGGAAGAGCAACTCCGAAGCTTTATCGGACCGCCGCTGCGCGGACAGTTTTGTAAAGTTTGTGGTCTTGCGGATGAAGAAAGTGCGAGGATGGTTGAAGATTATAGAGAGTATTACCGTGACAAAGGGATTTTTGAAAATAATGTATATGACGGCGTGATCGAGATGTTGGAAAAACTGAGAAAAAAAGGATTTCGTTTAGCGATTGCAACATCAAAACCGGAGATGTTTGCAAAGCAGATTGCGGATTATTTTGGGTTTTCCAAATATTTTGACTTTATCGGCGGAGCCTGTATGAATGAAAGCAGGACAGATAAATATGAAGTGATAGAATATGTGATTGAGAGCTGTAACATTACAGACAGAAATGAAGTAGTCATGGTAGGGGATCGCTCTCATGATATGATCGGAGCAAAGAAAGCGGGACTGCACAGTATAGGCGTGTTGTATGGATATGGATCGAAAGAAGAATTGGAACAGTCGGGAGCGGAAATGTTAGTGGAAGTGCCGGAACAGATTGTCTCCTTGATGGAAGTTTGATTAAAACACTACATGTTGTATATAAGAGGAACAGATGATTTTTTAATAAAACGGCAGAGATGCGGGCGGTAAAACGATTTCCTACATCTCTGCCGTTTTTCGAGCTCTGTAATATTGTTTACATTGACTGATTTTCTTTTTCCATATTTTTAAAGGCAGTGGAAAGCATCAGTTTAATTCGGTTTAATTGGTTCACTTCGCTTGCGCCGGGATCGAAATCAATGGCGACAATATTTGACTGCGGATGGAGCCGGCGAAGTTCTTTGATCACACCTTTTCCTACGACATGGTTTGGAAGACAGGCAAACGGCTGCGCGCAGATAATATTTTGAGCGCCGTTTTCAATCAGTTCAAGCATTTCTCCGGTCAGAAACCATCCTTCTCCTGTCTGATTCCCAAGCGATACGATATCAGATGCCATTTCTGCTAAATGTTCGATTTTTGCAGGAGGTGAAAAATGTTTGCTTTCTGCGAAGGCTTTTGTGGCAGGAGACCGAAACCATTCAACCGCCTGAACACCGAGACGTCCTGCAAGTGCTTTTGACTTCTTCATCCCGAGATGAGAGACTTTGAAGTTTTGGTTATAAAAACAATATTGCAAAAAGTCTGCAAGATCAGGAACAACAGCTTCTGCGCCTTCTGCCTCTAGCAGTTCAACAAGATGATTATTGGCTGCCGGCAGAAATTTCACAAGTATTTCCCCGACAATTCCGACGCGGGGTTTTTTGATATCCAATATTTCGATCGAATCAAAGTCGTGAATAATGTCCCGGCAAAGCTTTTTGAATTTGTGCCGGGAAGGATATCCTTTTGAAACAAAGTCTTTGCAGATCTTTGCCCATTTGCGATGAATCTGATCAGTTGTTCCGGGAACGGCTTCGTATGGCCGCATATGATAGACACATTTCATAAAAATATCTCCGAAGAGAGCGCCGTATACGATACGCATGATAAGGGACGGGGTCAGTTTAAATCCCGGATTTCCTTCCAGGCCGCTTAAATTCAGTGAGATGACAGGAACGTGTCCAAAGCCTGCTTTTTTCAGGGCGCGCCGTATAAATCCGATATAATTGGAAGCGCGGCATCCTCCTCCTGTTTGAGTAATGATAACTGCCACTTTGTCAAGATCGTATTTTCCGGAAAGAAGTGCTTCCATAATCTGTCCAACAACGATGAGAGAAGGGTAGCAGGCATCGTTATTTACATATTTCAGGCCTACATCAACTGCCTGTTTGTTGTCGTTAGGGAGAATCTCAAACCGATATCCGGATCCTCTAAAGGCAGCTTCGAGCATTTCAAAATGAATCGGAGACATCTGCGGACAAAGAATAGTATGTGTCGCCTTCATTTCCTTTGTAAAAGGAACTTTTTCGATTGCTGCAGAGCGGATAGTGCGCTCTGTCTTTTTTTGTTCTCTGACGCGGATAGCAGCCAGCAGAGAGCGTACACGGATACGAGCCGCCCCTAGATTATTAACTTCGTCGATCTTTAAAGTTGTATAAATTTTACCTGAATTTGTTAAGATGTCGGCAACTTGATCTGTAGTAACAGCATCAAGACCGCATCCGAAAGAGTTCAGTTGGATTAAATCAAGGTTTTCTGTTGTTTTTACATAATTTGCCGCGGCATACAAGCGAGAGTGGTACATCCACTGATCCATAACATTAAGAGGCCGTTCAACGGGATGAAGATGGGATACAGAATCTTCAGTCAGTACGGCAATATTATAGGAAAGGATCATTTCCGGAAGTCCATGATTGACTTCCGGGTCGATATGGTACGGTCTTCCGGCAAGGACGATTCCTCTGTTTCCGGTTTCGTTCAAAAACCGGATCGTTTCTTCCCCTTTGCGTCTCATATCTTCCCGGCAGGAAGCAAGTTCTGTCCATGCATCGTGTACTGCGGAATAAATCTCGTTTTTTGACAGTGAGAATTTTGATCCCAGTTCTTCAAATAACCGATAAGCAATGGTTTCTTCGTTTTTAAAAGAAAGAAACGGATGGATGAAGTCGACTTCGTTTTCGATGATCGGATCGATATTGTTTTTTATATTTTCCGGATAAGATGTAACGATCGGACAGTTGTAGTGGTTGTTGGAATCTTCAAATTCATTCCTTTCATATGGAACAGACGGATAGAAAATGTGTTCGATTCCGTTGTTGATCAGCCATTGAATATGTCCGTGAGCCAGTTTTGCCGGATAACATTCGGATTCACTTGGAATGGATTCGATACCGAGTTCGTAAATTTTTCTCGTAGAAGCAGGAGAGAGTACGACACGGAATCCGAGTTTGGTGAAAAATGTAAACCAGAATGGATAATTTTCGTACATGTTAAGTACACGGGGAATTCCGATTATTCCTCGCGTGGCATCTTCTTCGGAAAGAGGTTCATAATCAAAATACCGATGAAATTTATAGTCAAACAAGTTTGGCAGCGTATTTGTATTTTTTTCTTTTCCGAGACCTCGTTCACATCGGTTTCCGGTTATAAATTTTCGGCCGCCGCTGAAGTGATTGATCGTAAGACGACAAGTGTTTGTACATCCGCGGCATTTTGTCATAGTAGTTGAATATTCAAGGGAACGGATGTCTTCAATAGAAAGCATAGTTGTTCCTTTACATTCTCCGTAACGTTCTCTGGCAATCAATGCAGCGCCGAATGCGCCCATGATTCCGGCGATATCGGGACGGATTGCTTCGCAGTCTGCGATTTTTTCAAAGCTTCTAAGGACGGCATTGTTGTAAAATGTTCCGCCTTGAACAACAATATGTTTCCCGAGTTCGGAAGCGTCTGATACTTTGATGACTTTGAAAAGTGCGTTTTTTATGACGGAGTAAGCAAGTCCGGCAGAGATGTCCGCTACGGAAGCGCCTTCTTTTTGAGCTTGCTTTACTTTAGAGTTCATAAAAACAGTACAGCGTGTCCCTAAATCAATCGGATTTTGAGCATAAAGAGCTTCATGGGCAAAATCTTCTACCGTGTAATTTAAAGACTTTGCGAATGTTTCAATGAAAGAACCGCATCCGGAAGAACATGCTTCGTTAAGCTGCACACTATCAACTGTTTGATTTTTGATTTTGATGCATTTCATGTCCTGACCGCCGATATCGAGGATACAGTCTACATCAGGTTCAAAAAACGCGGCTGCATAATAATGGGCAACGGTTTCCACTTCGCCTTCATCTAGCATAAGGGCAGACTTGATCAGCGCTTCTCCGTATCCGGTAGAGCAGGAGTGGACGATTTCAACGTCTTCGGGAAGCTGGCGGTAAATATCCTTGATCGCGGAAATTGTTGTTCCGAGAGGATCTCCGTCATTATTGTGGTAAAAAGAGTAAAGGAGTGTTCCGTCTTCTCCGACAAGAGCAGCTTTTGTTGTTGTAGATCCCGCATCAATTCCTAAAAAAGCTTTGCCTGTATAAGTTGCCAGATCTTTGATCGGAACTTGGTGTTTGCTATGACGGGAAATGAATTTATCATAGTCTGCAGATGTTTCAAATAATGGATCAAGACGCTCTACTTCAAAGTCTAATTGAATTTTATTTTCAAGGCGTTTCTGAAGCTCGCAAAGAGCTGTCGGCGTATCCTTTTTTGAATTTAAAGCAGATCCGATCGCGGCGAACAAGTGTGAGTGGTGCGGAGCGATAATGTGTTCGTCATCTAATTTTAAAGTACGGATAAAGGTTTCGCGTAGTTCTGATAAAAAGTGAAGAGGTCCGCCGAGAAATGCAACATGTCCGCGAATTGGTTTTCCACATGCAAGTCCGCTGATTGTCTGGTTTACGACAGCCTGAAAAATAGAAGCGGCAAGATCTTCTTTGGACGCTCCTTCATTGATGAGAGGCTGAATGTCGGATTTGGCAAATACACCGCAGCGAGCCGCGATGGAGTATAGCGCTTTATAGTTCTTTGCATATTCGTTCAATCCCGAAGCGTCTGTCTGAAGAAGGGAAGCCATTTGGTCAATAAAAGAACCTGTGCCCCCTGCACAGACTCCGTTCATACGCTGTTCTACATTTCCACCTTCAAAATAGATGATTTTCGCATCCTCACCTCCGAGCTCAATCGCCACATCAGTCTGCGGTGCATAGTCTTGCAGAGCTGTTGATACGGCAATGACCTCCTGTACAAAAGGAACTCCTAGATGTTTTGCGAGAGTAAGACCTCCGCTTCCTGTAATGACAGGAGAAACCTGAATTGAACCGAGTTTGTAAAGTGCCCGTCCGAGCAAGTCGGATAATGTTTCCTGAATGTTTGCAAAATGACGTTCGTAGTCTGAAAAAAGGACTTCGTTTTCACTGTCTAAAATTGCAATTTTGACTGTGGTAGAACCGATATCAATACCGAGAGTATGTAATTTGTTTAAGTTCATTGCATTATCTCCAAACTTTAAAAAAATAATGATTTTTCGAAATATTACTATAATGAAAAGAGAACTCTGAAAAAGAAAAGAGTTCCTACCTATTAAATGTATAATACTATTATACGACGTTTTCCATTATACGACATCATTTTTGGAAATACAATCGTGATTATTATGCGGGTTTTCGCTAATAATGTCGATTTATATAGCTATTTTACATAAAGATTGTGTTAAACGTGTGAAAAGAAACAACATATGTTTGACAAACAGATATGTGAAAGTTACAATTAGATAAAAATGTTAAAAGGTGAGGTAATGATTGTTGAGCTGGTTTGACAAAATGGAAAAAAAGGTTGGGCGTTATGCCATAAGTAATTTGACTTTGTACTTGCTTATTGCATATGGAATCGGTTATATGACCAGATTTCTTATGCCGGAACTTCTTCAGTGGCTGACACTGGAACCGGGATTAATACTGAAAGGGCAGATTTGGAGAATTGTTTCGTGGATTTTTGTAGCTCCGGCTGAGAAACCGATTTATTTTCTGCTTATGGTCTGGCTGTATTATTCTTTGGGAACGACTCTCGAACGTACGTGGGGAACATTTCGGTATAATGTATATATTATTTCGGGAATGTTGTTTACTGTGATCGGGGCATTTGTGCTGTACGGGGTGTTGTGCGCGACATATGATGCTGCTTTTATAGGCGGTCAGACGCTGCTCTTAACAGGAAGCGGATTATTTAGTGTTTCTTATATCTATATGTCGATCTTTTTGGCATTCGCGGTAACTTATCCGGATATGGAAGTGTTATTGTATTTTATTATTCCGATCAAAATGAAATGGATGGGGCTTGTATACGGGGTGATGATCTTGTATGGAATTATTTCAGGCAGCATGGTAACGAGAATCGCGATCATTGCATCGATTTTAAACTTTATTATATTCTTTTTATCAACGCGCAATTTGAGCAGGTATTCACCGAAAGAACGGGCCCGCAAGGCAAAGTTCAAACAGCAGTCGGCGCCTCATATGACATATGCCAACGGAGCAAGACATCGCTGTGCGGTATGCGGACGGACGGAACTGGATGATCCGTGTCTTGAATTTCGGTTTTGCTCAAAATGTAACGGTAATTATGAATATTGCCAGGATCATTTATTTACCCATGAGCATGTAAAATAGCAGTTTGTAAATTGCTTATGCGGGTGTTGAGAAAACTTATATCAGATAGATTATAAAGGAGAGAATTGATTGATGAAAAAGACAAAAGTAGTTTGTACAATGGGACCGAACACGAATGACAGGGAACTGCTGAAAAAGTTGATTGAAAACGGAATGGATGTTGCCCGCTTCAATTTTTCGCACGGAGATCATGAAGAACAAAAAAGCAGAATGGATCTGCTGAAAGAACTGCGTCAGGAATTGAATACAAACACTGCAATTCTTCTTGATACAAAGGGACCGGAGATCCGTACGGGAGTATTGAAAGGCGGAAAAAGAATAATGCTCAAGGCCGGAGAGCAGTTTACTCTGACAACAGAGGAGATCGAAGGGGATGAATCAAAAGTTTCGATCACTTACGAAGGTCTTGTGCAGGATGTTGATGCCGGTAGAGTGATTCTTATTGATGACGGATTGATTGAATTAAAAGTTGTTGGAAAAAGTGAAAAGGAAATTTTCTGCGAAGTCATAAACGGAGGAGAACTCGGTGAGAGAAAGGGAGTAAATGTGCCGAATGTAGCGGTTAGACTTCCGGCAATCACAGAAAAAGATAAGGATGATATCCGTTTTGGAGTAGAGCAGGGAATTGATTTTATCGCTGCATCTTTTGTGAGAAATGCAGAATGTGTACTTGAAATAAAAGCATACCTTAAAGAACTCGGTGCGCCATATGTTCCGATTATTGCAAAAGTAGAGAATGCAGAAGGAATTAAAAATATTGATGAAATTATCCGTGCTGCAGACGGGGTTATGGTTGCGAGAGGAGATCTTGGAGTAGAAATTCCGGCAGAAGAAGTTCCGTATCTTCAGAAAATGATTATTCAGAAATGTAATATGAACTTTAAAACAGTTATTACGGCAACCCAGATGCTGGACTCTATGATGCGTAATCCGCGTCCGACAAGAGCGGAAGTTACAGATGTTGCCAATGCTGTATATGACGGAACAGATGCGGTAATGCTGTCAGGAGAGACGGCGCAGGGGAAATATCCTCTGGAAGCGCTTCAGATGATGGTTCATATTATTCAGAATACAGAACAGCATCTCGATTATGAAGGAATGTTGGAAAAAACAGGAGGACATTTAAAAAGCGGTGTATCAAGCGCAATCGGATATTCATCTGTGCTGGCAGCATCAAATCTGAATGCCAAATGCATTATTACACCTTCTGTATCGGGAGCAACGGCAAGAGTTGTATCCAATCTGCGTCCGCGTCAGGTGATTTTAGGTGTGACTCCGAATGAGAGAACATTGCGCAGAATGTCGATTTACTGGGGAGTAAAACCGATTAAATCACAGGCATTTAATACGACGGATGACATTTGCGACGGCGCGATTGAGCTGGCAAAAGTGAAGCAGTTTGTAGAAACAGGAGAGATTGTCGTAATCACAGCGGGAATTCCTTCGCCGAATGTAAAAAAAGAGAGAAGCGCCACAAGTAATATGATGAGAATTGCAACTGTGGAATAATATGTAAAAGCAAAAAATAGGAATCAGGCTGAAGATAAAAATATGAGGAGTGAGAGAAGATGGATAAAAGACCGTTTGTGACAAAAGAGAAGGTCGAGAAAATAACAAAAATATATCCGACTCCGTTTCATCTTTATGATGAAAAAGGAATCAGAGAAAATGTAAAAGCGCTTAAAGAGGCGTTTTCATGGAACAAGGGTTACAAAGAATACTTTGCGGTAAAAGCTACGCCAAACCCGTTTTTGATCGATATTTTGAAAGAGTATGGCTGCGGCTGCGACTGCTCTTCCTATACAGAACTTATGATGTCGGAAGCTCTTGAAATTACGGGAGAAGACATTATGTTTTCTTCGAACGATACTCCGGCGGAAGAATTTATTTATGCAGATAAGCTTGGGGCTATCATAAATCTTGACGATATTACGCATATTGATTTTTTGGAGCAGGCAATCGGTCATGTTCCGGAGACAATAAGCTGCCGGTTTAATCCCGGAGGATTATTTAAAATCAGTAACGATATTATGGATAATCCGGGAGATGCAAAATACGGTATGACACCGGAACAGATTTTGGAAGCATATAAAATATTAAAAAGTAAAGGCGCGAAAGAGTTTGGTCTTCATGCATTTCTGGCAAGCAATACTGTTACGAATGATTATTATCCGATGCTTGCAAAAGTTTTATTTGAACAAGCTGTAAAACTTTCAAAAGAGGCGGGAGTTCATATTAAGTTTATTAATCTCTCAGGTGGAATCGGGATTCCGTATAAACCGGATCAAGAACCGAACGATATATATGCGATCGGAGAGGGAGTTCGGAAAGTGTATGAAGAAGTTCTTGTTCCGGCAGGAATGGGAGATGTTGCTATTTATACAGAGTTAGGACGCTATATGATGGGACCGTATGGCTGTCTTGTGACAAAAGCGATCCACGAGAAAAATACTTATAAAAACTATATCGGTGTGGATGCATGTGCGGTAAATCTTATGCGTCCGGCAATGTATGGAGCGTATCACCATATTACCGTACTTGGAAAAGAGGATGAACCGTGTGATCATAAATATGATGTGACAGGTTCGCTTTGTGAGAATAACGATAAGTTCGCTGTTGACAGGATGCTTCCTCTGATTGAGCGGGGAGATTATCTTGTGATTCATGATACAGGGGCACATGGATTTGCAATGGGTTACAATTATAATGGTAAATTAAAATCAGCCGAACTTCTTCTTAAAGAGAACGGAGAAGTAAAACTTATCAGAAGGGCAGAAACTCCTGCTGATTACTTTTCAACATTTGATTGTTTTGAAATTGGAAAGAAACTTATGAATGTATAATTTTTTAGAATATATTTTATTATTAACGGAAATAGTTTTAAATAAAAGAATTGTTTAGACTTTCTTTTTAAATAGTGGAAAGGGGAAATTATGAAAAAATTACTTATTATGATGTGTGTATTATTTATTATTAATTTAGTAGCTATCATAATTCCTTTATGGAGTTCGGAGAACACAATGATTATTTTATATCGCATGGCTATATTTTGTAACCTTGCAGTATTTGTGCCTTCAATAACTTTAATATATAGAGAGAAAGGGAAAACTCAATAAGAAAATTGTGATATTTTATTTCCGTATGGCATACTCTTTTAAAATGTTTAAAATAATTTGTAAAACAGTAAAAAAAGCTTGCAATATAAAAAAACAAGTGATATAATAATTCTTGGCTTCAAAAAGAAGCCATTATGCGGATGTGGCGGAATGGCAGACGCACAAGACTCAAAATCTTGCGTAGGTGACTACGTGTGGGTTCAAGTCCCACCATCCGCATTAAAAAAGGATTCTGTATGACGGTGTTATACAGAATCCTTTTTGTCATATGGGAAATTTTATTTTCGTACGAGGTTACTTGGAATTTGTTTTGTTAAAAGCTTGAAAATCGGACTGAATAGTGATAATACTCATTGTATACTTGTATACAATATTAAAAAGTAATGCTTGCCAATGATGGAATAAAATGTTATGGTAGTTATGTATCAGTGTAGATTAGTATAAATAATTAATAGCAGGGTTAAGGAGGGCCATACACAAGTGATAAAGAAAAAGAAACTACTGATATGCGCACTTTTGATGTCGATGGTAGTAAGTTTTATGCCGGGCATGGAAAGTAATGCTGCAGAGCTATCGGGGGAGGATCAGGTCACAGCGACACTTCAGGATGAAAATAGTCAGCGTCTTGAGGAGACAACGGCTATGGATGAAGATGGAGCAATTTATGAAATTCATGAGGAAAAAGGTATTGTTGCGGAAGGAACGCCATCACAAAATGCAATGTTTTTGGCAAAAACATCCGGGCAGAGTAAAGTAGTCAATTTTAATACAAAAGGCAGCGCTGTAACTTCTTTTACATATGGCGGCGGAAGCGGATATACAAACGGAGCTTATGGTGCAGACGCGGCATATTTAGGTATGACTGATGATGGGAAAGTTCGATTTATGCTGTCAGGAGTGACAGGAACGGTAAATGCTTCAGAAGTTCAGGTTGTGGAGTATGCGGCGGTTTCGGATCATGTAAGTTATTATGCGGTATCCGGTGGAAAACTGATCCATTATATTTCACAAGATTTAAATAAACTTCCGGTTTCTTTTATAAATAACGGAACAGCACCTTCTTATTTAAATGAAGGTGTAAAGTATTACAGCTATGATGGACATTATTTTTATACCGATTATGCAGTGATGCTTTCGGATTATCAAAATAATACAAACGGTCAAAACGCAGTGAATGCAGGGAATGCGTTTTATAACTTTTTCCAGTTTAAAAACATGAGAGAAGCTACAAAATACAGTGGCGAGGAATTGAACGTAATGCTCCAATCGGCAATGAGCGCTGCAGGAGTTGACACAGCTTCTTCAAAATTATCGGGAACAGGACTTTCATTTGTAAAATACCAAAATGTTTATAGTGTTAATGCGCTTCTCTCTATGGGAATAGCAATTAATGAAAGCGGTTGGGGGACAAGTTGGATCTGCCGGAATAAAAATAATATTTTTGGCTTGAATGCGGTGGACAGCGCTCCCGGAATAAGCGCCGATACATATGCGAGCATTGATGATTGTATTCGCAGTTTTATGAAAGAGTGGATGGATGAAGGTTATTTAGACAGCTCGGATTGGAGAAACCATGGAACTTATCTTGGGGATAAGAGCAGCGGAATTAATGTAAGTTATGCATCGGACCCTTACTGGGGAGAAAAGGCGGCTGCCCATGCATGGAATCTGGATTTTATAGGTGGAAATAAAGATTGTCAGATTCAGGAAGAAACGCCAAATGTACCGAACGAACCTGAGACAGACGTACCTGAAACACCGGATGTACCGAGTGAACCTGAAACAAACGTACCGGAAACGCCGGATGTACCGAGTGAACCTGAAATAAATGCACCGGAAACGCCGGATGTACCAAGCGAACCTGAAACGCCGGATGTACCAAGCGAACCTGAAACAAATGCACCGGAAACACCGAATGTACCGGGTGAACCTGAAACAAATGCACCGGAAACGCCGAATGTACCGGGTGAACCTGAAACAGATGTACCGGAAACGCCGGATGTACCTGACGTGCCGAGTCAACCTGAGACAGATGCATCAGAAATACCGGATGCAAACAGAATTGAAACGCCGGGAACGGGAAATGTGCAAAACAGCGGGAATGCAGGAACGGAAACGACACCGGGCGGAACTTCTGTATCAGGAAGTCAGACAGGGACAAAAGAAGAAACAACAGTAGAAACAACAGTAGAAACAACTCCTACGGTAAATCCAGTCAGCGCAACGGTTCCATCTCCTAAAACAGGGGATGAAGGGCAGTTGGCAGTGTGGATTGTTCTTCTTGGAGTATCGCTGACAGCGGGTGTAGTTGTTATCGGAAAGAAAAAGTCCTTATATAGATAAATAGATAAGTATAAAATAATAAAAGCGAAAAGTGAATGAGTGCACTTTTCGCTTTTTGGTTTGCGCGCCATGGGCGCGCTCTAACGGGTGTAAGTCCCGAACACGCCCAGATAGTGGGAAGTGTATAGCTGAACAGCAAGTCCATCGTGAGGTGGAATCTGAAGAAAGTTGTAAGCAAATCTCTGGTCCGACGGACAGAAATCACATATAAGGCTAGGCTGTGAGAGATAAGTTGGCCAAAAGCAACGAAGTCTAATAACTATCACTTTTGTAGCAGCAGAGTAGATGTGGCGGATATATGGAGAGAAAGAGCGTGAACCTTAAGCAGGAGGTCTCACAGAGGTCTCATCAGCCTAGTAACAACGAACTGTGAGAAGTCAGCCGAGCCCATAGCAGTGAAGAAGTTTTTGTAATGGAAACGGAGCAAAGGGGCGAACAATCAATAAGTTTGAGTATGTTTCGTATTGCAGAAATGACAGCATCTGTCGTAACCAATCGGGGAAAGGGTGGTCAAATCAAGCGAGGCGGAAAGGAAAGAACACATGGACACAAGTAGTCTAATGGAGCAGATACTTTCTGGTGATAACCTCAATAAAACATATCTGCAAGTCGTACGAAACAAAGGTGCAGAGGGAGTGGACGGAATGAAGTACACAGAACTTCAAGAACATCTTGAAAAGAACGGAGAAAACATCAAGGACCAGTTGAGGTCAAGAAAATATAAACCTCAGCCGGTACGGAGAGTGGAGATCCCAAAGCCGGAGGGTGGCGTCAGAAACCTGGGAGTACCAACAGTAACAGACAGATTTATACAACAAGCTATAGCGCAGGTATTAACACCAATCTATGAGGAACAATTCAGACCAAGCGGACTGAAATACCTTGGGTTTGGATTCTGCTTTGACACAAGAGCACACCAGTTTAAGGCTAAGTCACATGCAAAATCAGTTGTGAAGTTTAAGAGAAGAATGAAAGTACTTACTTGTCGAAGAGACTAACTGCATTTGGATTAGTCTCAATGTTAGATTACTACACCGAAAGGTGTGTTACTTGTTAAGTTGATTGAACCGCCGTGTACCGGATGGTACGCACGGTGGTGTGAGAGGTCGGGGATTTATTAAAATCCCCTCCTACTCGATTTATGAAAAATATTTGGTAATTACAAATTAAGCAGATCGGAAAATTTGTGAATGGTCATTTTTGCATCAGGAACATTTCCGAATCCGTATTCGGCAAAAATAAACGGAATACCTGCAGCGTGGCAGGCGTCTGCATCGCCTTGTGTATCTCCGACATAAACAGGAGATGACAGGTGATTTCGATCGATCAGCATGCGAAGCGTTTGTCCTTTAGAAACGCCCGTTTCTCCGAAACAAAGATGATCTTTTATGAAATGTTCGATACCGATTGCCTGCATTGTTGCTTCGATATATCCGCATTGACAGTTGCTGACAATAAAAAGAGGGTATTTTTTAGAAAGCTTTTCAATAGTGTCAGCGACTCCTTCATAAATGATTCCGGGATGATTTTTTAAATAATTGTTTTCGAGCTCACAGCAGGCGGAAAGCAGAGAATCTTTTTCCGTTTCGGAAAGTGAGGGGAAAAGAATATCTCCGATGTCGGTCATTGTTTTCCCGAAAACACTTCCGAGAATTTCCCTGTCAAGTGTAATGTCGAGGGAAGAGAACTTTTTGATTGCCAAATTCCATGCGGCGGCAACAGAATCGGCAGAATCCCATAGTGTGCCGTCTACGTCAAAAATTATGCTGTCCATGTATATAATTCCTTTCATTTGTATGATCATATGATAACCATAGCATAAAATCAACCTTTTAAAAAGAGGCTTTTTAGTGTATACTTGAGTATGATTGTGAAACGGAGGTAATTGCTGCCATGCGAAAGAAAATCGTATTGATAGATGGACATAGTATTTTGAATCGTGCATTTTATGGAGTTCCCGATCTGACAACTCCGGAAGGTCTGCATACGAATGCTGTGTACGGGTTTTTGAATATTATGTTTAAAATATTAGATGAGGAGAAACCGGAGTATCTGACTGTTACATTTGATGTTCATGCGCCGACATTTCGTCATGAGATGTTTTCGGAGTATAAAGGAACGAGAAAACCGATGGCAGAAGAACTTCGTCAGCAAGTTCCCGTAATTAAAGAAGTGCTTGAAGCAATGAATATTTCTACAATAGAAAAAGCGGGGCTTGAAGCGGATGATCTGTTGGGAACGCTTTCACGCATGTGCGAAGAAAGCGGAATGGATGTATCGATCATATCAGGAGACAGAGATACGCTGCAGCTTGCCACTGAACATGTGAAGATTCGGATTCCGAAGACGAAGCAGGGAAAAACAGAGATTGAGAATTATTATGCTGCAGATGTTGTTGAACGATATAAAGTAACGCCGAGAGAATTTATCGATGTGAAAGCTTTGATGGGGGATTCGGCGGATAATATTCCGGGAGTTCCGGGGATCGGCGAAAAAACAGCAACAAAAATTATTATGGAGTATCAAACGATTGAAAATGCGTATGCACACGCGTCGGAATTAAAGCCGCCCCGGGCAAGTAAGAATATTCAGGAGTTTTGGGAACAGGCAAAAATGAGTAAAGTGCTTGCGACGATTGAAACACATGCGGATTTTGAGTTTGATATTGAAAAAGCGCATTATGAAAATCCTTATACGGAAGAAGCGTACAAAATTTTTGAGCGGCTTCGTTTTAAAAATATGCTTGGATGTTTTTCTATAGAAACGAAAGAAAATAAAATAGAAAAGATATTTCGAGAAGTTACGGAAAAAGAAGAAATAGAACGTATTTTTGCGATGGCGGAGAAAGCACAATGTGTCGGGGTAGCATTGTCAAAAGATGAAGGAAACGTACTCCCTCTTTTTGCACATCCTTCGGGATTCGGGAGAATTGCCATAGCTTGGAGTGAGAAAGATGTTGTTACGATTCCATGTGATCTTTCTACGGATATGGAATTTTTATTTGCAAAGTTGTCGCATGTTGCGGAAAAAGTGAGCTGTTTCTCAGTATGTGGTTTGAAAGAAATTCTTCCGTATATCAAAAATGTAAAGCAAAGCAGCGCGTTTGATGTGATCGTGGCAGCTTATCTGTTAAATCCTCTAAAAAGCGATTATACGTATGAAGATGTGGCAGAACAGTATCTTGGGATTGCAGGCGGGATACAGGCTGAACTTAATGTGAAGTGTTGTTATGAGGCCTACACGGCGTTTGCGGCGGCATCGGTTCTTGATAATAAATTAAAAGAAGCTGAAATGGATCGTCTTTTTTATGAGATTGAAATGCCTTTGGTTTTTACATTGTACGAGATGGAATCGGCAGGTGTGAAAGTAGAGGCTGAAGCTTTGAAATTGTACGGAGATCAGTTGGGAGAGCAGATCATACAACTTGAGCATCAGATTTATGAGATGGCGGGGGAAGAGTTTAATATTAATTCCCCGAAACAGCTTGGAGTTATTTTATTTGAAAAACTAAATATGCCACATGCGAAAAAGACAAAAACCGGATACTCTACAGCGGCAGATGTGTTGGAAAAACTGGCAGAAGAATATCCGATCGTAAGCAAAATATTAGAATATCGTCAGCTGGCAAAACTGAAATCAACTTATGCGGACGGTCTGGCGGTTTTTATCGGCGATGACGGCAGAATACACGGAAAGTTCAATCAAACGGTAACTGCGACAGGAAGATTGAGCAGTACAGAACCGAATTTACAAAATATTCCGGTGCGGATGGAACTTGGTCGGATGATCAGGAAAGTGTTTGTGCCAAAAGAAGACTGTGTTTTTGTCGATGCCGATTATTCGCAGATAGAACTTCGTGTTTTGGCTCATTGTTCGGGCGACGAGCAGTTGATCAAAGCATATCGGGAAGCGACTGATATTCATCGGATGACGGCGTCGCAAGTATTTCACACTCCGTTTGATGAAGTGACAGATTTGCAAAGAAGAAATGCAAAAGCCGTTAATTTCGGAATTGTGTACGGTATCAGTTCCTTTGGATTAAGTATGGATTTGAGTATTACAAGAAAAGAAGCGGCAGAATACATTGAGCATTATTTCGAGACTTATCCGGGAGTGAAAAAGTTTCTTGACGATTCGGTAGAAAATGCAAAAGAAAAAGGATATGCAGTTACGTTGTTCGGCAGAAGGAGACCTGTGCCGGAATTAAAATCGAGCAATTTTATGCAAAGGAATTTCGGAGAGAGAGTTGCGATGAATGCTCCGATACAAGGAACCGCAGCAGATATCATGAAAATTGCGATGATCGATGTCCATAAAGAACTTAAGAAAAGAAATATGAAATCGCGTATGATTTTGCAGGTCCATGATGAATTGCTTATTGAGGCAGAGTGTTCGGAAGTAGATGAAGTGAAAGAAATTTTAAGAGATAAGATGGAAAACGCCGTGAAATTGTCTGTTCCGCTAATTGTTGATATGCATACCGGGAAAAATTGGTATGAGGCAAAATAGACGATTTGTCGGGAAGCAGTATAAAGGATAGAAAATAGAATGAAAGTTTTAGGAATCACCGGCGGAGTTGGGTCGGGAAAGAGCGAAGTATTGGATTATTTGGAAAGCAGATATGGAGCTTATGTTTGTCAGATGGATGAAGTGGCAAAGCGATTGGAAAAAAGAGGAGAAATATGTTTCCGGAAAATCGTGGACAGGTTCGGAGAAGCGGTCGTCGGAACTGACGGGGAATTAGATCGTAAAAAACTTGGCGAAATTGTGTTTTCCGATGAAGGAAAACGGAAGATCCTGAATGAAATTGTTCATCCGCCGGTGTTGGATTATGTGAAGAAAGATATAGAAAAGCGAAAGAAGGAAGGGCGGAAGCTGTACGTGTTGGAATCGGCTCTTCTGGCAGAAGCAGGGCAGGAATTGTGCGATAAAATCTGGTATATTTATACAGAAGAAAATGTTCGGAGAATCCGCCTGGAACGATCAAGAGGGTATACTCAGGAAAAGATCACACAAATGATGGCATCTCAGCTTTCGGTGGAGCAATTTCGTGAAAATTGTACGGATGTAATTGATAACAGCGGAGATTTTAAAGAGACAAAAAGACAAATAGGAGCGAAGATACAATTATGAGAATGTGCAGCATTGCAAGTGGGAGCAGCGGCAACTGTATCTATGTCGGAAGCGATGATACGCATTTATTGGTAGATACGGGAATCAGCAAGAAAAGAATAGAAGAAGGGTTGAAAACATTAGAATTAAAAGGCGAAGATTTAGATGGGATCTTAATTACTCATGAACACTCGGATCATATTCAAGGATTAGGAGTATTCAGCAGAAAATATGAGATTCCGATCTATGCTACGCCGGGAACGATCATGGGGATCAAAAGTTATTCCGGTTTGGGGAAAATGCCGGAAGGACTATATCGCGAGATCCGTGCGGATGAACCTTTTGAACTGGGAGATATGACTGTAAAACCGTTTGCGATTTCACATGATGCAAATGAACCTTCGGGATATCGATTGGAGCAGGGAGGAAAATCAGTTGCGGTTGCAACGGATCTTGGAAAATACGACAGCTATACAGTCGAATGTCTGAGAAATCTTGATGCAGTTCTCCTTGAGGCAAACCATGACATTCATATGTTGGAAGTCGGAGGATATCCGTACTACTTGAAACAGAGGATTCTCGGTGACAGGGGACATTTATCAAATGAATTGTCAGGTCGTCTGCTTTGTGATATACTACATGATAATCTGAAACATATCGTGCTCGGGCATTTGAGCAAGGAAAATAATTACGCAAAACTTGCATATGAGACGGTCAAATTAGAAGTTACGCTGGCAGATAACGAGTACAAAGGCGACGATCTGGATATGTTCGTAGCGAACAGAGATACCGTTTCGGATATTATTACGGTTTGATCAAGGAGGAAAATAAAATGAAAAAATGTATTGTTACAGTACTTGGCAAGGATACAGTGGGCATTGTTGCAAAAGTATGTACATATCTTGCGGAGAATAAAATTAATGTTTTGGATATTTCACAGACCATTATTCAAGGATATTTTAATATGATGGTAATTGTTGATGTGACAGAACTTCCAAAAGATTTTACTCAGATGTGCGACGAGATGGAGAAACTCGGTGATGAGATCGGTGTCAGCATCCGTTGTCAGAGAGAAGATATTTTTGAAAAAATGCACAGATTATAAGAGAAGAGTTCATAAGACGACACAGGATAGAGAGGATAAACAATATGATCAATATGTATGAAGTTTCCGAAACTAATGAAATGATCGAGCATGAGAATCTGGATGTAAGAACGATTACGCTCGGCATCAGTCTTCTCGATTGTATTGATTCGGATCTGGAAGAGCTCAACCGTAAAATATACGATAAGATTACCGAGACGGCAAAAGATCTTGTATCTGTAGGTCGTGATATAGAAAAAGAATTCGGGATTCCGATTGTGAATAAACGAATTTCCGTTACTCCGATTGCTTTGGTCGGTGGTGCTGCATGTAAGAGTCCGGAAGATTTTGTGACGATCGCAAAAACGCTGGATAGAGCAGCAGATAAAGTAGGGGTCAATTTTATCGGTGGTTATTCGGCTCTGGTATCCAAGGGAATGACGAAAAGTGATGAGAATCTGATTCGTTCGATCCCTCAGGCGCTGGCGCAGACAGAAAGGATCTGCAGTTCCGTAAACGTAGGTTCTACAAAGACCGGGATCAATATGGATGCGGTACGCCTGTGCGGCGAGATTGTAAAAGCAACAGCAGAAGAGACGAAAGAAAGAGATTCTCTCGGGTGTGCAAAACTTGTTATTTTCTGTAACGCTCCGGATGATAACCCGTTTATGGCAGGTGCGTTCCTCGGAGTGACAGAGTCGGATGCGGTGATTAATGTCGGTGTCAGCGGCCCCGGTGTTGTGAAGAAAGCATTGGAAAAAGTTCGCGGAAAAGGATTTGAAGAGTTGTGTGAGACGATTAAAAAGACAGCGTTTAAAGTTACCCGTGTCGGACAGCTCGTGGCAGGAGAGGCGTCTCAAAGGTTAGGCATTCCGTTTGGCATTGTGGATCTTTCGCTTGCGCCGACTCCGGCAATCGGAGACAGCGTTGCGGAAATTTTGGAAGAAATCGGCTTGGAAAGAGTCGGGGCACCGGGAACAACGGCTGCTCTTGCGATGCTTAATGATCAAGTGAAAAAAGGCGGAGTTATGGCATCTTCTTATGTAGGAGGTTTGAGCGGCGCATTTATTCCGGTTAGTGAAGATCAGGGCATGATCGACGCAGTTCACGCCGGTTCACTTACATTGGAAAAATTAGAAGCTATGACATGTGTCTGTTCGGTAGGACTGGACATGATCGCCATTCCGGGGCATACAAGCGCAGCTACACTTTCCGGAATTATAGCAGATGAGATGGCGATCGGTATGGTAAACCAGAAAACAACGGCGGTTCGCCTTATTCCGGTAATCGGAAAAGATGTAGGAGATACCGCGGAATTCGGAGGACTTCTCGGATACGCTCCGATCATGCCGGTAAACGAATTCAGATGCGATGCATTTGTGAGCAGAAAAGGAAGGATCCCGGCTCCGATTCACAGCTTTAAAAATTAAACGGAAAAACAAGACAGAAGGAAATAAATGGTCTGAGATAGTCAGGTTTAAAGTGATAAAGGGAGAATGATATGAGTAAGATTGCGGTCGTAACAGACAGTAATAGTGGTATTACACAGGAAAGAGCGAAAGAATTAGGGATTTATGTACTTCCGATGCCTTTTTTTATTGATGGTGAGTTATATCTTGAAGACATCACACTGACACAGGAACAGTTTTATGAGAAGCTCAGAGCGGATTCGGATATATCTACTTCCCAGCCTTCCCCGGGAAATGTGATGGAACTGTGGGAAAGTGTGTTGAAAGAATATGATGAGATCGTATGTATTCCTATGTCAAGCGGACTTAGCAGTACATGCGAGACGGCAATGTCTATTGCGAGGGAATATAAAGGGAAAGTTTATGTTGTGGACAACCAGAGAATCTCGGTTACACAAGAACAATCTGTATATGATGCAATGTATTTGCGCGATAAAGGGATGTGCGCGGAAGAGATTAAAAATATTCTCGAAAAAGAGAAGCTGCAGGCAAGTATTTATATCACAGTTGATACGTTGAAGTATTTGAAAAAAGGAGGAAGAATCACTCCGGCGGCTGCGGCGATCGGAACTGTATTGAATTTGAAGCCGGTTCTTCAGATTCAGGGTGAAAAATTAGATGCATTTGCAAAAGTCAGAGGGTGGAAAGTGGCAAAGAAAACGATGCTGAATGCAATCGAAAAAGATCTCAATGAGCGTTTTGCAGATGTGAAAGAAGATATTATACTTGGTATGGCATATACATGTTCAAAAGAAGAAGCGATGGAATGGAAGCAGGAGATCATGAATCGTTTTCCGGGATATGAGTTTTTGGAAGCTCCTCTGTCATTAAGTGTTTCCTGCCATATCGGTCCTGGAGCAATGGCGGTGACATGTATCAAAAAAGTGTCGAGATAATGTTTCATAAAAAATAAAATAGAAAGACAAAAACGCATCTGCAGGATCTGAATATCCGGCAGATGCGCTTTTATAAATATCAAATTTTGAAACAGGCGCTTTCGGCTCTTTCAATCAGCCGATACCGCCAAAGAAAATTCCGAGAATGTAGACAAGTACTGCAACACCGCAGAATACATATTTTGTCATTGGTTTGAACCATTTTCCGATCGTGCGCACGCGACCGAGCTGAGCGGCATTTCTTGCAAATTTATCTCCGCATATCCAGAACATTGTAATTCCGGCAAGCAGTGCTCCGAGAGGGATTACATAGATGGAGATACTGTCCATCCATGCGCTTAAGAGCCCGCCTTCTACGAAGATTCCAACAGCGGCAGTGATGACGCCGATAAAAGTGATCGCAGATCGACGAGACCAGCCGAGCCGTTTTTGAAGCGCTTCTACCGGACTTTCTAAAAGGTTCATTAAAGAAGTGATTCCGGCAAAAAGTACGGCGAGGAAGAAGATAATTGCAAAAACTCTTCCTAACGGAATATCACGTATAACAGCGGGAATTGTAATGAACAAAAGTCCCGGTCCGGAGTTCGGCGCCATGCCGAAAGAGAATACGGCCGGGATGATAACAAGACCGGCTAGTAATGCGGCTGCTGTGTCAAAAAAAGCAACGTATTTGGCACTGCTTACAACATCTACATCAGATTTTAAGTAACTTCCGTAAACAACAGTTCCGCTTCCGGCAAGGGAAAGGGAGAAAAATGCCTGCCCCATCGCGTATACCCACGTGCGGGGATTGGCCATTTCCGACCAGTCGGGTTTGAATAAGTACGAATACCCGGGCGCTGAACCGTCGAGGAAAGCAACGCGGACTGCAAGGAATAAAAAGAGAACAAAAAAAGCAGGCATCATGATGCGGTTTACTTTTTCGATTCCCCGGGCAACTCCGAATGACATGCAGAGCAAGACAAGGAAAAGACCTAAAAGATGCCACGGAATGCTGCCAAAGTCGCGGGAAAGTTCTCCGAATATGGCAGAAGGATCTTCTTCACTGATAATTTTTCCTGTGATCGAGTCGGCAAAAAATTTCAAGATCCAGCCGATGATGACGCTGTAACCGATTGCGATTCCGAGCGATCCGATAACGGGGATCAGCCCGATGAATGTGCCAAGTTTTGACCCCTTCATTTCATAAGCCTTCTTAAATGCGCCAAGAGGTCCGGACTGCATCGCGCGTCCGAATGCCATTTCTCCGATCACTCCGGTAAATCCGATAAGGACAACGAAGATGATATAGGGGATGAGAAATGCGGCTCCGCCGAATTCACCTGCGCGGTAAGGGAAGAGCCATATATTTGCCATTCCTACAGAGCTTCCGATGCAGGAGATGACAAACCCCCATTTGTTGTTGAATTTGTCTTCAGTTGTAATTTGTTTTGATTTCATAGTGTTAAACTCTCTTTCCTTTTCTTCTTCCGTACAGATGTGCTTTTATATACGGAAGATTCAGCAAAACAATCTTGGGAGTGCGTGCTGATTATACTATCATATCATGATTTAAAAGAAGATAAAACAATAAACGATAAGTTTGTCATTTTTCATGTCGGTTCCATAATTTGCGGAAAGTTAAAGCGGAAAGTTAAGAAAAATAAAGATGTCAATAACTTATGAAAATGTCACTTTTTAATATAGAAATTTATTTGAAAAAATGTCACTTTCATAAAAGGGCTAATGCCCTTTTATGAAGCTGACTGCTGCTTCTCGAAAAATAGCTCATATAAAAATTTAAGTGACAGATTATAATCCTCCATCCACCAGATTGCTTTCCATTCATCACTGCTGTGACGCAGCTGAAGGTGTGGTTCTACTGTTTTTGACACTTTTTGGGGAACTTCTGTATTGGCATTTTTGTTCTGAGGTTTCAGATAACGGATGGTATTATAGATTCGTCCGCCGTACTCTACACGAATTCCAAAACGTGGGTTAATTAATACAGTGATCTCACGGCGGGCATTGATAATCGGAAATCCCTCATCTAGGATTTGAAAACACCGATTTTTAAACGAAAATGTCCCGGCTGCATCTGTTTTTCTCGTGTGCTTTACACAAAGGATGGAATCCAGATTCAAATCTTTTGCGGCAGAGACAAAAATAGACTCTGCTTCCGGCTCAACGGCAAACCTCTGATTGAAAAGTTCCCTGTACTCTGTTTCCAGAAAACGGTTTGCTTCTGACACAGTAGTAATCCCACGTTTTGCGAACTCAACAGGGAGCCTGCTCTGCAGTGTGACCCATAAACGTTCAATCCGCCCCTTTGCCTGAGGAGTCTTTGCGAAAATAAGGTCAATGCCCAATTCGTGCAGGGAACGTCCGAACTGGGTAAGATGGACAGTCTTGCCTGCGATTAGTTCATCAACAGTCAGCTTTCCGGCTTTAGGAGAACGGAAGATGGTATGGTTGTCAGAATAAACCGTCTGTGGGATGCCGAAATCAGAGCAGCATTGACGCATGGTTTCCAGATAACCGTAAAGGCATTCATTCTGTGTCAGGAAAAGTCCGACGACCTGCCCGGTAGCATCATCGATAGCACCATGAAGGGCGTATTTGATATTTCCCCCAAACCACTCGTAAGGCGTGGCATCGATCTGGATGAGCTGTCCGGGATGGGGCTTACGTTTGCGCCGATGTGTGCGGTGTCGGATTTTTTTCTTTTTAGGGCTTTCAAAACCAGCATTTTTTAGTATACTGGAAAGAGCAGAGTAGGAAAGTTGAATTCCGAAATCTGCAGAGAGTATATCTTTGAAATGGAGGAAGTTGGCATTAGAGAATTCTGGGCGGGAATAAATCTTAAGGACAGCTTCCTTCAATTCGTCAGAAACGGAGTGAACGGGTTTTCTACCGGTATTTTTATGAATGAGGGATTGAGCGCCAGAGGTAAGGACTCCTTTCTTTAAGCGTGTGATCTGGCGTGTGGAGAGACCCAAAAGTTCAGCAGCCTGTTGTCTGGAAATAGACTTGTCAATGAAACGGTTGATGACAGTCAGCGTTTTCAGTTGTTCTTGTGACAATGTAATTTTACCTTCTTTCATAGCTTTAATAGAATACCAAAAAGAGACAAAACCTCAAGTGAATCTTAAGGAGACATTATCACAAGTTAATAACAGTTAAGAAAAATAAAGATTGACAAAGGAAAGTATGTGTGTTAGTATAATCTTTGCGTGAAGCAAAAAACAAAGTAGAGTATCCACTCTCACCATAGCACAAGCGCGTGACTATGGTCTGATAACGAAGAACTTCCTTTCGGATTTTCCGAAATGGTTTTATTGATTGTCGGGTGGATATGATATTCACTCGTTTTTTTGTGTTTCGCATAGGAAACCTGAAGGAATTCATTTGACGGAGGTATACGACAATTAGCGATTTAATGATTAACGAGCAGATCAGAGACAGAGAGATTCGTCTGATCGGCGAGGATGGGGAACAGTTAGGTATCATGTCAGCCCGTGAGGCTATGAAAATCGCTCAGGAAGCGGAACTTGATCTCGTGAAGATCGCACCTGCGGCTAAACCGCCGGTCTGCAAGATTATTGATTACGGAAAGTATAAATACGAGCAGGCAAGAAAAGAAAAAGAGGCGAAGAAGAAGCAGAAAACGGTCGAGGTTAAAGAAGTACGTCTCTCACCGAACATTGATACAAATGACTTGAACACGAAGATAAACAATGCAAAGAAATTCATTTCCAAAGGCAATAAAGTGAAAGTGACACTTCGTTTCAGAGGAAGAGAGATGGCGCACGTTCAGCAAAGTAAGCATATCCTTGATGATTTTGCCGAGACACTGGCAGATGTTGCGGTAGTTGAAAAACCGGCAAAAATGGAAGGAAGAGCTATGAGCATGGTTTTAGCTGAGAAACGTTAAGAACCGATATGCCCGGAATGAGATCCAAAGAGGCAGCACAATAAAGGAGGAAATTATCATGCCAAAAATCAAAACAAACAGAGCAGTAGCAAAGCGCTTCAAAAAGACAGGTACAGGGAAACTGAAAAGAAATAAAGCTTATAAGAGCCATATCTTAACAAAAAAATCGACAAAGAGAAAAAGAAATCTCAGACAGTCGACAATTACAGATGCAACAAACGTAAAGAACATGAAGAAGGTATTACCATATCTGTAAGAAGAAGTCTGATCGTGCGTATGAGATGTTGTCGGACGATACAGTGATTACAGAATAATGGTCTTATTTAAGGAGGATTAAGAAATGGCAAGAATCAAAGGCGGAATGAACGCTAGGAAGAAACATAACAGAACATTGAAATTGGCAAAAGGATATAGAGGAGCTCGTTCTAAACAGTACAGAGTTGCAAAACAGTCTGTAATGAGAGCACTTACATCCGCATATGCAGGAAGAAAGCAGCGCAAACGTCAGATGAGACAGCTTTGGATTGCACGTATTAATGCAGCGGCAAGAATGAACGATCTGTCTTACAGCAAATTCATGCACGGATTAAAACTGGCAAACGTTGATATTAACAGAAAGATGCTTGCTGAGCTTGCAGTAAATGATAAAGAAGGTTTCGCAACACTTGCAGCTCTTGCAAAAGAAAAACTTGCATAATAAAAGTAAGAACAAAAAGACTCCCGAACAGTTATACTGATTGGGAGTCTTTCTTGTAAGTATATTTTGTTTTGATGAGTTTTTGAAAAGTTTTTGAAAAGATGAAAAGAAAAGTAAAAAAATATTGACATTTATATTTTAACGTGATAAAGTGGCTGTAAACCGATGAGGAAGAGCAAGTAATTCCGATAATCAGTTTCACAGAGAGCCGTAGATGGTGGAATGCGGTATACTGACTTGGGATGAATGGGCTTCTGAGGGCAAGCTGAACATTTGAAGTATAGAAGTAGGTGAGCCGGAGAGATAACTCCGTTATAAAAATGGGCATATGTTAGTATGCGTGAGTGGATGTGTTTTCACATCAAGCCGGGTGGCACCGCAGGAGTTTTGATATATAATTTAGAATTACGACTCTTGTCCCTGCAATAGTATCATTGTGTGGGACAGGAGTTTTTTATATTATTAAAGAAAGAATTTATGATGTAAAAGATATTTTGAGAATTGTCTGTAAAGGAATCATATCCGGGCAAGTTAAAGTTCCACAAAAATTCAGAGGTATATAAAGAAAATTTTGAAAGGAGAATAACAATGAGTGAGAAGAAGATCCCTTATAAAATTTATTTGGAAGAAAGTGAGATGCCGAAGACATGGTATAATGTCCGGGCAGATATGAAAAACAAGCCGGCGCCCCTTCTGAATCCGGAAACATTTAAGCCGATGACAGAAGAAGAATTAAGCGTTGTATTTTGCGAGGAATTAGTGAAGCAGGAATTGGATAATGAAAATCGTTATATAGAAATTCCGGAAAAAATACGTGACTTTTACAAGATGTATCGTCCGGCGCCGCTGATTCGTGCGTATTGTCTTGAGGAAAAATTACAGACACCTGCAAAAATTTATTATAAATTTGAAGGGAATAATACAAGTGGAAGCCATAAGCTGAATTCGGCGATCGCCCAGGCATATTATGCGAAAGACCAAGGCTTGAAAGGCGTGACAACGGAGACGGGAGCGGGACAGTGGGGAACTGCTCTGTCAATGGCATGTTCTTATCTTGATTTGGACTGTAAGGTGTATATGGTGAAATGTTCCTATGAACAGAAACCATTCCGAAGAGAAGTAATGCGTACTTATGGAGCGAGTGTTACTCCTTCACCGTCTGAAACAACAGAAGTGGGAAGAAAAATTTTGGCAGAGCATCCGGGAACTTCAGGAAGCCTTGGATGTGCCATTTCCGAGGCTGTGGAAGTGGCTACACATACGCCGGGATACCGCTATGTGCTTGGAAGTGTGTTGAATCAAGTTCTTCTTCATCAGTCAGTGATCGGGGTTGAGTCAAAGATTGCAATGGATAAGTATGGGATCAAGCCGGACATTATTATCGGATGTGCAGGCGGAGGATCCAACTTGGGAGGTCTTATCTCCCCGTTTATGGGAGAAAAATTAAGAGGAGAAGCCGATTACCAGTTTATTGCGGTGGAGCCTGCGTCCTGTCCTAGTTTGACAAGAGGCGTTTACGCATATGATTACTGCGATACAGGTATGGTTTGCCCGCTTTCTAAAATGTATACATTAGGCAGTGGATTTATTCCGTCTGCAAGTCATGCGGGAGGATTGAGATATCATGGTATGAGTTCTGTTTTATCGCAGCTTTACGAAGATGGATATATGGAAGCTCGTTCGGTAGAACAAACAGAGGTATTTAAAGCGGCAGAGAAGTTTGCGAGAGTAGAAGGCATTCTGCCGGCTCCTGAAAGCAGTCATGCGATTAAAGTTGCGATTGACGAAGCTCTTAAATGTAAAGAAACAGGGGAAGAAAAAACGATCTTCTTCGGACTGACAGGAACAGGATATTTTGATATGTATGCATATGAGAAATTCCATGACGGAAAGATGAGTGACTATATTCCATCTGATGAAGAGTTAAAAGAGGCTCTTGCAAAACTTCCGAAAGTGCCGGAAAACTTATAAATATAGTTTCAGCTCGGTGTTTGAAAATTGAAAAATGCAGATGTAAAAATCAGTTTGAATTGTCAATGTGATTAAGGAGGCTTTTCACAAGATTTTTACATCTGATTAAAAAAAGTGTTGACTTTTTTTGCTGATAATGATATTATATCATTCGTGGTCAGCAAAACAAAGATCACGAATCCTATATGGAATGCGGAAGTGTCGGAACTGGCAGACGAGCAAGACTAAGGATCTTGTAAGCATTGCGCTTGTGTGGGTTCAAGTCCCATCTTCCGCATTAGATAAAGAGAACAGGAAATCTTAGAAAGGTTTTCTGTTTTTTTGCGTGGTCTTTTTGTTTTTATGACTAGGCTCTTCAATTTGAATGATTTCTTAAAAAGCTTCAAATTGTTTCAATGGATGGTAATTCTTCCGGTAAGCTCATCCAGAGAGATTCTGAAAAAATCGGCAATCTCTATGAGCAGGTAGATATCGGGCAGTGTGATTCCACGCTCATAAGCGGAAAGTGATTGGCGGCTGATATTAAGTTTTTGCGCAAGATCTGCTTGTTTTAACTGATTTCTCATACGCAGTCGGCGGATATTTTCGCCTACGGCATTTTCTTCTTTTTTCATTGCAAGGAGGATAGATCCTGTTTTGAAAAACACACAATATATATTGATTTTATCATGCTTTTTCATCAGAGAAATGATATATCCTAAATATGAGTAAAGGCATATCCGGTATTCGGATAGCACGATAAGAAGTATCGGATACAATGGAGAAAAACGATAAGGGGATGTATAGAAGTGCTAGAGAACAGGGTGAAAGAGTTGCGTACTGAACGGGGATTGAGGCAGGGAGATTTGGCCGAAAAGATGAATGTTTCACAGCAGACGATCAGCCGTATAGAAAATGGGGAAAATGTTCTGCCATCGGATATATTGATTCATTTATCAAAATATTTTCATGTGTCAACGGATTACATATTAAAGCTATCGGACGTGAGAATGACACAGGAATATCGTTTGGAAATGGAACAGATGTTATTAAGACACTTTGAATTCTTTTTGAGTTACTGCAGGTTGAACAGGACGAATCAAAAGGTGATCAGCTTTTTGGCTGCGCAGATGGAAAAGGCAGAGGAGAAAAAAATTAAAGAATGAGTTTAAGAGTATATAAGACGGTAAAAGTTTTTAAGTATCAGTCTCATGTTGGTGGATGGGAATCAGTAAGGACAGAACAGATATAAAAGGGAAAATCTTATCAGATTTTTCTTTTTTTTATTTTACCCAAACTGTTTGTTTTATGAAATTATATGATATAATTACGATAATTTATTTGAAATTGTCAATAATATCTGAATAAATGTAAGGAGGATCAGTAATGTTAGAAAAGATAGATTTGAATAAAAAAATGTCAAAGCAGGAATATAGTGAAAGTCTTCCGAAGATAGAGGCGGAACTTGGAAGACTTCAAAGAGAGTGTAAAGATTTAGATATTCCGGTCATGATCGTATTTGAAGGATTCGGAGCATCCGGGAAAGGACTTCAGATAGGAAAGTTGATCCACAGTATGGATCCGCGGGGATTTGAGGTGCATACGATTAAAAATGAGACGGAAGAAGAACGGATGCATCCGTTTTTGTGGAGGTTTTGGATCAAGACTCCGGAAAAGGGAAAAATTGCGGTTTTTGATGGAAGCTGGTATCGAAAAGTGTGGGTAGACCGATTTGAAAAAAGGACGCGGGAGAAAGAACTGAAAGATGATTTTGCGTCGATCAATGCTTTTGAACAGCAGCTTTCAGAAGGGGGAACGCTGATTATAAAACTGTTTTTGGATATTGATCAGGATGAGCAGGAGAAACGTTTTAAAAAATTGGAGAAAAAGAAAGAGACGCAATGGAGAGTGACTCAGGGAGACAAAGAGAGAAATGTTAAATATGACGAGTATGCGTTGATGGCAGAAGAAATGCTGTTTTGTACGGATACGGATTATGCGCCGTGGACAATTATAGAAGCGACTGACAGGCGGTTTGCGACAACAAAAATATATATGACGGTGATACAAGCTATGCAAGAGCAGATCCGACGTCAAAAAGAGAATAGTGCTCTGTTGGAGAAAACAAATAAAATAGTGGAAGAAGTTTGTGAGGAAAAGGAAGTTCAGATCGCACAATATGCAGAAAACAGATTTTGGGAAGTTTCAATCTTGTCAAAAACAGATCTTTCCTGCAGCTATACAAAAGAAGAATATAAGCAAAAACTTGATAAACTTCAGAGGAAGGCGGAGCGGCTTCACGGAGAATTATATAGGAAGAGAATTCCGGTAGTGATCGGATTTGAAGGTTGGGATGCCGCAGGAAAGGGAGGTGCGATTAAGCGTCTGACAGAAAAAATGGATCCTCGGGGATATGTGGTAAATCCGACAGCTTCTCCGAATGAGGTTGAAAAAGCGCATCATTACTTGTGGAGATTTTGGAAGGCGATGCCAAAAGACGGACATGTGGCGATTTTTGACAGGACATGGTATGGTCGGGTGATGGTAGAAAGGATCGAGGGATTTTGTACGGAAGAAGAGTGGAAACGCGCATACAAAGAGATAAATGATATGGAGAAAGATCTGGCAAATGCAGGCGCGGTTATTCTGAAATTTTGGATGCATATTGATAAAGAAGAGCAGAAACGCAGATTTTGCGAAAGGATGGAAAATCCGGAAAAACGATGGAAGATTACGGATGAAGACTTAAGAAACCGTGAAAAATGGGATCTCTACGAGCATGCGGCAGATGAGATGATCATGAGGACGTCTACGGCCTATGCGCCGTGGGTTATTGTGGAGGGAAACGATAAGTATTATGCACGGATCAAAGTGCTTAAGACAGTGACAGATGCGATTGAAAAGAGATTAAAGGAAAGGTGATATTATGACCATCAGGGAGCAGCTTGAACTTCGTGAACTTGAATATTTAAGTTCTTATGCGGCATTAAGCAAAGACTCGAAGGGACGGAAAAGAAAAGAGGAACCGTGTGATATCCGACCGGCTTTTCAAAGAGATCGTGACCGGATTCTTCATTGTAAAGCTTTCCGAAGGCTGAAACAAAAGACGCAGGTTTTTCTTCTTCCGAAAGGAGATCATTATAGAACGCGGCTTACACATACGTTGGAAGTGTCCCAGAATGCGCGTACGATAGCAAAAGCATTGCGTTTGAATGAAGACCTTGCAGAAGCAATCGCTCTGGGGCATGACCTTGGTCATACGCCTTTCGGTCATGCGGGGGAAAGAGCTTTAAATCATGTATATCATTTCGCGCATCAAAAGCAGAGTCTTCGTGTTGTAGAACGGATTGAGAAAGAAGGGCGCGGACTGAACCTGACATGGGAAGTCCGTGACGGAATACTGAACCATCAGACGTCAGGACATCCTCATACTTTGGAAGGGCAGGTTGTCCGCATTTCCGATAAGCTTGCATATATCAACCACGATATGGATGATGCAATAAGAGGAGGAATTCTGACAGAGGATGATATTCCTTCTGATTTGCGGCAGGCTCTTGGAAGTTCGTGTAAAGAGCGGCTTAATACTCTGGTGCATGATGTGATCACGAACAGTATGGATCAGCCGGTTATTAAAATGTCTTCGGAAACGGAACGGGCGATGAAAGATCTGCGGAAATTTATGTTTGAAAATGTATACTTGAATCCGAACGCAAAAGGGGAAGAAGATAAGGCGGTACATATGATCGAACAGCTTTTTGAATATTATGCCGAACATACAGAAGTCCTTCCCCGGATTTTTAAGGAGGCTTTGGAAAATTCGGATGATGAGAAAGAACAGATCATCTGTGATTACATTGCCGGAATGACAGATTCTTATGCGGTTAAAAAATTCCAGGATTATTTTGTGCCCGAAGCATGGAAAATTTAAAAAAATAAAGGAAATCAAAAAGTTTTGTCGAATATAATATATAGGACAATCTTTTATGGAGGGTAAACATGTATTATCCGGATGAATTAATAGAGGAAGTAAGAACGCGAAATGATATCGTAGATGTCATATCCGATTATGTCCGTCTGCAGAAAAAGGGAAGCTCCTATTTCGGACTGTGTCCGTTTCATAATGAAAAATCGCCTTCGTTTTCTGTCAGCAGACAGAAGCAGATGTATTACTGCTTCGGATGCGGGGCAGGGGGAAATGTATTTACGTTTTTGATGGAGTATGAGAATTTTTCATTCATGGAGGCTGTAAAATTTCTTGCAGACAGAGCGGGAATTGCACTTCCGGAGGCCGAATATTCGAAGGAAGCAAAACAAAGGGCGGATTTAAAAGCGTCTATTTTAGAGATAAATAAAATCGCTGCCAGATATTATTATGTGCAGCTAAAGTCCGAAAGAGGAGTGGGAGCACATACATATTTGACGGACAGAGGTTTGACAGAAGAGACGATCACGGCGTTTGGACTTGGATATTCAACAAAATACAGTGATGATCTGTATCAATATTTGAGAGGAAAAGGGTATAGTGAAGATCTGATCCGGCAGGCCGGACTGATCAATACAGATGAACGACAGGGAGTGTATGATAAATTTTGGAATCGTGTCATCTTTCCGATCATGGATGTAAACAGCCGGGTGATCGGGTTCGGAGGCCGCGTTATGGGGGACGGAAAACCGAAATATTTGAATTCTCCCGAGACGGCAGTGTTCGACAAAAGCAGGAATTTATATGGACTTAACAGAGCGAGGACATCGAGAAAAACTTATTTTTTGCTTTGTGAGGGATATATGGATGTTATCTCTTTGCATCAGGCTGGGTTTACAAATGCCGTGGCATCTCTCGGAACGGCTCTTACATCAGGACATGCTTCTTTGATCAAAAGATATGTTCAGGAAGTTTATCTGACATATGACAGTGATGATGCAGGTACAAGAGCGGCGCTTCGAGCAGTTCCGATACTGAAAGAGGCGGGAATATCGGCAAAAGTAATCCGTATGGATCCGTATAAAGATCCGGACGAATTTATTAAAAATCTTGGCGCGCAGGAATTTGAAAATCGTATCCAAAATGCAAGAAACGGGTTTATGTTCAGTCTTGAAATATTAGAGAGAGAATTTGATATGGCTTCCCCGGAAGGAAAAACTGCTTTTTTCAGAGAGGCGGCAAATAGGCTGCTCTCATTTGAAGATGAATTGGAACGGAACAATTATATCGAGGCAGTTGCATCTGCATATAAAGTAAGCAAAGAGAGTCTGGAAAAACTTGTCGCAAAAACTGCTGTAAGTACAGGACTTGCCCGCCCGGTCACACGCCCGAAAAAAGCCGATGGGGCGGTCTTGCAAAAAGAAGACGGAATTGTTACATCGCAGAAAGTTCTGCTTACATGGATGATCGAAAATGAAAATCTGTATTCAAAGATAAGCAGTTACATAAGTCCGGATGATTTCACAGGAGAATTAAATCGGCGCGTTGCGAAACTTTTATATGAGCAGCATGAAAAAGGAGAACTAAATCCGGCAAAACTTTTGAATCATTTCACATCAGAGGAAGAACATAGGGAAGCGGCTTCTCTTTTTCATACGAAAATCCGCCAACTGAAAACAAAAGAAGAACAGGATCAGGCGTTGAAAGATACAATTTTAAAAGTAAAAGCTCACAGCATCAATGAGCGAACGCTGAATCTGGATCCGTCAGATATGGCCGGATTGCAGCATTTAATGGAAGAAAAGCGGAAGCTTGAGGAACTGAGGCAACTGCATATTTCTATAGATTAAGGATAAAATAAAACAAGATGATCTGCGTATGCGCACAGATCAGGAAGGATGGACACATGGAAGAGAATGCACAGAAATTTGTGGAAAAAATGAACGAGCTTGTCGCTCTGGGAAAGAAGAAAAAAAGTATACTTGATGTTCAGGAGATCAATGACTTTTTTGCGGACATGGAATTAAGCGCCGAACAGATGGAAAAAGTTTTTGAGTATTTAGAAGGACATAATATTGACGTCTTGCGGATCACGGCTGATACGGACGATGATGTAGATATCGACAATATGATCGCAGAGGAAGAAGAAGTCGATATGGAGAATATCGACCTTTCCGTTCCGGAAGGAGTAAGTATTGAAGATCCGGTTCGTATGTATTTGAAAGAAATCGGAAAAGTACCGCTTTTAAGTGCAGAGCGAGAGATTGAACTGGCGAAACGGATGGAAGAAGGCGACGAGGATGCAAAAAAAGAGCTGGCAGAAGCGAACCTGCGTCTTGTTGTCAGCATTGCGAAGCGGTATGTAGGACGAGGCATGCTCTTTCTTGATCTGATCCAGGAAGGAAATCTAGGCTTGATCAAAGCTGTTGAAAAGTTTGATTATCATAAAGGTTATAAATTCAGCACATATGCGACATGGTGGATTCGTCAGGCGATCACAAGAGCTATAGCGGATCAGGCAAGGACAATTAGAATTCCGGTTCATATGGTAGAGACGATCAATAAACTGATCCGTGTGTCAAGACAGCTTCTGCAGGAACTTGGAAGAGAACCGCTTCCGGAAGAAATCGCCAAAGAGCTGGATATGCCTGTTGAGCGTGTTCGGGAGATTTTGAAGATTTCTCAAGAACCGGTTTCGCTCGAAACTCCGATCGGCGAGGAAGAGGACAGCCATTTAGGAGATTTTATTCAGGATGATAACGTGCCTGTACCGGCAGAAGCTGCGGCGCAGACGCTCTTAAAAGAACAACTTGATGAAGTGCTCGATACACTGACCGAAAGGGAGCAGAAAGTATTACGTCTTCGTTTTGGAATGAATGACGGAAGAGCGCGTACATTGGAGGAAGTGGGAAAAGAATTTGACGTTACGAGAGAGCGTATCCGTCAGATTGAAGCAAAAGCTCTTCGGAAGCTGCGCCATCCAAGTCGAAGCAGAAAATTAAGAGATTATCTTGATTAATTATCCGGCAAACAGTGTAACCGAGAAAAGAGGATACAGATGGAATTATCAAAAAGACTCCGTGCAGTTGCAGATCTTGTAACTGCCGGATATCAAGTGGCCGATATCGGAACGGATCATGCGTACATACCGATTTTTCTGACAGAGACAGGAAAAACAGATTATGCGGTAGCAATGGATGTCAATAAAGGACCGCTTAGAAAAGCGCAGGAAAATATTTGTGCGTATAAAATGGAAGAACAGATAGAAACACGTCTCTCAGATGGATTTTCTGCATTGAAAGTACAAGAGGTGCAGTCTGCAGTAATTGCGGGGATGGGTGGAAATCTTGTGATTCGTATTTTGGAGGAAGGGCATGATGTAGTTTCATGCTTAAAAGAGTGTATTCTTCAGCCGCAGTCTGAACCGGATAAAGTAAGAGCCTTTCTTTTGCAGGAGGGTTTTTTCTTTATAGAGGAAGACATGGTTGAAGAGGACGGAAAATACTATCCGATGATGAAAGTCCGGCCTCCAAAGAAGAGCGGAAAGAAAGACGGAATAAAATCGGAAATGTGGAATGACGTACAGCTTCAATATGGAAAGCTTCTTCTTGAAAAGCGTCATCCGGTGTTAAAGCGTTATTTGGAACGGGAGATTCGTATCAGAACAGATATATTAAAGTCGATTGAAAAGAAAGATTCTCAGAAGATACAAGTGAGAAAGCGGCAATTGGAAGAAGAATTAAATATTGCAGAGAAAGGGATGGAATACTATGCTTTGTAAAGAGATCATTCAAGTGATAGAGGCGTCTTATCCGAAAGAAGCGGCGCTTGATTTTGATAATGTGGGACTTTTGGCAGGGCGGCTGGAAAAAGAAGTAAGTAAGGTTTATCTGGCGCTCGATGCGACAGAAGAGGTGATCGATAAGGCGATTGCATTAGGAACAGATATGCTTATTACGCATCATCCTCTTATATTTTCCCCAATGAAGAGAGTGACAGATGAAGATTTTATAGGACGCCGTGTTGTAAAGCTGCTTCAAAATGACATTTCTTATTATGCAATGCACACAAATTATGATGTGCTTGGCATGGCGAAGCTGGCAGAAGATATTCTTGGTATTGAGAAAACATATGTGCTTGATGTGACAATGGAAAAAGACGGAGCAGAAGAAGGAATCGGAAGAATCGGAATGCTTGAGCGGGAAATGACATTGGAAGAATGTTGTCTCTATGTGAAGCATAAATTGAAATTGGGAAGTGTGAAAGTGTATGGAGATATGAAAAAAAATGTACATTGTCTTGCTGTTTCTCCCGGGGCGGGAAAGTCGGCGATAATGCCGGCGATAAAAAAAGGAGCAGATGTGCTTGTGACAGGCGACATAGGTCATCATGACGGTATTGATGCGGTTGAACAGGGGTTGGCGGTCATTGATGCGGGACATTATGGAACAGAGTATATATTCATAGACGATATGAAATGCTTTTTACATGAAAAACTTCCGGTATTGGATGTGATGTCGATTCCGATAGTTCATCCATTCCAAGTGCTTTAAAAGGTGGACTTTATTTGGGTAAAAGGAGTGTGTTCCGGAAAATGGAGAAAAAAAAGTATAATATTACAGTAGGTAACGAGACAAAAGAATTTGAGGAAGGAACAACATATCAAGCTGTTGCAAAAGAGTTCTGCGGTAGTTTTTCTCATCCTGCCGTTCTTGCAGTGGAAGGAGAAAACAGACTGCAGGAACTAAGAAAAACAGTTGAGAAAGACTGTGAATTGAAGTTTATTACGACAGCAGATGCAATCGGACATGAAACTTATAAAAGAAGTTTGTGCTTTCTTCTTGTAAAAGCGGTTCATGATGTGGCAGGACATGATAAGATCGAACGCGTCAGAATTCATTTTTCGGTGGATAAAGGATATTATTGCACAGTTGACGGAGATATAAAAATTACAGAGCAGTTCCTTGCGGATGTGGCGAAGCGGATGCGTTGGCTCTCAGATGAAAAAATTCCGATTAAAAAGAAGACAATTCATACAGATGATGCGATCGAATTATTTCACAGACATGGAATGTATGATAAGGAAAAATTATTTGAATACCGGAGGGTTTCAAAAGTAAACATATATAGTATTAATGAGTTTGAAGATTATTATTACGGATATATGGTTCCTGATACCGGATATCTGAAATATTTTTCTCTTCATTTGTATGATGAAGGCTTTGTCATTCAGATGCCGGTGAAAGAACAGCCGGAAAAGATTCCCGAATTTAGACCAAGTCCTAAATTATTTCATGTATTGAAAGAGTCTGTTTTATGGGGAGATTGTCAGGACATAGAAACAGTCGGAGCGCTTAATGAGATGGTAACAAAAGGAGATATGCGGGAAGTTGTGCTTGTGCAGGAAGCTTATCAGGAACGGAGAATAGGCGAGATTGCCAGACAGATTGCAGACCGGAAAGATGTTCGGTTTGTTTTGATCGCAGGGCCATCATCTTCCGGAAAAACGACATTTTCACATAGGTTGTCCATTCAGCTTAGGGTGAATGGATTAAAACCTCATCCGATTGCGGTAGATAATTATTTTGTCGATCGGGAACATACTCCGAAAGATTCAGATGGAAATTATGATTTTGAGTGTTTGGAAGCAATCGACATTCCCAAATTTAATGAAGATATGAGGGCTCTTTTAAAAGGAGAGGAAGTGTATCTTCCCATTTTTGACTTTAAAAGCGGTAAGAGAAAGTATGAATCTAAACCGAAAAAACTTGGTTCACAGGATATTCTTGTAATAGAAGGAATCCATTGTTTGAATCCAAAATTGACAGAGACAATGGCAGATGCGAACAAATTTAAGATTTATATCAGCGCATTGACTCAGTTGAACATCGATGAACATAATCGGATCCCTACGACAGACGGAAGGTTGATCAGGAGGATTGTAAGAGATTCCCGCACACGCGGCGCTTCTGCATCGAAGACGATTTCTATGTGGGCTTCAGTAAGAAGAGGAGAGGAAAAAAACATATTTCCGTTTCAGGAAGAAGCGGATGTGATGTTTAATTCTTCTTTGATCTATGAACTGGCAGTGCTGAAGCAATATGTGGAACCGCTTCTTTTTGCGGTGGATAAAGATTCAAAAGAATTTATTGAAGCAAAAAGGCTTCTTAAGTTTTTTGATTACTTTGTTGGGATCGGAAGTGAATTTATACCGACAAACTCTCTGTTAAGAGAGTTTGTCGGCGGTGGATGCTTCCGTTTATAGATGGCGGATCATTTTGATTTTATTTCCCGCCACAGTTGATTATAGATGATTTCGTTTTCGTCTCCGAGGAAATTAAACGTCTCGCAATTTTTAAGTTGGGAGATATCGGGGAATGCAATGTTGCTTTCGCGCATTGATTCGTCTTCAATCAGTTCTCTTCCTGCTGAGTTGGGAATAGAATATGTAATATAATCAAAATTCATTTTTGCAATATCAGGACGGCAGAGGTAGTTGATAAACGCCTCTGCGTTCTTTTTGTTTTGTGCATTTTTCGGAATGACGAGAGCGTCAATCCACAAGTTCGATCCCTCTTTCGGAATCACATACTCCAGATCGGGATTTTCCTTTTGGCAATAAAGTGCTTCTCCCGAATAAATAACGCCGAGTGCAGCTTCGTTTCCGATCATTTTATCCCGAACCTGATCGATGACATAGGCCTGAACAAGAGGTTTTTGTTTGATGAGAAGCTTTTTGGCGGCTTCTAATTCATCAAGATCTGTTGAGTTCAAAGAATATCCGAGTGATTTTAAAGCAACGGCAAAAGCGTCTCTTACACTGTCTTGCATGAGGATGCTGTCCGTATACTTTTCATCCCATAAAATATTCCAGCTGTCTACAGGTTCGTCCACCATTTTCTTGTTATAAAGTATTCCGACCGTTCCCCAAAGATACGGAACGGAGTATTTGTTTTCCGGGTCATATTGTTTTGACATTTCCATATAAATATCATCAATATATTTTAAATTCGGTACATTTTCATAATTAATCTCGGCAAGCAGATCGTTTTCGATCATTCTTTGCACCATATAGTCAGAAGGACAGACGACGTCATAAGCAATCGCGCCGGACTGCACTTTCGGGTACATGATTTCATTTGTTTCATATTCTTCATATACAACGTCGATTCCGGTCTCGTCTTCAAACATCGTAATAATTTCAGGATCAATATAGTCTCCCCAGTTGTATACAATGACTTTTTCGCCGGACATATTTCCGGAGGAAGAACCATATACGAACCCGCCGATAACGATGACAAGCATGATTGCGGCAGGAGCGAAACGATGAAAGAAAAATCTGCTGAATTTGCGGAATTTTCCGGCAGGCGCATGAACGGCAGCTTTTTTGACCTTCGGATCGTCTGGGGTCATATTGACAAGAAAAAGCAGAATGAGAACCGTCAGAAACATGATTGTGGACAGTGCGTACATTTCCGGTTTGATTCCCTTTCTGACTTCACTGTATATTTTTGTAGACAGTGTATCTATTCCGGGTCCTTTTGTGAAGTGGGTGATTACAAAATCATCCAGCGACATAGTAAATGCCAGCAGAAATCCTGAAAAAATTCCGGGCATGATATCCGGCAGAACGACCTTTCTGAACGCATAAGAAGGAGATGCGCCGAGGTCAAGCGCCGCTTCATAAGTGCGTTTGCTCGTCTGTTTTAATTTAGGCATGACACTTAGGATAACATAGGGGATATTAAATGTAATATGTGCTAGCAATATTGTGGAAAATCCAAGTGTAAACCGACATGCAATGAAAAGGAGCATGAGAGAAATTCCTGTTACAATATCGGCGTTGAGCATCGGAATATTTGTGACTCCGAGAAGTAATGTACGTGCTTTTGTACGCATTGCCTGGATGCCGAGGGCGGCGGCAGTTCCGATCAAAGTTGCGATCAGAGCGGAAAGAAAGGCGATGATAAGTGTTGTATAAAGCGCATTCATGATGTCTTTGTTTTGAAAAAGCTGTAAATACCATTTTCCTGTAAAACCGTTCCATTTGGAACGTGTTTTTGTATTGTTAAAAGAAAGAACCATCAAAGTGATAATGGGAGCGTATAACAATACAAAGATCAGGAAAAGGTAGATTTTTTTTGCGGTTGATTTGATCAAAATGTATTTCCCTCCCCGTTTTTATCGTATTTGGCAATCAGAGCCATGCTTGCAATGATGAACAACATCAAAACAAGAGAAAGCCCGGAACCGACATTCCAGTTGCTTCCTTGTTTAAATTCCTGCTCTATAACATTTCCGATCAGAAGGATCTTGCTTCCTCCGAGAAGATCAGATATTACAAATGTCGTAAGAGACGGTACAAATACCATTGTGATGCCGCTGATGATTCCGGGAATACTAAGCGGCATTATGATCTTAAAAAATGTCTGCGCAGTGTTCGCACCGAGATCTCTGGCAGCGTGGATAACATCTTTATCAATCTTAGACAGCACATTGTAGATCGGAAGTACCATAAAAGGAAGAAAATTGTATACCATTCCGAGAACAATGGCAGATGGAGTATTGATGATCGACTGCTCCGGAAGATGGAGGAAATTAAGTATGCTGTTAATGACTCCGTTTTTTTCCAAAAGTGTCTGCCACGCTAATGTCCGAAGAAGAAAATTCATCCACATCGGAAGAATGAATATCAGTACGATAAAACTTGTCTGATTCATATTTTTCTCGGCAAGAATCATAGCCAGTGGATAGGCGAGGACTAAGCAGATTAAAGTGCTGATAAACGACAGTAAAAGAGCCAGTCCGAGCGCTTTTAAATTTTCGGGAGTTGTCATCTGGGAAAGATTATTCAGAGTAAAACTCCCGTTTTTGTCTGTGAGTCCATAGTACAAGATCATGAGCAGAGGAATAATGATAAAAGACATTGCCCAGAATAAATATGGACCTGCGAGTATTTTTCTATTCTTCAATCGGAACAGCCTCCTCATCTTCGGATTCCGGTTTTTTCATGATCTGGATATCAAAAGGATCGACTTTTACTCCGACTTCTGTTCCAACCGGGAACATATCGGTGCTATGAACAAGAAGCTCATAATTGTTTGCGAGAACTTCCATTTCATAGTGAACCCCTTTGAAGATCAGATTTGTGACAACTCCGTTGATAACTCCTTCTCCAGGAGCAACAAGATCAATGTCCTCAGGTCGGATTACAGCATCTACCGGTTTATTATGACCAAATCCGACGTCTACACAGTTCCAGACAGCTCCGAGTATCTTTACGACTTTATCTTCTACCATCGTAGCAGGCAGAATATTACTGTCACCGATAAAATCTGCGACAAAAGCATTTTGCGGTTCATTGTAAATGTCCTCCGGCGTACCGATCTGTTGGATATAGCCTTGATTCATAACAACGATCGTATCAGACATTGTAAGCGCTTCTTCCTGATCGTGAGTAACGTAAACAAAGGTGATGCCGAGTTCGTTTTTCAGACGGATCAGTTCGTACTGCATATCTTGGCGAAGCTTCAGATCAAGAGCTCCGAGCGGTTCGTCTAAAAGGAGCACTTTGGGTTCATTTACGATCGCCCGCGCAATGGCTATACGCTGTTGTTGTCCGCCGCTTAATGAGTCCGGTGACCGGTCTTCAAAACCTTCCAAATTGACAAGTTTTAAAGCATAGCGGATTTTATCTTTAATGTAAGCTTTTGATTTCCCTTTGATCTTTAAGCCGAACGCAATGTTGTCAGCGATTGTCATGTGGGAAAAAAGAGCATATTTTTGGAAAACGGTGTTTAGCTGCCGGCGGTTTGGCGGAATGTCATTAATATTTTTTCCATCAAAAATGATCTTTCCGGAATCAGGTGTTTCAAAACCACCTAAAATTCTCAGCAGTGTTGTTTTCCCGCACCCACTTGGTCCGAGCAAAGTCAAAAATTCGTTTTCCCGTATATAAAGATTCAGTTGGTCTAAAATGACAGAATCCCCATAAGATTTTGTAATATCGACAATATCGATCAATCGGTTAGACATAGCGGCCTCCTAAATTTCTTTTGTATAGATTTGTTTTAAATGATCCATCTTCGCTGTCATATTCTGCAGAAGAAGATCGGTAAGCGTGATCGCGGTCATAGCTTCTACAACAACGACTGCGCGGGGAACGATTACAGGGTCGTGTCTTCCGTGGATGACGATTTCGGTATTCTCATGCGCTGTATTTATCGTCTCCTGCGGTATTGCGATAGAGGATGTCGGTTTTACTGCTGCCCGGACGATCAGTCGGGAGCCGTCGCTCATGCCTCCAAGCGTACCTCCGGAATGATTTGTCTTCTTATGTACTTCTCCATTTTCAACATAGAAAGGATCGTTATTTTTTGAGCCGACAGAAGAGGCTGCCTGAAACCCATCTCCGATTTCTACGCCTTTAACAGCGCCGATCGACATGACAGCTTGTGCGAGAAGCGCGTCCAGCTTGTCAAAGACCGGTTCTCCTAAGCCGACAGGCAGTCCGTCTGCAATACATTCGATAACTCCGCCGCAGGAATTAGTTTCTTTCATTAAAGAAGTAATGTACTGTTCAGCCTGCTCGGCGATATTGTTGTTTGGCATATAAAGACTGTTCTGGCTGATCTCGGAGTAGTTATATTCTGTTTCATTTATTACGTAAGGACCGATTGCCTTCGTGTAAGCACAAAGAGAAATTCCGAGTTCGTTTAAGATTTTAGAGGCAATCGCGCCTGCTGCGACACGGCCGATTGTTTCCCGACCGGAAGAACGCCCGCCTCCTCTGTAATCGCGGATGCCGTATTTTTCCGTAAAAGGATAATCCGCATGCCCCGGACGAAACATAGAAACAATGTTTCCATAATCTCGGGAACGTTGGTCTTTATTACGTACGAGAAGAGAAATCGGTGTTCCGGTCGTTTTGCCTTCAAAGATTCCCGAGAGAATCTCGACAGTATCTTCCTCGCTGCGTCTCGTTGTAAATTTACTCTGACCGGGTTTTCGGCGGTCAAGAAATATCTGAATATCTTCTTCATTTAGAGAAATTCCGGAAGGGCATCCGTCGATCACGACGCCGATGCCGGATCCGTGAGATTCTCCCCAAGTCGTGATGCGAAATATTTTACCAAAAGTTGAGCCACTCATAAAATGATCTCCTTTCAAAATTCTGTTATATGTAAAGTTCTGTCGAAAAGCAGAATTACAAAAGTCATTATATAGGAAGAAAGGAGCAGTTACAAGCAAGGTCTTAATTTTTCTTAAAATAAAACAATATACTGTACTTTTTTTTACAATCGTAATATAATGTTGCCGTGATATTGAAAAAGGGAGAGAGATGATTAACGGATGAGTGAAAAGAAAAATAAATCCTTACGCCGGCAAGAAGACGTACGGCTTTTAGATGAAGAAGTGTTTGAAGAATTTGAAGATGAGGAAGATTTTTCGGAGAGTGACAACTTCAGCGCGGACGACAGCTTTGACGATGATGATATTGATGACGATGAGCTGTATGAAGATGAAGATGAAGAGGGAAAAAAGAAAAAAAAGAAAGTGCTCCGAAGAAGGGGAAAAAGACGTCGGCAGAAAAAGATGAAAGAAAATAAAGGAAAGCGGAGTAAAAAAGCGTGGATCATTGGAGGAAGCATCATAGGCGGACTGCTCGTGATATACCTTGGTATTTCGGCGTTTTTTATCAGTCATTTCTATATTAATACAACAATTAACGGAAAAGACTTTTCGGGGAAAACAGAATCGGATGTCGTAGCATATATGAAAGACCAAGTGGAAGGGTATTCTTTGAAGATTATAGAAGCTGATAATAAGACGGACGAGATTAATGGAGAGGCAATTTCAATGACGTATAAAAAAGATGATAGTGTAAAAGACGCATTGAAAAATCAGAATCCTCTTCTGTGGATACGAGCGCTTTTTTCAAAATCCAGCGCAGAAGTGACGATCAACGTTGATTATAATGAGGATGCACTGAGTAAAGCAATCGGGTCGATTCAGGCAGTGAAAGCAGAGCAGACGGAACCGGTATCTGCATATCCTAAATTTGACGGTGAATCATTCAAAGTAGAGCCGGAAGTGTATGGAAGTGCGGTAGATATGGAAATTTTGACTAAAAAGATCAAAGAGTATATTACCAATTTTGAACCGGAATTAAATCTTCTGAATGAAAAATGCTATAAAGTACCTAAATATACAACGGAATCAAAAGAAGTTCAAAAAGCGTGTGACGATATGAATAAATATTGTCAGGCAAGTATTACCTATCCGATGAAAGAAAATGTAGTTGTAGACAAAGCTCTTATTTCGACATGGGTTTCGGCGGATGCTGATATGAATGTAACATTCAATGAAGAAGCTGTCCGGGCATGGATGAGAGATTTCGGAAAAACTTATGATACAGTCGGAACAACGAGAACGATCACTTCTCCGACAGGAAAGACAGTGGAAGTATCAGGAGGTACTTACGGCTGGTCGATCGACGAAGAGGCAGAAACGCAGAATTTGATCGCAAGTATTAAAAACGGAGAAGTTGTGACAAGAGAACCTGCATATGAAAAGACAGCGGCATCTCATGCGGCACAAGACTGGGGAACGACGTACCTTGAGGTGGACCTTTCCGCACAGCATATGTGGTATATTGTAAACGGGGCGATCGCACTGGAGACAGATGTTGTTACAGGCCTTCCCGATGCGAAGCATGCGACTCCGGCAGGTGTATATTCGATTCTTTATACAGAACCGGATTCAAAATTAATCGGTGAAAAAGATCCGGAAACAGGGAAACCGATTTACGAAACGTATGTCCGCTACTGGATGCCGTTTACTTATCAAGGACATGGCTTTCATGATGCAGACTGGCAGACAGCATTCGGCGGTTCGAGATATCAGTCATATGGTTCTCACGGCTGTGTTAATATGCCGGTAGATCAGGCGGGAGCTTTATTTAATATGCTTAGCGCGGGAACGCCGGTTGTTCTTCATTATTAATGTAAATGATAAGACTTAGAATTTATTGAAAAACAGAAAATCAGAGGTTATATACATGTACGAATTGCTAAAAAAAGACGGTATGGCAAAAAGAGGGAGGTTCCATACGGTACACGGAACGATCGAGACGCCGGTTTTTATGAACGTAGGAACGGCGGCGGCAATTAAGGGAGCCGTATCAACAGATGATCTCCGTCAGATTAAAACGCAGGTTGAACTGTCAAATACATATCACCTTCATGTCAGACCGGGGGATGAAATCGTGAAAAAAATGGGCGGTCTGCATCGCTTTATGAATTGGGATAAGCCGATTCTCACGGACTCAGGCGGATTTCAAGTGTTTTCACTTGCATCATTGCGCAAGATTAAAGAAGAAGGAGTTCATTTTCACTCTCATATAGACGGACGTAAAATCTTTATGGGTCCGGAAGAAAGTATGCAGATTCAGTCTAATCTTGCGTCTACGATCGCGATGGCGTTTGACGAATGTCCCTCAAGCGTAGCGGACAGAGAGTATATGGTCCATTCGGTGGCGAGAACGACAAGATGGCTGAAACGATGTAAAGCGGAAATGAACAGGCTGAATTCTTTGGAAGATACGATTAATCATAACCAGATGCTTTTTGGTATTAATCAAGGCGGAATCTATGAAGATATCCGCGTGGAGCACGCACGACAGATCGCGGAGCTTGATTTGGACGGTTATGCGGTAGGCGGTCTTGCAGTAGGAGAGAGTCATGAAGATATGTACCGTATTCTGGAGGCGGTTGTTCCTCATCTTCCTGAAAATAAGCCGACCTATTTGATGGGAGTGGGAACTCCGGCGAATATTTTGGAGGCGGTAGACAGAGGAGTGGACTTTTTTGACTGCGTATACCCGAGCAGAAACGGGCGGCACGGGCATGTTTATACAAATCATGGAAAAATGAACTTATTCAATGCAAAGTATGAGTTAGATGACCGTCCAATCGAAGAAGGATGCGGATGTCCGGCATGCAGAAGTTATAGCAGAGCATATATCCGTCACCTGTTAAAAGCAAAAGAAATGCTCGGGATGCGTCTTTGCGTTCTTCATAACCTGTATTTTTATAATACGATGATGGAAGAAATCAGAGAAGCGATTGAAGCGGGAGAGTATAAGGCTTATAAAAAGAGAAAACTGGAAGGTATGATGCAATAACCGGATAAGCTTCTCAAAATTATGTTTATTTCAAGTTACTTCAGTATTTTGAAAAATATCCTTGAAGTATGGAAGAAAGTTGTGTATAGTAGTCTTATTGCGTTAGGAAAGTTAGGAGGAAATTATAATCATGGGTGAAATGGTAACAATGCTTGTTCTTTGGCTTGTAGTTATCGGTGTAATGTGGTTTTTGCTTATGCGTCCACAGAAAAAAGAACAGAAACGTATCCAGCAGATGCTGGCTTCTATGGAGGTCGGAGACACAGCTCTGACGACAAGCGGTTTTTACGGAGTCATCATTGATATTACAGATGAAGATGTGATTGTAGAGTTCGGAAATAATAAAAACTGTCGTATTCCGATGCAGAAAGCTGCGATTGCTCAGATTGAAAAACCGAATGCAGATTGATTTTAAGTCAATTATTTTGCATTATGAGATCAGGGAGAATTTTGAAATATTTTCAAAATTCTCCCTGATTTTTTCAAATTCATCACTTTAGCGCGTGAATTTGAAAAAATCACAGAGTACACTCTAATTTTTAGACGCAAATACTTGAAACGTGTATAAAAATGCTGTATTATAAACAGTAACATTTTAGTTTGGAGGGACGGGAAATTATGGATATGAACATCGGTGTGATCAAAGGCGACGGAATCGGTCCGGAGATTGTAGATGAGGCGATGAAAGTGCTCGATAAAACGGCAGAAGTTTACGGGCATCAGATAGAATATACTCAGCTTTTGATGGGAGGAGCATCCATTGATGTAAACGGAGTGCCTCTTACGGAAGAAACATTGGAACAGGCGAAAAAAAGTGATGCCGTATTGATGGGATCGATAGGAGGAGATGCAAAGACATCGCCATGGTATCGTCTGGAACCGTCTAAACGTCCGGAGGCGGGGCTTTTACAGCTTAGAAAGGGGTTAAACCTTTTTGCAAATCTGCGCCCGGCAGTTCTTTACAGTGAATTAAAAGGAGCCTGCCCGCTCAAAGAGGAGATTGCAGAACAAGGTTTTGATATGATGATCATGCGGGAGCTGACAGGCGGACTCTATTTCGGAAAAAGAAGTACGGAAGAAGAAGACGGAGTTCTCGTTGCAAGAGATGAGCTTACATATAGTGAAACGGAGATAAGGCGAATTGCGAAGCGCGGATTTGACATTGCGATGAAACGTCGGAAAAAAGTGACAAGCGTTGATAAGGCGAATGTATTGGATTCTTCAAGATTATGGAGAAAAATTGTTGAAGAAGTTGCGAAAGAATATCCGGAAGTAACGCTTGAACATATGTTAGTGGATAATGCGGCTATGCAGCTTGTGAAGGATCCGGCACAATTTGATGTAATATTAACGGAAAATATGTTTGGTGACATTTTATCTGATGAGGCGAGTATGGTGACCGGCTCAATCGGAATGCTTGCAAGCGCAAGTTTAAACGATACAAAGTTCGGCCTTTACGAACCGAGCGGAGGTTCGGCTCCCGACATTGCGGGAAAAGGAATCGCAAATCCGATTGCTACAATTTTATCGGCGGCGATGATGCTTAGATATTCGTTTGATCTCGATCAAGAAGCAGATGCGATTGAGGCGGCGGTAGAGAAAGTACTCGAGGAAGGATACCGGACGATTGATATTATGTCAGAAGGAATGACGCAGATCGGAACAAAAGAGATGGGAGAACGAATCTGTTCTTATATATAAAACGTGAAAGAGAGGCATAGGATAATGAGAAGCGATACAGTGAAAAAAGGGGTGCAGCAGGCGCCGCACCGTTCTTTATTTAATGCGCTTGGAATGACGCAGGAGGAGTTAGACAGACCGCTGATCGGAGTTGTAAGCTCTTATAATGAGATTGTTCCCGGGCATATGAATCTTGATAAAATTACAGAAGCGGTAAAAATGGGAGTTGCAATGGCAGGAGGAACACCGATTATGGTTCCGGCTATTGCTGTTTGCGACGGTATTGCGATGGGACATATCGGCATGAAATATTCTCTTGTTACGAGAGATCTTATCGCAGATTCAACAGAGGCGCTTGCAATGGCACATCAGTTTGACGGTCTTGTTATGATTCCGAACTGTGATAAAAATGTGCCGGGACTTCTTATGGCTGCTGCGCGTGTCAATATACCTACGATCTTTGTGAGCGGAGGACCGATGCTTGCAGGACATGTAAAAGGGCAAAAGACAAGTTTGTCAAGCATGTTTGAAGCGGTCGGATCTTATGCGGCAGGCAAAATGAACGATGAAGAAATTTATGAATTTGAAAATAAAGCATGTCCGACGTGCGGTTCGTGTTCCGGAATGTATACAGCCAATAGCATGAATTGTCTGACAGAAGCATTGGGAATGGGACTTCGTGGAAACGGAACGATTCCCGCGGTATATTCTGCGAGACTTCAGCTTGCAAAACATGCGGGAATGCAGATTATGGAGCTTGTGAGAAACAATATCCGACCTAGAGATATTATGACGGAAGATGCGATTTTGAACGCTCTTACAGTCGATATGGCTCTTGGATGTTCGACAAACAGTATGCTTCATCTTCCGGCAATCGCACATGAGATAGGAATGGATTTTGAGATTGATTTTGCGAACGGAATCAGTGAGAAGACGCCGAACCTTTGTCATCTTGCTCCGGCAGGCCATACATATATCGAAGACCTTAATGAGGCAGGCGGAGTCTATGCGGTTATGAATGAGCTGAATAAAAAAGGACTTCTTCATACAGATTGTCTGACAGTAACCGGCAAGACAGTTGGGGAGAACATTGCGGGATGCGAAAATAAAAATCCCGATGTAATTCGTCCGATCGATCATCCATACAGTGAAACAGGTGGATTGGCTGTGTTAAAAGGAAATCTTGCACCTGACGGAAGCGTTGTAAAACGATCTGCTGTCTGCGATGAGATGCTTGTACATGAAGGTCCTGCCCGTATTTTTGAAAGTGATGAAGAGGCAACGGAAGCAATCAAAACAGGAAAGATCAATCCGGGGGATGTGATCGTGATCCGTTATGAAGGACCGAAAGGCGGTCCGGGAATGCGGGAGATGCTCAATCCGACTTCGGCGATTGCAGGATACGGACTCGGCTCGGAAGTAGCGCTTATTACAGACGGACGTTTCAGCGGCGCGTCAAGAGGCGCATCTATCGGTCATGTTTCTCCGGAAGCGGCGGTGGGAGGACCGATCGCTCTTGTAGAAGAGGGAGACATTATACAGATTGATATTCCGAATTTATCTTTGAATCTGGCAGTTTCAGAAGAAGAACTGAAGAAGAGAAGAGAAAAATGGCAGCCGAGAGAACCGAAAGTAAAGACCGGATATCTGGCAAGATATGCGTCTATGGTCACATCCGGAAACAGAGGTGCGATTCTGGAAATACCGAAAGAAAAATAAGAGCGCGGTTACAGGCTGTGCGGATAAGAGATACAGGATGTTTAAAGGAGTTATGGCATGCAGTTAAATGGAGCAGAAATTGTAATAGAATGTTTGAAAGAACAAGGAGTAGACACGGTTTTCGGCTATCCGGGCGGTGCGATTCTCAATGTATATGATGAATTGTACAAACATCGGGATGAAATCAGGCACATCCTTACCTCCCATGAACAAGGGGCTTCTCATGCGGCTGACGGATATGCGAGAGCAACGGGAAAAGTCGGCGTCTGCCTTGCTACGAGCGGACCGGGGGCGACGAATCTTGTTACCGGAATTGCAACGGCATATATGGATTCAATTCCTATTGTGGCAATCACCTGCAATGTAGGGGTATCACTTCTTGGAAAAGACAGTTTTCAGGAAATAGATATAGCGGGAATTACAATGCCGATTACGAAATATAGTTTTATTGTAAAAGATGTGACAAAATTGGCGGATACTATCCGTAAGGCATTTCGGATTGCAAAGACAGGACGTCCCGGGCCGGTGCTTGTCGATATACCGAAAGATATTACGGCTAAAGTAACGGAATATATTCCGGAAGAATTGGGAAAATGCACAAAGGAAGATTCCTCGAGAAAAACTCCGAGGATGGATGAACAACGGTTTGACCGGGTGATTTCTATGTTGGAAGAAGCAGAAAAACCGTTTGTTTTCGTCGGAGGCGGAGCGGTTCTTTCAGGGGCGAGTCAAGAATTAAAAGAGTTTGTTGACAAGCTGGATGCTCCGGTTACGGATTCTCTTATGGGCAAAGGCGCTTTTCCGGGAACAGATCCGCGGTATACAGGTATGCTTGGCATGCATGGAACGAAAGCGTCCAATTTCGGAGTAAGTGAATGTGACCTCTTGGTTGTTATGGGGGCAAGGTTCAGTGATCGTGTGACGGGGAATACAGAAAAATTTGCAAAAAATGCAAAAATTATACAGTTAGATATCGATCCGGTTGAAATTAATAAAAACGTTTTGATTACGGAAGAAATCATCGGCGATCTAAAAGATGTTTTAAAGACGCTTAATAAGCGTTTAAAACAGCAGAATCATGCAGAATGGCTTGAAAAAATACAAGGGTATAAAGAAAAATATCCTCTGAAATATCATCCGAATGTATTATCGGGACCGTTTCTTGTAGAAGAGATCTATCGTCAGACAAACGGTGAAGCGCTCATTGTTACGGAAGTGGGACAGCATCAGATGTGGGCTGCACAGTATTATAAATATACAAAACCGAGAACCCTTCTTACGTCAGGCGGACTTGGAACGATGGGATATGGTCTTGGAGCGGCGCTTGGCGCAAAGACAGGATGTCCGGATAAAATCGTAGTAAATATTGCGGGAGACGGATGTTTCCGAATGAATATGAATGAGATTGCGACTGCAGTCCGGCACAATATTCCGATTATACAAGTTGTAGTGAATAATCATGTGCTTGGGATGGTTCGTCAATGGCAGGATCTCTTTTATGATGAGAGGTATTCGGCTACCGTGCTCAGAGATGCAGTTGATTTTGTGAAACTTGCAGAAGCTATGGGAGCAGAAGGAATGCGGGCTGTGTCGCAGGAAGAATTTAAGGAGGCGTTCTCTAAAGCGCTGACATTGAATCGTCCGGTTGTGATTGACTGCCAGATAGACAGTGATGATAAAGTGTGGCCTATGGTAGCGCCCGGGGCCGCAATCAGTGAAGCGTTTGACGAAGATGACATGTAAAAGTCTGCATGGGCATATGTGTAATTATAAAAACAAATAAATTAAAAATAAAAACAGGAGGAAGGAAAATGAGCAGAGTATATAACTTTTCAGCAGGACCGGCCGTGCTGCCGGAAGAGGTATTGAAAGAGGCTGCCGCAGAAATGCTTGATTACAACGGAACAGGAATGTCAGTTATGGAGATGAGCCACAGGTCGAAAGCGTTTGAGGAGATCATTAATTCGGCAGAACAGGATTTGAGAGATCTGATGAATATACCGGATAATTATAAGGTGTTGTTCATGCAGGGAGGAGCGTCTCAGCAATTTGCTATGATCCCGATGAATTTTATGAAGAACAGAGTGGCTGATTATATTATTACAGGACAGTGGGCGAAAAAAGCGGCGAAAGAGGCAGAAAAATACGGGAAGGTAAATCGGATTGCGTCTTCGGAAGATCAGACTTTCTCATATATTCCGGATTGTTCCGACCTGCCTGTTTCGGAAGATGCGGATTATGTATACATTTGTGAAAACAATACGATTTACGGAACGAAGTTTAAAGAACTTCCGAACACAAAGGGAAAAACATTGATCGCTGATGTGTCGTCCTGTTTCCTTTCAGAGCCGGTTGATGTAGAAAAATATGGAATGATCTATGGCGGAGTTCAGAAAAATATAGGACCTGCAGGTGTTGTAATTGCGATTATCCGTGAAGATCTCATTACAGAAGATGTGCTTGAAGGAACGCCGACAATGCTTACATATAAGACACATGCTGATGCAAAATCGCTTTATAATACACCTCCGGCATATGGAATTTATATTTGCGGAAAAGTGTTTAAATGGCTGAAAGCACAGGGGGGACTTGCTGCGATCAAAGAGAAAAATGAGAAAAAGGCGAAAGTGCTTTATGATTTCCTTGATCAGAGTAAAATGTTTAAAGGAACAGTTGTCAAAAAAGATCGTTCCCTTATGAATGTTCCGTTTGTAACAGGAGATGCAGATCTTGATGCTAAATTTGTAAAAGAAGCGAAAGAAGCAGGACTTGAGAACTTAAAAGGACACAGATCAGTCGGCGGAATGCGCGCAAGTATTTACAATGCGATGCCGTATGAAGGCGTTGTGGCTCTGGTGGAATTTATGAAAAAATTTGAAGAGGAGAATGCATAATCATGTATAAATATCATTGCTTAAATCCAATTTCGGCAGTAGGACTTGATCAGCTGGATGAAAATTATGTGAATGTGGAGACTGCAAAAGGAGCAGACGCTATTCTTGTGCGAAGCGCAAAGATGCACGAGATGGAGTTTGATAAAAACTTGAAAGTGATCGCCCGTGCGGGCGCAGGTGTGAATAATATACCGCTTGAACGCTGTGCCGAAGAAGGGGTTGTTGTATTCAATACGCCGGGAGCAAACGCAAACGGCGTAAAAGAACTTGTGATTGCGGGAATGCTTTTGGCAGCAAGAGATATTATCGGAGGAATCAACTGGGTTCAGGAATACGAAGAGGATGGCGATATTGCAAAGATCACAGAGAAAAAGAAAAAAGTATTCGCAGGAACAGAACTTGAAGGGAAAAAACTTGGCGTTATAGGTCTTGGCGCGATAGGTGTTCTTGTGGCAAATGCAGCCGTTCATCTTGGAATGGAAGTTTATGGATATGATCCATATGTTTCTGTTGATTCGGCATGGAGATTGTCGCGCAATATTCATCACGCGAAAACAGCAGATGAAATTTATAAAGAGTGTGATTATATTACAGTTCATGTGCCTGCATTGGAAGATACAAAAGGTATGATCAACAAAGACGCTATCAGTCTTATGAAAAAAGGCGTTGTTATTTTGAATTTTGCCAGAGATGTTCTTGTGAATCAGGAAGACATCGTAGACGCGCTTGTATCGGAGAAAGTGCGCTGCTACGTAACGGACTTCCCGACAAAAGAGATAGTCGGTGTCAGAGGCGCGATCGTGATTCCGCATCTTGGTGCATCTACAGAGGAGTCGGAAGATAACTGTGCTAAAATGGCTGCGGCAGAGGTGAAAGATTTTCTCGAGAATGGAAATATCACACATTCTGTAAACTTCCCGGATTGCGATATGGGAGCGAAAGGAGAAGGAGAGAGAATTACAATCCTTCATAAAAATATTCCGAATATGATCGGACAGTTCACCGCTCTTTTGGCTGAAAAGAATATGAATATTGAAGTTATGACAAATAAAAGCCGTAAAGAATACGCATATACGATGCTTGATGTGGATGGAACAGTTTCAGAAGATGTGGAAGCGCAGTTAGCAGCGGTAGAAGGCGTGTTGAAAGTAAGAGTGATCAGATAAGTGAACTCTTACTGTGAAGAGAGTAAAATAAATTAGATATCGTTGAGAAAGAGAGTGTGAATGACAGAACTGTTTGCGCTCTCTTTTTGTATGTAACAGTCCGGCTATACAGTAAGGGTTCGTGAATAGCGCAGGCAGAATTGTTACTTTTGTATAATAAAATACTTTAATGAAGGATTGACATATTTTGTATATTTGTATACAATTATACAAGAATACATATATCTGAGCACGAGGTGCAAGAGTATGTATAGCATACATATATACGTGTATACATATAAAAAGATGCAATCATAGGAGGAAATTTGATGGAAAACAGAAAAGTATTTTTGAATAAGCATACGAACTTGCTTGAATTAGAAGAACATATGTATCCCCTTGTTGATGTGGATACACCGAATGTATTTCGTAATTTGTTTCATTATGATGAGATTCCGAAGATTGCATTTAATGACAGGATTGTACCTCATAATATGCCGGATGAAATATGGATCACAGACACAACATTCAGAGATGGTCAGCAGTCGAGAGCTCCATATACGACTGAACAGATTGTTTCGATTTATGAATATTTGCACAGACTCGGCGGCCCGAAAGGAAAAGTACGGCAGAGCGAATTCTTTTTATACAGTAAAAAAGACAGAGATGCTGTCTATCGCTGCCTGGAAAAAGGGTATGAATTTCCGGAGATTACGAGTTGGATCAGAGCAAGCAAAAAAGATTTTGAGCTTGTGAAGGAGATCGGATTAAAAGAGACGGGGATTCTTGTAAGCTGTTCGGATTATCATATTTTTTATAAGTTGAAAATGACGAGAAAAGAGGCCCTTGAACATTATCTTACTGTAGTTCGTGAGTGTATGGAGACGGGAGTTCGTCCGCGATGTCATCTGGAAGATATTACGAGATCGGATATTTACGGATTTGTGATTCCGTTTTGTATGGAATTAATGAAATTGATGGATGAATATAAAATACCGGTAAAAATCCGTGTTTGTGATACGATGGGATACGGAGTGAATTTTCCGGGAGCTGTAATTCCAAGATCGATTCCGGGAATCATATATGGCTTAATGACTCATGCCGGTGTTCCAAGTGAACTGATCGAATTCCACGGACATAATGATTTTTATAAAGCGGTGAATAATTCAACGACAGCGTGGCTTTACGGGGCGTGCGGTGTAAACTGTTCATTGTTTGGTATCGGGGAAAGAACCGGAAATACTCCCCTTGAGGCAATGGTATTTGAGTATGCGCAGCTTCGCGGAACTTTGGATGGTATGGATACAACTGTGATCACGGAGCTTGCAGAATATTATGAGAAAGAAATCGGATATACTGTACCTTCAAGAACGCCTTTCGTAGGTAAGAATTTTAATGTGACGCGTGCGGGGATTCACGCGGACGGCATGTTGAAAAATGAGGAAATATACAATATTTTTGATACGGATAAATTTTTAAACCGTCCCGCACTGGTGTCGGTTTCCAATACATCCGGAACAGCGGGGATCGCATATTGGATCAATGCGTATTTTAAACTTCTGGAAGAACGGAAAGTTGATAAAAATTCGGAACTGGTACATCGTCTGAAAGAATGGGTTGATAAACAGTATGAGGACGGACGCGTTACGGTCTTGACAGATGAAGAATTAATTGCCAAAATAGAAAGTGTATGTAGGGAACTGCATGTTGTATTGTAGATTATAGTCGGAGGATTTCAGATGGAAGAATATCAGGATCATTCCCTTGGAAGTCGTGTGTTTCAGAAGATAAGGGATAATATTTTAAATGGAACATATAAAGAAAACGACGAACTTAGGGAAACGGCGATAGGGAAAGAATTAGGAGTGAGCCGGACGCCTGTACGGGAGGCTCTTCGTCAGCTTGAGTTGGAAGGGCTTGTGACGATTATTCCGAACAGAGGAGCTTATGTATCGGGTATATCTCATAAAGATATATGGGATATCTATAAGATCCGCTCGATGCTGGAAGGATTGTGCGCCCGCTGGGCGGCAGAACATATTACAGAAGAGCAGCTTGACCAGTTGGAAGAATCGCTTCTTCTTTCAGAGTTTCAAATGAAAAAGGAAAGCGGCTTCAGCACGGAGCAGGTTGCGGCGTTGGATGGTCGTTTTCACGCTGTTCTCTATGAAGCTTCGGGAAGCAGAATGCTGAAACATGTTCTGACGGATTTTCATAATTATGTGCAAAGAGCCAGAAAATCATCGATCGTATCAGAAGAAAGAGCCAGAAAGTCGATACGTGAACACAGACAGATTTTACGTGCGATCAAAGACAGAGATGCAGAGATGGCAGAACAGCTTGCTAATGAGCATATTATTCATGTAATGCAAAATTTGAAAAAGCAGGGATATTAGATTGCAAAAAGTACAGCTACATCGGAAGCTGTATAAGCGGAAGATGTGTTGAATAGATGGGGGCAAAAAGTTCATATATTAAAAAGGAGAAAATAACAATGGGAAAAATCAAAATGACGACACCGCTTGTGGAGATGGACGGAGATGAGATGACAAGAATTCTTTGGAAAATGATCAAAGACGAGCTTCTTATTCCGTATATTGATCTAAAAACAGAATATTATGATCTTGGATTAGAGCATAGAAACGAGACAGACGATCAGGTCACGGTTGATTCTGCAATGGCGACCAAGAAATATAAGGTTGCGGTAAAATGTGCTACAATTACTCCAAATGCAGCGCGCATGGATGAGTATGATTTGAAAGAGATGTGGAAAAGTCCAAACGGTACGATTCGTGCGATTCTTGACGGAACGGTATTTCGTGCTCCGATCGTGGTGAAAGGAATCGAGCCGTGTGTGAAGAATTGGAAGAAAGCGATTACGATTGCAAGACATGCATATGGTGATGTATACAAAGGTTCTGAGATGAAAATTCCGGGAGCCGGCAAAGTTGAACTTGTATATACAGCAGAGGACGGAAGCGAGACGAAAGAGCTTGTACATAATTTTGACGGACCGGGTATTGTGCAGGGAATGCATAATATCAACCGTTCGATCGAAAGTTTTGCAAGAAGCTGTTTTTCTTATGCTCTTGATACAAAGCAGGATCTTTGGTTTGCCACAAAAGATACGATTTCCAAAAAGTATGATCATACATTTAAAGATATTTTTCAAGAGATTTATGACGCTGAGTTTGATGAGAAGTTCAAAGAAGCAGGCATTGAGTATTTTTACACGCTTATCGATGATGCGGTTGCCCGTGTAATGAAATCAGAAGGCGGATATATTTGGGCATGCAAAAACTACGACGGAGATGTGATGAGTGATATGGTGTCTTCTGCCTTTGGTTCGTTGGCGATGATGACATCTGTTCTCGTTTCACCGGAAGGATACTATGAATATGAAGCGGCTCACGGAACTGTTCAGCGCCACTACTATAAGCATTTAAAAGGGGAAGAGACATCGACAAACTCAGTGGCAACGATTTTTGCATGGACAGGTGCGCTTAGAAAAAGAGGAGAACTTGACGGCAATACCGAATTGATGGAGTTTGCGGATAAGTTGGAAAAAGCAACGATAGATACGATCGAGGCGGGAGAGATGACAAAAGATCTCGCATTGATCACAACGCTTGAAAATCCGACGGTACTCAACAGCGAGCAGTTTATTAAAGCAATCGCAAAGAGACTGTAATGATTGAAATAACAGAAAAATAAAAACATGTCCGCAGTGGTGGAAAAAGACCGCTGCGGGCATGTTTTTGTCTGGCGGAAATTAAATTTTGATCACCTTCTGCTTGTATTCATTTTGGAAGGCTGTTTTAAACTTATCGGTGACGACGGAAGTGTATAAATTAGATGCAAGCATGTCATTGCGAAGCATTTTGCGGCCTAGAGGAGGGATGGTTTCGGTTTCAGACAACCGGATAAGAAGCGGCAGTGAACTTTCTTTTGAAATGCGTGTGAGCAGTTTTTCCCGGTCTTTCCGAAAGCCTAAAAGGCGGGCGTAAAAATGATATCCGCCATCAATATATTCCTCTACGTCTGTTTTCTTTATTCCGAGCATTATATGAAGGAGTGCCCGGTTGATCCGTGTCTGCGTAAGTTCTCTTGTTTTTAGAAGGTCACAGAACTGTTTGTAGTTGAAAAAGTAATTAAGCCGGGAACAGATTCTGTTTGCCAGTTCTTCAGAGACATCCATGTATCGAAGCAGGTTTTCGGGATATTTGTTTAATAATTTGTATTTCAGGATAAGAGAAAAGTCGTTTTGATAAATCGGGTAAGAAACTTTGTGGCAATCTTTTAAAAGTTTCAGGCAGCACTGCGGCACTTGTGATTCCAATTCTCCGAAAATGTTAAAAGGGGCGGTGTCGTCAAAAGCTCCCTTTGGCAGATCGTCATATTTTCTTAAAGAAGATCCTGAATACGAAAGAAGAGAACGGATCGCCGATGCAGAACTTAAATTCTCTGTACTGAGTTCTTGGTCGTGATACCGGGCGCCTTTTCTGAGGATCGTATATGGTTTGATCGTGCTTTTTAATTTTCTGATCGCTTTTAGGTATTCGATTCCGAGAATATTATTAGGTTCATCTAAAAGAGCCGCAAAGTTTTTTTCCGGAAGATATTCTTTCAAAGCTTTTCTGCGTGCACACGGAAAGGAAAGTCCGTTTCTTAAATGTTTTTTTAAAAGAGAACGGTAATCTTTTGGCTCTTGACAGAGAAGGTCTGCAATTTCGGATAAAGCATCTAAATCTCCGCATTCACTCCCGAAACAAAGCGAGTCTACAATTTGAAGCTGGTCCAACAAAGCGACAGCGCTTTCGGCAAACAATTCTGCGCTTCCGGTAGAATAGCAGACAGGAAGTTCAAATACAGCGGAAGCACCGCATTCCAGAGCGGATTCGGCTCTTAAACGCTTTGGCATGACAGCCGGAACACCTCTTTGGACATAATCGCCGCTCATAACAACGATGACAGCGTCGGCACCGGTTGTACGTTTTGCCTGTTGGATATGGTAGAGATGTCCATTGTGAAATGGATTATATTCTGTAATAAGTCCTACAATTTTCATAAGAAACTCCTTGTATATCATTTTCTGCCATATTATACTATAAAAAGATGAATTTTTACAGTGGAATATGTAACGGTTCAGTCCGTGTTGTTCATAAAACCGCACTGCGTGCCTATTATGGCTGAATTGTTACAAAAAGATATCTTGGAAGATGAGGAGTTAGGCATGGATCAGGAAAACAGACTTGACGTAGAGCAGATGATCGAACTGCTTGAAAAGCATGATTTTAAAAAATTAAAGGAAGAACTGGAGTCTGTGCATCCGGTAGACATTGTAGATGCATTGGAAGAATTGGACAAAAAACAACGTATTTTGATCTTCCGTCTTCTGGCAAAAGAAGAAGCGGCGGAAGTGTTTACGGATATGAACAGCGACATGAGAGAAGATTTGATCAATGCGCTGACGGATTCGGAGTTGGAAGAAGTTATGGAAGAGATGTACGTTGATGACACCGTCGACGTATTAGAAGAAATGCCGGCAAATGTAGTGGATCGTCTTTTGATGGCAACGGATGAAGAGACAAGAAAGAAGATAAATGCGCTTTTGCAGTATCCGGAGGACAGTGCGGGCAGCATTATGAATATCGAGTATATCAGCCTTCGTAAAGAGATGACGGTTGCGGATGCTATTTTAAAGATTCGTCAGGTCGGTATTAATAAAGAGACGATTTATACATGCTATGTGACGGAAAAAAGAAGATTGATCGGCATGGTCGATGTAAAGGATCTTCTTACGGCAGGAGAGTCGAGACTGATAGAAGAGATCATGGATGAAAACGTGCTTTACGCCCGCACACTGGATGATCAGGAGCATGTGGCGAATATGATCAATAAATACGGATTAGTAGCAATTCCCGTAATTGATCATGAAGACTGTCTTGTCGGAATCGTAACAGTAGATGATGCGATGCTTGTATTGCAGGATGAAACGACAGAAGATATCAGTATTATGGCCGGTGTCAGTCCAAATGAAGATTCTTATTTTGAAACATCCGTTTTCCAACAGGCGAAAAACCGTACGCCGTGGTTGATGCTACTGATGCTTTCGGCAACGATCACGGGCGAAATACTGGGATATTATGAGCAGGCGATGGCTGCGATGCCGATCTTGATCACATTTATTCCGATGTTGATGGGAACGGGAGGAAACTGCGGATCTCAAAGCTCGACTCTGATTATTCGAGGTCTTGCGGTCGGCGAAATTGAGTTTTCGGATATTTTTAAAGTTATCTTTAAAGAGATCAGAGTGGCGCTTGTTGTCGGAACTCTTCTTGCGTTTGTGAACGGGGTAAGAATCTGTATTATGTATGATCGTAACATTATGCTGGCAGTTGCCCTTGGAATTACAATGATCGCAGTTGTAATGATGGCAAAGTGTATCGGGTGTATCCTTCCTCTTCTGGCAAAGAAGATCGGACTTGATCCGGCAATCATGGCGGCTCCGCTTATTACAACAATTCTTGATACATGCACAATCCTTGTTTATTTTAACATCGTAACAACGATGTTTAGGCTGTGAGGGTAAAAGAACGGAAGAAAAGAACAAAGGGAAGAGAAAACAAATAACAAAGGGCATAAGAAACCAAAGATTGATATTTTTATAACAATCATACAAAGATGAAAAGAAATTGTATAAAATTGTACTTAAAAATGCACATGGAATCCCCTTGTATACAAAATCCCTTTGCGTTATAATAAAAATATAATTGTGAAAAATGAAAGGTGGCTTTTAAATCATGGGATTTATCGATGAAATCAAGGCAAGAGCAAAAGCTGATAAAAAGGTGATTGTTCTTCCTGAGACAGAGGACGAAAGAACTTATAAGGCTGCGCAGACGGTCTTAAGAGAAGGGATTGCAGATTTGATTCTCGTAGGAAACGAAGAAGAAATCGAGAAAAATAAAGGCGCATATGATATTACAGGCGCTGTGATCGTTGATCCGGCTAAAAATGATAAAACAGAAGAGTATATTGCAAAGCTTGTTGAATTAAGACAGAAAAAAGGAATGACAGAAGAGCAGGCAAGAGAGCTCCTCCTGAATAATTATCTGTACTACGGCGTTATGATGGTGAAAATGGGAGACGCCGACGGTATGGTGTCCGGAGCATGTCATTCTACGGCGGATACACTTCGTCCGTGTCTTCAGATCTTGAAGACAAAGCCGGGAACAAAACTTGTATCTGCATTCTTTTTAATGGTTGTTCCTGACTGTGATATGGGAGCGGACGGAACGTTCATCTTCGGAGATGCCGGACTTGAGCAAAACCCTGATCCGGAAAAACTGGCAAACATTGCACTTTCTTCCGCAGAATCTTTCGAGACGCTGACAGGAAAAGAACCGATTGTAGCGATGCTTTCTCATTCTACAAAAGGAAGTGCAAAACATGCAGATGTCGATAAAGTTGTAGAAGCAACAAAGATCGCGCACGAACTTGCGCCGGAATTAAAATTAGACGGAGAGCTTCAGCTTGACGCCGCTATCGTTCCGGAAGTCGGAGCATCGAAAGCTCCGGGCAGTGAAGTGGCAGGTAAAGCGAACGTGTTGATCTTCCCTGATCTTGATGCCGGCAATATCGGATATAAACTTGTACAAAGACTTGGAAAGGCAGAGGCATACGGACCGCTTACACAGGGAATCGCAGCTCCTGTCAACGATCTGTCACGCGGATGCAGCGCAGAAGATATTGTGGGTGTTGTTGCAATTACGGCGGTGCAGGCACAGGCAGAGTAAGATCGAGTACATAGAGAGTTTCAGTAAAACTTTCTGTTTATATAGTTTATAAAAACAAAAATGGAGGAGAAGTAATGAACGTATTAGTAATCAACTGTGGAAGTTCTTCATTGAAATTTCAGCTCATTAACGCGGAATCAGAAGAAGTTTTGGCGAAAGGAATTTGTGAGAGGATCGGAATTGACGGACGTCTGACGTATCAGCCGGAAGGCGGAGAAAAAGAGGTGTCGGAAAAGGCGATGCCGACCCATACAGAGGCAATTCAGTTTGTGATTGAAGCTCTTACAAATCCGGAAACGGGTGTTGTTAAGAGTTTGGATGAAATCGGAGCTGTAGGACATCGTGTCGTACACGGCGGAGAAAAGTTTGCATCCTCAGTTGTGATTACAGAAGAAGTGAAGAAAGCGATAGAGGAATGTAATGATCTTGCGCCGCTTCATAATCCGGCAAACTTGATCGGTATTACAGCCTGCGAAAAACTTATGCCGAATACACCTATGACAGCTGTATTCGATACGGCGTTCCATCAGACAATGCCGGAAAAAGCATATATGTACGGACTTCCATACAATTATTATGAGGATTATAAGATCAGACGTTACGGCTTCCATGGAACAAGCCACAGTTTCGTATCTAAGAAAGCGGCGGAAGTGATGGAAAAACCGTATGAAGAACTGAAGACGATCGTATGTCATCTCGGAAACGGATCAAGTGTGACAGCTGTCATGAACGGACAATCTGTAGATACTTCTATGGGAATGACTCCGTTGGAAGGTCTTGTAATGGGAACACGTTCGGGAAATATCGATCCTGCGATCATGGAATTTATCGCAGAGAAAGAACATCTTGATATTGCAGGCGTGATGGACGTTCTTAATAAGAAGTCAGGTGTGTTCGGTATTTCGGGAGAACTCTCAAGCGATTTCCGTGATCTGACAAATGCGATGAATTCAGGAGATAAAAAAGCGAAGATCGCAATGGACGTATTTTCCTATAATGTTGCCAAATATGTCGGAGCATATGCGGCGGTAATGAATGGGGTAGACGATATTGTATTTACTGCGGGAATCGGTGAGAATGACGATTATGTAAGAGAACAGGTGTGTTCTTATCTGGGATATCTCGGAGTTGACTTTGATAAAGAGGCAAATACAGGTTTGAGAGGAAAACAGGCTGAGATTACAAAAGCGGGTTCAAAAGTAAGGGTATTTGTTATTCCGACAAATGAAGAGCTTGCGATTGCAAGAGAGACATTGGCGCTTGTAAAATAGTAAATGAGTTGAGTTGTCTTAAAGATCGTATGGAAAATACTATATTTTGTGTGTTTTCATGAAAATGACGGTTGACAAACAGAATTTACATGATATAATAATTCAGGTATGAATAGGAGTAAATAACAATGTTAATTAACCTATCAGACGTTTTGTCAGACCAGCATAAGACAGTTGAAGAGACTGTGCCGCTTACAATGGGAGAGATCCGGATGAAATTCGGGAAGTATCCGATTGTCGAGAGTGAGCCGGTTCATGTCCGGGTAGAACATGTCAGGGGAAAGGAAATGCTTATTTATGCAGATACCAGACTTGTGACGGTCATTCCCTGTGACAGATGCTTGGAGGATGTAAGATATGAATTTGCTTTAGATTTTGCAAAACATGTCGACATAGGTCTCTCCGACGCAGAACTGACAGAGGAGCTGGATGAATCAAACTTTATTGACGGATATCATCTTGACGTGGACAAACTACTCAGTAATGAGATCTTGTCGGGATGGCCGGAAAAAGTACTGTGCAAGGAAGATTGTAAAGGTCTTTGCCCGGTATGCGGTCAAAATTTGAATACAAAGTCCTGCGATTGTGAAGATACGGGGCTTGATCCTAGAATGTCAGTTGTCCGTGACTTATTTAAGAATTTTAAGGAGGTGTAACCTATGTCAATCTGCCCAAAGAATAAATCTTCTAAAGCAAGAAGAGATAAAAGAAGAGCTAACTGGAAGATGAGCGCTCCGAACCTTGTAAAATGCAGCAAGTGCGGCGAACTCATGATGCCTCACCGTGTATGCAAAGCTTGTGGCGCATACAATAAACGTGAGATTATTTCCGTTGACTAATCGTGAATTGAATGAAGAGGACGTAAAATATGATTTTACGTCCTTTTTTTATTGCTATGCGTATGATAAAAAGATGTCCGACGGACATTTTTTAGTTGATTTTTACAATAATATCAATTAGAATGATTTCAGTAGCGTTAGGAGGAATGAAGATGTCTGACATGACAAGAGTAGCGCTTGATGCAATGGGCGGCGATAATGCGCCGGTGGAGATGGTAAAAGGCGCTGTAGAAGCAGTACAAAAGCGGAACGATATTCAGGTTCTGCTCACAGGAAAAGAAGAGATATTGAAGGAAGAACTTGCAAAGTATACATATCCGGATGAAAAGATTCATATTGTGAATGCGACTGAAGTGATCGAAACTGCAGAGCCGCCGGTAAAAGCAATCCGCAGCAAGAAAGATTCCTCTCTTGTGACGGCAATGAAACTTGTCAGAAACGGTGAGGCAGACGCTTTTGTTTCGGCAGGAAATTCAGGCGCGGTTCTCGTTGGAGGACAGCTTCTTGTCGGCAAGATTAAAGGGGTAGAGCGTCCGCCGCTTGCGCCGCTGATTCCGACGCTGAAAGGAGTTTCCCTTTTGATCGACTGCGGAGCGAATGTAGATGCCCGACCGTCTCATCTTGTCCAGTTTGCAAAGATGGGATCTATCTATATGGAGAGCGTTGTAGGTAAGAAGAATCCTACGGTTGGCATTGTGAATATCGGCGCGGAAGAAGAGAAAGGGAATGCCCTTGTGAAAGAGACGTTTCCGCTTCTGAAAGAGTGTCCTGATATCAATTTTATCGGAAGCGTGGAAGCGAGAGAGATCCCCTATGGCGATGTAGATGTCATCGTATGTGAAGCTTTTGTCGGCAACGTGATCCTTAAGCTTTATGAAGGCGTTGCAGGGGCGCTTGTCAAGAAGATCAAAAGTGGTATGATGGCAAATCTGAAGAGCAAAATAGGCGGTCTTTTGGTGAAACCGGCCTTGAAAGATACGTTGAAAGATTTCGACACAAGCGAACATGGCGGAGCACCGCTGCTCGGATTGAAAGGTCTTGTTGTCAAAACACATGGAAGCTCGACATCAAAAGAAGTATGTAATTCGATTATTCAATGTGTGACATTTAAAGAGCAGAAGATCAACGAAAAGATAACGTCAGTTATTCAAAAAAATCAGGAAAATATTTAAAGATCAGGTAAGGAGAAGATATTATGGAATTTGAAAAGCTTCAAAAAATTATCGCGGAAGTTCTTAATTTAAGTGAGGAAGAGATTAGACCGGACAGTACATTTGTAGATGATCTCGGAGCAGATTCTCTTGATGTATTCCAGATCATCATGGGAATCGAAGAAGAGTTTGACATTGAGATCGATAATGAAGAAGCGGAGAAAATAACAACAGTTCAGGATGCTGTTGATCAGATCAAAAAAGCAGTGGAATAATTTGGTGTAAAATGAAAAAGCCCCTGTGGGCTTTTTCGTTTTACATGGAAAAGAAATAAAGGACGGTGCAAGACACCGGGAAAGAGTAGAAAATGCATAAGAAATTAAAAGAGTTAGAACAGAAGATAGGTTATCGATTCAGAAATTTTTCTTTTCTTGAACAGGCAATGATGCACAGTTCCTATACGAATGAGCATCGGATGGAAAAATACAGATGCAATGAACGTTTAGAGTTTTTGGGAGATGCGGTCTTAGAACTGATTTCCAGTGAGTTTTTGTTTCGGCAGTCTCCGAAAGTTCCGGAAGGAGAGCTGACAAAAACAAGGGCAAGCATGGTGTGTGAGCAGTCATTGGCTATGTGCGCGAGAGACATCGATCTTGGAAGCTATCTTCTTCTCGGAAAAGGGGAAGAGGTAACAGGAGGGCGTTTTCGTGATTCTGTGACTTCAGATGCACTGGAAGCTTTGATCGGAGCAATATATCTGGATGGTGGTTTTACTAATGCAAAAGAGTTTATACATCGTTTTGTTTTGACGGATCAGGAAGATAAGAAACTCTTTTATGATAGTAAAACTATCCTTCAAGAGATTGTTCAGGCTGAAAAACTAGGAGAGATAGAATATCATCTGATAGGCGAGGAAGGACCTGATCATAACAAATCATTTTCTGTGGAACTGACGATCCGGGGCAGGTCGTACGGTAAAGGCAAAGGAAGGACTAAAAAAGCGGCGGAACAGCAGGCTGCCTATGAGGCGATTCATGTGCTGAAAAAAAGATAAAGCAGGTGTTCTATGTATTTAAAAAGTATAGAAGTGCAGGGGTTTAAGTCCTTTGCAAATAAGATTAAATTTGACTTTCATAACGGAATTACAGGTATTGTCGGACCAAATGGAAGCGGAAAGAGCAATGTTGCGGATGCAGTTCGCTGGGTACTGGGAGAGCAACGGGTAAAACAGCTCCGCGGCGGTACGATGCAGGACGTAATCTTTTCGGGAACAGAGAACAGGAAACCGTTAAGTTATGCCTCTGTAGCGATCACATTGGATAATGCGGATCACAAATTGCCTGTTGATTATGAAGAAGTTACTGTGACGAGAAAGCTGTACCGTTCAGGAGAAAGTGAATATCTGATCAACGGAGCGTCCTGTCGGCTGAAAGATATTAATGAAATGTTTTATGATACAGGTATCGGTAAAGAAGGATATTCGATTATAGGTCAGGGACAGATCGATAAAATATTAAGCGGGAAGCCGGAAGAAAGAAGAGAATTGTTCGACGAGGCTGCCGGAATCGTAAAGTTTAAGCGGAGAAAAAACCTATCGGTAAAGAAACTTGAAGAAGAACGTATGAACTTAACCCGCGTAAACGATATTTTACAGGAACTGGAAAAGCAGTTGGGACCTTTGGAAAAACAGTCAGAAACAGCGAAAGAGTATTTAAAGAAAAAGGAAGAGTTAAAGACATATGATATTAATATGTTCCTTTTGGAAGAAGAGAGGATCCGTGACTGTTTAAAAGAAACACAAAAGAAACTGGAGATCGCATCATCAGAATTAGAAGAGTCAAATATCAGTTATGATAAGATGAAAACGGAGTATGAGGCGATTGAAGAGGAAGTAGAAGAGATCGACCTTGCAATCGAAACTGCAAAAAATCGTTTGAATGAAACAAATTTACTGAAGCAGCAACTGGAAGGTCAGATCAATGTATTGAGAGAACAGATCAATACGGCTCGTATGAATGATGAGCATTATGATAACCGGTTGAATACCGTCCAATCGGAAATCAATATGAGAAAAGAGCAGAAAGCGTCTTTTGAAGAAGAAAAGAAAAATCTTTCGGAAAAGCTGCGCGAAGCGTCGCAGGCAGATACGGTTGTAAAAAAACGACTGATCGATGTGCAGACACAGATTGCGGAGCATACAGAAGAGATCGAACAGCGGAAACAGGAAATTATGGATCTTCTTGGAAACAGAGCTTCTACGAAAGCAAAAATCCAACATTTTGATACAACGAGAGATCAAATATCAACAAGAAAATCCGTGCTTGCAAGAAATATTTTAGAAGTGTCGGCAAAGGCGAAAGAGCAGGAAGAGCAGCTGCATGAACATGAAGAGCGGTTGTCTGAGATTCAAGATAAGATTCGGCTCTATAATATGCAGATTACCGAAAATGAACAGAAGATACAAAAACTTCAAGAAGAGTTAAATGTCAGACAGGAAAAATTGAATGTCGGACGAACAGCATATCACAGAGAGGCATCCAGGCTGGAATCACTGAAAAATATTACGGAGCGTTATGATGGATATGGAAACAGTATCCGTAAAGTGATGGCAAATAAGGATAAAAATCCGGGATTGATCGGCGTTGTTGCAGATATTATCAAAGTCGATAAAGAATATGAGATTGCGATTGAGACTGCTTTGGGCGGAAGTATTCAAAATATTGTTACGGATAATGAAGATACAGCCAAGAAAATGATTTCTTTTTTAAAGACGAATAAGTTCGGCCGGGCAACATTTTTGCCGCTTACAAGTATGAGAGGCGGAGGCGGAATTCGCAATGAAGAAGCGCTTAAAGAACCGGGAGTGATCGGTACGGCAGATAAGCTTGTTTATGTAGAGGCGCGTTTTACCGGACTGGCAGAGCAGTTGTTAGGAAGAACCCTTGTCGTTAGAACGATCGATGACGGAATTCTCATTGCAAGAAAATATAAGCAGTCGATTAGACTTGTTACTTTGGAAGGAGAATTGATCAATCCGGGAGGATCGATGACGGGAGGCGCATTTAAAAATTCCAGCAACCTGCTGAGCAGAAGACGAGAGATCGAAGAATTTGAAAAGACGGTAGCCATGCTGAAAAAAGATATGGATGCCGCCGAGGCAGATGTAAGCAGGATTAAATCTGAACGCGCGGGATGCTACAATATGGTAGATGATATCCGTCAGGAACTCAGAAAGGCATCGGTCATCGAAAATACAGCGAAGATGAATGCCGAGCAGACGAAGACGCGTATGGAGGAGGCAAAACAAAGCTGTGCAGGTTATGTCGCAGAACAAGGAAAGCTTGAAAGAGAGTTAGGAGAGATAATAGAGAACGAAGAGTCGATCAGGATGGAACTTGAGGTATCTGAAAATTTAGAAAAAGAACTCAATCTTCGGATCGAAGAACTTCATGCTCTGCTTGAAAAAGAAAGAGATACGGAGAGTGAACAGCTTAAGATCTCAGAAGAATCACATTTATCTTTGGCAGGAATGGAACAGCAGAATCTTTTCGTATCGGAAAATATTTCACGTATTGAAGAAGAGATCGTCAAGTTTCAGGCAGAACTGGAAGAATTGGATAAAAATAAAGATCATGCGTCAGATGAGATTAAGGAAAAGGAAGACAAGATAAAAGAGCTTCGGGGAACGATTGATAATTCAAGAGAATTGTTTGATGAAATTGAAAAAGAAATAAAAGAACAGACAGAGGGAAGAGATGCATTAAACAGGAAGCATAAACAGTTTCTGCAAATGCGGGAAGACTTGTCAAAACATATTTCGGCTCTCGATAAAGAATGTTTCCGCCTGGACAGTCAAAAACAATCTTACGAGGCGGCGTCTGAAAAGCAGATGAATTATATGTGGGAAGAATATGAGATCACATACAATCATGCGATGAAGCTTCGTGACGAAAATCTGACGGATCTTGCGTATATGAAGCGTCAGATACAAGAGTTGAAAAATGAGATCCGAAAACTCGGCACAGTCAATGTCAATGCGATTGAAGATTTTAAAAATATTTCCGAAAGATATGCATTTTTGAAAAATCAGCATGACGACCTTGTCGAGGCGGAGCAGACGCTGATGCAGATCATTGATGAATTAGATGCTGCAATGAGAAAACAGTTTGCCGAGCAGTTTTTAAAAATAAAAGAAGAGTTCAACACAGTGTTCCGACAGTTGTTCGGAGGCGGAAAAGGAACATTGGAGTTGATGGAAGATGAGGATATTTTGGAGGCGGGAATCCGTATCATTGCCCAGCCGCCAGGGAAAAAACTTCAAAATATGATGCAGCTTTCCGGCGGCGAAAAAGCGTTGACGGCAATTTCTTTATTATTTGCGATCCAGAATTTAAAACCGTCGCCGTTTTGTCTTCTTGATGAGATTGAAGCGGCGCTGGATGATAATAACGTGACCCGCTTTGCACAATATCTGCATAAACTGACGAAAAATACGCAGTTTATCGTAATTACGCATCGTAGAGGAACGATGACGGCAGCAGATAGACTGTATGGAATCACGATGCAGGAAAAAGGCGTTTCAACGCTTGTTTCAGTCGATCTTTTGGAAGATAAATTGGATCGCTGAGAATTGATAAAGGAATCAGAGAAAGGAATTAATTAGATAAATGGAAGAAAAAAAAGGATTTTTCAGGCGTCTTGTATCAGGTCTTGCAAAGACAAGAGATAATATTGTATCCGGGATGGACAGTATTTTTCATGGCTTTTCAAAAATAGACGAGGAGTTTTATGAGGAGCTGGAAGAGACGTTGATCATGGGCGATCTCGGAGTACACTCTACAATGGAAATATTAGAAGACCTCCGGGCAAAAGTAAAAGAAAGACATATCAAAGAACCGATTGAGTGCAGACAATTATTGATTGACAGTATCCGGGAACAAATGGATGTAGGAGAGACGGCATATGAGTTTGAAAACAGAACATCTGTCGTGTTTGTGATCGGAGTAAACGGAGTCGGGAAAACAACTACGATCGGAAAACTGGCGGGAAAGTTGAAAAGTCAGGGGAAAAAGGTTGTTTTGGCGGCAGCCGATACTTTTCGTGCTGCGGCGGGAGAACAGCTTCGAGAATGGGCGAACCGTGCCGATGCAGATATGATCGGAGGGCAGGAAGGAGCAGATCCGGCAGCTGTAATCTATGACGCGGTAGCTGCGGCAAAAGCACGTCATGCAGATGTGCTTCTCTGTGATACGGCAGGAAGACTTCACAATAAAAAGAACCTGATGGAGGAACTTAAGAAGATCAACCGTGTGATCGACAGAGAGTATCCGGAAGCTTTTCGGGAGACACTTGTCGTATTAGATGCGACAACAGGACAAAATGCTTTGGCACAGGCAAAAGAGTTTAATGAAGTGGCAGACATTACAGGTGTTATTCTTACAAAGATGGACGGAACGGCAAAAGGTGGAATTGCAGTTGCGATTCAGGCAGAACTTGGAATTCCCGTAAAATATATCGGAGTCGGAGAGACGATAGACGATCTTCAGAAATTTGATGCAGATGAGTTTGTAAACGCATTGTTTTACAGAGAGGATGAAGAAAAATGATGACATTGGAGAAATTTGAAGAAGCCAGCGAGCTTGTAAAAAAAGTGACGAATTCTACAAAGCTTGTGTACAGTGATTATTTAAGCGAGCAAAGCGGAGGAAAGGTTTATTTAAAGCCGGAAAATATGCAGCATACCGGAGCATACAAGATCAGAGGAGCTTATTATAAAATCAGTACGTTATCGGATGAAGAACGAGGCAGAGGACTGATCACGGCATCGGCGGGAAATCACGCTCAGGGCGTTGCCTTTGCCGCAAAAAAATTTGGCTGTAAAGCAGTTATCGTTATGCCTACGGTTACACCTCTTATAAAAGTGAACCGTACAAAGAGCTACGGCGCGGAAGTGATCCTGCACGGAGATGTCTATGACGATGCTTATGCCTATGCGTGTGAGCTGGCAGAAAAAGAGGGATATACGTTTGTACATCCGTTTAATGACATAGATGTAGCAACAGGCCAGGGAACGATCGCAATGGAAATCGTTCAGGAACTTCCGACTGTTGATTACATTCTTGTTCCGATCGGAGGAGGCGGACTTGTTTCCGGCGTTGCGACGCTGGCTAAGATGTTGAATCCGAAAATAAAAGTAATCGGAGTAGAACCGGCAGAGGCGGCAAGTATGAAAGCGGCGCTTGCGGCAGGCGAAGTCGTACAACTTGAAAGCGCCAATACGATCGCGGACGGAACGGCCGTGAAAGCTGTAGGAGATAAAATTCTGCCCTTTGTTAAGGAAAATGTAGACGACGTTCTTCTTGTAGAAGATGATGAATTGATCGGCGCATTTCTTGACATGGTAGAGAATCATAAGATGATCGTTGAAAATTCAGGTCTTTTGTCAGTAGCGGCATTGAAGCAGCTTGACTGCAAAGGGAAAAAGGTAGTCTGTGTATTAAGCGGCGGTAATATGGACGTAATTACGATGTCATCTATTGTACAGCATGGATTGATCCAACGCGACAGGATTTTTTCTGTATCTGTACTTCTTCCTGACAAACCGGGTGAACTTGTCCAGGTGGCGCAGACAATCGCAGAAGCTCAGGGAAATGTAATTAAGCTGGAGCATAACCAATTTGTAAGTACAAACAGAAATGCGGCAGTAGAGCTTCGTATTACGATGGAGGCATTTGGAACAGAACACAAGCAGGAGATACTAAAAGCATTAGAGAAAAAAGGATACCGTCCGAGATTGATCGGTGCTAAACTGTATTAAGTTTGCAAAGCGGTGAGGGATACATTTGGAAACTATAAAAACGGTACAGTCTCAAGATAAAAGAATCTTTTGACTGTACCGTTTTTATAGCTCTAAGTTTCATTGTATAGCAAACAAACATTCAAGCGCCGGTCTTTTAAAATCAATTAGTTACAATAAATTATATATGTCTTTTTGACTATCTTTTTATATCTTCTTAAATGTCCGCAAAGCCTTATTTTATCGGCTCTACGGGCATTTTGCTTTTGTGGTAAACCTCACATATCTAGGTCTATCTTCTTATATTTTCGCTATCAATCGTGGTTAAAATCGTGGTAAATACTTTTATGCGATTAGACGCTGAACCTCTGATTTTGCGGTATCTATGGACGCATGAGCATACCAGTTCATTGTGATACTGATATTTGAATGTCCCATGATATACTGTAAATCTTTTGGGTTCATGTTCTTACTTGCCAGCCTTGTGCAGAACGTATGGCGTAGCGTATGCGGTGTGATATGTGGCAAGGGGTTATCCTTATGGTGCTTGTTGTATTTCTTTACCATACGGACAAAAAGCATATTGTAATCAATCGCAACTTTGGGCTTGCCTTTATGATTTACAAATAGAAAGTTGCCCCGTCCGTCTATCACAAATGGTTCTGCCTTTGGGCGTTTCTTCATAACCCTTTGAAATGCCTGTATCGTTTCTCTGCTTAATGGCACTTGCCTTATTCCGCTTTTTGTCTTAGGCGTTTCAATATAATAGCCCTGTTCCTTGCTCTTTAATAACTGGTGGTCGATTATCACAACTTCATTCTTGAAATCAATGTCGGCTACTGTCAGTCCGCACAGTTCCGAGATACGAAGTCCAGTTTTTAACAATATCAGCACATCATCATAATGCTTGTGATACACATTGTCCGTTTTGATGAATGAGAGTAGGGCTTGTTCTTGTTCCTCTGTCAATGCGACTTTCTCTTTGGTATCATTTTCTAGGACTTCACTTAGCTTGAAATCAAAGGGGTTTTTCCTCACATAATCATCTTGTATGGCGATATAGAATGACGCTTTTAACGAGCGTTTATGGTTGTTAATGGTATTGTAGGAAAAGCCTTTGTCTTTCATGCGTAACGCCCATTCTTTAGCGTCAGAGGGTTTGATTGTATCAATGCTCCTAGCACCTAACTTATCCTCTTTCAATAACCGCATGAGTTGTTCCCGTTGTTTCTGTGTGCTTTTCTTCACATTTGCCCTTTGTGCGTTCTGTTTGGCATAGAGTTGGCAAAGCGTCATTTTCTTGCCTGTGCTGTCGATACCGTCCTCAATATCCCGTCTTATCTGCTGTTCCAGTTCTCGAAGTGAGGGTTTTTCCCGTTTTCCCTTTGGTGTCGGGTCTGTTGGTGTCAATCTCCAAGCATACACATATTTTGTGTTTCCAAATGCGTCCACATATTTATATAAGTATTTCCCGTCTGTTCGTTGGCTCTCTCCAGTATGCAGGATACGACCTTTGTTATCCCGTCTTTTTTCTTTCATGGTGTCTGCTCCTTTCCTTGTTGGAAAGAGCCTTGATATGACTTGTGTTCATCATAACACATACAAGGCTCATTTGCACTAGATAGCGTCCAATTTATCAATAACCTGTTCAAATTGTCGGCGTTTAATCTGTATGCGGTTGCCATTCATAATGAGCCAGCCAGCGTCCTTGTTTTCCTCTGCCAATCGTCTTAACTTGTTTTCTCCAATACGGAAATACTTTGACGCTTCTTCAATGGTAAGGGTGTATTTTTCCCATACGGGAATATCCTGTGCATTACTCATAAAACACCCCCTCACTTTCGATTACATCTGCTATATCCTTACACATCTGTTCCACAAGCATTTCCTGTTTTTCGGAAAGGTGGGTACATTCATCAATCATTTTCATGTAGTTTGAACCTGTCAGTCTGTCGATTTCCTCTATCATCACGATTGACGGCATGACCTGTCTTTCCAGCCATTGCAGAGTGCGTTCCATATTGACAGGTACGGGGTTCATTTCAAAAGGTAAACTGTCATGGGAAATGAATATCTCCCACAACGGATAGTCGGGAAATTGCACAAAATCAGTAATAAGGTAAAACACCAGCCCATGAGGGTTATATGTCAATAACAATTCCTCAACTGCCTGTACTGCTTTTTTGTCACGCAGACGAATTTCAAAACGGTTGATAATATCCGTATGTTTCTTTTTGGTTGCCTGTTCCTTTTGCTTTTCATATAAGCAGAAATATTTTGTGCTTGCCTTTGAACCGATATAAAGGGTACTTGCTAAATTACGGTTTTTTCCACTTAATTTTCCACCTTGTACATTTTCATAGTTTTTACAGCGACAATCCGCACCGCCATTTTTGTATTTTTCAGACAAAACGGGAATATCCAGCAGACCGCACATATCATTGATTGCCAAGTCAAAACGTCGGATAACACCGCCACAGTCAAGACAGCGGTTTAAAAATGAATACCAATCCCTGTTCTGTGCCTGTAAGACATATTCCATGTTGCGTGAGCCTGCTCCTTTTAATTCTAAAAATACGCCCATGTGTTCATCATCAGAAGCCATAACCTTGATTTCCCCGTAAGCATAATGCTCTTTATAGCCATAATACCCATAGCCATAATGGATAAAATAATCTGCTTTCATGCCAAGCACCTTTCGGATAACTTCCAATGCGTTAGTCGTTGGAAAACGGACAGACAGATAATCAACGAGCAGATAAAAAGACTTATCGCAGATATAGTAATTCAGACAACGCAGGATAATATTTTGTGTTTCCTTGCTGGCGTTGGCTTTTCCGTTCTCAAAACGGTTGATACTATATCTCGATACATGGGTAAGACTTGCAAGTTCTCCTTGTGAAAGACCACTTGCAAGACGTTTGTTTTTCATTTCAAGTGCAAATTCTAAATTGTTCATTGTATTCCTCCAATCCCACAATAGCCTTGAAATACCTGTAAACCACTATTCAAAAGAATGTGAAGTTACTATCTTCTTAAAACTTCTCATTACTACTCACAGGTTTGGGGTTGTATGGTTTTTGACTTGTCTTTTGTGAAATAGTGCCCCCCTGTTAGATAACGGGGGCACAGTCAAGGCTCGCTGGCTCGCCAGCCGACAAAGCATTTCTTCCCCTTGACACAAGGTGTCATGGCGGTAAGCCTGAGAGGCTTCCGCCACCGTGTCAGAAATACTTTGTCAGCAAATCCTGTTTTGCCTTTTCTAACAAGTCCCATTTCAACCGATATTCATATCTACGGGTTTAATCAGATAGGTATTTCTTTTTGAATGTTTTTGCATTTCATTCTATTGTGCTTATTCATTCACAAGAACATAGTAATTCTTATATGCTTATTTGTCAATGTCTTTTTTTTCTTTACAAATCATATTAAGCATGATAGACTTATAACAGCGAAGATATAACGAGATATGGAGGGTTATGCAATGAAAATAAGCCATTTAGGAAATAATATACAGACCATAAGAAAATTTAGGGGAATGAAACAACAGGAACTTGCGGACAAAATCGGTATCAATATGCAGAGCCTTTCCAAGATTGAAAGAGGGTTGAACTATCCTGCTTATGAAACGCTGGAAAAGATAATGGAAGTGCTGGACGTAACGCCGAATGAATTGTTGTCGGGAGAATGGAAGTATATCAATCAATCTGAAAAGGAAGTCTGTCAGTTTTTAAGAGCCGAAGAACGTCTAAACGCAGAACTGAAACATGGACATTATGACAACTTCTTTGACAGCGAGGAAGAATGGCTGGAATATGAGTTGGAAAAGTTACGGGAATATATTACAGACTATATCAACGGAACAAGCATTGAAGCGTCCGACCTTTACCCAATCAAAGAATTTATCCAGCATTTGAAATTTCAAAAACTGTTAGACCGCTATGATGATTTATACAGCATGGATATGTTTGGGGAAAGCATAGAGGGACATAAATACAAAACACCTTATCAAGTTGTAAAAATGATAAACCCAAATTCAAAAGAAGATATGGAACTGTTACGAGAAGTATTAAGAAATAACCATTTTGATGATGAGGACGAGTAATCTTTTTTCTCTTGCATGGAAGATACAGCAAACAAAAAGCCCAGTAAAGAGTGCAAAGCACCACCAATGGTGGCAAGCTCTTGACAGGGCTTTTTCTTTTCTGTTGTGGGTAATCAAGAGGAAAAAAGAAGTCGCATATTTAAACTTTTTCATCATCTACGATTATCAAATTACTTTTATACTTGATTTTCCCTGATAAGACGTCATCATAAAATTGTTGTTTTGAATTGATATAGTCAATACAATCCTGTACTTCCAGTAATTTTTCTTCCAGTAATTCTTTTTTCTTATCTAATATGATTTTGCGTTTGGGAATAGAATTTTCGCCCTCTAAGCATAAAGCTACATATTCTTTCATTTCTGCAATGCCCATACCACATCTTTTTAAGCAGGATAAACTTTCAATCCATGCAACATCTCTTTCATCAAAAACTCTGTAATTATTTTCACTTCGCTTTACATTTGGGACTAACCCCTCGTTACAGTAATATTTTAAGGTTTCGTATTTCATACCCGTTAATTTGCATACTTCCTTCATTGAATACATAATTTTTCTCCTTTTTTCAAAAAAGTATTGACCGGTAGTTACTACCGAGTTTTACAATATCATTGTACTTGAAAAAGAAGAAAAAAACAAGGAGTGATAAATAATGGAATATGTAACATTAAGCAACGGAGTCAAAATGCAAAAATTAGGTTTTGGGGTTTTTCAAATCCCGAAAGAAGATTGTGAACGATGTGTACTTGACGCAATCAAGGTCGGCTATCGTCATATTGATACAGCCCAATCTTATTTCAATGAGGAAGAAGTAGGAAATGCTATTGAAAAATGTGGTGTTCCAAGAGAAGAACTTTTTATTACTACTAAAGTGTGGATTGACAATTATGGATATGAAAAAGCAAAACAGTCAGTCTTAAACTCTATGAAAAAGCTGAAAACGAATTATCTTGATTTAGTATTACTACATCAGCCTTTTTCGGATTATTATGGAGCATACAGAGCCTTAGAAGAACTATATAAGGCTGGAAAAATTCGTGCAATCGGTGTTAGTAATTTCTATCCTGATAGATTAGCCGACATGGTTGCATTTAACGAAATACCGCCACAGGTTAATCAAGTGGAAACAAACCCACTTCATCAGCAGATAACAGCACAGGAGAATATGATAAAAAGAAATGTGCAAATGGAGGCATGGGCTCCTTTTGGAGAGGGAAGAAACGATATGTTTACAAATCCAATCCTTAAAGAAATAGGAGCAAAATACAAAAAATCAGTTGCACAAGTAATTTTACGCTGGCTTATGCAAAGGAATATAGTAGCCCTTGCAAAATCAACGCATATTGAGAGAATGAGAGAAAATTTTGAAATTTTTGACTTTCAATTATCAGAACATGATATGAAGAGTATTAGCGAATTAGACATGAATACAAGTTTATTCTTTAATCATCAGACACCAGAAGCGGTTGATATGTTTGTTAATATGATTACTGAAAGAAAGGGGAAAATTTAATGCGTAAAATCTTAACCTATATTTTCGCTTTATCTTGTGTATTAGGGCTTACAGCGTGTAATAACAGTACAAAGCCCGAACCGCAAAAGGAAATTCAATCACAATCAGATACTTCTCAAAATACCCTTGTAGTATATTTTTCTATGCCCGAAACAACAAATAGTGAAAATATGACTGAGGAAGAAGATAATAGTACAGTTGTCATAGACGGAGAAGTTATGGGAAATACACAATATGTCGCTATGGAAATTCAAGAAAAAATGAATGCGGATATATTCCGCATTGAACCCGAAACGTCATATACAACAAACCATGAGAAACTTGTAGACATAGCTTCACAAGAACAGGAAGAAAATGCTCGTCCAGCAATAAAGGATAAGATTTCAGATTTTGAGCAATATGACACAATTTTTGTAGGGTATCCTATTTGGTGGTCAGATTTACCTATGATTATGTATTCTTTCTTTGATGAATATGATTTTAGCGATAAAACTATTATTCCGTTTAGCACACATGGCGGAAGCGGACTTGCAGACACAATTAGCACTATTCAAGAATTAGAACCTAATGCGAATGTGTATGAACAGGGATTATCTATTTCAAGAAATGATGTTGAAAATTCATCAGAAGAAATTAGTCAATGGTTAGAAAAAGTTAGAAAAGAATAGGAGTTTATTATGAGAAAAAATGTTTTAGTTTTATCGGGAAGTCCCCGAAAAAATGGAAATTCAGATATGTTATGTGATGCTTTTATAAAAGGTGCTGAAAAGGCAGGACACCTCACAGAAAAAATATTTATACAAAACAAAAAGATTTTTCCATGTTTAGCTTGTTATGGTTGCAGAAATACGCATTTATGTGTTCAAAAAGATGATATGGGAGAAATCCTAGAAAAAATGGTACAGGCTGATGTTATTGTATTAGCCACACCCGTTTATTTTTATTCATTAAGCGGACAATTAAAAACATTGATTGACCGCACATTACCACAATACACACAAATTGCCAATAAAGATTTTTATTTTATGGCTACGGCTGCTGCTGGAAAAAAATCTATGGAACGGACAATGGACGCTTTAAGAGGTTTTACCGATTGCTTACCAAATGCTAATATCAAAGGATATGTTTATGGTGCAGGCGTTTATGAAAAGGGAGAAATTGAAAATACCTCTTATTTGAAATTGGCTTATGATATGGGGATAAATTCATAGGAGGTCATTATGAATACATTAGAAGAAATCACAAAAAGTTGTCCTTTTCCAATCGGACATGAAAACATTGAATACGAACAGTATTTTGCAGGAAAAAGTTATTTATATCCCTTGTCCTCTGAACAAGTAAGTATTGCCAATGTAACTTTTGAACCTGATTGTCGTAATCACTGGCATATTCATCATGGTGGCGGTCAAATTCTTCTTTGTACCGCAGGAAACGGATATTATCAAGAATGGGGAAAAGATATTGTGGAACTTCATGCAGGCGATGTCGTAAATATACCAGCAGAAGTAAAGCATTGGCATGGAGCAACAAAAAATAGTTGGTTTTCGCATATTGCAATATCTGTTCCTTGTGAGAATGGCTATTGTGAATGGCTAGAAGAAGTGGAAAAAGAAAACAAATAAAATTGAATATCTACAAATATTAGGCTCGTACAAACGATATGTTTTGTGCGGGCTTTTTTCTTGCTCTCTTTTCCGTATTTTCAAAGGTATAGACGGTATTTCCGTTTATATATTTCAGCGTATGCGGAAAGGAGGTGAGATTATGGACACATCTTCTTTCGAGCATACGCTGAAATATATAAACGGAAATACCGTCTATACCTTTGAAAATACGGAAAAGAGAGCAAGAAAAAAGCAGGAACAGGCAGTTTGCAAGGCGTTCTAAACGTGAAATTTTATTCTGTGAATTGTCAGACATGAAAAATATTGAGCGTGGAACAGAGGATAACTATTCCTGTGATTATACTTCTTTTGAAGTCTTGAATTACACAATTCAAATATCAAATGAGAAACTTGCTGTTGCTTTATGCAAGTTATCGAGTAAAGAGCGTGATGTAATTCTATTACGCTATTTTCAAAGCATGAGCGACCAAGAAATCGCAGAATTATATCATGTATCACGTTCTGCTATTTATCGCAGAAGAAGTAACGGATTGAAGAAATTAAAAACACTATTGAAAGAGAGGAATTGAACCAATGAAAAAAGAATATGGTTACCCTACATTAAAAGTAATATGTCAAGCGTCTGCTGGAAATGAAACTGCCATAAGAGAGATTTTGAAGTTTTATGACGCTTATATCTATAAATTATGCTTACGCCCGTTTTACCACTCTGAAAGTGGTAAAATCACTATGCAGGTTGATGAAGAATTAAAAGGTCAAATTCATACAGAAATGATGAAAGCAATCTTGAAATTTGAAATCAGAGTGGAGTAATCATATTGCATGAATGAAAAACGGGAGATACACAGATATGATTTGTGCTATCTCCCATGTTATTTTTAGTGTCATATCAAGGCTCATTCAATCGTGGTAAATTCGTGGTAAAATAAGTGTTTCGATATACTTCAAAGTGCTTAAAAGTATAGTGTTTATGCGGATAATCGAAAATTAGATATAAAATTTATGATGATATTTTATACTGTATGCACGATCAAATCTGTTCGCCGCGGGCATATTTTTCAAGCAGAGCATGAATTTTGTCTGTCGGATTCATTACAGCACCGATTGTAATATCGTGATTAAGAGAATCAATGATCAAAGCGAGAAACTTACTCATATCTGCTTTTACGAAATATGGTTTTTTGTATAATTCTGCAGGCAGATATGTAAGGTTTGTCGTAATAACTTTATTGATATATCCCTTTTCATAGTATTCGTCAAATTTTTCAAATCCTTCGGTGAATAAACCAAAAGTTGTACATACAAATACACGGCCTGCTTTTCTTTCTTTTAACTGTTTTGCGACATCAAGCATACTTCCTCCGGAAGCGATCATATCATCTACGATGATAACATCTTTTCCGGCAACGTCATCGCCGAGAAATTCATGAGCCACAATCGGATTCTTACCATTGATGATTGTAGAATAGTCACGGCGTTTATAAAACATTCCCATATCGACACCGAGAATATTGGAAAAATAAACGGCGCGGTGCATCGCTCCCTCATCAGGGCTGATGATCATAAGGTGATCTTTATCGGGGATAAGATCAGGAACGGCGCGAAACAGCGCTTTCATAAATTGGTACGGCGGATTGAAGCTGTCAAATCCGCTTAGAGGGATCGCGTTTTGTACGCGGGGATCGTGGGCGTCAAAAGTGACGATGTTTGAAACTCCCATTGCGTTTAATTCTTCAAGAGCAAGCGCACAGTCAAGAGATTCGCGTTTTGTACGTTTGTGCTGGCGGCTTTCGTACAGGAAAGGCATAATGACGTTAATACGCTTTGCTTTGCCGGTTGCAGCGGAGATGATTCGTTTCAGGTCCTGGAAATGATCATCAGGAGACATGTGGTTTAGATGTCCGTTTACAGTGTAAGTAAGGTTGTGGTTGCAAACGTCGGTCATGATGAAAAGATCTGTTCCCCGGATAGTTTCTTTAAGAAGTCCTTTTGCTTCTCCTGTGCCAAAACGGGGACAGCAGCAGTCTACGAGATAGTTGTTTGACTTGTAGTTTACATACAGAGAAGATTCGGATACTTCGTTGATTGTATTTTCACGAAAAGAAACAATATAATCATTTACTTTTTGTCCGAGTTCTCTGCAGCTTTCCATTGCAATGAGTTTTAGCGGTGCGGCCGGAAGAGTTTTTTCTAAAAGTTCGATATTTGACATAGTATTCTCCTGTTAAATAATAGTATAAATTGAGTTTTAAGCCGGAGCATAGAAAAATGCAAACGACTTTACAGCACTAGAATCATATCATTTTTCAGCCTGAAATTCAAGCGCCGCTTCTTTTGTATGTATGTTGTATTGGTGAAGTACAGTCTTTGCGAAGAGGTTTAAATGTGTTATAGTATGTGATAGAATGAACAGCAAATAAGGGGAATAACAAATGACAGGAAAAAAACATGAGCATATTGTCAAATCAATCATGCCCGGCAGTATTGCGGAGGAATTAGGCATTGAACCCGGAGATAAACTTCTTTCGATCGACGGTCAGGAGATTGAAGATATTTTTGATTATCAGTTTTACGTGGAAGACGAAGAAATCGTACTTTTGATTGAGAAACAGGACGGAGAACAGTGGGAGCTTGAGATTGAAAAAGATGCAGACGAGCAGCTTGGAATAGAGTTCGGGCAGGGGTTGATGGATGAGTATCGTTCCTGCCGGAATAAGTGCATGTTCTGCTTCATCGATCAGATGCCGGAGGGAATGAGAGATACTCTTTATTTTAAAGACGATGATTCAAGATTGTCTTTTTTACAGGGAAATTATGTGACGCTTACAAATATGAGTGATCATGATATTGAGCGGATTATTAGGTATAGGTTAGAACCGATCAATATTTCGTTTCAAACGACGAATCCACAACTACGCTGCAAGATGCTTCACAATCGTTTTGCGGGAGATGCGCTGAAAAAAGTAGACAGACTTTTTGAAGGCGGTATTGAAATGAACGGACAGATCGTACTGTGCAAAGGAGAAAACGACGGGGCTGAGCTGGAACGTTCTATTAAAGACCTGACGGCATATATTCCGCTTCTTCGAAGCGTTTCTGTCGTTCCGGTAGGGCTTACAAAGTTCAGAGACGGTCTGTATCATTTAGAGCCGTTTACGAAAGAGGATGCCAAAGAAGTATTATCAGTTATACACAAATGGCAGGATCGCATTTATGAGCAGTACGGAATTCATTTCATTCATGCAGGGGATGAGTGGTATTTGCTCGCAGGACAGGAGGTGCCGGAGGAAGAGCGGTATGACGGATATCTTCAGTTGGAAAATGGGGTCGGAATGCTCCGTCTTCTTTTTGAAGAATTTACAGAAGGGTATAAAAGCCTTACAGGAGACGAGCGGCAGGAAGAACTGTCGATTGCCACAGGAAAGCTGGCATATCCTTATATAAGCGCCATGGCGGAAAAGATAGAAGAGAAATTTCCTAATTTGGAAATTCATGTCTTTTCTATCCGAAACGACTTTTTCGGAGAACGCATTACTGTGTCCGGACTGATCACGGCGCAGGATCTGACAGCGCAGCTTAAAGGAGAGCGTCTTGGCAGCAGACTGCTCATTCCGTGCAATATGTTAAAGACAGATGAAGATGTGTTTCTTGATGATTTTACGGTAAGACAAGTATCCGACGCTTTACAAGTGCCTATTGATATTGTAAAATCAAGCGGACAGGATTTTATAGATGCGGTGATCGGAGAAAAACAGACAGATCCGGACTGCAAAACCGAAAGATTGATTTGAAAGGAAAATAATATGAGTAAACCAGTAGTTGCCATTGTCGGCCGCCCGAATGTCGGAAAGTCAACCCTTTTTAATGCTTTGGCAGGAGAGATGATTTCTATTGTGAAAGATACTCCGGGAGTGACAAGAGACAGGATTTATGCGGATGTGACATGGCTTGATAAAGAATTTACAATGATCGATACAGGCGGTATAGAACCGGACAGCAAAGACATCATTTTATCACAGATGAGAGAGCAGGCTCAGATTGCGATTGATACGGCGGATGTTATTATTTTTATAACTGATGTGAAGCAGGGACTTGTGGATGCGGATTCTAAAGTCGCGGACATGCTCAGAAGATCCGGAAAGCCGGTTGTCCTTGTTGTAAATAAAGTGGATAATTTTGACAAATATATGGCAGATGTATATGAGTTTTATAATCTTGGTATCGGGGATCCGGTTCCGATCTCGGCAGCATCCAGATTGGGACTTGGCGATATGCTTGACATTGTCGCGGAAAACTTTCCGGAAGGAAGCGCTCAGGCGGAAGATGATGACCGCCCGCGGGTTGCGATCGTAGGGAAACCGAACGTCGGAAAGTCGTCGATTATCAATAAACTGCTCGGAGAGAATCGAGTAATCGTCTCGGATATCGCGGGAACAACAAGAGACGCCATTGATACTGAGATTCTTCATAACGGAAAAGAATATATTTTTATTGATACGGCAGGACTTCGCAGAAAGAATAAAATCAAAGAAGAACTGGAACGCTACAGTATTATCCGTACGGTAACAGCCGTGGAAAGAGCAGACGTAGTGCTTATGGTTATCGATGCGACAGAAGGAGTGACGGAGCAGGATGCAAAGATTGCGGGAATTGCTCATGAACGTGGAAAAGGCGTGATCATCGTTGTGAACAAATGGGATGCGATTGAGAAAAACGACAGAACGATGCGTGAGTATGAAAGCGATATCCGTCAGGTGCTTTCTTATATGCCGTATGCGGAAATTATGTATGTATCCGCAGCAACCGGTCAAAGATTGAACCGGTTATATGATATGATCGATATGGTTATCGAGAATCAGACACTTCGGATCGCAACCGGAGTTTTAAACGAGATTATGACAGAAGCAGTGGCAATGCAGCAGCCTCCGTCAGATAAAGGAAAAAGACTGAAGCTTTATTATATTACGCAAGTTGCGGTAAAACCTCCGACTTTTGTTATCTTTGTAAACGATAAGGAATTGATGCATTTTTCATATACGCGGTATTTGGAAAATAAGATCAGAGAAGCGTTTGGTTTTAGAGGAACTTCCCTGAAATTCTTTATAAGAGAACGGAAAGAAAAGGGGTAAAGAAATATGGAACGATTGATCTGTCTTGCGGTCGGATATGTGTGCGGTCTTTTTCAGACCGGATATCTGGTCGGTAAGATGAACCATATAGATATCAGAAAAGAGGGAAGCGGAAATTCGGGAACGACAAATGCTCTTCGTGTGCTCGGATGGAAAGCGGGGATCTTCACTTTTCTCGGAGATGTTTTAAAATGTGTGGCTGCATATTTTATTGTACGTTTTATGTATCGGGGGAGCGATTGTCTTCCGTTGCTTGTAATGTACGCAGGGGCAGGAGTGACTCTCGGACATAACTTTCCGTTTTATATGAACTTTAAAGGCGGAAAAGGAATTGCGGTTATGGCAGGACTTGTCTTTATTAACAGTGTGTGGCATATGCCGCAGAGTCTTTTTCTTATACTTGTTACGGCATTATTCTTTTTTATTCCTGTGATCGTGACAAGGTACATATCTGTCGGTTCTCTTTGTGCATACACAGCATTTTTAATTGAAATGATCCTATTTGGACAGTGGGGATGGTTCGATATGGAAGCAGGCTACTGTTATGAACTATATGGGATCGCAGTTCTTTTGACTGCATTAGCATGGTATCGCCATAGAGAGAACATAAAGCGTCTGGTCAAAGGAACAGAAAATAAATTCGGTTCAAAAAGAAAGGGGCATTGATTTATGGCAAATGTAGGAGTAATCGGTGCGGGAAGCTGGGGAACGGCGTTATCGGTTCTTCTGGCTGACAACGGACATCATGTGACGATCTGGTCGATCGATGAAAAAGAAGTTGAAATGCTGGATAAAAAGAGAGAACACCTGACGAAGCTTCCGGGGGTGAAACTTTCCGACGGCATGACGATCACGGGTGATCTGGAATCGGCAGTCAAGGGAAAAGACTTTCTTGTACTTGCAGTTCCGTCGCCGTTTACAAGGGCAACTGCGAAGAAGATGTCAGCTTACGTCGGGAAAGGTCAGATTATCGTTGATGTGGCAAAGGGAATCGAGGAGAGTACACTTTTGACATTGTCTGCTCAGATCGAAGAAGAAATCCCTCAGGCGGACGTAGCGGTTCTTTCAGGACCAAGCCATGCAGAAGAAGTCGGAAGAAAGCTTCCGACAACATGTGTCATCGGAGCAAAAACAAAAAAAACGGCGGAATATTTGCAGTCTGCGTTTATTAATAAAGTGTTCCGTGTATATACAAGTCCGGATATTTTAGGAATTGAGCTTGGCGGTTCTTTGAAAAATGTCATTGCTCTTGCAGCGGGAATCGCAGATGGCCTTGGTTACGGAGATAATACAAAGGCAGCGCTTATTACCCGCGGAATTGCGGAAATTGCCAGACTGGGCGTGAAGATGGGCGGGAAGATCGAGACGTTCACAGGTTTGACGGGAATAGGAGATTTGATCGTTACGTGCGCCAGCGTCCACAGCAGAAACCGGAAAGCAGGATATCTTATCGGACAGGGAAGGTCAATGCAGGAAGCAATGGATGAAGTTCAGATGGTTGTTGAAGGCGTTTATTCGGCAAAGGCAGCGGCGAAGCTGGCAAAAAAATATGATGTTCCCATGCCGATCGTGGAAGAAGTCAATAAAGTGCTTTTTGAAGGGAAATCACCGGCGGAAGCTGTGGATGACCTGATGCTTAGAGAGTCGCGTTCCGAGCATAGAGCGCTTCAATGGGAAAAATAAAGTCATACCCCCGTTTGCGGATGCATAAATTGTATCAGCAGAACAAGGGGGTATTTTTATGGAATCATTTCAAGTATACAAAGATATGAAGGCGAGGACGAACGGGGAAATTTATATCGGGGTAGTCGGACCGGTTCGGACAGGCAAATCAACATTTATCAAGCGGTTTATGGATCTTTTAGTGCTTCCGAATATGACAGATATACATGCAAAAGAACGGACGCAAGATGAATTGCCGCAGTCTGCTTCCGGTACGACAATTATGACTACAGAACCGAAGTTCGTTCCGAAAGAGGCGGCGGGGGTGAAGCTGTCAGATGATCTGGAAGTGAAGATACGAATGATCGACTGTGTCGGTTTTATGGCAGAAGGAGCATCCGGCCATATTGAAAAGGACGAAGAGCGGCAGGTAAAGACACCGTGGTTTGAATATGAGATCCCGTTTACGAAAGCGGCTGCAATCGGGACGCAGAAAGTGATCCGGGATCATGCTACAATAGGGATTGTTGTAACGACAGACGGAAGCGTTACGGATTTGCCGAGGGAAAATTATATTCAGGCAGAAGAAAGGACGGTAAAAGAACTCAAAGCGATAGGAAAGCCGTTTATGATATTGCTTAACTGTAAGAAACCATATACAGAAGAATCTAAGAAGCTTCAGGAAGAACTTCGTGAAAAATACGAAACGGCAGTATTGCCTGTGAATTGTGAACAGATGAAAGAAGAGGATATCCATGAAATTATGCGTCAGGTTCTCTATGAATTTCCGGTCACAGAGGTCGAGTTTTATGTGCCGAAATGGGTGGAAATGCTTTCGAGGGAACATAAGATCAAACAAGATCTTTTTGAGCATGTAAGAAAGATCATGGAGACGATGGATGATATCCGAAGTGTCGTGTCGCGGTCTTTTGAGGCTGAAGGACCGTACATAGAGCGTATCCTGACGGAAAAGATCGAGATGGATACGGGAAAAGTACAGGTGAAAATTGAATTTGCCGAATCTTATTACTATGAAGTGATCAGTGAAGTGACAGGAGAAGAGATTCACGGCGAATATGAGCTTATGGCAGTGATGAAAGAGTTGTCGGCAATGCGGGAAGAATTTTCCCGGATCAAAGATGCTTTTGCCGATGTGAAAATGAAAGGATACGGCGTCGTGAGTCCGTCAAAAGAAGATATCCGGCTTGAAGAGCCGGTGATTATCAAACAGGGAAGTAAATTCGGAGTAAAGATTCGTTCGGAGGCGCCGTCGATCCATATGATCCGTGCAAATATAGAGACAGAGATCGCACCGATCGTCGGAAATGAGAAGCAGGCGGAAGATCTTGCCGGATACATTAAAAAAGAGAGTGAGACTCCGGAGGGCGTATGGGGAACAAATATTTTCGGAAAAACAGTAGAAGAGCTTGTGATGGACGGCATGAGAAATAAAATAGCGATGATTAATGATGAAAGCCAGGTAAAACTTCAGGATTCTATGCAGAAGATCGTAAATGATTCAAATGGCGGCATGGTATGTATTATTATCTGACGGCAGTTCTTGACAAGAAAATAAAAATAGTCTAGGCTTTCAGTATGACAAAAGAATTCAATAGGAGGCGTAAGATGAGTACGCAGTTTGACAAACTTGAGAAATGCTATGAATATTGTAAAACAGTGACAGATTTTATCCCCCGCGTCGGTCTGATCTTAGGATCCGGACTCGGGGGATATGCGAAAAATATGAAAGTTGTAAAAGAGATATCATATGACCAAATTCCGGGGTTCCCGGTTTCAACAGTGCAGGGACATGATGGAAAATTTCTCCTTGGTTATATAGGGAAAGTTCCTGCAATGGTAATGAAAGGACGCGTTCATTTTTATGAAGGATATACGCCTCAGGAGGTTGTTCTTCCGGTGCGTCTTATGAAGCGTATGGGGATTGAAATTCTTTTTCTGACGAATGCATCAGGTGGAATCAATCGTGATTTTCAGGTAGGAGATTTTATGATGATCACAGATCATATTTCATCTTTCGTTCCGTCTCCTTTGATCGGAGAGAACGTATCGGAACTTGGCGAAAGATTTCCCGACATGACAAAAATCTATGATGCCAATCTGAATCAGATCATTGAGAAAACTGCCGCGGAAGAAAAGATTATTTTGAAAAAAGGGGTATATCTTCAGACGTCCGGTCCGAATTTTGAAAGTCCGGCAGAAGTGCGTATGTATGGAATATTAGGTGCAGATGCAGTCGGAATGAGTACGGCGTGCGAAGCGATGGCAGCTCGTCATGCGGGAATACGGGTGTGCGGGATCTCATGCGTCTCTAATATGGCAAGCGGATTGTCGGGTGAAGAATTAAGCCATCTTGACGTACAGGCTGTGGCAGATCGAAGAGCTCAGGAGTTTGAACGTCTTGTGACAAGATCGATTGAAAAGATGTGCGAGGATGAAAGATCAGAGTAGGAGAAAACGGATGAGGACGAGAATATACAATGCAAGAATTTTGACAATGGAAGAAAAACGACCTGTTTTTAAAGGTGAGATCTATATTGACGGCGGAAAGATTTTCCGCATAAAAGAAGCCAAAACGGAAAAAAGTGAGCGGACAGAAAAACCGGCTTTAAATGAAGAAGAAAAATGGGACGAAGAAATCGACGCAGAGGGAAATCTGATTATGCCCGGGTTTAAAAATGCGCATACTCATTCTGCTATGACATTTCTGCGTTCTTATGCAGATGATATGAAACTTCAGGAATGGCTTTTTGATAAGGTATTTCCGGCAGAAGCAAAGCTGACATCCGATGACGTATATCATTTGACAAAACTTGCGATTTTGGAATATTTGACAAGCGGGATTACGGCGGCTTTTGATATGTATAAATTAAAACAAGACAGTGCAAAAGCGGTAGAAGAACTGGGCTTTAGAATGGTTTTTTGCGGAGATATCAATGATTTCGGCGGTACTTTAGAAGAGATGGAGCAAGACTATTTTCGGTATCAATGTGAAGAAACTCCGCTTTTGTCCTATCAGTTCGGATTTCATGCAGAATATACGACAAGCCGCAATTTGATGGAAGGGATCGCGCAGCTTGCCGGAAAATATAAAAAGCCTGTTTATGTCCATTGTTCGGAGACAAAAAGAGAAGTGGAGGAATGTCGGGAAAAAACAGGTATGACACCGATCGCATATATGGATTCTCTCGGCCTTTTTGAAAACGGAGGAGGATTATTCCACGGCGTTCATTTAGATGAAGCAGATTTTGACATTATGAAAAAGAAAAAAATATGTGTCGTTACAAATCCGGCTTCTAATTTAAAACTGGCAAGCGGAATTGCCCCGGTCAAAACGTATCTTGAAAAAGGAATTCCGGTTGCTATAGGAACAGACGGACCGGCAAGTAATAATTGCCTTGATATGTTTAAAGAAATGTTTCTTGTGACAGGGCTTCAAAAAGTAGTTCATAATGATCCGGAGGCTGTTCCGGCAGCAGACGTACTGAAAATGGCGACTGTCAACGGAGCTTACGCGATGGGACTTGACAACTGTGATATACTTGCAGAAGGAAAATACGCAGATTTGATTATGATAGATCTGATGCAGCCGAATATGCAGCCGATACAAAATATTGAAAAAAATGTTGTGTACAGCGCCAGTAAGCTGAATGTAAAAATGACGATGATAAACGGGAGAGCTGTTTATCAAAACGGGAAGTTTAAAATCGGGGAAAGCGTGGAAGACATTTATGAAAATGCAAACCGGATCGCAGAGAGGATACTAGATGGCAAAGAATAAATGCTCACAGACGTATCGGAGATTTATTATTTGTGCAGAAGGGGAAACAAATGATTAAAACAGATAGAGAGAAACAAATGAAAGGGGTTACAAAGCAATGAGAACAGCAATATTTACGATCGATACAGAAAGTTATGAAGCAAAGAAAAAAAGTGCGGCAGGAGAGGCTTTGAAGCGTATGCTTGAACAAAACAGGCTGGAAGTGAAAGCTGCGAAAGTTTTGCCAAGAGATAAAGAAGTTGTGGCGACAGTTTTTCGCCAGCTGGCAGACTCGGGCTCTGTCGAACTGATCATAACGACAGGGGCGACGGGATATTTAGAGCAGGACTGTGCTCCGAAGGCGGTAGAAGAAGTCGCAGAGCAGCTTATTCCGGGAATCCCGGAAGCGCTTAGGGCATATAATCTCAGGTATTCCAAGAAAGCAATGCTCGACTGTATGGCGGCAGGCATTCGGAAAAATACACTTATTGTGAATCTGCCGGAAAGTGCAAAAACAGCGAAAGAAGATATGGAATACATTTTATCGGAAGTAGTACAAGTAGTGGAGAGTATTAACTTATGATGAAGATCACATATATCGGACACAGCGGATTTTTTGTGGAAATGGAAGATGCCTGCTTTTTATTTGATTATTACAAAGGAACGATTCCGGAAACAGACGGAAACAAAAAAATGTATGTTTTCGTAAGTCACAGGCATCATGATCATTATAACGAGGAAATTTTCAGGCTGCAGGAAAAATTCCGGGATATACAATATATTATTTCTTCAGATGTATATGAACTGGCTTCTCATCCTGAGAAAAACGATAAAATCATTTATATGAAAGCAGGAGAAGAGGCGGACATAAAAGGATGTTATGTGCGAACGCTCCGGTCAAATGATGAGGGAACGGCATTTTTCATTCGCTATAAAGACCAGACGATCTATCACGCAGGGGATTTGAATTGGTGGCACTGGGAAGGGGAGCCGGACGAGTATAATAAAAATATGCGTCGTTCTTATCAGTCGGAGATCAACAAGCTTTGCGGAGAAAAGATTGATGCGGCGTTTGTTCCGGTCGATCCAAGACTGGGGGAACAGTATTGTCTCGGAATCGACTGTTTCATGAAACGAACGGAAACAAAAAGAGTATTTCCGATGCATTTTTGGGGAAATTATGATGTGTGCAGCCGTTTGATGCTCGAAGAATGCACAAAAGATTATCAGGACAAGATTGTGAAGATCGAGAGGGAAGGACAGACATTTCTATGCAGGTAAAAATATATACAGACGGGGCGGCACGGGGAAATCCGGACGGACCGGGAGGATATGGAGCGATTCTTGAATATGTAGATACGAAAGGGACGCTTCATACAAAAGAACTATCCCGGGGATATGTCAGAACAACAAACAACAGAATGGAACTGATGGCAGTGATCGCAGGATTGGAAGCGTTGAACAGACCTTGTGAGGTAGAAGTTTATTCTGATTCACAGTATGTTGTAAATGCGTTTAATAAACAGTGGGTAGACGGATGGATTAAGAAAGGATGGAAGCGTGGGAAAAACGAACCGGTTAAAAATCCGGATCTTTGGAAGCGTCTTCTCAAAGCAAAAGAAAAGCATAAAGTGTCGTTTCACTGGGTGAAAGGACATGACGGACATCCTCAAAATGAGAGGTGTGATCTGCTTGCCACTTCGGCAGCGGATGGAGATACACTTTTTGTTGACGAAGGAGTAGGAAAATAGTATAATCAGATACTGTGTTAAGTAAGACAGACAATCGCGGATGTAAGTGCCGAAAGGCAGCAGACGAGGAAAGTCCGGGCTTCATAGGGCAGGATGCCGGATAACGTCCGGTGGAGGTGACTCCCAGGCCAGTGCAACAGAAATAAACCGCGTCGGATTCCATATCGGCGTAAGGGTGGAAAGGCAGTGTAAGAGACTACCGCCTCTGCGGTAACGGAGAGGGCACATGTAAACCCCATTCGAAGCAAGACCGGATAGAAGCAATGTGGCGGCCCGTCACGCTTCAGGTAGGTCGCTTGAGCACGGCGGCAACGTCGTGCCTAGATAGATGATTGTCCACGACATAACCCGGCTTATCGTTTTGCTTAACACATTTTGTTACCCCGAATGCTTTAGCAATATAAAGCTGTGATTCGCTAAAATACATGTCGGATCTGTCAAGAGGATACTAATTTAAAAAGAAACAGGAGAAAAAACTATGGGTATGAAAATAAATGCACACCTTCCGATTCCTGCTGATTTGAAAGCAGAATATCCGCTTTCTTCTCAAATTCTTAAACTGAAAGAAAAAAGGGATCGGGAAATCAGAGAGATTTTTGAAGGGAAATCAGACAAGTTTCTTGTAATTGTAGGACCATGCTCGGCGGACAATGAAGATTCCGTATGTGAGTATGTATCGAAATTGGCGACAATCAACGAAAAAGTATCAGATCGCTTGATGATCATCCCAAGAATTTATACGAATAAGCCGAGAACAACAGGAGAAGGATATAAAGGAATGCTTCATCAGCCAAAGCCGGACGAAGCTCCGGATCTGTTAGCCGGAATCATAGCGATCCGAAAGATGCATATAAGAGCGATTGAGGAGAGCGGACTTACCGGGGCAGATGAGATGCTCTATCCCGAAAATAGAAGTTATCTTGACGATATTTTGTCTTATGAGGCAATCGGAGCAAGATCTGTGGAAAATCAGCAGCATCGTCTGACGGCAAGTGCGATGGATATACCTGTAGGAATGAAAAATCCGACAAGCGGAGATTTTTCTGTAATGCTCAATTCTGTAGTGGCAGCACAGAGTTCTCATTCTTTTATATACAGGGGAATGGATGTGACGACAGAGGGAAATGATCTGGCACATGTCATATTGCGCGGAGGCGTAGATAAATACGGGACATGTATCCCAAACTATCATTATGAAGATCTTATCCGTCTTTTGGATATGTACAGGCAAAGGGAATTGAAAAATCCGGCGGCGATCATTGACGCAAACCATTCAAATTCAAATAAACAGTTTAAAGAACAAATCCGAATTGTCAGTGAAGTGCTTCACAGCAGAAATTATAACAGTGAATTAAAAAAACTGATCAAAGGGGTAATGATCGAAAGCTATTTGGAAGAAGGATGCCAGAAGATCGAGGAAAACCGCATTTACGGAAAGTCGATCACAGATCCGTGCCTTGGCTGGGACGATACGGAAAGACTGATCTATAAGATCGCAGAAGAATGCTGATAAAAAGCAAGCCGATTCAGTTTGGCATACAGCAGAAAAAACAAGTGTAAAATAAGAGTGATTATAAAAAGGAAATGGATGCAGTGTAAAAAATTGTTCTTACAGCTCACCATTTCCTTTTGTATATTACGACTTATAAAGCCGGATTTTATTATCGTTGTCTTCGATGTTTTTCTTCGCAATATTTACAGCGGTAGATCTGATTTTCTTCATCTGTCAGAACAAAGACATGATCCAGTTCCTGTTCGATCGAAGTGATGCAGCGTGGGTTTTTGCACCGGATCACATTTCGGATCTCTTTTGGAAGCGTGAGCTGCTTTTTAGCGACAATTTGTTTGTTTTCTATAATATTGACGGTGATATTGTGATCGATAAAACCTAAAATATCAAGATCCATGAAATCAATCGGACATTCGATTTTCATAATATCTTTCTTTCCCATTTTATTACTGCGGGCATTTTTGATAATGGCTACACAGCAGTCCAGTTTATCAAGGTGGAGATATTTATAAATTTCCATACTTTTTCCGGCCTCGATATGATCAAGGACGAAGCCTTCTGTAATGCTTCCGACATTCAATGTGTTTTTTACCATGATCTGTTCCTTTTACCTTTCTTAATCAACATGAATTTCAAGCAGTGTAAGAATTAATGCCATGCGCACGTATACGCCGTACTGAACCTGACGAAAATAAGCGGCGCGCGGATCATTGTCAACTTCGGTTGAAATCTCATTTACTCGCGGAAGCGGATGGAGAACATACATATCTTCCGGCGCAAGCTTCATTTTTGCTTTGTCAAGTATGTAGAAATCTTTCATGCGGACATAATCTTCTTCATTGAAAAAGCGTTCTTTTTGAACTCTTGTCATATAGAGAATGTCCAGAGAGGGCATTGCATCTTCCAGACGGACAACTTCTTCATATGGGATGTTGTTCCGGTCAAGTACTTCGTGGCGGATATAATCGGGAAGCCTTAATTCTTCGGGGGAAATCAAGATAAACCGGATTCCTTCATATCTGACGAGAGCATTGATCAAAGAGTGAACGGTACGTCCGAATTTTAAGTCGCCGCATAAACCGATCGTCATATTTTTAAGACGTCCTTTTACGTTGCGGATCGTGAGCAGGTCGGTCAGCGTCTGTGTCGGATGCTGATGCCCGCCGTCTCCTGCGTTGATAACAGGAATTGAAGAGTGCTGACAGGCGACCATAGGAGCGCCTTCCTTCGGGTGTCTCATAGCACAGATGTCTGCATAGCAGGAAATCGTGCGGATCGTATCAGATACACTTTCTCCTTTTGCTGCGGAACTGGAATCGGCAGAAGAAAATCCCATGATACTTCCGCCCAGATTTAACATGGCTGCCTCATGACTTAACCGTGTGCGTGTACTCGGTTCATAAAAAAGTGTTGCAAGTTTTTTTCCTGCACAGGCATGTGCATATTTTGCCGGATGTGCTTCAATATCCTGAGCAAGATCCAGCAGTTTGTCAAGTTCTTCCACTGAGAAATCCAGCGGACTCATTAAATGTCTCATATAAAACCTCCTAAAAATCTTTAATTATAATATAATAAAACCCTTTTCTTTTCAACCGTATAGAGAAAACAAACAGTCGGAAATTTTATAAACAGATAAATGTATATTTGCTAAAATAGAGAGATACGGCAAAGAAGAATGAACAAAAAGAAAAGTTTAAAGCCGGAAAAACAGAAACAAAATATGAAAAAGAAGGCGGCGTATCGTATCATAAAACGAAGACGCCACTCTTTTACTCATAAGCGGACACCTGTATGGATGAACTGTTATCTTAGTTTGTCATTAATTTTGTAAACATGTAGATTTTGAAAGAAAAATATACTATACTGTTGTGAAAAGAAAAATTTGGGGGCATCGGAGGAGAAAAAATGACATCGCTTGGAGAATTGAGAGAAGCACTTGATAAAATTGATAATGAAATAGCAGAGCTTTATGAAAAACGGATGGAAGTCTGCAGAAAAGTCGGAGAATATAAAGTGAAATCAGGAAAAAAGGTGTTTGACAGGCAAAGAGAAAAAGAAAAACTTGCAGATGTAATGTCAAAAGTAGAGGGGGATTTCAATAAGAAAGGAATCCAGGAGCTGTATCAGCAGCTCATGTCTATGAGCAGGAAGCTTCAGTACAGTCAGCTTGTGGAAGCGGGAGCGCTGGGACGCCTTCCGTTTATCAGAATCGAAAATCTGGATCGTGAAAATGCCCGTGTTGTATTTCAGGGAACAGAAGGAGCTTATTCACAGGCTGCAATGTATCAGTTTTTCGGAAGAGATGTAAATAATTTTCATGTGAGGACATTTCGGGAAGCGATGGAAGCGATAGAGGAAGGTTCGGCTGACTATGCGGTGCTTCCGATCGAGAATTCCACTGCCGGTACGGTGAACGAGATGTATGACCTGCTTGATGAATTTGAAAACTATATTGTAGCAGAGACGATCCTTCCGGTTGTGCATACATTGTCGGGACTTCCGGGCGCGAAGCTTTCGGATATAAAAAAAGTATATTCAAAAACAGAAGCTCTTATGCAGACGTCTGAGTTTTTAGACGACCATGGTGATTGGCAGAAAATCAGTGTTGTCAATACTGCGGTGGCGGCAAAGAAAGTGATTGAAGAACAGGATATTTCACAAGCTGCAGTATGCAGTGCTTATGCGGCAAAAGTCCACGGACTGGAAGTTTTAGTCGATGAAATTAATGATGATGAGGACAATTCCACACGTTTTATCGTTGTAACGAATCAAAAAATATTTTTGAAAAATGCTTCCAAGATAAGCATCCGTTTTGATTCGCCGCATCAGAGCGGTTCTTTGTATGGAATTTTATCACATTTTATTTATAATGATCTGAATATGACGAAGATTGCATCTCGTCCGATCAAAGGGAGACCTTGGGAATATTGTTTTTTTGTTGATTTTGAAGGAAACCTTGAAGACCCTGCTGTGAAAAATGCAATTCGCGGACTTCGTGAAGAGGCAACAAACTTAAAAATACTCGGCAATTATTGAGACGGCAGATGCCGTAATCCAGTAGTTTCTGGGAGAAAAGACAGGATGTTTAACATAAAACGGTAAAGCAGGAAAAAACGGAAGGAGAGAGAACAATGCGTACAAATGAACTGATGCTGTATAAAAATATGGAGCATGGCAGAATATTAAAAAACATGACGTTTCTCATGGAAAATTGTGGAAATGATTACTATAACAGGGAAGATTTGAGAAGTCTTCTTTTTGAATGTATGAATGAGATATTAGAGATTTCTGCCAGTCATGGATTCGAGGGGAATCTTTGGCATACATATCTGACGTTTCTTCTTGTAAATGATGAAAATGCTTACAGCACGTCATGTGAGATTGTAGGAGAGATTGACGGAAGCATTAACAGGATTGCCCTTCATGACTTTCAGATATTTAAAGAATTGTTTGATTATGATTTTCAGGAGATGGAGCGTGAATTTTCGGCAGAATGTATGCAGATTCTTTTTGAATATAAAAATACGAGCAATGCGGGGAAGGTTTTTAACCGGCGTATTCGGGATCGTATCTGTAATCTGGCAGAAGGACTTGCAGATTCGTCGGACGCAATAGACTTCAAGAGGAAGATGACACAGTTTTACAAAGAATTCGGAGTCGGTAAATTCGGCCTTCATAAAGCGTTTCGTATCGATCATCCGGAAGGAAAGACGATGTCGGTAGAACCGATCACAAATATTGCGCATGTACATCTTGATGATCTTGTAGGTTATGAGATTGCGAAGAAGAAGCTGATCGATAACACTGAGGCTTTTGTGAAAGGGAAAAAAGCAAATAACTGTCTCTTATTCGGCGATGCCGGAACAGGAAAATCTACGTCGATCAAAGCTGTTTTAAATCAGTATTACGATCAGGGGCTTCGGATGATCGAAGTATACAAGCATCAGTTTCAAGATTTAAATGATGTGATCGCGCAGATTAAAAATCGGAATTATAAGTTTATTATATACATGGATGATCTTTCATTTGAAGAGTTTGAGATTGAATACAAGTATTTGAAAGCGGTAATAGAAGGAGGTCTTGAGAGAAAGCCGGATAATGTTTTGATTTATGCGACTTCTAACAGACGTCACCTGATCCGTGAGACGTTTCGGGATAAAGCAGACAGAGATGAAGAGCTTCATACAAATGATACGGTTCAGGAAAAGTTATCGCTTGTCGCAAGGTTTGGCGTGACGATTTACTTTGGCTCGCCCGATAAGAAAGAATTTCGTCAGATTGTTCGTACGCTTGCGCAGAAAAATAAAATAGAAATGCCGGAAGAAGATCTGCTTCTGGAAGCAAATAAATGGGAATTGTCTCATGGAGGTTTGTCGGGAAGGACGGCACAGCAGTTTATTGATTATCTTATGGGACAGAATTAAGAACGATAAAAGGCGTCAGACATGTATCGGTGTTTTTCGGCATGTTTGACGCCTTGTGATGTTTTAACAGTGAAAAGCCGGGCAGAGAGAATAGAGACTCTTTTGCTAATTCTAACTGCCGGATATTTTTTGGATGCCTCTTATATCGCTGTCGATGACGAGAGAGTAATTTGTATAATAGACAACAAAACCGGGTTTTGCGCCTTTTGGTTTTTTAATATGTTTTTTCTCTATATAATCGATTTCGACTTTTTCGCTGCCTCGCATACTTGAATAATAAGCGGCAAGTTTGCCCGCTTCTTCAAATGTACGGTCGGGAAGTTCTTCCCCGTTTGTTTTTACGATCACATGTGATCCGGGAGCTTGTTTTGCATGAAACCACCAGTCGCATCCGGCGGCAAAATCAAATGTAAGGGCGTCGTTTTGAAGATTATTTTTCCCTACATACATATGAAAACCATCGCTTGAAATATAGTGCAGCGGTTCGTTTTTAAGTTTTATTTTCTTTCGTACGGTTTTGCGGCGCACATATCCTGTTTCAGACAGCTCTTCTTTGATGGCGGCAAGATCGTCCTCTGTCATTGCAATATCGAGAGAGGTCTGTATGGATTCGAGATAGGAAATTTCATCTTTTGTTTCCCGGATCAACTGGGTGAGCGCTTCAAAAGTACGTTTTTGTTTGTTGTATTTGGCAAAAAAACGCTGTGCGTTTTCCTGCGGAGTGCTTGTTGGATCTAACGGGATCGTAACCGTTTCGTTTGTGTAATAGTTCAGCGCCTCCATCTGTTTGGCGCCTTCGGGAACATTGTAACCATAAGCGTTGATCAGTTCGCCGTAAACTTTGTATTTGTCTCTGTTTTCGGTATCTTTTAACTGCCGCATCTGCAGATCATATTTTTTTCGATTCCTTTCAAGAGCAGTTTGTACAATGTGTCTAAGATCGACGGATTTCTGGCGAATCCTCGTAATCAGGCTCCGCTCAGAGTAGTAAGTACGAAGAATTTCGCAAACAGAAGGAAAGAGACGTTTTTCATATGCTGAAAGATACGTCAGTTCAAGAGCGGAAAATTCCTTCGGTTCTTGTTTGTCATAGTAGATAGCGGGCTCAAATCTGCCTTCTTTTATTGCTGACAGATAGATCGTAAACTGGGTATACAGATGGAAAAGAACATCCTGACTGTATTCTTTTGCCGGAAGAGTTGAGTCGATACCGGCAAGATAACAGATTTCCTCTGCGGTAACAGGACTGATCCCTGTAAAGCTTGTATAAAGAGCTTTTGCCACAGACATCGGTTTATCATTAACGGAAAGGGAAAATTCTTCCCATTCTGTTGTGAGCGGATCTTTTTTATGCATTGTATCAGGAATAAAATATTTCCGTCCGGGAAGAACTTCTCTGACAGAACTCATCTGTGCAGATACATGCTTGATACTGTCAATGATCGTTCCGTCTTCGGAACAGAAAATGATGTTGCTGTGTTTCCCCATGATTTCAACAATGAGCTTCTTTTGGCAAAGGTCGCCCAACTCATCAAAATGTTCGATTGTAAAACAGATGATACGCTCCAGTTTTGGCTGTGAAATATCCGTGATCCGGCCGTTACTGATATGTTTTCTAAGAAGCATACAAAAATTAGGAGCCGTGATCGGGCTTGGTTTATTTGTGTCTGTAAGATAAATAAGCGGAAGAGAAGCGTTTGCTGAGATTAAAAGCCGATGTTGTCCACAGGGGGATTTGATCGTAAGAAGCAGTTCATCTGCTTCCGGCTGCGCGATTTTCGCAATTCGTCCGTCTGTTAGTTTTTGTTTCAGTTCGTGGACAAGACCTGCCACGACAATTCCGTCAAAAGCCATAATAAATTCTCCATATTTTGAATTGTTCAGAAGGGAAATGATAAAACATTTTTCTTTTGAACATGAATATATAAGAAAGTATATCATAAAGAGGAGAATGAAAAAAGATCATAAAGAGGAGAATGAAAAAAGACCTGTTGACCATTTACGCGCATTAGAGGTATAATAACTAAAATTGCAGTAATCGGCAGTTCTAAAAAACAGATAAATTTGATATATAGACTGCCAAGGAGAAGAACACGAGGAAAGACAAGATGATAAAAAGTATGACAGGGTTCGGAAGATGTGAAGTTCTGAAGGACTCAAGAAAATTTACGGTAGAATTAAAAAGTGTGAATCACAGATATCTCGATGTAAACATTCGGATGCCGAAGAAATTGAATTTTTTCGAGACGTCCATCAGGACGCTCCTTAAATCATATGCAGACCGGGGAAAGGTTGACATTTTTATCACGTATGAAGATCTGTCTCAATCGCAGGTGTCGGTAAAGTATAACGCGGCTCTTGCGGCAGAATATTTAAAATATCTGAATCAGATGGCAGAAGAATTTTCGTTAGATAATGATGTTCGCGTCAGTACATTGTCCAGATATCCCGAAGTCTTTACGATGGAAGAATGCAGCGAGGATGAAGACGAGCTTTGGAATGGATTAAAAGAAGCGTTGGAAGGCGCGTTTTCACAGTTTGTAGAGATGAGGACAAAAGAAGGAGAACGTTTGAAAGAAGATATTCTTTTGAAATTGGATCTGCTCAGTGAACAGATTCGGTTTATAGAAGAGCGTTCGCCGCAGATTATTGCAGAATACAGGACAAAATTAGAAGAAAAGATGCGGGAATTATTAGAGGATACGCAGATTGACGATAATCGGATTGCGGCAGAAGTGATTCTCTTTGCGGATAAGATCTGTACAGATGAGGAAGTTGTAAGACTAAAAAGTCATATTCAGCATATGAAGGAGACATTGGAAGAGTCTAACGGAATCGGAAGAAAACTTGATTTTATCGCACAGGAGATGAATCGTGAGGCGAACACGATCTTGTCTAAGGCGAATGATCTGGATATATCAAACCGCGCGATCAGTCTGAAAACAGAGATTGAGAAGATCAGAGAACAGATACAGAATATCGAATAGGAGGAAACAAAGTGAACAGAAAAGGAATTTTGATCGTTGTATCGGGATTTTCGGGTTCGGGAAAAGGAACGCTGATGAAAGAACTTCTGTCAAGATATCCTGATACGTATGCACTTTCTGTCTCGGCGACTACGAGGCAGCCAAGAGATGGGGAACAGGATGGAAGAGAATATTTTTTCATATCAAAAGATGAATTTGAAAAAATGATTGCCAAAGATGAATTGATAGAGTATGCTAGATATGTGAAAAATTATTACGGTACTCCAAAAGAGTATGTGCGAAAGCAGTTGGATGCGGGAAAAGATGTGATCCTTGAAATAGAGATTCAAGGCGCATTAAAAGTGAAAGAGGAATTTCCCGATACTTTGCTTTTGTTTGTGACACCTCCGAGCGCCGGTGAACTGAAAAAAAGGCTCGTAGGCAGAGGCACAGAGACGATGGATGTGATCGAGTCCAGAATGAACCGTGCATGTGAGGAAGCGGAGGGAATGGATTATTACGATTACCTTGTCGTTAATGACGACCTGAATATGTGCGTTGAAGAAATGCATATGATCATTCAGGGAGAGCACCGAAGAAGTTTTCGGAATGAAGCATTCATGAAGACAATAAAAGAAGATTTGGAAAGATTGAAAGGAGAAAATTAAATATGCTGCATCCGTCTTATACAGATTTGATGAAAGTTGTAAACAAAGATGTCGAAGAAGGGGAAACAAAGATCGTCAACAGTCGTTATTCGATCGTTATGGCAACATCGAAACGTGCCAGACAACTGATTGCCGGAGACCTTCCGCTTGTCGATGTGAAAGAGGGAGAGAAACCATTGTCGATCGCAATCGAAGAATTGAACAAAGGCGAGTTGAAGATCAAAGCCGAGAGTGCGGCAGAAGAAGAGTAAAAACAATGAGGCAGAACCAAACGGTATCTGCCTTTTTCATGTTAGCGGATGAATCTTGCCACATTAAAGTACAAAAGTGAAAAGTATAATAAAAAGGAAGAGGAGGTATGGAACAGATATGAAAATATTGTTTATCTCTCTTGGATGTGACAAAAATCTCGTAGATACAGAAGTGATGCTCGGACTTTTGGCATCTAGAGGATATGAGATGACAGATGATGAAAGACAGGCAGATATTATTGTAATTAATACATGCTGCTTTATCCATGACGCAAAAGAAGAGAGCATTCAAAATATTCTTGAGATGGCAGAATATAAAAAGTCGGGACAGGTAAAAGCGTTGATCGTGACAGGATGTCTGGCACAGAGATACAGACAGGAAATATTAGATGAAATTCCGGAAGTAGATGAAGTTCTCGGAACGACGGCATATGATAAGATTTTAGATGTGGTAGACCGAGCATTGGAAGGAGAGCAGGGCATTATACTTTCGGATCTTAATGCGCTTCCGGTTTCAGGAGCAAAGCGTCTTGTGACGACGGGAGGACATTTTGCATATTTAAAGATTGCGGAAGGGTGCGATAAGCATTGTACATATTGCATTATTCCGAAAATACGTGGAAATTTCAGAAGTGTTCCCATGGAACGACTGATCAAAGAAGCGAAAGAGCTGGCAGAGCAAGGTGTCAAAGAACTGATCCTTGTGGCACAGGAAACGACACTTTATGGAAAAGATCTGTATGGAGAAAAATGTCTTCACAGGCTTGTGGAAGAGTTATGCAAGATTGCGGGAATCCGCTGGATCCGAATTTTGTATTGCTATCCGGAGGAAATTACAGATGAATTGATAGAAGTGATAAAAAAAGAACCGAAAGTGTGTCATTATCTTGATCTTCCGATCCAACATGCAAGCGACAGTATTTTGAAAAGGATGGGCAGAAGAACGTCAAAACAGGAACTGACAGATATTGTAAAAAAATTGAGAAAAGAAATTCCTGATATTTGCCTTCGTACGACGTTGATCACCGGCTTTCCCGGCGAAACAGAAGATCAGCATGAAGAATTGATGCAGTTTGTCGACGAAATGGAGTTTGATCGTTTAGGAGTCTTTACCTACTCACCGGAAGAAGATACCCCGGCGGCTGTTATGCCAGATCAGATCGCAGAAGAAGTAAAAGAAGAACGACAGGCGGATCTGATGGAACTTCAGCAGGAAATTGCATTTGACAATGCAGAAAATATGATCGGCAGAGAAATGCTTGTTATGATTGAAGGCAAAGTTGCGGATGAAAATGCTTATGTCGGCAGGACATACCGCGATGCGCCGAATGTGGACGGATTGATCTTTATTAACACAGAAGAAGAACTGATATCCGGCGATTTCGCAAAAGTGAAAATAACCGGAGCTTTAGAATATGATCTGATAGGAGAATTGTTATGAATTTACCAAATAAATTAACTGTTTTGCGCATTATCATGGTACCGTTTTTTGTATTTTTTATGCTTACGGATGTAGGCGGAGCGGCTAATAAGTGGATTGCTCTCGCAATTTTTGCAGTTGCGAGTCTGACGGATCTTTTAGATGGGAAAATAGCGAGAAAATATAATCTTGTGACAAATTTCGGAAAATTTATGGATCCTTTGGCAGATAAACTGCTTGTTTGTTCGGCTATGATCTGTCTGATTCCTTCCGGAAAATTAGCTGCCGAAATTGTAATAATCATTATTGCAAGAGAGTTTATTATAAGCGGATTCCGTCTCGTGGCATCTGACAACGGAATTGTGATCGCAGCAAGCTATTGGGGAAAATTCAAAACTGTATTTCAGATGGCGATGATCATCGTTCTTATTGCAGATTTAGGCGGTGTGTTCGACTTGATCGGAGAAATTCTTATTTGGGCAGCAGTGGCACTTACGATCATTTCTCTGATCGATTACGTGTGGAAAAATAAACAGGTACTTACACAAGGTGGGATGTAAACATGTATCTTGAATGGTATTTAAAAGAAAAAAAAGCATATGAGAAAACTTTAGAGGAAACGGTGACGGAACTTTTATCTGAAAAACACCTTCACGTGACGACTGCAGAGTCCTGTACAGGAGGACTGATTTCAGGAACACTTGTAAATGCGGCAGGCGCGTCTGCAGTATTGAATGAGGGGTATGTCACTTACTCAAATGAAGCGAAAGAGCGCCTGCTTGGAGTTTCTCATGAGACGCTTGAAACTTATGGGGCAGTCAGTGAACAGACGGCGAAAGAGATGGCGGAAGGAGCGGCAAAAGCCGCAGGTGCAGAAGCGGCTCTTAGCGCGACAGGAATTGCCGGTCCAAGTGGAGGAACAGAGGACAAGCCTGTCGGACTCGTGTATATAGGATGTTATCTGAACGGGGAGACAGTAGTAAAAGAATGCCGTTTTCACGGAAATCGTATGGAAAACAGAGCTCAAACAGTTGAAACTGCACTTGAGATGCTGAAAGATGCATTGTTAAAAGAATAGGATTTTCGGAAATAGGAAAGAAAATTTTAAAATAGTATAAAAGCATTATAAAAACATAAAGTGAACACTTTGAGTGAAAACTTTGGATAAGTTTTAGAATGAAAATCGACAAGAGGTTATAAAGCCTCTGCCGATTTTCTTTTTTTATAGGAAACAGCAGAAAAGAAGAGCGTGCAGAGTGTAAAAACTCTGACACGCTTATTTTTTTTACCATAAAAAGCGAATGAGGACGGAAAGGAGCATAGAACATGGCGAAACGAAAGTATAAGCGTCTGCATTATGAGGACAGGCAGACCATAGAGGCTATGAGTAAGCAGGGCAGCAGTGTAAGTGATATTGCAGAGGCACTGGGAACGCATAGGGACACAATTTATAGAGAGTTCAAACGCTGCAACGCCACACTGAAAACCTACACGGCAGCAGCAGGGCAGCAGGCGTTATAAACAAGAATAACAAAAGAGAGGTAAGACACATGAAAAAAGTAGATTTTAACAAATTGCAGGCAGGCGATTTAGTAGAAGTGCCACGCACACAGTTTGCACCTATGCGTAGCGGCTGGAATGGCTGGTTATTCAGTGAGGCAATAGTAATAAGAAAGGGCGTAGGAAGAAAAAGCAAAAAGAATGTAGTCGTAGTGGAAATGAGAACACCAGCAGGAAAGAACAGCTACGGGACTATAGAGGCTACATTTTACGCAGAGAATGTTTTTACTACGCCAGCAGCAAAGAACGCAAGAAACATTTTGAAGAAATACGGAATAGAGGACGCAGAGAGCTTTTACAAATTCATTGAGCGGGACGACGTAACGGGCTGCGACTGGATAAGGTTTTTAATAGAAAAAGGCTTTTTATTTAATGAGTAGGCGGCAGCAGCCGCCACGAGTGCCGTTAGTTCAGTTGGTTAGAGCAGCCGCCTCATAAGCGGCAAGTCGTGGGTTCAAGTCCCACACGGCACATTGTGTAGCAGGCATGGCGAGCCTGCGGCAGAGGGCAGCAGGCTAATAGCTGCAATCTGTATACCGTGGAAAAATAGCGGCGGTCATACCAGCCAGAAAGTATGTGGACGGTCAACAGGTTTTCAGCTGCTTTTTAATGCGAAAAGCAGCCCGCACGGTAAAACCAAACGCCAGAACAGGAGAGCGGCACACATGGAAAGACAGAGAGCGCCGCCGAAAGGAAGAGAGGCAGAGAATGGCAGCAGAGGCATTGATAGTAGAGGACGCATACCAGAGAGGCTATGCAGATGCCATAGCAGATATGCGAAAGAAAAAAGAGCAGAGGCGGCAGCGGGAGCAGGCAAAGAAAGCCTGCCGCTGGTATTTCATTAAGCAGAAAGCCTACGGGCTTGCAATGCTGGCAGTTACCGTGCTGGCGGCATGGGCGACAGAGGGCGACATAACAATAGCGGTTATTACCGTACCGCTGGGGCTTATGTGCCTTTTCAGTAAAAAAATGCTGATAGTAGACAACTACTATTTTGCTACAGAAGAGAGGGCAATACATGGACGAAAAAACAATACAGCGTATTAAAAAGCTGCAAGCGCTGGCAGAGCGGGGCGTAGGCGGCGAGAAAACGACAGCGCAAAAGAAACTTGCAAAGCTGCTTAAGGATAACGGTATAAATTCCTTAGACGAACTGCAAAAGGAAGAGTATGAATATACGATATTTTCCTACAACGGAAAGCACGAAATAAAACTGCTGCGGCAGTGTATGTATAAGGTCATGGGTGCTAAATCTGACAGAACAGCATACAAGCCATACGGACGGCGGCAGAAAATCGGCATATATTGCACGAAAGCGCAGAAAATCGAAATAGAGTTAGAGTTTGAATTTTACAGAAACGTATTTTATGAGGAATTAAGTACATTTATGGACGCTTTCATACAGGCACAGAAGATTTTCCCAGAAGATGCACCAGTAGGAGACTACGACGAATTTAACGAAAGAGATATGAAAATAGCGTTTATGGCTACGGGGATAGAACGGCGTAGCAGGGCTGCAATGATAGAGGAAAGCGAGGCGGGAAATGAGAAAACGAAAACGACAGGCAGTTAAGAAACTGATACAGTGCGCAGCCGTTATAGCGGCAGGCGTGCTGGCAATCATTTTGTTTATGCTGGCTATCTGGTACAGAGGAAAGAACAGCGAGCCAGTAACAGACGAACAGGTAGCAGCGCAGATGCAGCAGGCAGAGCCGCTGGTTATTGAAACACCAGAGGCAGCCACAGAGGGCAGTATAAGAGTATACGACTATGACGGCTGCTGTATTTATTCCTACTACGGCAAAATTCGGATAAACAGCGACGGTAAGGACGGCAAGGAAATTGACGTAGAGGCATTAGGCTATTTAGAGGGCTACCAAGAACATAAAGAGGAAAGCGGGGCGGGAGAATGAGCCACAGATATTACAGCCCTTTACGCCCGTTATCACTGGGGACATTTCCAAAGCCGCAGGGAAACGAGATTTTACATATAGAAAATTTTGAGGAACGGCAGAACGTACCAGAGATAGCACGGCAGGCGTGGGGATACATTGAGTACAAAGAGGCGCTTACAGAAATAGAGGCGGCAGCTTATGAGCTGATACCGTCAAACTGCATTTCTGAAATGGAAAACTTAGAGGCAAGGAGATAAAGGCAATGAGCGAGGTATATATACGCAGCCAGAATAAAGAAAAGCTGTATAGACTGGGCGGTAATTACGCCTGCGTAGAGTACGGAGAGTATGAGGACGTAAAGAAAAAGAGAGGCGGCGCAGAGGCAGACAAAAAGCGCCACGTAATTTGCATAAGTGACGGGTGTTTAGAGGAAATCGGAGAGTATGCCACAAAAGAGCGCTGCTTAGAGGTTCTGGACGAGATACAGAAAGCGTGCGTAAGCTATCTGTTTACGGCTGGCGGTGCAGCTATAGTAAGGGGCGGCATGGACGTACAGCCGTTTGCAGCAGTAATACCGAGGCTGTACGAAATGCCGGAGAAATAGGAGAGGCAGACAGTGACAGTAGAGGAATTTATAGGCACGCTGGAGAGTTCAGACCGCCTGCGCATTATCGAGGGAAAAGCAGAGGTTTACGTAGGGTATCTGGCAGCGTTCAAACCGTTTGCAGACCATGAGATAAGCGAGGAATACCGAAAATACAGCGAGCATGAGGTAAAGAAGTTTAGGGCAGTGCCGGAGATAACGCACAGACGCTGGAAAGAGCTGGGACTTTTGAAACCATTAGAGCCAGACCAGACAGCACAGTATAAGTTTAGTGATTTGCAGATGTCGCTTTACTACACAATTTACATATAAGAAAGGAAAGGGCAGGAAGTATGACAAAGAAAAAGCCGGATTTTTTACGGGATTTAGATACTGCAATCATGGACGAGCTTACAGGTGGCGGTATCAAGGGAAATGCAGCGGGACTGGTAGGAACGCTTACACAGATTAAGGAAATTAAGCAGCTATGCGGGCTGCCGTTTTGCGGTTATATGGCAAAGTTGGAAACGGTAAGACCAAGCGGCGTGCCGGACGAGGTAACGGTAGTATTTGCAGAGGACGTACCATACAGGGCTTGCAACGGCATAGAATTTGACGTTATGCAGGAATTTGTAGAGGGCAGCAGGCTTTTACTGACAGGTAAGGTGCAGACGCTTAAGGACTTCCAGAGCGGTAGACTGCTGGTATATATTCTGGCAGATTTTGTGGCGGTATCGGAAAAGGCAGTAGAGCAGGACGAGACAGCAGTAAGAGGCGTTATAGCGAATAAGCCAACATACAGAGAAACACCGAGAGGCAAGCGCATTACTGATATTACGGTAAAGGTAAGAAATGAGCTTACAGGCGGCAGCTGCTTTTTACCGTGCATCTGCTGGCAGGAACAGGCAGACGAGGCGGCGCAGTGGCAGCAGGGCGACACTGTAGAGCTGCTGGGACGGTATCAGAGCCGCCAGTATGAAAAGGTGCTTGATACAGCCACAGGAGAAAGAGAACAGCGCACAGCTTATGAGGTATCGGTACGGCTGATTAGAAGAAAGGAAGAGGCAGAAAATGAGTGTTGAACATATCGGCAAGGGCTATGTAAAAATCTGCGTGAGTGAGGAAGAGTTAGAGAACAGCATAGCTGGGCTTAGCCAGTTAAAACCTATTTTGCAAACGCAAGTAATGAAAGGGAACGGAAGAAACACAAAGCAGGGGCTTATTGACGCAGCAGAGCTGGGAAAACATTTTGATACAGCGATAGATGCAATGACTATGCTTTTGGCTGGGTTTAAGGAAGAAAGCGAGGCACAGAATGAAGAGTAAAACAATTTTAGGAGCAGACGGCGCAACAAAAATGCGGCAGATTACAGTAGGGATACACGGAAAGGGCGGCGAGGCAGGCATAAAGGCAATACAGCAGCTTGCAGGCATGGTGGACAGCTTAAAGCAGTGCCAGACACCACAGGAAGTATACGACAGATATTTACAGATTACGGGGTACTGTAAATGCTGCGTTGATTGTAATTTTATAGACCAAAAGGGAGCAGACGAGCTGATGTGCTTAGCAGCATATCTGGCAGGAAATGAACAGGCACGGGCAGAGGCACAACAGAAAGCGGGTAAAAAGGCATGAGAAAGGTTTATATATGCAGCCCATACAGGGCGAAAGACGGCGCAGAGCTGGACAGAAACATAGATTATGCGCAGCAGCTGACACGGCAGGCGTTAGAGGCGGGCTTAGCACCCATTACGCCGCATTTATATATGACGCAGTGCATGGACGATAAAAAGCCGGAAGAGCGGGCAAGGGGCATGGCTGCGGGGCTTGCGCTGCTGAAAGGCTGCGATTTTGTTATTGCTGGTGTGAAATACGGCATAACAGAGGGAATGGACAGAGAAATACATACAGCAAATATGCTGGGAATTGCGGTTATAGATGCAAACCAGATTAAACGGCATCTGGAATATGAGGAAAAGCGACAGGAGAGGGCGGCGAGCGATTACGCAAAGCTGCATAGCTGCGAATTTTGTAAGGGCGGCAAATTATATAGCTGCACGGGCTACGATTGCAGAGAGCCGTACAGACGGGCTTATGAGTATGCCTTAAGCCGCATAAGAGAGCGGCAGGAAACATGAAAAATAAAAGCGCCTACGGTGGGGAAACACCATAGGCGCTAAGCTATACAGCTTTGAAATACTATAAAAATTATAAGCTATGTATGGCGCAAAGTCAAGAAATTTAACGGGCAGGCAGCCCGTTTTAACACTTGATAAAAGTATTAACGAACCGACAGAGAGGTAGATATATGCCATACGTAGAGAGGGTAACAAAAGCAGGAAATACGATAGAGATAGAGAGGTACTTTACCAGCAGATACAAAAAGAAAGGTATCAGCAGAGGGGATAAGGTAAAGCCAACAAAAGAAGAGCAGGAGAAAGTAAACACCAGACAGGCAGAGAGAAAGTTAAGGATACTCATAAATGCGAACTATGGATATGGGGACTACCATTTAGTGCTTGACTATATCCGCAGGAAAGGAGAACCAGACAGAACGCCGGAGCAGATGCGGCAGGACATAGACGTATTTTTGAGGGAGTGCAGAAAGGAGTACAGAAAAGCAGGGTTAGAGTTCAAATACATACACGTTATGGAGATTGGCAAGAAAGGTGCGAGACATCACCACCTTGTAGTAAATAAAATTGATACAGAGATTTTACAACGCTGCTGGTATAAGGCATACGAGGGGCATAACAGGGTTAAGGTATTCCCACTGGACGATAGCGGCAACTATGCAGAGCTGGCAAGTTATTTAATCAAGTACACAGGAACGCACAAAAAGGGTACTGACGGAGCATTACAGGGCAAGCGCTGGAATTGCAGCAAGAATTTAGTAAGACCAGAACCAGAGTACCACATAATTTCAGACCGTGAGTATTTCAAGAAAGAGCCAAAAGCAATAAAGGGCTATTACGTGGACAAGAACAGCGTAAGCATGGGGGTACACAGTCCAGAGTATTACGGCTACGGGTATTTAAGATACACATTAGTAAAAATAACAGATAGGGGGGGTTGAAATGCAGATAATCAAGGGCGTTGCCATTGCAGCAGTGTTGATAATAGCCGGACTGCTGGCACTGATTGTGGCAGCATATCTGGCGTTTAGAATTGCAGCGGCTATTTTTGAACAGCAGGAGAGCTGGAAAGACAGCGGCAGCAGAAAGGGCAGAAAACATGATAGAAAAAATTAAATACTGGTTATTCCAGAAAGGCAAGGACTGTAAGCGCTGCTGCCTACGGTGCAGATACTACGATATATGCCGCTGGGACGTACTGGGAAATGCAGGACTACAAAGCGAGGAAACAATAACGCTTTTGGCGATAGAGAACAGCAAGCCGCATAAGGACGGGCTGCTTTTTAGAATTTGCCAGTATGTAGAATTTAAGCAGAGAGCGAGGCGAGAAAATGAGAAACTTTAGACTGGACGACGAAAGCGGGCATCAAGAGGCATTATTTAGCTGGGCTGCATACAGAACAGAGATTATGCCGGAACTGCAATATATGTATCATGTGCCAAACGGCGGCAAACGTGATAAAGCAACAGCAGCGGTGCTTAAGAGGCAGGGCGTAAAGGCTGGCGTGCCAGACATTATGCTACCAGCTGCAAGGGCTGGGTATCATGGGCTTTACATAGAGCTTAAGGCAGGCGAGAACACGACGACCAAGAAACAGAAAGAGTGGTTAGAGTATCTGCGGCAGCAGGGCTATTATACCGCTGTCTGCTACGGCTGGCAGCCAGCAGCGCAGCTGATAGAGCAGTATTTATTACATTCAGACGAGCTTACAAAAGAACAGGAAACAGTAACCATGCGTTAGGGGCGACGCAGGAAAGAGAGGCAAAGAATGAAAACAATAAGCATTTTGAACTTAAAGGGCGGCGTAGCCAAGACCTTTACAGCGGCAAACATGGCGTATGAGCTTTACAGGCGAGGTTATAAGGTGCTGCTGATTGACAACGATAAGCAGGGAAACTTAAGCAAGGCGTACAGCAGATACGATGCAGAGAACGTAGCACCAGTTACAAGGCTACTGGCTGGGGACTGGGAAAACGCAGACGAGCTGATACAGCATACAGAGTATGAGGGTATCGACATTGTAACGGCGAATATGTCATTATTTGGGGCTACATGGAATTTAACCAAAGAGGACAGCGAAAACCAGATAGAGAGATACAAAGCGCTGGTAACAGCGAAAGTGCTGGGATTCGGGTATGCAAAATTTGACTACATAGAAACAGAGCGGGCGTATGATTACTGCATCATTGATAACCCGCCGGATATTGGGCTTAATGTTGTAAATGCGCTGGCAATCACGGACGAGGTAATAGTACCCGTAAAGGTGGACGAGGACGCTTTAGAGGGGCTGGACATTGTGACAGAGCAGATAGAGGACGCAAAAGCATTTAACCCAGCATTAAAGCTGGCAGGCGTATTGATTACGTCATACCAGAACACAGACGGCGAGGCAGCAGGCGTAGAGTGGCTGGAACAAAAGACAGATTTTAATATTCTGGGTATTATTCGGTATTCCAAGAAAGTAGCAGAAAATACTTTCATGCGTAAGCCGATTTATGAGTATAGCCCATGCTGCGGAGCGGCGCAGGGGTACAAGAAATTTGTAACAGCGTATACAGGGAAAGCGAGGTAGCAAGCGTGGCACATAAAGAGAGATTATGCGTTTACTGGCATTGCCGCAGGACTGGCGGTACGGAGTGCTGGAACTGGGGCGGCAAATTTGCAGGGCAGAAATGCCCGCAAAGCGACGTTTGCGAGCATTGGAGAACGTGCGAAATGTGTAACGGAGTAATGGGACAGTGTAAGAAAAAACAAAGGATTGAGAAAGCGAGGTAGAGAATATGGCAAAGTTTGGTATTAACGACATTCTGAACGCAAAGACGAAAGCAGCAGGGCAGCAGGCACAGACGGACGGATACAAAGAGATTTATTTAAGCCCTTATGAGGTAAAGGCAGCGCAGGAGAATACACACCAGAAATTAGAGAACATAGAAGAGCTGGCAGACAGCTTTTTACACGTAGGACAGGAACAGCCTACAGTATTGGCGAGAGTAAACGGGGAATACCGTATAATCGACGGACACAGACGTAATGCGGCAAATATTTTGAACTTAGAGCGGGGGCATAAGGAGTATGAGAAAGTGCTTTACCGCTTTATGGATATGAGCGAGGCAATGTATGAGCTGCGCTTATTGGCTGGCAACGGATATACGCAGGAACTTACAGCCTATGAAAAAACCAGATTAGTAGAGCGCACCAAAGCTGCACTTATCAGAGCCAAGGAAGAGGACGGCTTAGAGATACAAGGCAAAATGCGTGATTTAGTGGCGGCTATGATAAACGAAAGCAGCACAAACGTAGCCAGAATGGACGCAATCAACAACAACGCAACGCCGGAGATTAAAGAGCAGCTGAAAGAGGGCAATTTAGGTATCACTGCTGCATACGAGGCAGCAAAGCTGGACGAGGACGAGCAGAAAGAAATAGCGGAAAAAGCAGCAGCGGGCGAAAATGTGAGGGCAAAGGAAATAGCGGAAAAGGTAGCAGAGAAAAAGGCAGGGGACGATTACGAAACACCGCACCCAGAAAGCATAACGTCTTTGTGCTATTCCTGCCAGAAATACAAGGACTGCAACGTAAAAACGGGAACGTGCCAGAAATGCGACCAGTACATAAACAAGGCAGAGGCTGAAAAGACGGACGAACAGCGGTACAGCGAAGAGCAGGACGCTATAGACCGCCAGACAAAGAAGAAATTGCAGGAGCGGGCAGACGCAGAAAAAATGGAGCATCTGCCAAGCGAGGGAGACACAGAGCATAAGCAGCATGAGATAAAAATAGTGGCATCTTATTACGAGGACGTAGTAAGCGGGAAAAAGAGCTTTGAGCTGCGGAAGAATGACAGAGGCTATAAACAGGGCGACAGCCTTAAAATGCTGGAATTTAAGGACGGTAAGCATACAGGGCGCACGATTGGCGCAGATATTATTTATATGCTGGAAGATTATACAGGGCTTACAGAGGGCTACTGTATTCTGGGTATCAGAGTAACAGACTATACGGGTAAGGTGTCCGAAACGGACACAGAAAGCGGGGCGGTAAATGTTTGAGTTTATGGACGGCGTAGTAGATGCACTGGAAGAAACGGGAAAGGTAGTAGTAGACGGGGTGGTATATTGCCTGATATGCGTAGCTAAACTGGCGTTGATAATAACAGCGCCAGTATGGGGGCTGCCGTATACGATATGGAGAAAGGGGCGTAAGCAGTGAAATACAGACAGTGGAAAAAGAACTATAAGAAAAAGCATGGAGTAAACCCGCCGTTAGAGCTGGACAAGCGAAAACAGCGCAGGCTTGCAAGAAAAATGGCAAGACAGATAAATAAAACCTTGCCAACAGCAGCAGAAACATTGACGGCAGCTATTAACCGCTGGGCGCAGAGTATAAAGCCAGCACTGGCGACATTATGCGAGAACGTAGCAGCGGCGTTTAGCAATATGGCAGCAGGATTGAGAGAAGAAAGCGAGGCGGTAGAAAATGACTAATATTTTACTGGGGATTATAGCACTGGAATTGCTGGCTATATTTTCAAAGCTGGATAAACTGGAAGAGAGGGGCAGAGAGAATGAATAACGTATCACTTACAGGGCGGCTTACAAGAGAGCCAGAGCTTAGATATGGCGGGCAGGACAATAGCACAGCTATTACCCGCTTTACGCTTGCGGTAGACGACGGGAAAGATACAGATTTTATAAATATTAAGTGTTTCGGACGTACTGCGGAATGGGCGCAGAAATGGTTAAGCAAAGGCAGCAGGGCAGAGGTTACTGGTAAGATTAAAACAGGCAGCTACGAGAGCCAGCGCACGGGCAGTAAGGTATATTATACAGAGGTTGTGGCAAATAGCGTAGGATTTGGAGAGAGCAAAGCAGAGGCAGAGGCGAGAGGGCAGCAGCTGCCGGAGAGTGACGGGTTTATGAATATCCCAGAGGGAGCAGACGAAGAGCTGCCGTTTAATTAACAGAAAGCGAGGTACAGAACATGGAGCAGGAAGAAACAAAGACAACAGCGGCGGCAGGGGTAGAAATGCCGCCAGAGGCTGAAAGCTGGGTACAACTGCATGAAAGCGAATTAACAGAGCTGATGCAGAAACAGGCAAAGGCTGCAATAACGGAACTGAAACGACAGGAAAAGCAGGAGAGGAAGAAAGAGAAATACCACAACACTTTTACGCTTATGAAATGTTACCGTGATGCGGTTTTTCATATCGAGAACGCAATAAGCGACGGGCAGCAGTTAGAGCTTAAGGGCATGACGGACGAGCAGCAGCGTACATACTTAGAGAGTATCAGACGCACACGCTTTAAGACATTGATAATGACAGCGCATATAGACAAAGCGGTAGAAGAGATAGAGCGCCGCAGAGAGGCAGCGGGCAGAGGCGTAGAGTACAAGGCTTTTGAAATGTATTTCATGCAGGGCATGGACTATGCGGAAATCGCAGAGGAACTGGATACAGGAAAGAACACACCGAGGCGCTGGGTTACGGGCATCATAAACGAGCTGTCAGTATTATTGTGGGGGATTGACGAAGAGAGGGTAAAGTAAGTGTTTGAAAAAATAAAAGCATGGATAAAAAGAAAGCGGGAAACAGCGAGAGAACAGCAGGCGGCAGACAGGTTGATAAAGCATATAGAGCAGGCGTTAGGATTTGAGCTTTACGAGTGGCAGAGGTTATATATAATAACTGGGATATGGCAGCCGCCAGAGGGACGGCTACACGGAAGAACGACAGCATATATATTGCGGCTATTATTAGACCAGAGTAAGCCACTGCTGCTATATGAGTTTTCACAGGTGGCAGCGTATGCGGATAACCCATTTATGGGGCGGCAATATCAGCCAGTACCCATGCAGTATGCAGGCTGGTTTAGGCACGAGATAAGGAGTATATACGAGCAGCTAAGAGCAGCAGGCGTGCCAGTAAGAGAAATGATAACAGAGCAGCAGCGGGTAATATCGTGGTAAAAACGTGGTGTTTACATGGGAAAACAAAAGAGATACAATGGTAGCATGAAATGAGTAGGCGATAGCTTAAGCCATGTGCGGCAGCAGTTGCCTACTCTTTTTCTATTCATTCTTTAGCCTCCACCCAGCGCATGAAACTTAGGGCGCTGGGGAATGAAGAAAGAGAGGGGACAGTATGAAAGCATGGGCTAAGAGTTTTTATTTATCAGCGGCATGGGAAAAAACCAGAGCCGCTTATTTAATGTCACAAGATTATATTTGTGAACGCTGCGGGCAGCCCGCAAAGATAGTGCATCATAAGCGCTGGCTTAACAGAGAGAACATAAACGACATAAGCGTTACGTTGTGCTGGGATAACTTAGAGGCGTTGTGCCAAGACTGCCACAACAAGGAACACCACAAACAGGAGAGGCATAAGCGGTATCAGTTCGACGAGAACGGCGGCATACTCCCCCCATATCAGAAAAATAATTAAAGGGGGCGAATACCGAGGGGGATACCCTAAAATTACCCTACGGGCGTGCGCACGGGTGGTGTAGGGGGTGTGGTGCGGCGCAGGAATGGAAAGCGGGGTAAAGGAATGGCAACAAAGAAAGAGAAAACCAAAGAACAGAGGATAAAGACCGAAAAGACCAGACTTAAGGGAATTTTCAAGGACTTAGACGAAAACAAAAGAAAATTAGTAACGCCGCTGATAGAAAAGGCTGCATTTATGAGCATTGAGCTGGACGACTTGCAGGCGAAACTTGAAAAAGAAGGCTGGACGAGTGAGTACCAGAACGGGCAGAACCAGTGGGGAACAAAGAAAAGCCCAGAGGCAGAAACCTACATAGCGCTTAGTAAGAACTATGCAGCAGTGATTAAGCAGCTTACGGAATTAGTACCAGCTGCGAAACGAAAGACAAGCAGGCTGGCGGCTTTGCGGGAAGAGTAAGCAATATTGCCGCCTTATCGAAATTATATCTATGAGTACCACGCAAAGATTACAAGCGGCGAAATCATAGCGGGAAAATGGATAAAGAAAATATACGAAATCATTATAAACGGGCTGCAAAAGCAGGAGTATTTTTTTAATGCAAAGGCTGCGAATAAGGCTATACGGTTCATAGAGAACTTTTGCCACCACAGCAAGGGACGTAATGATTTAATCAAGTTGGAGCTATGGCAGAAAGCCATAGTTTCTGTTATTTTTGGCATACAGGACGCAGAAAAAATACGTATTTTCCGTGAAATTTTTATTGTAATTGGCAGAAAAAACGGAAAAAGTTTATTTGCATCTGCGATTATTGCATATATGGCGTACTTAGAGCCGGAGTATGGACAAGAAATATACTGCTTAGCGCCGAAATTAGACCAAGCGGCGCTGGTGTATGACGGATTTTATCAAATGGTACAGGCAGAGGACGAGTTAGCGGAGCTGGCAAAGAAACGGCGCAGCGATATTTATATTGCGGAGAGCAACACGGTAATAAAACCGATTGCTTTTAATGCCAAGAAGTCAGACGGATTTAACCCGCAGCTTGTGGTATGTGATGAAATGGCAGCATGGAGCGGGGACGCTGGACTAAAGCAGTATGAGGTTATGAAATCCGCTTTAGGCGCACGTACTCAACCTATGATATTGAGCATAAGCACTGCCGGATATATCAACGACAGTATTTATGATGAACTAATGAAACGTAGCACAAGTTTCTTGAAAGGAAACAGCAAAGAGCGCAGGCTATTACCATTCCTTTACATGATTGATGATGTGGAGAAGTGGAACGACATAGACGAACTGAAAAAGGCTAACCCTAACATGGGCGTATCCGTAAAGGAAAGTTTCTTTATGGACGAGATAGCCGTAGCAGAGGGCAGCTTAAGTAAAAAAGCAGAGTTCCTTACAAAGTATTGCAATATCAAGCAGAACAGCTCTATTGCATGGCTGGAATATCAGACAGTAGAGAACGCCGGAGTAGAAAAGACCTTAGAGGACTTTAGGGACTGCTACGCAGTGGGCGGTATTGACTTAAGCCAGACAACGGACTTAACGGCAGCCAGTGTGGTTATTCAGAAAGACGGCACACTGTATGCGTTTACGCAGTTCTTTATGCCACGGGGCAGGCTGGAATACTTACAGGCTACGGACGGCGTGCCGTATGACATATTTGTTAAAAAGGGGCTGATAACCTTAAGCGGCGAGAATTACGTAGACTACCACGACGTTTACGACTGGTTTACTATGTTACTGGAAGATTACGGCATACGACCTTTAAAAATCGGCTACGACAGATACAGCGCCCAGTACCTTATTACTGATATGGCAAATTATGGTTTCCACATGGACGACGTTTACCAAGGCGAAAACCTTACACCAGTTATAAGGGAGTTTGAGGGCATCATAAAAGACGGCGATTTTAAGATAGCCGACAACAATTTACTAAAGACACATTTCTTAAATGTTGCGCTTAAGCACAACATGGAAACAAGAAAATTCAGACCTATAAAAATCGAGCAGCGGGCGCATATCGACGGCTTTGTATCTGTCATAGATGCAATGACCGTGCGGCAGAAATACTGGGAAGAGTGCGGCGAGCTGCTTAAAAATGCCGCATAGAAAGGAGAGTAAACGGCATGAAATTTTTAGATTATCTTTTTCATGGTAAAGAGCTGCGATATATCGACAGCTATTTTAAAATGCTGAACGGATACAGCCCGACGTTTACCAGTTATAACGGCGGCGTATATGAAATGGATTTAACCAGAACGGCAGTAAACAGCTTTGCGACACATTGCAGTAAACTTAAGCCGGAGATTGAGGGCAGCGCCCTTAAGTCACTGGAAAAGACACTACAACATAAGCCCAACTATTTTATGGACACAACAAAATTTATTAAGCGTCTGGCAACGTATGTAGCGGTGGAACACACCGCTTTTATTATACCTATCGAGGACGAGTACGGGCGGCTTTGTGGCTGGTATCCATTGAGAGCGCAACGCTGCGAAGTCGTAGAGGCAGCAGGGCAGGTGTATTTACGGTATCTGTTTGCAAATGGCGAGCATGGAGCTATAGAGTTTGAACGTGTAGGCATTATGACAGACTTTGAATACACAGACGACCTTTTCGGAGAGGACAACAGAACACTTAAGCCAACAATGCAGCTGATACATACGCAAAACGAGGGAATTATAAACGCTGTCAAAAATTCTGCAAATATCCGCTTTCTGGCAAAAGTGGCAAATATGTTGAAACCAGAGGATATAAAGAAAGAGCGACAGCGTTTTACCGAGGATAACTTAAGCGCCGACAACGATAGCGGCATGATAATTTATGATAACAAGTTTAGTGAGCTGAAACAGGTAGAGAGCAAACCATACACGCCAAACGCATTGCAGATGCAGAATATACAGGAAAATGTATGCACGCATTTTGGTACAAACATGGATATTTTACAAAATAAATTTGATGAAAATACGTGGAATGCTTACTACGAGGGGAAAATAGAACCGTTTGCAATACAGCTATCGCTTGTTATGACAAATATGAGTTTTACCGAGAGAGAAAGAGCTTGCGGTAATGCTATTTTCTTTTCTGCAAACCGCCTGCAATATGCCAGCAACGCCACAAAGTTAAGTGTAAGCACACAGCTTTTTGACCGTGCGCTATTGAACAGAAACGGCGTTATGGATATATGGAACATGGCACACGTTGAGGACGGGGAAAAGTATTATATCCGCAAAGAGTATACCGAGGTAAGCGAACTGCAAAACAGTAATGGAAAGCCACAGATAATTATACAGCAAGCGCCCATAGCAACAGGGCAGCAGGCAGAGCCGCAGCAGACACCGCCAGCGGCAGCAGGCGAACCAGCAGGCGGGCTGGGAGAGAAAGAGGGTGTAAATAATGCCGATTAAGAAAGAGCGGGAATATAGGGCGCTGGCAGCGCCATTGACAGCGCAGAGTGCAACGAAATTGATACAGACGGAGTATTACGTAGAGGGTTACGCCACTACGTTTGATACGCCGTATTTGCTGTATGAATTTGAGGACGGCACAAAGATTTACGAAAGAATAGACGCACACGCTTTAGACGGTGCAGACATGAGCGACGTTATCATGCAGTACGACCATGAGGGCAGGGTATTTGCCAGACAGTCAAATAAGACACTGATTTTACAGCCGGACTATAAAGGGCTTAAGGTGGCAGCTGATTTAGGCAAGACAGATTTAGCCCGTGGGCTATACCAAGACATAGAGGCGGGCATGATAAATAAAATGTCATGGGCTTTTAGCGTAGCAGAGGAAAGCTACGACAGAGAAACACATACAAGGACGATTTTGAAAATCAAGAAAGTTTATGATGTATCAGCCGTGAGCATTCCAGCAAACGGCGATACTGAAATAAGCGCCCGTGCTTTTGCGAGTAGGAGTTACGAGCAGGAGCGGCAGGAGTTGCTTAAGAGGCGGGCAGCAATACTAAAGATTAGAGCGAGCTTATAAAATCCAAGACCAGAAAGGAAACATAACAATGAGATTAAAAGAAATTGAGGAAAGATTAGCAGCAATTAAAAACGAGCTTACCACAAGAGCAGCGGAGCTGAAAGAGGAAGAAATTACAGCGCTGGAGAATGAGGTAACAGCTTTACAGGAAGAGAGAGCGGCAATTAAGGCAGCAGCAGAAAAGCGTAGCGCACTGCTTGCGAGAATTGCAGCAGGCGAAAGCGTAGGCGACGGAGAGGGAGACGGCAGCGGACAGCAGAGAGTGCTTAGAAATTTCAAGGGAGCAGCTGGCGAGGGCGATAACGACGACAAATACGGCAGCATGGAATACCGCAAAGCATTTATGAAATATGTATGCAGAGGCGAGGCGCTGCCGAAAGAGTACAGAGCAGACGCGGTAAGCAAAAGCACAGACGTAGGCGCAGTTATCCCTACCACAGTGCTTAACCAGATTGTAGAAAAGCTGGAAAGCACAGGTATGATTTTAGCCCTTGTAACCAGAACTGCATACAAGGGCGGCGTTTCTATCCCCGTATCTACTGTAAAGCCTACTGCAACATGGGTAAATGAGGGAGCGGGCAGCGACAAGCAGAAAAAGAATATTGCAAAAGACGGTATGATTACTTTTGCATACCATAAGCTGCGCTGTGCAGTAGCCGTATCTCTGGAAGTAGATACAATGGCAATCAGCGCTTTTGAAACACTGCTTATTAACAATATTGTTGAGGCAATGACAAAAGCGTTAGAGCAGGCAATCATTGACGGAAACGGAACAGGAAAACCGAAAGGAATTTTAGCAGAGACACCAGCCGACGGGCAGACAATCGAGAGCGCCGCACCGTCTTACAGTGATTTGATTAAGGCAGAGGGTGCTTTACCTATGGCTTATGAAAATGGCGCTGTGTGGTGCATGAGTAAAAAGACCTTTATGGAATATGTAGGCATGACAGATAAGAACGGGCAGCCTATCGCAAAAGTGAACTATGGAACATCTGGAAAGCCGGAGAGAACGCTTTTAGGCAGAACAGTTGTACTTTGCGATTACGTAGCAAGCTACAGCGCAGCACCTGCGAAAGATACAATTTTTGCATTCCTTTTCAATTTCAAGGACTACGTGCTTAATACAAACTACTCTATGGGCGTAAAGAAGTATGAGGACAACGACACAGACGACCAGATTACAAAGGGCATTATGCTTGTAGACGGCAAGGTAGTAGACAAAAACAGCCTTGTAGTTGTAAAGAAAATCGAGGCAGTGTAATTAACAAGGCAGCTGGTGTATAAACACTGGCTGCCAGAAAGCGAGGTAGACCATGAAAGGGTATTTAGACGCTAAAGAACTGGAAAGCTACAAGAAAGAAGATTTGCAGGAACTGGCAAAGCAGCTGGGTGTAGATGCAGAGGGAACAAAGAAAGAAATTGCTACACGCTGCGCAGCGGTTGAGGTAGACATACCGGACGAAAGCGAGCTTACAGAAGAGGATAAAAGAGCAGCGGAAGAGGCGGCAGCAGAGGCAGCAGCGAAAGCCGAAGAGGAAGAGGCAGCCACAGAGCTTGTAAAAGTAAAAGCACAGCGCCGTTTCCTTGACAAGGAATTAAACCAGATTAAGGATACTGGGGACGAATACGCAGTAAGCAGAGAACGTGCAGCAGTTCTGGAAGAGGCAGGCGTAGCAGCAGTAATAGAAGAGTAAGAAAGAGGGTGCAGGCTATGGCAGCAGATACCACAACATTAACCGAGAAAATGCGGGCGGCGCTGCGTATCAGCAGCACCAGTGAGAAAATTACAGAGGAAATAAACGACTGTATAGCCGCCTGCAAAGCTGATATGAAAAACGACGGCGTAAAAGTGATAAAAGAGACAGACGGGTTGATTATCAGAGCAATTACACTGTATTGCAAGGCAGAGTTTGGTTTTAACAATGCTGCGGAACAATTTAGAAAGTCATACGACGCACTTAAAATGCGCTTATCTTTATCAGCAGAATACAACACAGCGCCGCAAGTGTCCGAAACGGACACCAACAGCACAGAAAGTGGGGTGTAAAGCGGTGGAGTGGCTGGACGAATTAACACTTATTGCAGAAACAACAGCAGAAAACAGGGTAAATAAAAACGGCTTTGCAGTAAAGCCGGAAGAAAGCACCCGCACTGTATTCTGTAACAAAAAATCAGTAGGGTACAGTGAATATTTTAAGAGCCAGCAGACCGGAAAACTGGTAGAGGCAAAGTACGAGGTACACAAGGCAGATTATGGCGGCGAGGACGTAGTAGAAGTAAACGGGCGGCGCTATTTTGTACTTAAGACCTACGATACAGGAACAGACACCATAGAGCTTACGCTTACAGATTTACGCCACAGAAACGAGGTGTAAGCATGGGAGAGTTTAACACAGTCGGGCTGGAAGATATTATAGACGCTTTCAGCCGGAGAGAGGCGGCTACAGTTGAGGCAGTCACCAAAATGCTTAAAGCTGGTGCTGATGTGCTGATAGAGGCACAGAGAGCAGAGGCACAGGCAATGGGACTGAATGAAACGGGCGGTTTTATCAATTCCATAAAAGCTACGGACGTAAAGGGCGACGATACGGAGAAATACGTAGAGATATACCCACAGGGACGGGCAAAGCATGGAAACGACAGAAAAGGAGATAAAAGCAAGGTGCGCTATGCAACAATCGGCTTTGTGGCAGAGTACGGCACAAGTAGCCACGCTGCACGCCCTTATATGACAGTGGCAAACGAAAAGGCGCACGAAAAGGTAGTAGAGGCACAGCGCAGTATATGGGAGAGTGAAACAGGCGAATGAGTATACAGGAGATTTTAGAAAGCGCAGGGTTGCCAGCCCAGAGAGGCGTTTACACTGGACGGGATAAGCCAGACGCATATTATACGTTTCTGCGGCTGCTGGGTACGCCTGCGGTAAATGCAGACGACGAAGAGAAAGAGCGCAGGGAAATGTATAGAGTTACGCTTTTCCATAAGGGCGATTTTGAGGCGCAGCTTGATAAGACAAAAGAGGTATTGAAAGCAGCAGGCGTTTATATCAACAGCATAGACGCAGAAAGCTACGAAACAGAAACGGGGTACTGGTTAGTGCCTATCACAGTCGAGATTTTGAAAGAGGAGTGATTAAACAATGACACTGGGACTGAAAGATTTATATTACGCCGTATGCACAGAGGCAGACGGAGCAGAGAGCTACGGGACACCTAAGAAAATGGCAGAGGCAATGAGCGCCGATTTATCCGTAAAGACAGCAGACGGCAGCTTGTATGCAGACGACACATTAAGCGAGAGCGTCACGGAGTTTGCAAGCGGAACGCTTAAGCTGGGAATTAAAGACCTTACGCCGGAAGTGCTGGCAGAGCTGCTGGGACAGGCAGTAGATAAGAACAGCGTAGTATGGGCGGGAAAAGAGGACGAGCCGCCGTATGTTGCTGTAGGGTTCAGAGCTAAGAAAACGGGTGGTAAATACCGTTACGTATGGCTGCTTAAAGCAAAATTTAAAGTACCGTCTGAAAAGTACGAAACAAAGGGCGAGAGTATCAAGTTTAACACGCCGGACATTGAGGCATCTTTTACAACAAGAAAGAAAGATAACTTGTGGAAAGCAGACTTTGTGGGAACAGAGGAAAGCGCAGCGGCTAAAACGTGGTTTACAGCAGTGCCGGAAAAGGCAGCAGCAATGGAAAGTGTATAAAACAGGAAAGGAGAGAGGCGTAGCATGGGCTGCGCCTTAATTTTATATCATGGGAGCATTAAAGAGCGGGGCTTTTCCCGTAGAGCTGAACGGCAAAGAATATGGTTTACTTTTTTCGCTGAACGCATTAGACGAAGTACAGGAAAAGTTTGGGGGCTACGACAAATTAAGTGAGGTATTCAATAAAGATAACCCAAACCTTTTTAAAGATACAAGGTGGTTACTTACGCTGCTTATTAACGAGGCACTTTTAGCAGAGGACGAAAACGCCCAGCTGCTTGAAGAGAAGAGGGTAGGCAGACTGATACACGCAGGAAATTTGCAGGAAGTACAGAGCGCTATTTTTAAATCGTTCTACAGAGGAACTGCGGGAGACAACAGCGACACAGAGAACGAAAACGACGGAGAAGAAACAACAGAAGAGGGAAACAGGGCAGCCGTGCAGGAAAATTAGATACTGCACGGCTTTTGTATATTGCAGTAGTGCTTTTGAGATACAGGGAACGTGAGGCATGGAGAAAAACGCCATACCAGATAACGACACTGTTTAAATATCACAAGGAATATAACCCGCACATTTTCCGACAGGAACAGGCGGGAACACCAGCAGCTACAGAAAACATGGACGATATAGACATAGCGTTAGGGGGCTTTTAATTATGGCAGATAAGACGCAGAACGTCAAAACAAGGTTAAGTTTTGACGGAGAGGCAGAGTATAAAGCAGCCTGCAAGGAAATTAACAGCACCCTTAAAGTGCTTAATTCTGAAATGAAACTTGTAACGGCTGAATATAAGGACAATGCAAGCAGCGTAGATGCGCTGAAAGCAAAGCAGGCGGTACTACAGAAAACATACGACGAGCAGGCAAAAAAGGTAAAAGAAACCGAGGCGGCTTTAGAAAAATGCCGCAAGGCAACAGGAGACAATAGCGAAGAAAGTAAAAAACTTGAAACCCAGTTAAATTACCAGAAAGCAGCGCTTGTAAAGACAGAGCAGGAATTAGGCAAAACGACTGACGAAATGGAAAAAGCAGAAAAAGCCGCTGACGAAATGGGAAAGGAAATAAAAGACAGCGGGGAACAGGCAGACGACGCAAAGGGAAAATTTTCTGGATTTACAAGCGTGCTAAGCGGAATGGGTACAGCGCTTAAAGCAGCAGCAGCGGCGACGGCGGCAGCAGTTGCGGGAGCGGCAACAGCCATAGGAGCGCTTACCACAAAAGCGATAGAGGGATACGCAGCACAGGAACAGCTTGTAGGCGGTGTAGAAACTCTTTTCAAAACGTCGTCTGATACGGTTGTTGGTTATGCAAACGACGCATATAAAACAGCTGGAATGTCTGCAAATGAGTACATGGGAACAGTTACCAGCTTTTCAGCGTCGCTGCTTGCCAGTATGAATAATGACACGGCAGCGGCAGCAGAAAAGGCAAACGTGGCAATTACGGATATGTCAGACAATGCAAATAAAATGGGTACTGATATATCGCTTATACAGAACGCCTATAACGGTTTTGCAAAGCAGAATTATACCATGCTGGATAACTTAAAACTGGGATATGGCGGTACAAAAGAGGAAATGCAGCGACTGCTTGATGATGCAAGCAAGCTATCCGGCATTAAGTATGATATTTCATCATATTCAGACGTTGTAGACGCTATTCACGTCGTACAGACGGAAATGGGCATAACAGGGACAACGGCAAAAGAGGCAAGTACAACAATAGAGGGTTCGGTTAGTTCTATGAGTTCAGCGTGGGACAACTGGGTAGCTGGAATGGCAGACAGCGAGGCGAATTTCTCACAGCTTACAAGCAATCTGGTAGACAGTATTGTAACAGTGGTAGGGAATATAGCACCGAGGGTAATAGAAACAGTGCCGAGGCTGGTAAGCGGACTGGGAGAAATCGTAGAGCAGCTTGCAACGTATATACCACAGGTTATACAGGAGTTATTACCGCCTTTAATGAGCGGCGTACAGGACTTGCTTAATACGCTGGTTGGAATGCTGCCGGAAATGATAAGCATAATCGGGCAGATTATACCGACAATCATAGATACGCTGCTTACTATATTACCGCAGCTTTTAGAGGCAGGTGTACAGATTATTACGGAATTGGCGCAAGGTATCGCACAAGCGTTACCTACATTGCTGCCAACAATCGTAACGGTGGTTACGAACATTGTAACCATGCTGATAGAAAATATACCGTTGCTGATTACAGCAGCATTACAGCTGCTTACGGGGCTGGCACAGGGGCTGGTAGCAGCGCTGCCTGTACTGATTGAGGCACTGCCGGAAATCATAACGGCTATCATAAATGCACTGGTTGAGGGCATACCGCTTATTATCGAAAGTGCGGGCGATATTATAGTTGCATTGATTGACGGCATCATAGATGCAATACCGCTTTTAATCGCAGCCATACCGCAGATTATAGCAGCCATTGTAACAGGACTGATTACGGGGCTGCCTAAGATTTTGACGGCGGCAGGCAAGCTGGTAATGACAATCATAAATAAAATAAAAGAGCTACCTACTCTGATACCGCAGGCAATCGCTGCGGGCGTTGAGAAAATAGCAGAGTGGGGCGCAAATATGCAGGAAAAAGGCGGCACAGTTATAACAGGTTTTGTAACGAAAGTTATAGATATTGTTAAGGAGCTGCCGCAGAAAATCTGGAACAGTATAGTAAGCGCAGTAACCAGAGTGGCTACGTGGGGCGCAAATATGCAGACCAAAGCCAAAGAAGTAATGAACACAATGCTTACGAACATTGTAACGATTGTGAAAGAAACGCCTGCTAAAATCTGGAACAGTATAGTAAGCGCAGTTACCAGAGTGGCTACGTGGGGTAACAATATGCTTACGAAAGCCAAAGAGGTAATGAATGCCATGGTAACGGGCATTGTTACGATTGTTAAGGAAATACCGCAAAAGATTTATAACAGCATTTCTGGTGCAATTTCCAAAGTGGCTACATGGGGTACAGAAGTAAAGAACAAAGCCGTAGAGGGCATGAGAAATGTAATTACTGGAATAGCAGACGTATTTAAGGATATTGGCAGTACGTTTGCAGGGTTCGGTAAAAACATGGTAGAAGGCATCTGGAACGGCATAAGCGGCGCTACGGGGTGGATAAAAGACAAAATAAGCGGCTGGGTAGGCAATGTTACCGACTTCCTTAAGGATTTATTTGGAATTGCCAGCCCGTCTAAGCTGATGCGTGACGAAATCGGCGTATATCTGGCGCAGGGTATCGGCGTTGGCTTTTCTAATGAAATCGGCGGCGTTAAGAAAATGATTGAGGACAGCGTACCGCAGGAGTTTGACGTAGACGCAAAGGTAAATGTAGGCAATGAATTTAAGTATGATAACGACGACAAAAAGCCAAAGCCGAGAGGCGGCGGCAGTGCAGCAGGCGGCGTAGTTGTCAATCAGTATATTTATGCGAATACCACGGACTATGCAAAACAGCAGAAAGAGGCAGCTCGACAGTTCAGAATGATAGCAAGGACGGTGTAACACATGGAAAATGAAAAACTGACTTACATAAATTCAAGGGGCGAGCGGTTAGAGCTGGGAGTAGACAGCGTATACCATTGCAATATAAGTAAAGACGTAGAGGGCATTTCCGGCGTTACGAGCGTCATTTACAGCACAAACAGTATGGGACAGCACGGCGACACCTACGTAGGGCAGCGTATCGAGGCGAGGGATATAGACGTAGTGGGACATATCAACACACGGGACAAGGCGCAGGCATTGGAACTGCGCCGCCGTATGCTTAAGATATTTAACCCAGAGCTTAGCGCTACGCTGGTGTATGAGTACGGCGGCTTTAAGCGTGTGATTGATTGCAGGGCGTATGGAGAGCCTAAGATACTAAAGAAAGAGGTACTTTATGAGTTTGATTTACAAATAGAGTGCCTTAACCCGTTCTGGCGGGAAGAGGAAGAAACAAAAGAGGATATAGCAAGCTGGGTGGCTGCGTGGCATTTCCCTTGCGTTATCGAAAAGGACAGCACAAAGAGCATGATATACGGATACCGAGCGGAAAGCGTAATAGTGGACTGCTACAACGAGGGCGACGTATCAACAGGAATGAGGATAAGGTTTACAGCACTGGGGACAGTTTCAAACCCGATACTGCTTAATGTGGATACCGAGGAATTTATACAGATTAACGCCACTATGAAAACGGGCGACGTGATAGAGATTAACACGAAGTACGGCAGCAAGGGCGCTAAGCTGATAAGGGACGGCGTAGAAACCGACTATTTCCGCTACATTGATGTAGACAGTACATTTATGCAGCTTGCCATAGGCGACAATATGTTTAGATATGATGCAGCCAGCGGCGTAAATTCTCTGGAAGTATCCATATTCTACAGCAAGGAATTTTTAGGAGTGTGACGGTATGGAGCTTAGAGTATTCGACAAGACAGTACAGCCGCTGGGAGCTATAGACGAGCTGGCAAGCCTGCTATGGCATACAAAGTATTTTGACGTAGGAACTTTTAGCCTGCTTGCGCCGATTACGGACAATAACAGCCGTTTGCTGGTAGAGGGTAACTTAATAACCAAGCACGACGGAAAAAAGGAAGTAAAGACCGCCGACGGCGGCGTATGGCGCAGGGCAGCGCAGATAACCTACGTACACATTACCAAAGACGAGAACGGCTTAGAGCAGTTAGAGGCACAAGGCTATATGCTTAGCTGGTGGCTTAATAAGCGCTGCATTTATCCGCAGATTGTGGCGACAGGTACAAACCAGTATCTTATAAACCTTATGGTAAAGAACAACTGCGGCAGCGCAGCAGGAACAAAGCGGCGTTTTCCATTGCTTACATTTCTGGCGCAGGAAACCATAGACGGCGTGGCGGTTGAATATGCAAACGAGGTATACGCACAACTGGGGCAGGAAGTAAAGGCAAGGGCGCAGGCTGGAAAGCTGGGCTATGACATTCTGCTTAACGAAAGAGAGAGACTGTTTGGCTTTTATCTGTATAAGGGCAATGACCTTACAGCCACAAATACCGAGGGTAACACACCCTGCATATTTTCAAGAGATTTTGATAATGTCAACGAGCAGGAATACACAGCCAGTATAGAGAACTGCGGCAACTTTATTTATGTGCAGGGAGCAGCTGACGACGACGGCAGCCAGCCAGTAACCACAGTGGACGGCGAGGGCGCAACGGGGCTGGATTTAGTAGAGGTATTCTGCGACGCTACGGACATTGCCAGAAAGTACCAGCAGGGGGAAACAGAGGTAACAATACCGCTGAATACCTATATTGCAATGCTGAAAACGAGAGGCGGCGCAGAGTTGGAAAACTACGGCAAGAACATAAATTTTGTAAGTACCATAAATACAAATTCAAACTTAAAATTTAAGGCTGATTTTGATTTAGGCGACCGTATTACTTGCAAAGAAACTAAGTGGGGCATACAGATAGATGCACGCATTACAGAAGTAACAGAAACATACCAGAAAGGCGAGGAAACCATAGAGGCGACTTTTGGCGACAGCCTGCCGACGCTGGTAGACCAGATTAGGAAAGTGAGGTAGCAGAAATGGCAAACAGCTTACCGTTTAATGCCGTGGCAGTAGACGGAGAGTACGACAGGGTATATAAAGCCGAGGATTGGGCGTGGTACTTTGCTACTTTCATTGCAAACGGCATTTTTCCAAAGCCGAGCGACGGGCTACAGGTAGTAGCTTACAGCGGCATGGAAATAAGAGTAAATGCAGGCTATGCCTTTATAAACGGCTACGCCTTTAGAAATCCTGCAACGCTTAGCGTAACACTGGATACGGCAGAGGGAGCGCTTAACAGGGTGGACAGGGTAGTAGTTCGCTGGGATTTGCCGCAAAGAGATATGTATATTGCGGTGCTGAAAGGCACACCGTCTGCAAAGCCGACAGCAACGGCAGTAACACGCACTACGGAAATATGGGAGCTTGCGCTTGCAGATATTTACGTAGGCAAGGGCGTAACAAGGATACAGACGCAGAACATCACAGACCAGCGGTTTAATAGCGCAGTCTGCGGCATTGTAACAGGAACGGTGGAAGAGATAGACGCAAGCGTGCTTACAAAGCAGTTTACGGACTTTTTCAACACCTACAGCGCAGCCGTGCTGGACGAGTTCAGCGCATATAAGCAGAGTATGGAAAAGTACCTTACAGAGATTGCGGGCGTATATGACAGCTACGTAAGCAAGACAGAGGGCTTATTTGCGCAGTATGAGAGCCAGTTTAACGAAAGATACAGCAGTTTTGAAAGCACGCTTGACAACTGGGACAAGGAACTTTTAAGCGCCTATACAGAATTTATGGCAAAAATTAAGCTATTCCAGTCGGACGCTGAAAACGAATTTAACACATGGTTTGAGAGTATCAAGGACAAGCTGGGTGAGGACATAGCAGGCAGCCTGCAACTGCAAATTGAAGAGCTGGCAGCAGCCATGCAGGAAGTGAAAAAGCAGGCAGAGGCAGGCACGAAAGAAACCAAAGAGGCAATAGCAGCGCTGGACGAGCGACTTAAGAGAGTAGAAAGCGGCTGGGGCATTGACTATAAGCATGATGCTGTACTGGGATTGTGTTACATGGGCGCAGCATACATGAGCCAGCATTACGAAAGAACAGTAGAAACGGCAGTGTTAGGGGCTACCTACGTGGGTAATTCCTATCTTGCAAATACATTTTAGAAAGGCGGCAGACCATGAAAGGATTTCCTAAAGTATTAAAGACAAAAGAGGATTATTACAACTGCCTTGCTATGGTAGCAAGCGGAGAACTGGCAGCAGCAGATTTGCTGGCGAAAATCGAGAGCGCAGAGAACCAGCGTTATATTGAGTGCGGCATAGCAGCTGTAGAGGAAGAGAAAAAGGCGGTTACGGTATATTACTGCGACGAGGCAGCGGTAGGTATGAAATTTGTAGCAGGCGACGTATCCGGAACGGTGCAGGGAGTAACACATATCCAGACCGACGAGGCAGCGGCAGCAGGAGAGGCGGGAAACGACAGAACAGCCCTTACACTTTCCAAAGCGGTAAAAGCGGGCTGCAAGGTAATTGCGCTGGAACGCACAGACACCGTGGCAGGAATGACAACAGACGACATTGCAGCACTGAAAGGAGTATTAAAGCAGTATGAGTAGATTATTAGTGGACGACGTTACAAAGACCGACGCAAGGGCGCTTTTGAACGTAAATAAAATGGCTACAATCAGCGATATTGTAGCACCGAGCAATGAGTACATTTACGCCAGCGGAGCAAATGAGCTGACCGTAGTAGAGGGTTGCGTAATTGCCGTGGGCGGCGCTGGAATTTTCAAGACAGCAAATACAATTCTTACGGCTGCTAATCTGGACGCAGGCAGCGCTTTTGCGGTAGGTAAGGACTATTACGTATATATCTGCGACAGCAGAATTGACAGCGCAGACGAGAAATACGTAATTTCCCTTAATTCTACATACCCGACAGGCTGGAACGCTACAAACAGCCGTAAAATCGGCGGCTTTCATTATGGACGCTGCCGCAAGGTGGACAGCAATTTACAGCCGCTTAATGGCAGCAGTGTTATTTTTGGCACAGGCTGGGAAAGTGCAGTAAGTAACGGCATTGTACCACGTTCTGTATGGACACTGGGACACCGCCCGAAATGCAGCCCAGAGGGTATGGTATATTTAGGCGGCGGCACATGGGTAGATATTTACCTTAATTCTGACGACGGGGCAAAGGGCTTGAAATCAGAGTATGGCTGCGCACCTATGACGGGTACAGAAAGCATGAACTGGTACAACTTTGTAGAACGTCTGGCAAAGAGCGGTAAGCGTCTGCCGAACTATGCAGAATTTTGCGCTTATGCTTTTGGCAGCCCTGCCGGACTGGATAACGCAAATACAAACGCATGGAGCGCCACCAGCAACACAGGTAGGGGCGTAACAGGCAGTGTGGTAAATGCCGTTTCTTCCGTGGGCGTTGTAGATGCCGTGGGGCGTGTCTGGGAGTGGCTGGACGAGCTTATTACAAGAGCGGAACACGCCACAAATGCAGACTACCACGCAAGCGTAGCGTGGGGCTGGGACAAGAAAAGCCCATTGAACACAGGCGAGAAGTCTTACGACGTTGGTAACATTTACCAGTATTACGCATATTCTCTGGCGGCGCTGGTAGCGGGCGGCAGCTGGATCAGTGGGGCGAATTGCGGCGCTCGTGCCGTGGGTTGCAGCGCTTACCCGTGGCGTGTCGATGCGTACATTGGCGCTCGTGGGGCGTGTGACTCTCTGTAGACGGCGGGCGAAAGCCCAGCCGGATAAACGGGGGTAAGGCATGGACATACAGACAAAAACAGATATTATACACCAGAAAATATACGATTTTCTGCTATATATTTACCCTCTGCTTACGAAGTACCCAAAGTATGAGAAATTCAGTTTACAGACGGCGACAAGAAACGCAATTCTTGAAATGCTGCAAGAGGTTATAAAGTGGGATAAGACGGCAACGAAAAGCCACTTATACACGGTAGATACGGCATTGCAGGAAAGTAAAGAATTGCTGCGGCTGGCGCATGACTTGAAGTATAGCGCTATGAACGCACGGCACTACGGCGAGAGCTGCCGCAAGCTGAAAGAAATAGGCGTTATGCTGGGCGAACTGATAGAAGAGGTAAAGACCAGAAAATAGCAGGATATGGGGCAGCTGCTTACTTACAGCCTCTGGCGGCGCTGATAGCGGGCGGCAACTGGAACAATGGGGCGAATTGCGGCGCTCGTGCCGTGAATTGCAACAATTACCCGTGGAATGTCAATACGAACATTGGCGCTCGTGGGGCGTGTGACTTAGTGAGAACATTACAGGCACAGAGTTCTACGGAATACTGGCAAGGACTTAGAAAGGGATAAGACCGAGTGTTTAATATCCTATAGTCAGAGTGGCTGTCCCGCCGTGAGGCAAAGAGAAAAAATACGGCTGCTGGTTAGTAGCTACGGCGAAAGGCAGGAGCTTAATACTTGAAGAGAGTAGGATACATTACCGATAAGGACGGGCGGCGCATTACGCTTTTAGAGGCTATGGGCGACTATGGAAACGTACAGAAAGCCTATAACAAAGCCAGAAAGTGTAAACGCCACAGAAAAGACGTACTGATTTTTACGAAAGACAAAGAGGAAAAC